>JAESGW010000595.1_pt1 | contig 23850 bp, 24 predicted proteins | sample 9269791 | NCBI WGS metagenome assembly JAESGW01 (sample SAMN16773120, study PRJNA677053) | algae metagenome | isolation source: Aphanocapsa lilacina HA4352-LM1 and co-occurring heterotrophs from near cave... | place: USA: Maniniholo cave, near Haena, Kauai, HI | collected 2009-07-28 | reverse complement strand
GTCGACACCAGCCTCGACAATTTCCTGATGACGATGAACATCAGCGTCTATTCGTTCGTCGCGGTGTGCCAGCGCGCGGCGAAGATGATGCCCGAGGGCGGCAGCCTGCTGACGCTCAGCTATTACGGCGCGGAGAAGGTGATCCCGCATTATAACGTGATGGGCGTGGCCAAGGCGGCGCTGGAGACCAGCGTGCAGTATCTCGCGGTCGATCTGGGACGCGACAATATCCGGGTGAACGCGATCTCGGCCGGCCCGATCAAGACATTGGCGGCATCGGGCATCGGCGATTTTCGCCTGATCCTGAAGTGGAACGAGCTGAACTCGCCGCTCAAGCGCAACGTCACCATCGAGGATGTCGGCGGCGCCGGCCTCTATCTGCTCAGCGAGCTCGCCTCGGGCGTCACCGGCGAAACCCACCATGTCGATGCCGGCTACCATGTCATCGGCATGAAGGCCGAAGACGCGCCCGACATAGCGCTGGCGTGAGCTACAACAGCTTCGGTCGCGTCCTGCGCTTCACCACTTGGGGCGAGAGCCATGGCCCCGCGCTGGGCGCGGTGGTCGATGGCTGCCCGCCGGGCATCGCGCTGTCCGAGGCGGACATCCAGCCCTGGCTCGACAAGCGCCGCCCCGGCACCTCGCGCTTCACCACGCAGCGGCGCGAGCCGGATCAGGTGCGCATCCTCTCCGGCGTCTATGAAGGCCGCACCACCGGCACGCCGATTTCGCTGATGATCGAGAATGTTGATCAGCGTTCCAAAGACTATGCCGAGGTCGTGCGGGCCTATCGCCCCGGTCACGCCGATTACGCCTATGACGCCAAATACGGCCTGCGCGATCCGCGCGGCGGCGGGCGTTCTTCCGCGCGCGAAACCGCGGCACGCGTAGCGGCCGGCGCCATCGCTCGATTGATTGTCCCCGAGGTGACCATTCGCGGATGGGTCGAAGAGATAGGCGGCGACGCGATCGATCCGGCTTCGTTCGATATCGATGAAATCGGTCGCAACCCCTTCTTCTGCCCGGATGTTTCGGCGGCCGCGCGGTGGGAGACATTGATCGACCGCGCCCGCAAGGCGGGATCTTCACTGGGCGCGGTCGTCGCATGCGAAGCCACCGGAGTCCCCGCCGGGTGGGGCGCGCCGATCTACGCAAAGCTGGATGGCGAACTCGCCGCCGCCGCCATGTCGATCAACGCGGTCAAGGGCGTCGAGATCGGCGATGGCTTCGCCGCCGCGCGGCTGACCGGTGAACAGAATGCCGATGCGATGCGGCCGGGCAACGAAGCCGGCCCCCGTTTCCTCGCCAACCATGCCGGTGGCATCGCCGGAGGCATCTCCACCGGCCAACCCGTCCGCCTGCGCGTCGCGTTCAAGCCGACCAGTTCCATCCTGACCCCGGTGGAAACCATCACGCCAAGCGGGGAAGCAACCGAGATCGCCACCAAGGGCCGCCATGATCCATGCGTCGGCATCCGCGGCGTGCCGGTGGTGGAGGCGATGATGGCGCTGGTGCTGGCCGACCAGAAATTGCTCCACCGCGCTCAATGCGGATGACCGCCTTTCTCTAATTGCCCCGTTTCAGCCACAATTGACGGCGGAGCGAGCCTGCTCGCTAGATGAACGGATTTGCCCTCGGCAACCTTTACCCCCAGATAAGTCTTGGTTTCACGCCACTATTTGAGGAGCGACCCCGTATGAAGACCGCACATATCGCATTGCTTTCGGCCATCGGCCTATCGACCGTCGCCATTGCGCAGACGTCGCCGCAGACCACGCCGGACAACAACACGACCTTGGACAACAGTGTCGCCACGACGCCGGCTCCGGACGCTACGGAAACCCCGCAGGCGCCGACGCCGACCGTACCTGAGACGGATTCGGCGACCGATCCGACGACTTCCGCGACACCGGAAAGTGCGCCGACACCTCAGCGCTAAAATATCTGGCGGGACGCGGCGATCAGTTTCGCCGCGTCCCGATCAGCGTTCCCTTGGTACCCTGCTTGTCCAGCCGGAATGAGAATTCCGGCCATTTTTTTGCCCAGCGCGCGGCGATTACGCGCTCGCCCGGCCGCGCGGCATCGTCGAGCACGATGGTTCCGCCCGGCACGATTCGGTCGAACAGACTCTCCGCGCCCCCGCGCACCAGCGGGTGGATGGTCCAGGGCGGGCCATCGATGGTCAGCAGATCGATATGCGCGGGCACATCCTCAAGCACATACCAGAAGCCGGGCCACGCTGTTTGCCCGCGCGCAATTTCGACGCCGTGCATCTCGGCGTCCAGCCCGTATTCGCCAAGCCACTTCCGCGTCTGACCGATGAAATCCCCGTGCTGATCGAAGCTGACCAGCCTGCCGCCGCCATGCATCTGCAGAGCGCGCGCGGTGACCAGCGTCGTCGCCCCCGCGCCAAGCTCCACCACCGTCTCGGGTCGATCGCGTTCGATCACATCGACGATCCGGTGAAGCAAGGCGGCGTCGGCCTTCCAGCTGCCCAATGCGGGAAGCGCGCGCTCGGGCAAGTGAAGCCGCTTCAGCAATCGCGTCCGCTCGACCGGGTCACCGCCTGACAGGCTGCGCAGCAGCCACGGCCATTGTACCGCGCCGAACGGGATGATCGCCGCCCATTCCTTCAGCGTCGGCGGCGGGGCGCCACCCTCGCTCTCGGTGCGGGGCAGGAACTTGGTCGCGATCTTGCCCGTCATCCGATCAATCCGAGAACGGATCGCGGACCAGGATGGTATCTTCGCGTTCGGGGCTGGTCGATACCAGCGCCACCGGACACTGGATCAGCTCCTCGATCCGACGGATATATTTGATCGCCTGCGCCGGCAGCTGCGCCCAGCTGCGCGCGCCCGCGGTCGATTCCTGCCAGCCGGGCATGGTTTCGTAGACCGGCTCGACCTCGACCTGATCGGCGGCGTGGGCGGGGAAATAGTCCAGCGTCTCGCCGCGCAGCCGGTATCCGGTGCAGATCTTCACCTCATCGAAGCCGTCGAGCACGTCGATCTTGGTGAGTGCGATACCGGTGATCCCGCCGACCGCCGCCGATTGCCGCACCAGCACCGAATCGAACCAGCCGCAGCGCCGCTTGCGCCCGGTAACGGTGCCGAACTCATGCCCGCGCTGGCCCAGCCGCTCGCCGGTCTCATCCTCCAGCTCGGTCGGGAACGGTCCCGAACCGACACGGGTGGTGTACGCCTTGGCGATCCCCAGCACGAAGCCGACCGCGCTCGGCCCCAGCCCCGATCCTCCAGCCGCGGCGCCCGCGATGGTGTTGGACGAGGTGACGAAGGGATAGGTGCCGTGATCGATATCGAGCAGCACGCCCTGCGCGCCCTCGAACAATATGCGCTTCCCGCGTGCGCGTTGCTCGTTGAGCATCTTCCATACCGGGGCGGCGAACTGGAGCACGAAATCGGCGATCCCGCGCAATTCGTCCAGCAGCCGCGCACGGTCGATCGGCGGCTCGCCGAACCCCACCCGCAAAGCGTCATGATGCGCGCATAGCCGGTCGAGCTGCGCATCGAGTTGATCGAGATGCGCCAGATCGCACACCCGGATCGCGCGCCGCCCGACCTTGTCCTCATAGGCGGGCCCGATGCCGCGTCGGGTCGTTCCGATCTTGCCCGCGCCCGATGCGTCCTCGCGCAGCGCGTCGAGATCGCGGTGGAAAGGGAGGATCAGCGCGCAATTGTCGGCGATATGAAGCGTCTCGGGGCTGATCGCGACGCCCTGTCCGGCGAGCTTCTCGACCTCCGCCTTCAGCGCCCAGGGATCGAGCACTACGCCGTTGCCGATCACCGAAGGCGTGCCGCGGACGATGCCCGATGGCAACAGCGAAAGCTTGTACACCTTCTCCCCCACGACCAGCGTATGCCCGGCATTGTGCCCGCCCTGAAAGCGCACGACGACATCGGCGCGCTCGGCGAGCCAATCGACGATCTTGCCCTTACCTTCGTCACCCCATTGGGCGCCGATCACCGCGACATTGGCCATTCGTTGATCCTTACAGTGGCTGGGGCGTGCCGCCCACCAGCACATGCGTGCAAATCTGCTGCTCAGCGCTGTCGTCGGGCGTCAGGCCGCAAACCGTGACCCAGCCCTCGGCGCGCAGGCGCGCCGCCGCGCCCATGTCGCCGCCCAACGGTATGAACAGCCGCCGCCGTTCGGCGGTCGCCAATCCCGCATCGACCAATGGATCGATATAGAGCGAGAACCCCACCGCCGGTTCCTCGGCGCTGTCGTGCATGATGGTGTAGCTGCCGCCGCGCCCGATCTCGCCCGATACGCCGTCGGCGAAGATCGAGAAGCCAAGCCAACTCTGATATTCGAAACCGTGCCGCTCGGTCGGGTCGAGCGTCAGCGTCGCGCGGTCGCCGATCGATGCGGCGATCGCCTCCAGCCCGTCGAGCCGCGAGGCCAGCGCGCCGCCCGTATCGAAAGCGCGCAGCCGCTCCACCGCCGCCGTGAACGGTCCTGCCGCCTCGATCAGCGGCAGATAGGCCGCGCCCGCGCCGTCGAGCCCGCCGGCATCCTTGGCATCCAGCCGCGCGCGCACGCCTTCGATCTCGTCCGCGCCCAGGGGCAGCGCGCCCGCGGCCAGCGTATCGACCAGATCGGGCAGCGTGAAATCGATGGTCAGACTGCGAACACTCGCCGCCGCCAGCGCCTCGATCGCGACCGACGCCACCTCGCGCGCCGCCGCGACGCTATCGAGGCCGATCAATTCGCAGCCGACCTGCAACATCTCGCGCTCGGGCCGCAATTGCGAGGCGCGCAGCTTGAGCACCTGCCCGGCATAGGAGAGCCTGAGTGGCCGCGGGTGGTGCGCCATACGCGTCGCGGCGATGCGGCCGACCTGCGCGGTCAAGTCGGGCCGCAGCGCCAGCGTGCGCTGCGACACCGGGTCGGTGAAGCGCATCAGATCCTGCGCGCGCGCCGCCTTCAGCCGCCCGGTCAGCCCTTCCGAAAACTCGGCGAGCGGGGGCGATACGCGCTCATAACCATGCGCATAGGCCGCATCGAGCATACGCCCGACCGCCGCCGCCGCCGCATCGGCATGCGGCGGCAATCGGTCACGAAAGCCGATCGGGAGAAGGCCGGAAGGAATCATCGCCGCCCCGCTACCGCAATCAGAAGCGCAGCGCCTTCACTTTCTTGACGCCGGGCAGGTTGCACAGCTGCCAGAGCAGCGGCTCGGGCACCGGCTGATCGACCGAGAGCAGCAGGATCGCCTCGCCACCGGCATTGCGCCGGCCAAGATGGAAGGTGCCGATATTCACCCCCGCCTCGCCCAGCGTCTGGCCCAGCCGACCGATGAAGCCCGGCGCGTCCTCGTTGACGACGTACAGCATGTCGCCGACGAGATCGGCCTCCACCTTGATGCCGAACAGCTCGACCAGGCGCGGCGCGGCATTGCCGAACAGCGTGCCCGCGACCGATTTCTGGCCTTCCTCGGTATCCACCGTCACGCGCACCAGCGTGTGGTAGTCGCCCTCGCGATCGTGGCGCACCTCGCGCACGTCGAGCCCGCGCTCCTTGGCCAGAAACGGCGCGTTGACCATGTTGACCGTGTCCGAATGGACCCGCATCAGCCCGGCGAGCACCGCGCCCGAGATGGGTTTGATGTTGAGCGATGCCGCCGCACCCTCGACCTCGATAGCGATGCCGCCCAACGCATCGGCGGAAAGCTGGCCGACCAGCGAGCCGAGCTTTTCGGCCAGCGCCATGTACGGCTTGAGCTTGGGCGCTTCCTCGGCCGACAGGCTCGGCATGTTGAGCGCGTTGGTGACACCCCCGGAGACGAGGAAATCGGCCATCTGCTCGGCGACCTGGATCGCGACGTTGACCTGCGCCTCGGTGGTCGATGCCCCCAGATGCGGTGTGGAGACGAAATTGGGCGTGCCGAACAGCGGCGACGCCTTGGCCGGCTCCTCGACGAACACGTCGAGCGCCGCGCCGCCGATATGGCCCGAATCGAGCCCGTCCTTCAGCGCCGCCTCATCGATCAGTCCGCCGCGGGCGCAGTTGATGATGCGCACGCCCTTTTTCGCCTTGGCCAGGTTCTCGCGGCTGAGGATATTGCGCGTCTGGTCGGTCAGCGGGGTGTGCAGCGTGATGAAATCGGCGCGCGCCAGCAGATCGTCGAGCGCGACCTTCTCGATCCCCAGTTCGATCGCGCGCTCGGGCGTCAGGAACGGATCGAAGGCGACGACCTTCATCTTCAAGCCCAGCGCGCGGTCCGCAACAATCGAGCCGATATTACCCGCACCGATCAGCCCCAGCGTCTTCGAGGTCAACTCGACCCCCATGAAGCGGTTCTTCTCCCACTTGCCTGCCTGAGTGGAGGTATCCGCCTCGGGCAGCTGGCGGGCGAGCGCGAACATCAGCGCGATGGCGTGTTCGGCGGTGGTGATCGAATTGCCGAACGGGGTGTTCATCACGACGACACCCTGCGCGGAAGCCGCCGGGATATCGACGTTATCGACGCCGATGCCGGCGCGCCCGACCACCTTCAGATTGGTGGCGGAGGCCAGGATGTCTTTGGTGACCTTGGTGGAAGACCGAATGGCGAGACCGTCATACTGGCCAATGATCGCCTTCAGTTCGTCGGGGGTCTTCCCCGTGATCTCGTCCACCTCGACCCCGCGTGCGCGGAAGATCTCTGCGGCCTTGGGGTCCATCTTGTCGGAAATAAGTACCTTGGGCATTTTGGTTGCTCCAATTGAAATCTAAAATTCCGTTCGGGCTGAGCTTGTCGAAGCCCTGTCCTTCTTCTGCGATGTCGGAAAAGAAGGACGGTCCTTCGACAGGCTCAGGACAAACGGAGTGGCGTCAGACTGCTTTTGCGGTTTCGTAGGCCCAGTCGAGCCACGGCCCGAGCGCGATGATATCGGCGGTATCCACCGTTGCACCGCACCAGATGCGCAAGCCCGGAGGGGCATCGCGGTAGCCGGCGATGTCGTAGGCGGCGCCTTCGGCCTCCAGCAGCAAGGCCATCTTCTTGATCAGCGCCTCGTCCGCGCCCTCGACCGTCAGGCACACGCTGGTCTTCGAGCGGTTCGCCGGATCGACCGCCAGATGGCCGAGCCAGTGACGCGCCTCGACGATGCGATCGAGCGCCGCCGCATTGGCGTCGCTGCGCGCGATCAGCCCGTTCGGGCCGAGCGACTTGGCCCATTCGAGCGACCAGATCGCGTCCTCCACCGCCAGCATCGACGGGGTGTTGATCGTCTCGCCCTTGAACACGCCCTCGGCGAGCTTGCCCTTGGAGACGAGGCGGAACACCTTGGGCAGCGGCCATGCCGGGGTGTAGCTTTCCAGCCGCTCCACCGCGCGCGGGCCGAGGATCAGCACGCCGTGGCCACCCTCCCCACCCAGCACCTTCTGCCAGCTGAAGGTGGCGACATCGATCTTGTTCCACGGCAGATCGTAAGCGAACACGCCCGAGGTCGCATCGGCGAAGCTCAGCCCCTCGCGATCCTCGGCGATCCAGTCGCCGTCCGGCACGCGCACGCCGCTGGTGGTGCCGTTCCAGGTGAACAATACGTCGTTCGACCAGTCGATCGCGCCCAGATCGGGCAGCTGGCCGTAATCGGCGCGGATGACGGTGGGATCGATCTTCAGCTGCTTGACCGCGTCGGTCACCCAGCCCTCGCCAAAGCTTTCCCAGGCGAGCGCGGTGACGGGCTTCGCGCCCAGCATCGTCCACATCGCCATCTCGAACGCGCCGGTGTCCGAACCGGGCACGATGCCGATGCGGTGCGTATCGGGCAGCTTGAGCAGCTCGCGCATCAGATCGATGGCATATTGCAGGCGCGTCTTGCCGATCTTCGACCGGTGCGAACGGCCGAGGCTGTCGGTGGCGAGGCTTTGGGGGGTCCAGCCCGGCGGCTTGGCGCAGGGACCGGAAGAGAAAAACGGACGCGCGGGTTTCCGCGCTGGCAGGTCAGTCATATAGTCTCTCCTTACAGAGAGCACGCGCCGCGTTGGGACGGCGTGGCCCGCCGGCGGCCCTAACGATGTGGGCCGGAGAGTCAACCGGACTTAGGGGCGGACATCCTTGGCGATCGCATCGAGCAGCCCATTCACGAAGCCCGCCTCGCGCGCCTCGTAGAACGCCTTCGCCACATCGACATATTCGCTGATCGCCGCAGCCTTGGGCACATCGGCGCGCGCGATCAGCTCCCAGGTGCCGGCGCGGAGGATCGCCTTCATGGGCTTGTCGAGCCGCTCGAGGCTCCAGCCGCTGGCGAGCTTGCTGACGATCAGCGCGTCGATTTCCTCGGCGCGTGCATCGACGCCGGCGACCACCGCGTCGAAGAAATCGGCCTCGGCCTGGACAAGCTGTTCGCCCTCGACCTCGCCGCCAAGCCGGTGGTGGTGGAACTCGACCAGCAGCTGGCGCAGCGGCGTCGCCTCCATCTCCATCTGATAAAGCGCCTGTACGGCGGCGAGCCGCGCGGCGGAGCGCGCCTTGGAACGATTATTGGGCTTGGGCATGGCGGGCGCTTAGCCTTGGCCAAGCCGCACGGCAACCGAGCGCGCATGTGCGGGCAGTCCTTCCGCGTCTGCCAGCGTCACCGCCGCAGGGCCGATCGCCGCCAGCCCGGCTTCGTCGAGCGCGAGATAGCTGGTGCGTTTCATGAAATCGAGCACCGACAGGCCGGAGGCGAAGCGCGCGCGGCGGCCGGTGGGGAGCACGTGGTTGGGGCCGGCGACATAATCGCCGACCGCCTCGGGCGTGTGGCGGCCGAGGAACACTGATCCAGCATGGCGGACCTGATCGAACAGCGCCTGGGGATCATCCACCGCGAGTTCCAGATGCTCGGGCGCCAGCCGGTCGCACAGCGGAATCGCATCCTCCAGCGTCGGCACGGTGATGATCGCACCGTTGGCCCCCCAACTGGTCCGCGCGGTATCGGCGGTGGCGAGGCTGGCGAGTTCGTCCTCGACCGCCGCAGCCACGGCATCGGCGAAGGCGAGATCGTCGGTGAACAGGATCGACTGGCTGGTCGGATCATGTTCGGCCTGGCTGAGCAGATCGGCGGCGATCCAGCGGGGATCGTTCTTGCCATCCGCGACGACGACGATTTCGGAGGGGCCGGCGACCATGTCGATGCCGACGACGCCGTAGAGCTGGCGCTTCGCCTCGGCTACCCAGGCATTGCCCGGCCCCGTCACCACATCGACCGGCGCGATGCGGCCGGTGCCATAGGCGAGCGCGGCGATGGCCTGCGCGCCACCGATGCGCCACACCTCATCGACGCCCGCCAGCGCGGCGGCGGCGAGCACCATCGGGTTCGCCTCGCCCTTGGGGGTCGGGGTGACCATCACCAGCCGCTCGACGCCCGCGACCTTGGCGGGGATCGCGTTCATCAGCACCGAGCTGGGATAGGCCGCGCGGCCGCCGGGCACATAGACCCCGGCCGCATCGACCCCGCGCCACCGCGCGCCGAGGCGGATGCCCGCATCGTCTGTGAAGTCGCTGTCCGCGGGCTTCTGTTTGGTGTGATAGGCGGTGATCCGCGCCGCGGCGAGTTCGAGCGCGGCGCGCAGATCGGGCGCGAGGCCGTCCAGCGCCGCCTGACAATCGGCAAGCTCGATCCGCCAGCCGCTCTCGTTCAGATCATGCCCGTCGAACTTCCTGGTGAACGCCGCCAATGCGGCATCGCCCTCGTCGCGGACCGAGGCGACGATCGCGCGGACGTCGCGTGCGACATCGCTGTCCGCCTCGCGCCGGGCATTGACCAGCTGGGTGAAGGCGGCGTCAAAGCCGGGATCGCCGGCGTCCAGCCGCAACGGACCGGTCACGCCGCCGCCCGCCCCGCCACCGCCCGCCTGAACGCATCGACCAGCGGCACCACCCGGTCGGCGCGCGTCTTGAACGCGGCGCGGTTGACGATCAAGCGGCTGGTGACCTCGGCGATCACTTCGACCTCGACCAGGCCGTTATCCTTCAGCGTGCGGCCCGACGACACCAGATCGACGATCCGCGTGGCGAGGCCAAGCATCGGCGCCAGTTCCATCGCGCCGTTCAGCTTGACGCATTCGGCCTGCACCCCCCGCGCCTCGAAATGGCGGCGGGTCAGGTCGGGATATTTGGTCGCGACGCGGACATGGCTCCACCCGCGCGGGTCGTCGCTAGCGGCGAGATCGGCCGGCTCGGCCACCGAAATCCGGCAATGGCCGATGCCCAGATCGACCGGCGCGTAGATTTCCGAATAATCGAATTCCAGCAGCACGTCCGACCCGACGATGCCCAGTTGCGCCGCCCCGTGCGCGACATAGGTGGCGACGTCGAACGCACGTACCCGGATCAGCTCGATGCCGGGATCATTGGTGGCGAAGCGCAGCGCGCGCGAATCCTCGTCGGCGAACGCCGCCTCCGGCTCGATGCCGACCGCGGCGAGCAGCGGCAGCGCCTCGGCCAGGATGCGCCCTTTGGGCACCGCGATGATGATAGGGCGCGACATGGGCGGGGCTTTACGCAGGCCGCGATGCTGGCGCAATAAGCCGCCCATGGCGACCGAGGCCGAAAATCGCGAATCCTTCCACGTCCAGGCGGGGTATTGCGCGGCGATGGACGCGCCGATCACGACGCGCATCGTCACCGCGCTGGCCGATGCGCTCGATCGCGACAGCGCGACCGGGCGGCGGGTGCTCGACTGGCCGGGCGAGCCGGTGGCCGATGCGCTGGTGCTGCGGCTGACCGGCGGGTTGCACGCGCTGCACCGCGCGGGCGTCGATCCGGCTTTGTCGCTGGTGTTCGCGGGCGTAGTGACCGATCCCGATGCGGTGCAGGCGACGCTGAAGGCCAGGCTCCGCGACCACGATGCAGCGCTGCTCCCGTGGCTCGACGGCCCACCCCAGACCAATGAAGCGGGGCGCTCGGCGGGGCTGATGACCGGGCTGCTCCACATCGCCGAGCGCTATGGCCCCCGCGTCGAGCTGCTCGAGATCGGCTCGAGCGCGGGACTCAATCTCCTGATCGACCGCTACGCCTTCGATCTGGGCGGCGTGCGCGCCGGCCCGGCGGATGCGCCGCTGACCATTCGCCCCGAATGGCGCGGCCCGCCACCGCCCGACGTGCCGATCGAGATTACCGCCGTGCGGGGCGTCGATATCGCCCCGATCGATCTTTCGGACCCAGCGGCCGCCAGACGGCTGGAGGCCTATGTCTGGGTCGAGGCCGTCGAACGGCAACAGCGTCTCGCCACGGCCATCGAACTGGTACGCCAGCGCGGCGTCGCGCTCGACAGGGCCGATGCCGCCGACTGGGTCGAGGCGCGGCTGGCCGAGCCGCAGCCCGATGGCGTCACCCGCGTGCTCATGCATTCGGTGGTCTGGCAATATCTGCCGCCCGAAAGCCAGGCCCGCATCCGCGCCGCGATGAAGGCTGCCGGCGAACGCGCCACCGCCGAACGCCCGCTGGCCTGGGTGATGATGGAGCCCAATCGCGATCTCCACCGTCACGAGGTGCGCGTACGCGGCTGGCCCGGTGAGCGGCCGATGGAGCTGGTCGGCTTCACCCATGCGCATGGCGCCTGGGTCGAAGGGCTGGCGCCGCCCTTCCAGACCAGCCGTTACGTCATGCGCGCGGACGCCTCAGCCTAACCACCCGCGGATCGCGCCGGTCACCGCCTGGGGTTTCTCCCACGGCACGAAATGCCCGGCGTCCTCGATGCGGACCACGGTCAGATCGGGCACCACCGCATCCAGCCCGTCGAGCTGGCAGGGCAGCAGCGCGACATCCTTCATCCCCCAGATCACCAGCACCGGCATCCGCATCGGCGGGAACGGCGCGTTCAGGAAGACGGGGCGGTCGGGCTCCTCGTCCATCGCCGGCACCTGGACGGCACTGGCGCGGTACCAGTTGAACATCGACGTCATCACGCCCGGCTGCGACCATTCGTCCAGATACGCCGCCTTTTCGGGCGCAAGGAGCGCCGGATCGGCATGTTTGACGAAGGTCGTATCGAAGAACGCTTCCACTCCGATCGCGTCGATATGCTTCTCCAGATCGGGATTGCGGAAAGCCCGGATATACTGGCTGGCGGCGCGCTGATCGCGATCGTCGAACAAGGTGCGCTGGAAAATGAAGGGATGCGGCGCGTTGACGATGATCAGCTTCTCGATCCGGTCGGGATGCTGCAGCGCCGCCATCCACGCGATCGCCCCGCCCCAGTCATGCCCGACCAGCACGAACCGTCCGACGCCAAGATGATCCGCCAGCGCGATAAGGTCGCCGACCGGCTTGTCGGGGGTATAGTTCTCCACCCCTTCCGGTTTGGACGACCGCGCGAACCCGCGCTGATCGGGCGCGATGACGAAATGGTCGCGCGCCAGATCGTCCAGCTGATGCCGCCAGGTGCGGTGCGATTCGGGAAAGCCGTGGAGGAAGATCATCGCCGGCGCGGAAAGGTCGCCCCCGGTCCACACGTCCAGCTCGACGCCGGTGGAAAGCGCGATGCGCTGCTGTTCGATGGTCATATTCCTCCCCGCTTTATGGATAGCTCACCGTCTTGGGCACTTCGGGGATCGGAATCCACTCCTTCTCATCGCCGGGCACGCGCGGGAAGTCGCCCGCGGTCCAGGCGCGCTTGGCTTCGTTGATGCGGTCGCGGCTGGAGCTGACGAAGTTCCACCAGACATGCCGCGGGGTGGTGAATGCCTCGCCGCCACACAGCATCACGCGGCCGCCGGTTTCGGAGCGCAAGGTCGCCGAAATACCGGGCTTCAGCACATACATGACCTGTGGCTCCAGCGTCATGCCGTCGAGGCTCGCCCCGCCCAGTGCGACATACAGCGCGCGCTCATCGGCCCCGGCGTCGATCGGGATCGATCCGCCAGCCTCCAGTTGCATGTCGGCGTAGATCGTCTCGGCATAACAGGTGGTCGGTGCGGTCTCACCCCATAGCGATCCCATGATGATCCGCGCCTTCACACCGTTCGCGTCGATCACCGGCAGGTCGGCGCGCGCGACATGCTCGAACGCCGGGTCCATCTCCTCACGCGCCTCCGGCATCGCGAGCCAGGTCTGGATGCCCGAAAGTTCCGGACCATGGGCTCGTTCCGCGGCGGGCGACCGCTCCGAATGGACGATGCCGTGCCCGGCAGTCATCAGGTTGACCGCGCCCGGCTCGATCGTCGCGAACGTGCCCAGCGAATCGCGGTGGTCGATCGCGCCCGCGAACAGATAGGTGACGGTGGCCAGGTTGATGTGCGGATGCGGCCGCACGTCAATCCCCTGCCCCACCGGCAGGTCCGCCGGCCCCATCTGGTCGAAGAAGATGAACGGCCCGACCATCGTGCGTGGGCGGCTGGGCAGCGTGCGGTGGACCTTGAACCCGCCCAGGTCGTGAGTAGTGGGCTGGATCGTCTGGGTGAACATCTCGCCGCTCATGCCCCCTCCCCCGGCGCGCTCGCCTTGATCGCCAGCGCGTGAATCCGCTCCGCCAGCAGATCGGCCAGCGCGGCGTTGACCATACGCTGGCGTTCGACGCGCGATTTGCCGGTGAACGCCGCCGCCTCGACCGTCACCGAGAAATGCGATTCGCCGCTGCCGTCGTCGCCCATATGGCCGCGATGCTGGGCGCTGTCGTTCGATACGATGAGGCGTGTTGGGGAGAGCGCCGAGGCGAGGCGAGCCTCGATAACATCGACGAGCGGGGTGGTGGCGAGGCTGTCCATCCGGCCTATATAGGGCGATTACCCAAACGAGACGAGATATCTTGCCTGCTTCCAGACCTTATCGCCATCGCCCCGGCAGCCGTTTTCACGGGCGTGTCGAGAACAGCGAAAGCCGGTGCACCCATCCGGGCTGCGACGCCGCGGGCGAGTTCCGCGCGCCCGCCGGACGTGGCCCCAGTTTCGACGGCCCCGGTGACTGGCGCTGGCTGTGCCTGGATCACGTCCGCGAGTTCAACACGCGCTACAATTATTTCTCCGGCATGAGCCCCGACGAGATCGCCGATGCGCAACGCCCGACCGCGGGATGGGAACGCGAGACGCGGGCCTTTGCCCATGGCGGCGCGGACCTGCCGCCCAGCTGGAGCAATTTCAGCGATCCGCTCGACGCCATCGGCGCGCGGTTCAAACGGCGGATGGAGGAGGAGCGCGGACGCAAGGACGGCAAGCCGCTATCGGGCAAGGATCGCGAAAGCCTGCGCGTGCTGGGGCTGGATACCGATGTCGATCGGATGGGCCTGCGCAAACGCTATTCGGAACTGGTGCGCCGTTACCATCCCGATCGCAACGGCGGCGACCGCAGCCATGAGGCTGCGCTGCAGCAGGTGATTACCGCCTATCAGCAGCTCAAATCCTCCCCCGCCTTCGCCTGATGCACCGGCTGTTCGTCGCCCTGCGTCCGCCGCCCGACGTGCGACAGCAGTTGCTTGGCCTGATGGGCGGGGTACTGGGCGCGCGCTGGCAGGATGATGATCAGCTCCACATCACGCTGCGCTATATCGGCGAGGTGACGACGCCGGTGGCGGAGGATGTCGCCGCCGCGCTGGGCGGCATCCATGCGCCGCTGCTAACGCTGCGGCTGAGCGGGGTCGGTTGCTTCGACAAGCATGAGCGGCCGAATGCGCTGTGGGCGGGGATCGCGCCGCATGACGCGATCACCACGTTCCACAAGAAGATCGACCACGCGCTGGTCCGCATCGGCCTGCCCAGCGAGGCGCGCGCCTATCGGCCGCACATCACGCTGGCCCGGCTCAATCGCAGCGCCGGGCCGGTCGATGGCTTCCTGGCGGTGCATGCCGCCCTGGCCAGCGCGCCGTTCGACATCGCGCACATGACCTTGTTCGAAAGCCATCTGGGCGGCGAAGGGCCCAGCTACGAGGCGATCGGGCGCTGGCCACTGGTCCACTGAGCGTGGATGCGCTTTCCGCAGCGCGAGCAATCGCGCGCCGCGGAAAGCGCGCTGGCGACTAGGCCCCCTTGATCACGCCGCAGGCGATGCGGCCGCCGGCATTGCCCGCGGGATCCGACACATTGTCGTCCGGATCGGCGTGCACCATGAAGGCCGCGCCATCGGCATCCAGCACATCGGCCAGCGTCGCGTTGGGGATGGTGTACATGATGCTGCCTGTGCCGTTGCCGGCAACGGTCATGTTGGGCAGATCGCCCTTGTGCGATCCTTTCGGATTTTCCATGCCGTGCTGCTTGTTCTCCGGGTTCCAGTGCGGGCCCGCGCTCTCGAAGCCCGGGCCGTCGCACTTGCCCGTGGTGTGGATATGCACCGCATGCGGGCCGATCGGCAGGCGCTGGCTCATGAAGCTTACCTTCAGCCCGGTGCCCTCCTGCGTGATCGTCGCGACGCCCGCCGAAGCGCCGTCGGCCGCCGCCAGTTCGGCGCGCGCGGTGGGTGCCGCGCTGACTTCGTTGGCTGCCGCCGCCTCATTGACGGCAGCGGCGTTTTCGGCCGGTTGGGCATTGCACGCGGACAGTGCGAACGCCGAAGCGGCGGTAAGAATGAGGGTGCGCATTTGATCTCTCTCCCTGATTGCGACCATGTTCTTATCGGCAAGCGCATGAGTGCAATCAAGAGTTCCCGATATCGCCGCGGGTAAACGGCGCGAAAGCCCCACGATATTGCCATTGCCATCGCCAAGACCCCTCTTCCCGCCGCCAATGATTTTATCCGATATATAGGCTTTATTACCGTCATTGCCGCTGTTATGCCCGGCGATATAGCGCGATAATGATCGATCTGATGCGCACGAAGCGGACACCAACGCCCGGCGCACGCAACGGAGGACGGGATGATAAAGGGAATAATCGTCGGCGCTGTCACGGCGGCCTGCATTGCGGGCGCATCGCCCGCGATCGCCGCGGACGCCAAGCAATCGACCTTCGGCAAGCTGCCGGACGGCCGCGCGGTGCAGGCGGTCACGCTGTCCAACGCGCGCGGCGTATCGGCGACCATCATCAACTATGGCGCATCGCTCCAGTCGATGATCCTGCCCGACAGCGCGGGCAAGAAGGTGGATGTGGCGCTGGGTCACACGACGATGGACGGCTATCTCAAGACGCCCAATTATTTCGGCGCGACGGTGGGCCGCGTCGCCAACCGCGTCGCGGGCGGCAAGTTCAAGCTGGACGGCAAGACCTACACCGTGCCGGTCAATGACGGCCCAAATTCACTGCATGGCGGCACTGCCGGGTTCGACAAGGTGCTGTGGGAGGTCGTCGATGTCGCCTCCGGCCCGAGCGCGCGGGTCACGCTGCGCTATGTCAGCCCCGATGGCGATCAGGGTTATCCGGGGAAGCTGACCGTGCTCGCCACCTATTCGCTGAGCGACGCGGGCGATCTGACGATCGACTACAAGGCGACCACGGACAAGGCCACCGTAGTCAACATCAGCAATCATGCCTATTGGAACCTGGCGGGCGAGGGATCGGCCGAAGGCGCGATGGGGCATGTCGTCACCATCCCGGCGGAAAGCATCACGCCGGTTGACGAGACGCTGATCCCGACGGGCAAGTTCAAGTCCGTCGCGGGAACGGTGTTCGATTTCCGCCAGCCCCGCGCGGTCAACGACCGCGTGCGCGACGGGCGCGACCCGCAGATCGTCTATGGCCGCGGCTATGATCACAACTGGGTGATCGGCCGCAAGGTGACCGCCGACACGCATCTGATGGCGCGCGTGGTGGAGCCGGTTTCCGGGCGCGGTTTCGAGCTGTGGTCCAACCAGCCTGGCTTGCAATTCTATTCGGGCAATTTCTTCGATGCGACCGTGCGCGGCAAGCAGGACCAGATCTACCGCATGGGCGACGCCATCGTGATGGAGCCGCAGGGCTTTCCCGATACGGTCAATCAGCCCGCGCTGGGATCGGCCCGGCTGGAGCCCGGCCAGACCTATCACAATGTCATGACCTACCGCTTCACCACCACCGCGCCTGCGCCGCGCCGCTAAAAAAAAGGGAATGAAATTCATGAAGCGCTTTTCCGCATTGCTGCTGGCCGCCAGCGCCGCATCGATGCTTGCCGCCGCCCCCGCCAATGCGCGTGACCTGTGGACCAAGGCGGAGGCCAATGCCTGGTATGACCGCCAGCCCTGGATGGTCGGCGCCAATTACAACCCGGCATCCGCGATCAACCAGTTCGAGATGTGGCAGGCCGACAGCTTCGATCCCGCGACGATCGACAAGGAACTCGGCTGGGCGCGCTCGATCGGCATGAACACGATGCGCGTCTATCTGCACAACATGCTGTGGGAAGAGGACGCCGCGGGGCTGAAGCAGCGGATGGATCAGTTCCTCACCATCGCCGCCAAGCACAATATCCGCATCATGTTCGTGCTGTTCGACAGCTGCTGGGATCCCGATCCGGTGTCCGGCCCGCAGCGCCCGCCGATCCCCGGCGTGCACAATTCGGGCTGGATGCAAGCGCCGGGCGCCGCGCGCCTCGCCGACAAGAGCCAGTATCACAAGCTCGAATCCTACGTGAAGGACGTGGTCGGGCACTTCAAGGACGACAAGCGCATCGTCGCCTGGGACGTGTGGAACGAGCCCAACAACGATGGCGGGGGTGGTGGCGTCTACAAGCCCACGCCCGACAAGAAGAAGCTGGTCGCCGGGCTGCTCGGCCAGGTGTTCGACTGGGCGTACAGCGTCGATCCGACCCAGCCGCTGACCAGCGGCCTGTGGATCGGCGACAATTGGGACGACCGCACCAAGCTGGACGCGGTCGAGAAGATCCAGGTTGCCCGCTCCGAAATCATGAGCTTCCACGACTATAACTGGCCGGAACAGTTCGAGAAGCGCGCCAACCAGATGTTGAGCTATGGCCGCCCGGTGCTGTGCACCGAATATATGGCGCGCGGCAACGGATCGACCTTCGACGGATCGCTGCCGATCGGCAAGCGCAAGAATATCGCGATGATCAACTGGGGCTTCGTCGACGGCAAGTCGCAGACGCGACTGCCGTGGGACAGCTGGAAGAAGCCCTACACCATGGAGGAACCGACGATCTGGTTCCACGAGGTGTTCCGCGCCGACGGCACCCCCTATCGCAAGGCAGAGACCGACCTGATCCGTCGGCTGGCGACGTCGCCCAAGGGCGTGGTGCCCGACGCGACCGCGGCCGCGCGCTGATGCCGTCCGGCGGCGTAGCGGCTCTGGTCCTTACGCCGTCGGCGGGTCTGCCTTGGCGATCAGCACCAGCACATCATCGATGATCTTGCGCATTGCCTCCCGGGCCTGTTCCGGATCGCGTGCGACGATCGCGTCAAGCACCGCCGCATGATCCTCGACGCTCGCCGCATGGCCGGTGAGCCGGTTGGTGAAGCGGATCGAGGTGCGCAGCGCGGTGGTCACGACATCGCGGAACTGCGCGTAGAAGGGATTGCGCGACGCGCGCAGGATGGCGACGTGGAAATCGATATCGGCCTCCAGCGGATCGTCACGATCACGCTCGGCGGAGGCCATCCGATCGAGCCCGCCGCGGATATTGGCAAGATCCGCATCGTCGGCGAACTTGGCGGCGAGCGCAGCCGCCTCGGGCTCGATCGCGATGCGCAGTTCGTTGAAATGCTGCAGCAGTTCGATCGAGAATTTGCGTTCGAGCAGCCAGCGCAGCACATCGGTGTCGAACAGGTTCCACGACGTCTTGGCCTGCACCACCGTGCCCTGGCGCGGACGGGCGCTGAGCAGCCCCTTGGCGGTCAGCATCTTGACCGCCTCTCGCGTGACCGAGCGGCTGACGCCGTGCTGCTTGGACAATTCGCCTTCGGTCGGGAAGGCGCGATCCTCGAAATGACCGGTGACGATCGCCCGACCGAGGCTGTCGAGCATCCCGTAGGTGAGGTTCCGCCCAAGCGTGGTACGAACCTCGAAGGGGTCTGCGATATGATCTGGCTGGCTCATCGGACTCCGGTAGCATCAACGGGGGCGCAAAGGCACGCAATGAAGCGTACGCAGATGCGCATGGCTGGACAAGTCTGATAGATAAGATAGATCAATTTACGAAACGGATCGGATGCTGCCAAGGCTGACGAACGGGATCTGGCTGAACGGCGCACAAGGACGGGGAGGACGGCGTTGACACTTTCGACGATCGATATCGTGGTGGTGATTGCCTATGCGATCGGCATCTTCGGCCTAGCGCAATGGGTTTCCCGCGAAAAGGCGGGGCACCAGAAGGACACGTCGGACTATTTCCTGGCGTCCAAGTCGCTGCCATGGTGGGCGATCGGCGCGTCGCTGATCGCGGCCAACATCTCCGCCGAACAGATCGTCGGCATGTCCGGATCGGGCTATGCGATCGGCCTGGCCATCGCATCCTATGAATGGATGGCGGCGCTGACGCTGCTGATCGTCGGCAAATATTTCCTGCCGATCTTCCTGAAGAATCAGATCTACACGATGCCGCAATTCCTGCAGCAGCGCTTCGGACCGACCATCCGGACGGTGATGGCGGTGTTCTGGCTGGTGCTGTACATCTTCGTGAACCTCACCTCGATCATCTGGCTCGGCTCGATCGCGGTGACCCAGGTGGCCGGCGTCAACCAGGACGTCGCGCTGTTCGGGCTGGGCGCGTTCGCCCTGCTCTACCAATTGCGCGGCGGATTGAAGGCGGTGGCGCTGACCGACATCGTCCAGGTCACGCTGTTGGTCTTTGGCGGGCTGGTCGTCTCCTATCTGACGCTCAGCAAGATCGGCGGAGATGCCGGGATCCTCGGCGGCTTCACCAGGCTGACGACCGAGCTGCCCGGCAAATTCGACATGATCCTGTCCCCTGACAACCCCTTCTACAAGGATCTGCCGGGCCTGTCGGTGCTGATCGGCGGCATGTGGATCGCCAATCTGAGCTATTGGGGATTCAACCAGTACATCATCCAGCGCGCACTGGCCGCGAAGAGCCTGCCAGAGGCGCAGAAAGGCGTCGTCTTCGCTGCCTTCCTCAAATTGTTGATGCCGGTCATCATCGTGCTGCCGGGTATCGCCGCGGTGCTGCTGGCCCCTGATCTGGAAAAGCCCGATCAAGCCTATCCGACGATGATGACGCTGTTGCCGACGGGGCTGCTCGGGCTGGTTTTCGCCGCGCTGATCGCCGCGATCATCGCTTCCACCGCATCGAAGATCAATTCGATCGCAACGATCTTCACGCTCGACATCTATGCCAAGTTCAAGGGCGTGCAGACCCGCGCGGAAGATGCCGGCCAGGATGTGAGCGCGATCGCCGGCAATGAGCGCCAACTGGTGATGGTCGGGCGGATCGCCGCCACCGTGGCAATCATCCTGGCCATGCTGACCGCCCGCCCCCTGCTCGGCAGCCTCGATCAGGCCTTTCAATATATCCAGGAATTCTCCGGTTTCGTGACCCCCGGCATCACCGTCATCTTCCTGCTCGGCCTGTTCTGGCCGCGCGCGACCGAGGCCGGGGCGCTGGTCGGTGCGATCGGATCGGTCCTGCTGAGCTTCGTTTTCTGGTTTCCGGCGGATTATGGCGGCAGCGCGGCGTTGAACGCGGTGCCCTTCCTGGACCGCATGATGATCGTCTTCTTCATCAGCCTGGGGCTGGCGGTGATCGTCTCGCTCGCGCGCCCTGCCCCGGCGGAGAACAACCTGATCACCATGGAGGGCGTTTCGTTCAAGACGAAGGCGGGCTTCAACGTCGCCGCGGTGGTGATCGTCGCCATCCTGATCGCGCTCTACGCGACGTGGTGGTGATCGATTGACTCCGTTTCTCGCCATCGACTGGGGCACCACCAACCGGCGGGTGTTTCATATCGGCGTGGACGGTGCGGTGCTGACGACCGAACGCGATGATCGCGGCGTGCTGGCGATGCGCGGGCAGGATTACGCCGCCGAGATCATCGCCATCCGCGATCGGTTCGGATCGCTGCCGGTGGTCTGCGCCGGCATGGTCGGCGCGAACATCGGTTGGCGGACAGCGCCCTACGCTCCCACCCCCGGTGGAATAGACGCGCTGGCGGCAGGCGCGCTGCAGGTGGCGGACAAGGTCTGGATCATACCCGGCATGTCGCACATCGACGGCACGCGCGGCGACGTGATGCGCGGCGAGGAGGTGCAATTGCTCGGCGCGGTAGCAGCCGGCCTGGCCCCGCCGGACGCGCTGCTCTGCCAGCCGGGAACGCACTGCAAGTGGGTGACCATGCGCGATGGCGGGGTGGCTGCCTTCACCACCGCCATGACCGGCGAGATTTTCGCGCTGCTCAAGGCGCACGGCCTCCTTGCCGCCGAGCTGACCGCGCCGGTGGTGGATGGCGGTGCATTTCGCCAGGGCGTCGACGATGCGCGCGGCGGCGATCTGCTCGCGCGGTTGTTCGGCATCCGCGCCGCCAGCGTGCTCGGCCTGCGTCAGCCGGAGGACCACGCCGCCTATGCCAGCGGCCTGCTGATCGGCAGCGATGTCGCCGCGCGCATGGCGCGGGCGGATGATACCCGTATCTTCATCCTGTCCGATCCCACACTGGGCGCACTCTATGCCTCCACGATCCGCGCGCACGGGCGCGAGGCGATCGTGATCGAGAGCCATGACGCCTTCGTCGCCGGGATTACCCGCATCTGGAGCAGAATCGCATGAGCCTCGATTTCGACACCGCCTTCGCGCGCTGCCCGCTGGTGGCGATCCTGCGCGGCGTGCGCCCCGATGAGATCGACGCGATCGGCGATGGCCTGGTCGATGCCGGCTTCACCCTGATCGAAGTGCCGCTCAATTCGCCCGATCCGCTGGACAGCATCGCCCGGCTGGCGAAGCGGCTGGATGGCCGCGCGGTGGTCGGCGCGGGCACCGTGCTGCAGGTGTCGCAGGTGGATGAAGTCCGCGCGGCGGGCGGGCGGATCATCGTTTCGCCCAACGCCAACCCCGCCGTGATCGTCGCCGCGGCATCGGCCGGGCTCGCATCACTCCCGGGCATCGCCACCCCGACCGAGGCGTTCGCCGCGCTCGACGCAGGGGCCACCGCGCTCAAGCTGTTCCCCGCGGAGGCCGCAAGCCCGGCGGTGCTGAAGGCGATGCGCGCGGTGTTGCCCCGGGATGTGCGGATGCTGCCGGTCGGCGGCATTTCGCCCGATACGATGGTGCCGTGGCTGGCGGCGGGGGCGGACGGTTTCGGCCTGGGCTCCGCGCTCTACACGGTGGGCCGCAGCGCAGACGACGTCGCCGCCCGCGCGCACGATTTCGTCGCGGCGCTCGGTTGATGAGCCATATCCTGCTTGTCTAATGCATCAAACTTTGCCATTTGTCTGAGTATATGATCGAGGACGTTATATGAACACCGGTGCGCGAGCTGCGATCACTCCGGTTTCGCAAGACGGCGCGGTTTCCTCATCGATGGCCATGGCCGTGCGCGCGCGCTTCGGGATGCTCGCCGATGGAACGGCGATCGAGGGGGTCACGCTCGGCAACGCCAACGGCACCACCGCTGTCGTGATCACGCTCGGCGCGACGCTGCAGGCGCTGCATGTGGCCGATCGCAACGGGGAAATGGCCGATGTGGTGCTCGGCTATGACGATGCCGCATCCTATTTCGAGCGGCCCCAATATTTCGGCGCGACGATCGGCCGCTGCGCCAATCGCATTGCCGGCGCGCGCTTCGATCTGGACGGGGACACTCACCTGCTGGAGGCCAATGACGGCCCCAACCATCTGCACGGCGGCGCGGCGGGTTTCGACAGGCGCGTGTGGACGATCGAGGCGATCGAGCAGGTACCCGAGGCGAAGGTCGTGATGACGCTGGCGTGCGCCGATGGCGAAGGCGGCTATCCGGGCGCGCTCTCGGTTACCGCGACCTATTCGCTCAGCGACGCCGATGCGCTCAGCATCGCCTATGAAGCGACCACGACCAGGCCGACCATCGTCAACATCACCAACCACAGCTTCTTCAACCTGGGCGGCTGTGGAGACGTCATGGATCACCGCCTGACCCTCCACGCCGCACGGTACACGCCCGTGGACGAAACGCTGATCCCCACCGGCGCCCTCCCCTCCGTTGCGGGCGCGCCGTTCGATTTTCGCAGATCCACCCCGGTTGGCGCGCGCATCCGGGATGCCCGCGATGCGCAGCTGACGATCGGCCGCGGCTATGATCATCATTTCGTGATCGACGGCGCGGCCGGCCAGCTACGACCGGCGGCACGGCTGGAGCATGAAGCGTCGGGACGGGTCATGGACCTGCTGGTCACCGCCCCCGGCGTACAATTCTATTCCGGCAATTTCCTCGATGGATCGGTCACCGGGAAGAAGGGCTGCAGCTATCGCCAGGGCGACGGGCTGTGCCTGGAGCCGCAGGCCTATCCGGATGCGGCCAACCAGCCCCATTTCCCCTCCGTCCGGCTCGATCCCGGCGAGACATACTCAAACCGCATGGTGCTGTGCTTCTCTACGGCGCCCAACCCATCAGCAGGCAGCAACCGATGACAACCGCCTCCCCTTCCGCCGGCCGCACGCTCCGTTCGCGCGCCTGGTTCGATGACCCGTCCAACGCCGACATGACCGCGCTGTATCTGGAGCGGTATATGAATTTCGGGCTGGGGCTGGAGGAGCTGCAATCGGGCAAGCCGATCATCGGCATCGCCCAGACCGGCAGCGACCTTTCCCCCTGCAACCGCCACCATATCGTGCTGGCCGAACGTACGCGCGAGGGCATTCGGGAGGCGGGCGGCATCGCCATCGAATTCCCCGTCCATCCGATCCAGGAAACCGGCAAGCGCCCGACCGCCGGGCTCGACCGCAATCTTGCGTATCTCGGGCTTGTCGAGCTGCTGTTCGGCTATCCGATCGACGGCGTGGTCCTCACCATCGGGTGCGACAAGACCACCCCCGCCTGCCTGATGGCTGCCGCCACGGTCAACATCCCGGCTATCGCGCTG
>JAESGW010000594.1_pt1 | contig 23850 bp, 19 predicted proteins | sample 9269791 | NCBI WGS metagenome assembly JAESGW01 (sample SAMN16773120, study PRJNA677053) | algae metagenome | isolation source: Aphanocapsa lilacina HA4352-LM1 and co-occurring heterotrophs from near cave... | place: USA: Maniniholo cave, near Haena, Kauai, HI | collected 2009-07-28 | reverse complement strand
GTCCGGGTCGGCGCCCTCGGGGGGCTCGGGGTAGGCGGTGAACAGCAGCCGGAACAGACCCGGCTCGGCCAGCGCGAAGTCGACGTAGCCCACGCCGATCTGCTGCAGTCGCCGGCGCGCCCGGGTCACCGGGTCCTCGTCGTCGACGGTCGCCAGCCGCTCGTGGACGCAGGCGACCAGCGCCGCCATCGCCCGCTCGGCCACCGCGTCCACCAGGGCGTCGCGGTCGGCGAAGTGCCGGTACGCCGCGGCGTGCGAGACGCCGACCCGTCGGGCCAGCTCGCGCAGGGAGAGCGCCTCCGGCCCGCCCTCGCGGACCACCTCGACGGCCGCCTCCACGAGGGCCTCGCGCAGGTTGCCGTGGTGGTAGGGCGTCGTCGTCACGGGACCAGACTAGACGATGTTGACAGCGGTAACTTCTCGGTGCACCCTGATGTTACCGCCGTCTACATCTCCCGCCCGCCTCGTCCACCGGAGCCGTCATGAACCGCAGAGCCGCCCTCCTCGCCACCACCTGCCTCGCCGCGCTGACCATCAACCTGGACACCACGATCGTCAACGTGGCGCTGCCCAGCCTCGCCCGCGAGCTCGACGCCGACACCCGCGACCTGCTGTGGGTCGTCGACGGCTACAACCTCGCCTTCGCCGCGCTGGTGCTCGCGATGGGCAGCCTCAGCGACCGCTTCGGCCGCCGCCCGGCGCTGGTCCTCGGCCTCGCCGGCTTCGCCACCGCCAGCGGCATCGCCGCGCTGGTCGACAGTGTCGAGGCGCTCATCGCGCTGCGGGTCGTGATGGGCGTCAGCGCCGCGCTGATCTTCCCCACCACGCTGTCGATCATCGCCAACGCCTACACCGAGCGCCGCGAGCGCGCCACGGCCCTCGGCATCTGGGGAGCCGCGGTCGGCACCGGCGTGGCGCTGGGCCCGGTGTCGGGCGGGCTGCTGCTCGAGCACTTCTCGTGGCACAGCGTGTTCTGGGCGCTCGTCCCCGTCGGCGTCATCGCGATCGGCATGACGCTGGCCTTCGTGCCCGAGTCGCGCGACCCCGGCGTACCTCCCCTCGACCTGCCCGGCCTCGCCGTCTCCGTCGCCGCGCTGGGCACGCTGACCTGGACGATCATCGAGGCGCCCGAGCACGGCTGGTCGTCCGCGACCACCATCACCGGCTTCGCCGTCGCCACCGTCCTGGTGCTCGCCTTCATCGCGATCGAGCGCGCCGCCGAGCACCCCATGCTCGACGTGACGCTCTTCCTCGACCGCCGCTTCAGCGCGGCGGCCGCGTCGGTGACCATCGCGTTCTTCGCGCTCTTCGGCTTCATCTTCCTGATCACGCAGTTCTTCCAGTTCCTGCGCGACTACTCCGCGCTCGGCACCGGCGTACGCATCCTGCCGGTCGCCGCCTCCATCGCCGCCGCGTCGATCGCGGGCGGCCAGCTCGCCCCGCGCCTGGGCACCAAGGCCGTCGTCGGCACCGGGATGCTGATGCTCGGCTCGTCGTTCATCGGCGTGTCGATGATCGGCGTGGACGTCGACTACGCCACCACCGTGGTGCCGCTGATGGTGCTGATGGGCCTCGGCCTCGGTCTGATCACCACGCCCGCCACCGAGTCGATCATGCAGGTCCTGCCGCCGGCCCGCGCCGGGGTGGGCTCGGCCGTCAACGACGCGACCCGCGAGCTCGGCGGCACCCTCGGCGTCGCCGTCGTCGGGTCGCTCTTCTCGTCCCTGTACGGCGCCCGCCTGGTCGAGCAGCTCGAGGGCCGGCTCGACCCCGCGACGCTCGAGGCCGCGCGCGACTCCGTCGGGTACGCCGACGCGCTCGCCGCGCAGGTCCCCGGCGTGACCGGCGCGCTCGAGGTCGCCTTCATGGAAGGGCTCTCCCGCGGCAGCCTCGTCGTCGGCCTGCTGTGCCTGGCCGGCTCGGCGCTCGCGTGGGTGGCCCTGCCCGCCAACCGGTACGACCCGCTGGCCGAGGGCGAGCTCGTCGAGGTCGGCTGAGCCTGGGGTCAGGGCTCCGGCAGCGGCTCGACCTCGCCGATCGCCCACGCCGTCTCGTCCACGACCGTCTCGCCGAGCCAGCCGCCGACGACCTCGCGGTACTCGCGGCTGTGCTGGTAGCCGCTGTGCGTGGCGACGACCGGGCCCGGGTCGCCGGCGACGCGGAGCGGGACCTCCCGCGTGCACACGTCACGGTCGGAGTCCTGGTCGGAGAAGACCCGCCAGCCCAGCGGGTCCCCACGCCGGAACAGGTTGACCCAGTCGCCCTCGCCGAGGAGGTCGGCCAGCGTCGGGCACGACTCGCTCGACTCGGCCACACCGACCTCCGCGCCGGCGTCGGGCGCGTCGGGGGGCACGTCGGGGAAGGCCTGGCCGAAGGTCGGCGTGCCGTCGGTCGGCACGCAGCCCAGCACCCGCGGCCCGAGCACGGCCGGGAAGATGCGTCCGTACAGGGCGCGGAGCTGGCTGCCGTACGTCACGAAGCGGACCCGGTCCAGGTCCGTGGGCTCCATCCGGATCAGCGTCGCGGCCGCGATGAGCGAGCCCTGGCTGTGACCCGAGACCACCACGATCCCCCCGCGGCGCAGCCCCCAGCTGATCCGCGCCGTCAGCTCCGGCACGACGCGCTCGGCGTAGCAGGGCGGGCTCAGCGGGTGTGCCGCCCGCGGCCAGAAGGTCGTGAGGTCCCACAGGATGCCCACCGCCTTGCGGGTCGCCTCCGACCGGCGGACATAGCTGCTGAGCAGGACCAGGCCCGCACTCAGTCCCAGGACCACGTAGAGCGACAGGCTGGCGAGCAGGTGCGGGAGGTCGCTGCGCCAGCCGGGGAGGAGCGTGCTCACCAGCGTGCCGGGCGGCAGGCCCGTCGCCGAGAGACAGAGCAGCGCGAGGACCGAGGCGACCGTGACGCCCCCCACGAGCTCCAGGAGGCGCTCGGCGCGGTGGGCGTACGCCGCCCGCACCCGCCGCTCGAGGACGTCGACCTGCGACTCCCTCGGCACCTTCTCCCGACGGAGCAGGCGCTCCACCTGGGGGCGGACCCGGCGCCGCAGCCGCCCGAGGCAGCAGGCGGCGACGACGGCGACCAGCACCACCCACGCCACCTGCACGACAGGAGCCCAGATGAGCACCTGGGGCACCACGAGCGGCGTCGTCGGCGGCTCCTCGACCCGGAGGCGTACCCGGCCCCCGTCCGACACGTCGAGCGCCCTGCCGGTCACCGCCACCCGCACGGCCGGGGCGAAGCCGGCCGTGTCGGGGTGGCACGCCGGTGGGACCGGCTGGCCCGGTGACACCCGGCAGGTGTCGACCAGCAGGAGCGAGGAGTCCTCGAGCGCCAGCGTGGCGTCGACGAGGACGGTGTCGGGAAGCGGCCGACCCACGTCGGGGTCGTCGACCTCGGCGGACTCGACCACGAGGTCGCCGCGGATGATCCGGGGCTCCGGCCCCATGAGGATGATCCCGTCGCGCAGCACGGCCCCCTCCGACACCCGCACGGGGAGGCTGGCCGAGCGGTCGGCGACCCGGTCCGGGGCCGCCGACCGCGTCACCGCCTCCTGGAAGGACGCGAGGTCCGACACGGACTGGTCCGGCCCGTTGAGGTAGTCCGCGGACGCCGTGACCGCGGCAGTGGTGAAGAGCAGGGCGATCCATCCCGCGGCGCCGACGAGCATGGCGGCGCCGCCGCCGTTCCAGGCCTCGCTCGGGTGCGCGCTGCGCTGGCCGAGCTGCCACCGCAGCATGAGGACGAACGCGGTCGCCGCAGCGACGCCGACCGCGCCCAGGATGAGCAGCACGGTCCCCCGCGTCCTGCCCTCCTCGTTCCACAGGCTCAGCGCCGCGGCGGCCGCGGTGACCAGGCAGAACGCGACGATCGCCAGGACGGATCGCTCGAAGGACAGCCCCCCGGCCACGAACACGGCGATGTTGATGCCGGACAGTGCCACGACGACGCCGATGAACCACAGGTTGTGCCCGAACCACCCGCCGGAGCCCACCCAGCCCTCCGAGTCCCTCGCCGTCCCGGGGAGGACCAGCCAGGCCAGCTGGAGCGCCATCGCCACCATCGCGACGCGCAGCAGCCAGCGCGCGGACTCGCCGTCGGCCAGCGACCGCGATGGCGCGCTCCCGTCCCTTCCCTGGTCCCCTCCCTCGTCCGGCGCGTCCTCGTCGTGCTCCAGGTCCTGCTCGTGCGCCCGCGTCAGCGCGGCGAAGCACGTCAGCAGCACTCCGGTCCCTACTACCGTGCCCAGCCCGAGCCGGCCCGCCAGGTGCTCGACCTGGGCGCCGACGTACGTCACGACCAGCGCGACGGCCGCGGCGAGGTGGATCCGCTGGAGTCGCCGCGTGCGCTCGGTGGACGACCAGAACCGCTCGTCCTGCAGGAGGTGCCTGCCCTCGGCGGGCGCGCCCACCCTGCACTCCTCGTACCGGGTGAGCGTGCGGCGCGACAGGAACCACAGCAGGGCCGTGCCGGCCAGCGGCACGACCGCAGCGACTGCCAGCCGCCGGCTGGGGGCGAGCAGCATCATGAAGTCGAGCCACCCGGGCAGCACGTCGCAGCTCTTCGTGCCGCCGCGGTAGCACTGCCACCCGACGAGGTCCAGCGAGACCAGGCAGGCCGTGAGGACGAAGAGCAGGGTCAGCAGGAGCGCCGCCCACCGCACCGCAGCCGCGCCCCAGCGAGCGCGCCGGCGGTCGAGCAGGACCTGCTCGGCGGCCTGCTCCACGGTCCCGTCGCGCGTGTCGGCGGTGCCGACGTGGAGCCGGGCCCAGTAGGCCAGGTTGATCAGCGCGAAGGGCAGCAGCCCAGCCACAGGACGCGCTGCACCCACCCGAGCGCGCCGCGTACGGCCGAGGTCAGGGCACCCCACGAGTACGCCTCGACCGCAGTGCCGTCGACGAGGCGCCGCCGCGGCAGCCCGCCCTCACCGTCGGCGCGGAACACCCCGGTGACGCCGTCACCGGCCACCTGACGCGGGTCCTTGACACCCAGCATCGACGCCGGCGACGTCCCGTGGACACCGTGGACGCGCAGCTCGAGGGCATGGCCGCGCGACCTCGGGTCGACGCTCCCCGCTCCCCCGTGGTCCTGACTCCCCTCCGAGGGGGGCAGGCTGCCCATCCTGTGATGGTGGCCCTGCGCGTCCCGGTCGGTAAAGGAGACCGGAGCGCTGGTCTAGTCGCCCGGCGGCCTAGGTGCCGGTCTCGAGCCGGAAGCCGACGCCGCGGATGGCCACGACCTTCTCACCGGCCTCCGCTGCCTCGAGCTTGCTGCGCAGGCGGCCGATGGTGACGTCGAGGGTCTTGGTCGAGCCGTACCAGTTCTGGTCCCAGACCTGGTTCATCAGGGTCTCGCGCGGCACGACCTTGTCGTGGTTGGAGGCGAGGACCGCGAGGACGTCGAACTCCTTGGCGGTCAGCGCGATCTCACGCTCGCCGAGGTGCACGCGGCGCGAGCCGGCGTCGATCTTGAGCCCCGACGACGTGGTGACCGTGGTGTCGTCCGGCGCGGGCGCGTTGCCGCTGCGGCGCAGCAGGGCGCGCACGCGGGCCAGCAGCTCGGCGAGGCCGAAGGGCTTGGCGAGGTAGTCGTCGGCGCCGACGTCGAGGCCCACGACGCGGTCGAGCTCGCCCGCCCGGGCGGTGACCATGATGATCCCGCCGACGTAGCCGCCGGACCGCATCTGGCGGCACGCGTCGATGCCGTCCATGTCGGGCAAGCCGAGGTCGAGGATGACCACCGCCGGCCCCTCGTCGACGACGAAGGACACCGCTTCCGCTCCACCCGAGACGCGGGTGACCTCGTAGCCCTCCCGCTCCAAGGTGCGCATGAGGGGTACGGCGATGTCTTCCTCGTCCTCAACCACCAGCACGTCGTGCACCATGGCGTCGAGCATAGAGGGAGCCTCAGCGGTTGGTGAGGCGAATGCCCGTGTCGCCCGCGGGCGTGATGCTCGTCTGGGCGGGCGAGGCGGGGGCGTCCTCACCGGGACCGAGGACGACGCCGCCGGCAGCGAGGATCACCGCGATCGGGATCAGCAGGAAGCGGGACATGGGTAGAGCATCTGGCGGCGAGACCCACACGAGTCCCTCATGACGACCACAGGCGGTAAAGGTTTCAACCTCGTCGGACACGAGACCACCTCCCCGGGTGAGGACGGCACCTCGCGTCAGGCGTCGAAGACGTCGCCCAGCCCGGCCACGCGCTCCAGCACCTGCTCCATCGTGAGCTGCTCGAGCGCCAGCTCGTCCTCGGCACCCTCCTCGACCTCGTCCCACGTCAGCGGGGCGGCGACTGTCGGTCGCTCGCGGCCGCGCAGCGAGTAGGGCGAGATCGTCGTCTTGGAGCCGGAGTTCTGCGACCAGTCGAGGAACACCTTGCCGGGCCGCTTCGCCTTCGTCATGGTCGCGGTGACCAGCTCCGGGTGCTCCTTCTGCAGCTCCTCGGCCACCTCCTTCGCCAGCGCGGTGGTGCCCTCGCTGTCGAGGCTCCCGCGCCCGGTGTCGGGCACCGGGGCGTACAGGTGCATGCCCTTGCTGCCGCTCGTCACCGGCGAGCACGTGAGGTCGCGCTCGGCGAGGGCCTCGCGCACCATCAGCGCTACCCGCGCGCACTCGTGGAGGCCGGCCGGCTCGCCCGGGTCGAGGTCGATGACGATGCGGTTCGGGTTGCGGGGCACGCCCTCGGCGTCGACGGTCCACTGGTGCACGTGCAGCTCGAGCGCGGCGAGGTTGGCCAGCCAGGTCAGCGTGGCGAGGTCGTCGCAGATGGGGAAGCGCAGGGTGCCGTCGCCCTTGCCGGTGCGCGAGCCGGTGGTGGAGACCTCGGCCGTACGCACCCAGGACGGCGTCCCGGCCGGCGCGTTCTTCTCGAAGAAGCTCGCCTTCTCCACCCCGTGCGGCCAGCGGATGCGGGTCACCGCGCGGTCCCTCAGGTGCGGCAGCAGCACCGGCGAGACCTGCGCGTAGTAGTTGAGCACCTCGCCCTTGGTGGTGCCGGTGCGCGGGTAGAGGACCTTGTCGAGGTTGCTGATGGAGAGCGTGCGGCCCTCGACGTCGACGTGCACCTCGTTGCCGGTGGAAGGGGGCGGCGTCACAGGAGGTCCTCGGGCGAGAGGTCGTCGCGCACGCCCTGGAAGGACGGCTGCCGCAGGCGCTCGTAGCCGAGGCCGTGGGTGTCGACGTCGACCACGACGCGCGGCTCGACCCAGTAGGTGCCGGCGGCGTCGACGCGTGGGACCTCGTCGGCGAAGGGCGAGGCTTGGGCGGCGAGCGGCCCGAGCAGGGCGGCGAGGCGGGTGCTCGTGGCGCCGGCGATGCCGCTGCCGACCCGGCCGCGGTAGAGCAGGCCGTCGGGCGTCTGCTCCCCCACGAGCAGCGCGGCCAGCCGGTCCGACGTCCCGACCTGCGGTCGCCAGCCCCCCACCACGAACGAGCCGCGGTGGCGGTGCGCGAGCTTGAGCCAGTCCTCGCTGCGCCGGTCGAAGCGGTAGCGCGACGTACGCCGCTTGCTGACCACGCCCTCGAGCCCCTGCTGCAGGGTCGCGTCGAAGAGCATGTCGCCGTCGTCGTACGCCGCGGGCACCTGCCACCTGGTGTCGGCGAGCGGAAGGCCCTCCAGCAGTGCGCGGCGCTCCTCGAGCGGCCGGCCGGTGAGGTCCTCGCCGTCGAGACGGAGCAGGTCGAAGACCATGAGCGTCGCCGGCACCGACGTCACCAGGCGGGCGACCTCGCGGGCGTTGCGCACGTGCATCCGGTGCTGCAGCACGCGGAAGTCGGGGACGCCGCGGTCGTTGAGCGCGATCACCTCGCCGTCCACGAGCAGGTCGCGCGTGCCCAGCGGCGGGTCGCTCAGCTCGGGCCACGCGGGCGTGACGTCGTTGTCGTTGCGGCTGGTCATGCGTACGGCTCCGTCGCGGACGTCGACGAGCACGCGGACGCCGTCCCACTTCACCTCGTGCAGCCACTGCGGACCGGCGGGTACGCGGTCGGTCTTGCTGGCGAGCATGGGACGCATGGGACATGCTTACCCCATGCGCGCGATCTGGAAGGGTGCCGTCTCCTTCGGCCTGGTCAGTGTCCCGGTGAAGCTCTACGCCGCCACCGAGAGCCACGACGTGTCCTTCCGGCAGGTGCACGCCAAGGACGGCGGGCGGATCAAGTACCAGCGGGTCTGCTCCCTCGACGGCGAGGAGGTGGCCTACGCCGACATCGCGAAGGGCTACGAGACCGAGGACGGCGAGATGGTCATCCTCACCGACGACGACATGGCCGAGCTGCCGTCGACGTCGTCGCGCGAGATCGCCGTGGAGAAGTTCGTGCCGCGCGAGCAGATCGACCCGCTGCTGTTCGAGAAGTCCTACTACCTCGAGCCCGAGGGGGCCGGCGCCAAGCCGTACGCCCTGCTCCGCCAGGCCCTCAAGGACGCCGACCGGATGGCCGTGGTCACGGTCGCGCTGCGCCAGCGCACCACGATCGCCGTGCTGCGGGTGCGCGAGACCGAGGCGGGTGAGGTCATCGTGCTCCAGACGATGATGTGGCCCGACGAGGTCCGCACCCCCGACTTCAAGGTCGAGGTCGACGACGCCAAGCCGCAGGAGGTCAAGATGGCGCACATGCTCGTCGAGACCCTCGCGGGGGACTTCGACGCGACCGAGTTCGAGGACGACTACGCCGGTGCCGTCGAGGCGCTGGTGAGGTCCAAGATCCAGGGCGGCGAGATCAAGCGCACCGAGACCTCCACCAAGACCTCCGGCGAGGTCGTCGACCTGCTCGCCGCGCTCCAGAAGTCGGTGGCCGCGGCGAAGACCGCTCGCGGCGAGGACGCCTCCGAGTCCGACAGCAAGCTCGCGAAGAAGGCCGCCGCCAAGAAGGCGCCCGCCAAGAAGGCGCCCGCCAAGAAGGCGCCCGCCAAGAAGACCGCTGCCAAGAAGGCGCCCGCCAAGAAGACCGCGGCGAAGAAGCAGGCCAAGAAGGCCAGCTGAGCCCGCGACGTACGGCGTCGGCCGCACGCCTCACGGGCGAGCGGTGAGTGAGACAGCTTTCGCCGGACGAGGACCTGCCTCACGCACCGGTCGGCCAGACCCCGGGGCACCGGCGGTGAGCGAGGGCTCAGGAGGCGTGGGCCACCGGCGTACGCCCCGTCAGCTCGCGCAGCCGGGTGCCGATCTCCGCGGCGACCGCGACGGCCAGGTCGTGGGGCGACTCCCCGTCGACCTCGGGCACCACGTGCTGCACCACGCCGTCGGCGAGCAGGTCGACGGCACGTACGCGCTGGCGCGAGGCCATCTCGGCGGCGTGGGCGACGTCGCCGTGCACGATGAGGCTGGCCCCCTCCGGCGGGAGCGGGGAGAGCCAGGCGTGCTCGGTGGCGATGACCGTACGGGCCGGCAGGAACGCCAGCGCCCCTCCCCCGCAGCCCTGGCCGAGGATGACCGAGATCGTCGGCACCGTCATGGTGGTGAGCGCCGCGATGCAGCGGGCGATCTCGCCGGCGAGCGCGCGCTCCTCGGCGTCGGGCGAGAGCTCGGCTCCCGGGGTGTCGATGACGCTGACGAGCGGCAGCCCGAGCTCCTGTGCGATCTTCATCCCGCGGCGCGCCTCGCGCAGTGCGCCGGGGCCCATCGCGTGGCCGGGCACCTGGCGGGACCGGTCCTGGCCGATGACCACGCAGGGCTGGTCGTCGAGGCGGGTCAGGGCGACGAGGACGGTGGAGTCGCGCTCGCCCTTCTCGGTGCCGCGCAGCTGGAGCGTGCCGGCGGCGCCGTGCGCGAGCAGGTCGCGCACGCCCGCCCGGTCCGTACGCCTGGTGCGCTCCACACTGTCCCAGGCGGCGTGGTCGCCGAGCAGGCGCTTCGCACGCACGGGCAGGCGGCCGGGGCCGGGCGCGTCGACGAGCACGGCGAGGGCCTGGTCGACCATCTCGGGCAGGTCCTCCGCGGCGACCACGCCGTCGATGACGCCGGCGGCGGCGAGGTTCTCCGCCACCTGGACGCCGGGGCGGAACGGTCGCCCGTTGAGCCCTTCGTAGACCTTCGGGCCGAGGAAGCCGACGAGCGCCCCGGGCTCGGCGACGGTCACGTGGCCCAGCGAGCCCCAGGAGGCGTACACGCCGCCGGTGGTGGGGTGGCGCAGGTGCACGAGGTAGGGCAGCCCGGCCGCGCGGTGGTCCATCAGCGCACGCGAGATCTCGACCATCCGCACGAAGGCGGGCGTGCCCTCCTGCATGCGGGTGCCGCCCGACGCGGTGCTGGCCAGCAGGGGCAGCCCCTCCTCGGTGGCGCGGCGCACCGCAGCGGTGATCCGGTCGGCAGCGGCGCGCCCGATCGAGCCGGCGAGGAAGCGGAACTCGTTGACCACCACGGCCACCGGCCGGCCGCGGACCTCGCCGCGGCCGGTCAGCACCGACTCGTCCGTGCCGGCCTTCGCGGCCGCGGCCTCGAGGACGGCGCGGTAGCCAGGATCCGGGAAGGCGTCGGCGTAGGAGAGATCGACCGGTGAGTCCCACGACGTGAAGGTGCCCTCGTCGAGGACCAGGTCGAGCAGCTCGTGCGCGGTCCAGCGCTTGGTGCCGCTCACGCCCCGCCACCCCCGACCCACGCGCGGATCTCGTCGGCGTGCTGGTCGAGCAGCGGCGGCGCGACGTGGTCGCGCCGCGTGACCTCGGTGCCGTCGGCGTCGAAGAACCGCAGCGGCGGGCCGGGCAGCGTGATGCCGCCCAGCGTCGGGTGCTCGACGTCGACGAGCAGGCCCTGGCTGGCGACCTGGTCCCACTCGTAGACCTCGTCGAGGGTGCGCACCTTGCCGGCCGGGATGCCGATCTCGGCGAGGCGGGCGAGCAGCGGCTCGGCGTCCCAGTCGGCGAAGACCTGCTCGACGACCTCGATCACCTGCTCGCGGCGACCCACGCGCTCGCCGTTGGTGGCGAGGCCCTCGGCGTCGGGGTCGAGGCCGAAGCCCGCGCAGAACTTCTTCCACAGCCCCTCGCTGCCGAGCGCGATCTGCACCGCGCCGTCGCGGCAGTGGAACAGCCCGTAGGGCGCGATCGAGGGGTGGTGGTTGCCCTGGGCGCGGCCCACCTCGCCGGCCACGGTCCACCGGGTGCCCTGGAAGGCGTGCACCCCGACGACCGACGCCAGCAGCGACGTACGCACGACCGTCCCCCTGCCGGTCCGCTCGCGCTCGTGGAGCGCCGCGAGCACGCCGTACGCGCCGTACATCCCGGACAGCAGGTCCGCGATGGGGACGCCGACGCGCTGGGGGTCGTCGGGCCCGGAGCCGGTGAGGGACATCAGCCCCGCCTCGCCCTGGGCGATCTGGTCGTAGCCGGCGCGACCACCCTCGGGACCGTCGTGGCCGAAGCCGGTGATCGACAGGGCGACGAGGCGCGGGTTGCGGCGCATCAGCTCCTCGACGCCGAGGCCGAGGCGCTCGAGGACGCCGGTGCGGAAGTTCTCCACCAGCACGTCGGCCTTCTCGACGAGGCCGACGAGCACGTCCTTGTCGGTCTCGTCCTTGAGGTCGAGGGCGATGGACTCCTTGTTGCGGTTGGTGCACAGGAAGTACGTCGATTGCCGCGCGTCGGGCTCGCCGACGAACGGCGGCCCCCAGCCCCGGGTGTCGTCGCCGGTGCCGGGCGCCTCCACCTTGATCACGCGCGCGCCGAGGTCGCCCAGCATCTGGGTGGCGTGCGGCCCGGCGAGGGCGCGGGTGAGGTCGACGACGAGGAGGTCGGAGAGTGGTCCGGTCATGTCGGTCATCGTCACCCACCCCAACCCGGCAGGACGAGGGCGGCCCAGACGAGGAGCGGCCCGACGAGGGTCACGATCACGCCGTAGCCCAGGATCTGCTTGTAGTAGACCGGCTCGCTGATCGAGTCGGGCTTGTTGGCCAGCATCAGCGCACCGTTGGTGCTGAACGGGCTCACGTCGACGATGGTCGAGGACACCGCGAGCGCGGCGACGAACAGGGCGGCGTTGATGCCGCCGTCCGCGATGAGCGGCACCGCGATCGGGATGATCACCGGCAGCAGCGCGGTCGAGGAGGCGAAGGCCGAGACGACACCGCCGACGTAGCAGAGGACCAGCGCGCCGATCGCGGCCGCGCCGAGGCCGGCGGCCCAGTTGCCGACGAACTCCGGGGACCCGGCGGTGGTGAGGATCGTGGCGTAGGTGCTGACACCGGCGACGAGGAGGACGGTCGGCCAGGCGATCTGCTTGACGGCGTCCTTGTGCTCGTCGGCGTTCAGCATCGCCAGCAGGACGGCCGCGGTGATCGCGACGAAGCCGATGTTCTTGTCGAAGACGAGCGCGACGAGCGCGACGCCGACGAAGGCGAGGAGGGTGAGGACCTGGTCGCGGCGTACGCCCTGGGCCTGGGTCCCGGTCGGGGCGGAGGCGCCGTAGCCGCGGGCGGGGACCGTCGCGCCGCCGCGGTGGAGGTCGTCGTCGAGCGTGTCCTCCTCGTCGGGGTCGATCCGCAGCGCCATCAGCTTGCGGCCGCCGAGCACCACGAAGAGGATCGCGGCCATGATCGTGTTGACGACGAGGCTCGCGAGGAAGACCGTGATCTCGCTCGACGGCAGGCCGGCGTCCTCCATCACCGAGTTGGTGATGACGCCGTAGATGCTGATCGGGGAGAAGCCGCCGGCCTGGGCGCCGTGCACGACGAACATGCCCATCATCAGCGGGCTGATGCCGTAGCGGCCGGCGAAGCCGAGCGCGATCGGGCCGATGATGGCGCAGGCGGCCGGGCTCACCGCCCCGATGCCGGTCAGCACCGCGGTCACCGCGAACATCACCCACGGGATGAGGGCCACGCGCCCGCCCACCCCGCGCACCGCCGTACGCACGATGAGGTCGACGGTGCCGTTGTTGCGCGCGATCGCGAACAGGTACGTGACGCCGATCAGCGTCAGGATCAGGTCACCGCTGACGCCGGCGAGGATCTCCTTCTCGTCGAGGTCGAGGGCGTACATCCCGACGAACCACGCGGCGACGTAGGCCAGCGCTCCCATGTTGATCGGCAGCAGAGTGCCGACCACGAACAACGCGACGAGCGCGATGATCGCAATCCATTCCGGACCCATAGCGAAACCCTTCCGAGTCGAGTGCCGCACGTGGGGCTCCGGGGGTGGCCCTCGTCACAGTGCTGGCTCAGTGGCCTAGCCAATAGGACAATGAGCCGTTCGTCAATAGGGTGAGCCCATGTCCGACCAGTCCGGCCCGTCAAGTCCGTCGTTCCCCCCGCGGTTGCTCCGCACCCGGCTCTACGAGCAGGTGGCCGGGCAGATCTCGGCGTGGATCGGCGACAACGGCCTGCGAGCCGGGGACAAGCTGCCGCCGGAGCGCGAGCTGGCCCAGCGCCTCGGCGTCAGCCGCGCCACGCTGAGCCAGGCACTCGTGGCGCTGGAGGTCGTGGGCGTCGTGGAGGTGCGCCACGGCGACGGCACCGTCGTCACCGCCCGCCACCAGACCTCGACCCGCATCGTCGAGGCGATCCGCAGCCACGCCGACCGCCTCCCCGAGGTCATCGAGACCCGCGACGCGCTCGAGACCAAGATCGCCGCGCTCGCCGCGGTCCGCCGCACCGAGGACGACCTCGCCCGCATCGACGACGCGCTCGCGTTCATGGAGGCCGACATCGAGGCCGGAGGTCGCGGCGTCGAGGGCGACGAGCGCTTCCACGGCGCCGTGACCGCCGCGTCCCACTCCCTGCTGCTCGCGCGCCTGATGGACGAGATCGGCGACCTGGTCAAGGAGACCCGGCTGGAGTCGCTCGGCCAGCCCGGGAGGCCGCAGGACTCACTCGCCGGGCACCGCGCCATCGCCGAGGCCATCCGCGCCGGCGACCCCGCGGCCGCGTCCGCCGCGATGCACGCCCACGTCGAGATGGTCAGCGACGTCGCCCTGCTCCGCGAGGAGGAGTGAGCGGCCCGGAGGCCGTCCTGGTGCTGCTGACCGGTCTCGGCGCCGGCGTGCTGTCCTCGACCGTCGGCGTCGCCTCGCTCCTGAGCTTCCCCGTCCTCGTCGCGCTGGGCCTGCCGCCGGTCGTGGCCAACGTGTCCAACACGCTCGGCCTGATCCCCGGCGGTCTCGGCGGCGTCCTCGGCTACCGCCAGGAGGTGCGCGAGGCGGGCCGGATCGCCCTGGCGATCGTCGCGGTCTGCGCACTGGGCGGGGTCATCGGCGCCGGGCTGCTGCTCGGCCTGCCGCCGGGCGTCTTCGAGGCGATCGTCCCGTTCCTCATCCTGTTCACCTGCCTGCTCGTCGGGGTCCAGCCGCGCATCGCGCGCTGGCTGCGGGCGCGCCACGAGCAGCGCCACGGCGAGCAGCTGGCCGAGCGACGGCACATGTCGCCGGCGACGACGTTCTTCGCGACGGTCACGGGCGTGTACGGCGGCTACTTCGGTGCCGGCGCGGGCGTGATGATGGTCGCCGTCCTCGGCATCGGCACCGACCTCGAGCTCCGCATCGTCAACGGCCTCAAGACGCTGTCGCTGATGGTCGGCAACATCGTCGCCGGCCTGGTCTTCGTGGTCGTCGCGGACCCGCGCTGGGACGTCGCCGCGCTGCTGGCCGCCGGCTCGCTCGTCGGTGGCTACGTCGGCGCGCGCATCGGCCGCCAACTGCCCGACGCGGTGTTCCGGTGGGCCGTGGTCGCGGCCGGCGTCGTCGCCGCCGTCCTGCTGTTCTGACCCCGGTCGGGGACGTACGTCAGGACAGCAGGCCGCGGACGACCCGCAGGCCGACCGACAGGCGCGCCAGCTCGGCGGTGTCCTCGCGGCAGATCTCCTCGAGGGTGGCGGCCGCGCGGCCGATCAGCTCCTCGTCGGCGTTCTCCCACTCGGCCACCCGCGCGGGCGCGGCGTCGTCGGCGCTCGTGGACTCCAGCACCTGGGCGGTCAGCTGCTGGTGCACGCCGTAGAGGTCGTCGCGCACCGCCGCCCGGGCCATCGTCTGCCAGCGGTCGTCGCGCGGCAGCGCGAAGATCCGCTCGACCAGGGCGGGCAGCCCCAGCCGCTCCCCCAGCGCGAAGTGCACGCGCGCCACCTCGACCGGGTCGAGCCCGAGCCGGTCCGCGGTCTCCACGATGCCGAGCAGCGCGTAGGCCGGGGCCAGCACGGCGACCCGCGAGGCGAGGTCGTCGGGCACGCCCTGGTCGGTCAGGCGCTTCTCACGGGCCCGGAAGTCGTCGAGCTCCCGACCGCTCATGATGCTCGGCAGCTCGGCCATCACGGCCTGCACCGGGTCGCGGAAGAACTCGACCGTGGCGCTCGAGTCCAGCGGCGGACGGCGGTTGGTGACCAGCCAGCGCGACGCGCGCTCGACGAGCGTGCGCATCTCGATGCGCATCCGCGTCTGGCGCTCGGCCGGGACCTGGTTGTCGAGCGCCGCGATCTCCTGGCGCATCGGCAGCGACCCGAAGATCTCGCGGGCCACGAAGTTCGCGCGGGTCAGGTCGGCCGGGCTGGCCCCGGTCTCCCCCTGGAGCCGCGGCCAGAACGTCATGCCGGCGCCGTTGACGAGGTCGTTGACGACCTGCGTCACGATGATCTCCCGACGCAGCGGGTGGTCCTCGATGGCCGACTCGAGGTCGGGCTTCATGCGGCTGGGGAAGTAGGCGAGCAGGTCCTCGCGCAGGTAGGGGTCGTCGGGCAGGTCGGAGTCGATGAGCTCGTCGGCGAGCACGATCTTGGTCCACGCCATCAGCACCGACAGCTCGGGCGCCGACAGGGCCTGCTTGCGGTCGAGGCGGCGCTTGACCTGGCGGGTCGAGGGCAGGCCCTCGAGCTCCCGGTTGAGCACGCCGCGGCGCTCGAGCGCGCGCATCCAGTCCTCGTGGACGTGCAGCAGCGACGGGGCGTGCGCCTCGGCGTTGGCGAGCGCGAGGTTCTGCTCGTAGTTGTCGCGCAGGACGAGCTGGCCCACCTCCTCGGTCATCTCGGCCAGCAGCTCGTTGCGGGCGGCCTCGTCCATCTCGCCCGAGCGGACGACCCGGTCGAGGAGGATCTTGATGTTGACCTCGTGGTCGGAGGTGTCGACGCCGGCGGAGTTGTCGATGAAGTCGGTGTTCATCCGGCCGCCGTCGCCGTTGACGCCGAGGCGGGCGTACTCCACCCGGCCGAGCTGGGTGAAGCCGAGGTTGCCGCCCTCGCCGATGCACCGCGCGCGCAGGTCCTCGCCGTTGACGCGGATCGCGTCGTTGGCCTTGTCGCCGGCGTCGGCGTCGGTCTCCTCCGACGACTTCACGTAGGTGCCGATGCCGCCGTTCCAGAGCAGGTCGACCGGCGCCAGCAGGATCGCCTTCATCAGCTCGGCCGGCGTCAGCGCAGTGACGTCGGCGCCCAGGCCCAGGGCCTTGCGGGCCTGGGCCGACACCGGGATCGACTTGGCCGAGCGCGACCAGACACCTCCGCCCTCGGAGATCAAGGAGGCGTCGTAGTCCTTCCAGCTCGACCTCGGCAGGTCGAAGAGCCGGCGCCGCTCGGCGTACGAGGCGGCCGCGTCGGGGTCGGGGTCGATGAAGATGTCGCGGTGGTCGAAGGCCGCCACGAGACGGGTGTGCTCGGAGCACAGCATGCCGTTGCCGAAGACGTCGCCGGACATGTCGCCGATGCCGACCGCCGTGAAGTCCTCGGTCTGGCAGTCGACACCCATCTCCCGGAAGTGGCGCTGCACCGAGACCCACGCACCCTTGGCCGTGATGCCCATCGCCTTGTGGTCGTAGCCCACCGAGCCGCCGGAGGCGAAGGCGTCGCCGAGCCAGAAGCCGTAGTCCTTGGCCACGCCGTTGGCGATGTCGCTGAAGGTCGCGGTGCCCTTGTCGGCGGCCACCACGAGGTAGGAGTCGTCGCCGTCGTGGCGCACGACGTCGCGCGGTGGCACGTTCTCGCCGCCGACGAGGTTGTCGGTGATGTCGAGCAGGCCGGAGATGAAGGTCTTGTAGCAGGCCACGCCCTCGGCCAGCCACGCGTCGCGGTCGGAGGGGTCGGGCAGCTGCTTGCAGAAGAACGCACCCTTCGCGCCGACCGGGACGATGACGGTGTTCTTCACCATCTGCGCCTTGACCAGGCCGAGGACCTCGGTGCGGAAGTCGTCGCGCCGGTCCGACCAGCGCAGGCCGCCGCGGGCGACGGCGCCGAAGCGCAGGTGGGAGCCCTCGACCCGCGGGCTGTAGACGAAGATCTCGAAGCGCGGGCGCGGCTCGGGCAGGTCGGGGATCGCCGACGGCTCGAGCTTGAAGGAGATGTAGTCGTGGACCTCGCCCTCGGCGGTCCGCTGGAAGAAGTTGGTGCGCAGCGTCGCCCGGACCAGCGTGCGGTAGGAACGCAGGATCCGGTCGTGGTCGAGGCTGACGACCTCGTCGAGGGCGCGGGCGAGCCGCTCCTCGATGGCCTCCACCTTGGCGACGCGGGCCTCCGCGTCGTGCTCGAGCGCGCGGTCGCCTCGACCGGGGTCGAAGCGCGACTCGAAGAGCTCGACGAGCAGCCGGGTGATGTCGACGTTGCTGCGCAGTGCCTCCTCGATGTAGTCGAGGGCGAACGGTGAGCCGCCCTGGCGGGCGTACTTGGCGTACGCGCGCAGCACCGTCGCCTGCCGCCACGTGAGCCCGGCGGCGAGGACCAGCTGGTTGAAGCCGTCGATCTCGTTGAAGCCGTCCCACACCGCGCGCAGCGCCTCGGCGAACAGGGTCCGCTCCTGCGACGACAGGGCGCGGCCGTGGCGCAGGCCGAACTCGTAGATGAAGGTCGGGCGCCCCAGCCCGGCGAGCTCGTAGGGACGCTCGTCGACGACCTCGACACCCATCGACGTGAGCATCGGCAGCACCGTGCTCAGCGACAGCGGCACCCCGACCCGGAACACCTTGAGCCGCGACTCGCCACGGCGGTGGGGGCCGGTCTGCTCGTCCTGGTCGAACAGGGCGAGGTCGATGCCCTCGTCGCCCTCGATGGCCTCGATCCGGCCGAGGTCGGCCGACCCGCGCGAGGGGTCGAAGTCCTCCTTGTAGGCCTCCGGGAAGGCGTCGGCCCACGCCCGCGCGAGCTGCGAGCCGCGGTCCACGCCGTACTCGCTGACGACGGCGGCCATGAAGTCGTCGCGCCAGGACCGCGAGGCCTCCATCAGGCGGCGCTCGAGGTCGGCGACGTCGATGTCGGGGACCTGCTCGCCCTTGGGCGGGTGCACCACGAAGTGCACGCGGGCGGTGGTGGACTCGTTGACCCGGGCGGTGAACTCGACGTGCTCGCCGCCGAGCCGGTCGCGGAGGATGTCGGAGAACCGCTCGCGCACGGCGGTGCTGTAGCGGTCGCGGGGCAGGTAGACGAGGACCGAGACGTAGCGGCCGTAGGTGTCGCGGCGCACGAAGGCGCGCAGCTGGCGGCGCTCGCGGGCGCTCATCACGTCCTGCGCGACCGGGGCGAGCTCGTCGGGCGAGGTGTGGAACAGCTCGTCGCGGGGATAGTTCTCGAGCGTGTCCATGAGCGCCTTGCCGGCGTGGCTGCGCGGGTCGAAGCCGGCGTGGCGCATGACCTCGGCGACCTTCTCGCGCAGCACCGGGATGCGGGTCACGGACTCGGTGTAGGCGGCGCTGGAGAACAGCCCGAGGAACCGGCGCTCGCCCACGACCTCCCCGTCGGGCCCGAAGGTCTTCACCCCCACGTAGTCGAGGTAGGCCGGGCGGTGCACCGTGGCACGCGAGTTGGCCTTGGCCAGGACCAGGAGCTTCTTCTCCCGCGCCTTGGACTTGACCAGCGGCGGGAGCTTGGCGAAGGAGGACGACAGGTCCTGGTCGTGGCGCAGGATGCCGAGCCCGGAGCCGGGGACCGCGCGCAGGCCGCACTCCTCGGGGGCGCCCTCCTCGGCCTCGAGCTGGTACTCCCGGTAGCCGAGGAAGGTGAAGTGGTCGTCGGCGAGCCAGGTGAGGAATTCGCGACCCTGGCGGAGCTCGTCGGTCGACAGCGGCGGCGGGTCCTGCTCGAGCTGGGCGACGACCTCGAGGGCCTGCGCGTGCATCTTCTGCCAGTCCTCGACGGACTCGCGCACGTCGCGCAGCACGCGCTGCAGGCCTTCGGTGATCTCGGCGTCCTCGTCGTCGTCGGTGCGGTCGATCTCGACGTGCATCCACGACTCGGCGCCGTCGCGGGAGTCGGCCTGCGGCTCCCGGGCGTGGACGTGCTGGAGCTCGCCGGTGATGTCGCGCTCGACGTGGAACTGCGGGTGGATGACGGCGTGCACGGTGTGCCCGAGCCGGTTGAGCTCCATCGTCACCGAGTCGACGAGGAAGGGCATGTCGTCGGTGACGACCTCGACCACGGAGCGACCCGACGCCGACCAGCCGGCGTCGGCGATCGTGGGCGTCACGACCCGTACGGCCGCGGTGCCCTGGGGCCGCGACGACGCGAGCTCGCGGTGCGACGCCACTGCCCCGAGGAGGTCCTCCGGGGACCGCTCGGCGACGTCCTCCGGCGCCACGTGCCGGTAGTAGGCCCGCACCAGGTCGCCCCACTCGGGACGGGTCGCGGTCACTGCGTCGAGCTGTCGGTCCTTGGTGTCGTCCGTCGTCGCCACGCTCCGACCCTAGACCCATGTGTGACCACCACGACACGGGGTCCTTCCCGCGCGCCGGAGGTGCATCTGGGCCATGATGGGCGCCTGGTCCGGACCGCCGTCCGGGCGCCGTCCGGGTCCCCGCCCGACGTACGACGACACAGGATGCGGTGGTCATGATGAGCACGAAGCTCACCAAGCAGCTGACGTACGACGCCCCGGCCGACGCCGTGGCCGCCATGCTCGACGACGTCGCGTTCCGTGAGGCCGTGCTCGAGCGGCAGCGCGTCACGCGCGGGTCGGTCGACATCGACGGCGACGTCGCCCGGATCGAGCAGGTGCGCTCCGCTGCCGACATCCCCGCCTTCGCCCGGAAGTTCGTCGGCGACGAGATCGTCATCGTGCAGACCGAGACCTGGACCTCGGCCCACGGCGCCGACGTCCACCTCGCCATCCCCGGCAAGCCGGGCGAGGCGGTCGGCACGCTCGCCCTGGTCGAGGACGGCGGCACCACGACCGAGACCGTCCAGCTCGCGGTGAGCGTGAAGATCCCGCTGGTCGGCGGCAGGATCGAGGCCCTGATCGCGGACATGGTCGGCCACGCGCTCGACGCCGAGCACCAGGTCGGCGTGGAGTGGCTCGCCCGCGGATGACGCTGCTCGAGGAGACCTACGAAGCCCTCACCGCGGTCGTCGCCGCCCTCGGGGACGACGATGCATGGGCTCCCACGGGTTGCACCGGGTGGACGGTGCGCGACCTCGTCTGGCACCTGCACGCCGACGCCGTTCGCGGACTCGTCGCAGCCCACACACCGGCGCACCGGGAAGCGGACTGCGACTCCGTGGCCTACTGGCGTGCGTGGGGCAGCGATCCCGAGGCGGACGAGAGCAACCGTCGCCTCACCCGGGTCGAGGCGGGCCTCCACGAGTTCAGGTCGCTGCGCGAACGCCACCTCGAGGCTGCAGCCGCGGCTGCCCGGGCGGTGGCCGCACTCCCCCACGACGAGGTCGTGGCCACCCAGGGCCATGCCATCGGAGCCGGTGACCTCGCGAGCACCCTCGCCGTGGAGGCGACGCTCCACCACGTCGACCTCGTCGCACACCTCGGCGACGGCGTCGTCGAGCCCACCACGGCCGGCCTGGCCGAGGTGCGCCGCGTGGTCGAACGGCTCCTCGGGGTGGGCCTCCCGACGTGGTCGGACGAGCGCGTGGCGCTGGTCGGCACCGGCCGCGCGACCGCCACCGCGGAAGAACGCGCGCACCTGTCCGGCGTTCGGCTACCTGTGTTCAGCTGATCCGTGCTCCGCGTCGTCGTCCTCGTGCCGGCGCCGCCACACCACGAGCCCGAGCACGACGAACGGCCCGAAGGCCAGCAGCAGCGTCAGCGCCTGCTCGTAGGGGTGCAGGGCGCCCATGTGCCACGACGTGACGAGGGGGAGGACGGGGGCGCTCACGCTCCCATCCTCCCCCACGTACGGCCGGGTCCGGACGTCAGCCCTGGTGCGGGTAGCGGTGGTCCTTCGGCGGGACGAACGTCTCCTTGATCGAGCGCGGCGAGGTCCAGCGCAGCAGGTTGACCGCGGCACCGGCCTTGTCGTTGGTGCCCGACGCGCGACCGCCGCCGAAGGGCTGCTGGCCGACGACGGCCCCGGTGGGCTTGTCGTTGATGTAGAAGTTGCCCGCCGCGAAGCGCAGCGTCATCCGAGCCCAGCGGATCGCCGCGCGGTCCTGGGCGATGATGGCGCCGGTGAGGGCGTACGGCGCGAAGGACTCCATCTGCTCCACGACCTTCTCGAACCGGTCGTCGTCGTAGACGTGGACGGCCAGGATCGGGCCGAAGTACTCGTCGCAGAACATCTGGTCGGTCGGGTCGGTGGACTCCACGATCGTGGGGCGCACGAAGTAGCCGACGGAGTCGTCGACCTGGCCACCGGCGAGCACCGTGAGGTGCTTCTGGCGCTTGGCGCGCGAGATGGCGGCCTTGTGCTTGGCGAAGGCCCGGTCGTCGATGACGGCGCCCATGAAGTTGGTGAGGTCGGTGACGTCACCCATGGCGAGGGCCTCGGTGTCGGCGATCAGCTGGTCCTTGATCTTCACCCACACCGACCTCGGGACGTACGCCCGCGACGCCGCCGAGCACTTCTGGCCCTGGAACTCGAAGGCGCCGCGGATCATCGCCACGCGCAGCACGTCGGGGTCGGCCGAGGGGTGGGCGACGATGAAGTCCTTGCCGCCGGTCTCGCCCACGATGCGCGGGTAGGAGCGGTAGCCGGTGATGTTCTCGCCGACCGTGCGCCACAGGTGCTGGAACGTCGGCGTGGACCCGGTGAAGTGGATGCCGGCGAGGTCGCGGTGGGCCAGCGCCACCTTGGAGACGTCGAGGCCGTCGCCGGGCAGCATGTTGATCACGCCCGGGGGCATGCCTGCCTCCTCGAGCAGCTCCATCGTCAGGGACGCGGCGAGCTGCTGGGTCGGCGAGGGCTTCCAGATGACCGTGTTGCCCATCAGCGCCGGGGCGGTCGGCAGGTTGCCGGCGATCGCGGTGAAGTTGAACGGCGTGATCGCGTAGACGAAGCCCTCGAGCGGGCGGTGGTCGGTGCGGTTCCAGATGCCGGGGCTGTTGGCGATCGGCTGGTCGGTGAGGATCTGCTTGGCGTAGTGGACGTTGAACCGCCAGAAGTCGATGAGCTCGCACGCCGCGTCGATCTCGGCCTGGAAGGCCGTCTTGGACTGCCCGAGCATGGTCGCGGCGTTGAGGGTCTGGCGCCACGGACCGGCCAGCAGGTCGGCCGCCTTGAGCAGGATCGCGCAGCGCTCGTCGAACGGCATCGCCCGCCAGGCCGGCGCCGCGTCGTTCGCGGCCTTGATCGCGGCCTCGGCATCCTTGGTGGTCGAGTTCTTCAGCGTGCCGAGCACGTGGGCGTGGTCGTGCGGCTGGACGACCTTGATCTCGGCGCCACCGCCGTTGCGCCGCTTGCCGCCGATCACCGCCCGGAACGACTGCTGCTTCTTCTCCAGCCGGGCCAGCTCGGCGACGAGGGTCTCCCGCTCCGGGCTGCCGGGGGCGTAGGTCAGGTTCGGCTCGTTGGTGGGAGCCGGCGGAAAGGTGATCGCGTCCATGCCGCTGATCGTGTCAGAGACGGCGGCGGGCCTCAAAGGGAGGCGACGAGGTCGCCGACCTCCTGGGTGGCCCACCACGCGAGGTCGTCGTCGGGGTCGGTGTCGTCGTCGCTGTCGACGTGCACGGCGACCACGTCGCGCCACGTCACCGGGGAGTCGGCAGCGGCGGTCTCGACCACGACCACCACCCGGCGCCGCCGGCCGTCGGGGAGCCCGGCCACGAGCTCCGCGGACGCGTCGGCGGCGGTCATCAGCGCGGCATACTCGCTCTCCTCGCCGTCGTCGGCGGCGACCACGGCGTCGACGAGCCGCGGACCGTCCGCCGCCCAGTCGACGGCCAGGTCGGGCAGCGTCGTGGGGACGTAGCGTCGGGTCATGTCCGGCCTGCCTTCGAGGTCCTGGCCCGGGATCCGGCACCCTTGCGACCGCGCGGGGCGCGTGGCCGGGTGTCGGACGCGGAGTCCTTCAGCTCCTCGAGCGACTCGAGGACGCACTGGCCGAGGGTGTCGGCGTCGGGCACGGCGTCACGGTCGGCGGTGATGCCGTAGAACATGCCGCCGTCGTAGGACGTCACACCGATCGCGAGCGGGTGGTCGGGCAGCAGCGGGTGGACCGGGTAGGACTCCAGCATCCGCGCGCCGTCGGCGTACAGCGGGAACTGCGGTCCCGGCACGTTGGTGATCGAGACGTGGAAGCCGTGGCGCAGCTCGGCGGCCGCGAGGCGGGAGCCGAGGGCGTGGAAGGTGGTCGGCGCGAAGCCCGCGATGCCGGAGAGCCGCCGCGCCGACACGTTGCGGCCGTTGTCGCGGTGGGCCTTGAGGTCGTAGCTGACCTGGTGCAGGCGTACGACCGGGCTGGGCTCGCTGATCGGCAGGTTGACCAGGTGGCCGGTCACCTGGCTGCCGAGCGAGGTCGCCTCGAGCTCGTCGTCGATGACCGACATGGGCACGAACGCCTTGATCGACCTCAACCCGGCCATCGACTCCGCCCGCGTCATCAGCCAGCCGCGCAGGCCGCCGGCGAGGGTGGCGAGCACGACGTCGTTGACGGTGCCGCCGTGCACCTCGCGGATCGCGCGGTAGTCGGCGAGCTCGGTGTCGACGGTGACGAAGCGCCGCTGCTGCGAGAGCTTGCGGTGCACCGGCGTGGAGTGCACCGGTCCGCGCCCGGCGAGCGCGTGGGCGA
>JAESGW010000593.1_pt1 | contig 23892 bp, 31 predicted proteins | sample 9269791 | NCBI WGS metagenome assembly JAESGW01 (sample SAMN16773120, study PRJNA677053) | algae metagenome | isolation source: Aphanocapsa lilacina HA4352-LM1 and co-occurring heterotrophs from near cave... | place: USA: Maniniholo cave, near Haena, Kauai, HI | collected 2009-07-28 | reverse complement strand
GGAGTTTCTGCAACAGGTCGCTGCCATTCAGGCTGCGCTGTCGCCCGAACGGCATCAACCTGTACGATGATGAAAACCCAGGCCGAAAACTCACTTTCTCAGTGGCTCATTGTTCAGGGGCAGGTCACCTATGAATACAAAGAGGAGTTCCGTTGGATTTACGAAACGAGCCGAACGATGGAGGAAGGTCAACAGCGATTGGAGTGTTGGCTGTTAAAAGTTCGGAAGGTGTATGGAAGAGTAGTGCGAAGGATTGCCGAGCATTTCGAGGGGATATGCAACTACTTTATAAGCCGTTCGAGTAGTGGAGTGATGGAGGGAATCAACAATCGCATCAAGCTGATTAAGCGTCAGGGCTACGGCTTCACGAATTTCAGGAATTTGCGACTACGGCTGCTCGCTTGCTTTGCCAAGAAAGGCTGCGCCTCACCCTAAGGTCAGGAGAGCCACCTAGGATTGCGGATCCCACTCGGCTATACGGGTGGTGAGGATGCGGGCGGCCCACCCATCGAAGTGGGTGCGACGCCCGCCTGCCTCGTCGTCGTCGGGTGCCAGACCCAACACGGCGGCATTGGTGACGCAGAACATCGCTTTTTGAAAACTCTTTCCGATCGCCACCACCAGGGCGGCCGCGTCTTCGGCATGCCCCTCATAGTGGCTCAGCAAGGGAGTGCCCAGATGGCGGCGCAAATCGCGAATCAGCAGAGTCGGTGCAACACCGGCCGCTCCCAGGGTCATCGGGTTGGCATAGAGCACGCCGAAACAAAAATCCGCCAATTCACCGGGCAGGCCGGCGCTCGCATCGTAAGAAAACACCCCTTTTGGAGGAGCAGCCCGGAAAAAGACAATCTCCGCGTAAGGCACCGCCGCATCCGCCAGCCAGTGCAATCCCGCCCGGGCGGGGAGCAGTTCGTACTCCTCCTCTCCAAACTGCACCGAGTAGGTGAGCGGTAGGTTCGCCGCCGCTCCCAACCCGGCCGCGATGTGCCGGACGATATCGGGGATCGAACGGATCTCACCGTGGGCGTAGCGCTCGGCGAGGGTGCTGAAGATACGGCTCATCACCCGCCAGAATTGGCCCAACACGTTGTAGTAGCACGTCCGGCGCACGAGTTCCTCTAGAAAAGCCGGGCAGAGCTTGTGGGCGAACAGGGCGGCGCGTTTGCCCCGCAGGCGGGCGTGGATGGCCCGCTCGGCCAGGGTTTTAAATTCACTGCCTTGCAAGTAATCGTGCAATTTGGGAATACCGTGCCAGTACATGGTCTTGGCGCAGTACTCGGCGTATTCGTAGTTGAGGCGGTCCTGCGACCAGTGGGCCAGCAGTTTGCGCGGATGAATTTCGCCGTTGAGGTACTTAAATAGAGGAAATGCGTGCAAAAACTGCCGCTCGGCTATGAACAGCAAGTTGCGCGAATAGGCGTCGAGCACAAAGCTGTAGCTGTGCAGCACACCGACCACCTCAAGCACGTTGTCCCGGTTTTCAGGCAGCAAGGCCGCCGCTTCCAACCGCCTTGCCACTTCTTTGTGCGCTCCGGCCGTCGAAAAACTGCTCAAGGGCTGAACCGCTGCCGAATCTGCGTCCGGATGCTCCGCAAGGTGCGGTGCAACGACCTTTTCCGCATTCCCGACAAAAACGCGCCCTGGAGAGATTCCGGGCGCCTGGGATGCACCTGCCGAGTGACCGATAAATTCAGACAGCATGCAAGCGGGGCCTCCTGGAACGGCACGGTTCCGAATGAATTATGTATTAGTGCGGCGCACAGAGCGTAGAACCATTTATAAAAATTTATACCTCAGTTCAACTTTGCTGATGTTTGTAGGCGGCGGCTGCAGGCACCGCTACGGCCGCATTTCGCGAACGTAGGCGATCTTGGGGATCCGGGCGGTGTCGAAGATTGCAATCCTCTCGGGTCCAAGCGTCTGGAGCGCCTCCAGGCAGGCGGCGCTCTGTTCGAGCAGCGTTTCGACATCTACCCCCAGATACTCCGGGGCAAAGTAATCAAGCCGCTCGATGCCAGTGGACAGCAAGATCACACAGCCCTGCCAGTTGCGGTTGCCCAGATGATAGTAAGCCACCGCCAGCTGCAAGATGCCCTGGTAAAAAAGCCGCAACGGATGCAGCGCGTCCATCCAGAGCGCCTCCAGCGTATCGTGGCAGGCATAGAACTGGCCCGAATTGAATTGTTCGAGCCCCCGCCAGAATTCCTCCGGCAGTTCAAAATCAACCAGCGGCGTTGACCTGCAGGCGGAGGGTGGCCACCACGTCCTGGAAGATGCGCGCCTTGACGGTGTAGACGCCCGTGCGCTTGATCGGCTCCTCGATGGTGATCTCCCGCCGGTCGATGGTAATGCCGGCTTTGCTTGCGACCACCTCGGCCACGTCCTGGTTGGTCACCGTACCGAACAGCTGGTTGCCGTCCTCGCCGACCGGAGCGAAAACCTCGTAGAAGCCCAACGCTTCGAGGGTCTTTTTGGTCTCCAGCGCGTCGGCACGCTGCTTGGCTTCGATTTCGCGCCGCTTGGCCTGGCGAAATTCGGCTTCTTTGACCAGCCCTGGGGTGGCCTTGACGGCCAGCCCCTGGGGGATCAGATAGTTGCGTGCATAACCGGGTGCCACCTCGACGAGGGTGCCTGCCTTGCCCAGAGTGTCCACGTCTTTTTTCAGAACGATCTTCGTACCCATATGTTGCGCCCCTGCGCCCTTATCGCTGTCGCACAATCCGTAATTATAGACCAACGGGGCCAAGTGACGAAACTACCCGTCCTCTGGTCCCTTCGGCGGAGGAGCCGGCCCGCCCCTCGGGTCCAACTGGCTAGAAGCTTTTTGAGGCCCATCCATCATGGAAACCCAGACTCCCCGGCAAGCCTCAGCGACCTCGAATACGACCTGCTCACGGTGCTTCAGAACAAAGTCGAGGCGATCAAAGCCCACGATGTCTACATCTTTAACAACTTTACGAATCAGCTCTCAGTGCAGGCGCTGCCAGGTGATCGTTTGCTCGTCGGTATCGAGCAGACCACACACCGACGGTAGGCGATCGAACAGGAGCTGCGAGGTGTTGCCGCAGTTGAGGATGTAATTGGCATCCTCCAGATTCAGAGCGAAAGTGACCTGCGTGCGCGCGGTATGCTCCCAAGGATCAATTTCCTCAAAGCTGCCGTCGGTGCGGCGGATGTGGATGCGGGTGCGGTGGGTGTGGCCGCTCAGGGTCACCGGCACCGGTGCGTCGGCGTGGACCTGTTCGACTACCGAGCGGGCGTACAAAAGGCCGTAGCGGTCGCGGTAGCAGGCGTGGACGCAGCAGACGCCGGGAGCCGCTTCGAGCGCGTCGGGCAGTTGGGCCAGATATTCGCGGTTGGCGTCGGTGAGACACGGCTGGGTGAGGGAGGTGTGCAGTTCGGATTTGGGGTTGAAGAAAACCAATCCCGGATCCCGGCCGTAGTGGACCGCGCCGTGGTCGTGGTTACCTCCCACCGTCGGGATGGTCAAAGAACGTACCAGTTCCACTACTTCGTTCGGACGCTGACCGTGCACCACCAGATCGCCCAGGCATACCAGACTTTCGGCGCCAAGCCGCTCCAGTGCTCTGAGCACCTTTTGAAGCGGCCCCAGGTCGCCGTGCACGTCCGTGAAGATACCGAGTTTCAAGCGCGCCCGCGAAAAGTGCCTGCGTCCATAATGCTAGCCGCTGTTGGGAGAAACGATCCGGGCCGCCGGGGAGGGCCGGCGCGATTGCTCCTGGGGATTGCCTCTGGGGGTCTCGCCACCCGGAGCCACCCGCTTGAGCCGGTATTTGACCACCTGGTTGCCACGAAAGATTGTCAGTTCCAGCACGTCTCCCTGCTGGTCGATGCGCACTTGAGAACCTTCTAGAGGCGGTCCAGAGAGTGTCTTGAGTTTCTGGCCGTCGTAATCGACCGTAAGCGAGACCGTTGCTCCCGTGCCGGGGCCGCTCACCACCTGGCCTGCGCCCTGCCAGACTTCGGCGTGCGCCGGGGTAACACACACACTCATCCATACGAATACAATGGCCAGGATCCAGAAGCGAACGGGCTGAAACATGTGGGGGAAGCAGAAACTGCTCCGCGTGCAAGCCCTTTTATCCTATCGTCAGGATCTACCCCATCGGGGGGAATCGAGCCCACTGCCCTTTGCGCAAAGCCGTAGCCTTTGTTCTAAATCACCCGCCGGTCAAATTCGGCGAGCAAGTTGACCAACAGCGGCAGCGATAGACCGACGACGTTGCTGTAGCAGCCGTCGATCTGCTCGACCAAAGCCGCTCCCAATCCTTGGATGGCGTAGCTGCCGGCCTTGTCGAAGGGCTCACCGCTCGCGACGTAGGCGGCAATTTGTTCCGGGGCCATAGCGCGCAGTTTGACCCGGGTGGCGCGCTCAGCCACCCGCCAGCGCCGCTCCTCCACCAGGGCGATACCCGTATAGACCGTATGCCACTGCCCCTGCAATTCACCCAGCATGCGCCCGGCGTCCGCTGCTCCCGCAGGTTTGCCGTAGATGCGGCGGTTGAAGACCACCACTGTGTCGGCACCCAAGATCAGCTCGGCCGGAGCGCGCTTCTGGACATCGAGGGCTTTGCCGAGGGCGTTCTGAACCACCAGCTGCTCGGGCGGCAGGGCCAGGTCCATGCGCTCCTCAAAAGCGCTCGGCTTGACATCAAAGGCGATGCCTATCTGGGCGAGCAGCTCGCGCCGGCGGGGTGAAGCGGAAGCAAGCAGCAGACGCACCGCCATCGCTAGGCCAGACCCATCCAGCGCAACAGGCTCTGACCCGTCTGCGCTTCGATAATCAGCGTGAGGACAAATCCGATCATGGCCAGGCGGCCGTTCAACTGCTCAGCGAAGGGGGTGAAGCCAAACATCGGCTCCTTGGGGGGTTCGTCCTTGCGTTCAACCATCGGTCCGGACCGCAAACATCCACGAAACTAGCACATCCTCAGTGGTTGCCGGAGTCGAGCCGCTGCTGCAACAGAGCGACTTTGCGCTGCAAATCGCGCAGGTTTTGAAACAGTTCCGGCAGCCTGCGGATGAGCGCCGAGGTGCGCAGCCACAGGGCGTGGGGCAGGGCCGGGGAACCCGAGACGACGGTCCCCGGCTCCACATCGCTCGGGATGCCGCTTTGGGCCGAGACCACGGTGCGATCGCCGATCGCTGCGTGACCGGCTACGCCTACCTGCCCGGCCAGCACGACGTTGCGGCCGAGTTTGACGCCGCCCGCGAGGCCCACCTGGCCCACCAGCAGGCAGTGCTCGCCGATCTCGCAGCCGTGGCCCACCATCACCAGGTTGTCGATCTTGGTGCCCCGGCCGATGTGGGTAAAACCGACCGAGGGCCGGTCGACGGCCGCGTTGGAACCGATTTCGACTTGATCTTCGACGCGCACGTAGCCCGATTGGGGCATCTTGTGCCAGGTGCCCTCGGGGGTCGGTACAAAACCAAACCCTTCACCACCCACCACCACCCCGGATTGGATGATGCACTCGTCGCCGATTTCGGTGCGCTCGTGGAGAACGCAGTTGGCATGGACAACCGTGCGCGCCCCGATGCGCACGTCGTTGTAGATCGTGCAGTTGGGATAGATCACAGCTTCAGGCCCGAGCGTGACAGCGTCTCCGATAACGACGTGAGCCCCCACGTGGACGTTCTCGCCCAGGTGGACGTTGGCGCCCAGAATGGCGGTCGGGTGAATGCCCGGTGCCGGCCGACGCGGCTGATAGAACAGTTCCAGGGCGCGGGCAAACGTGAGGCGCGGCTGCTCGCTGCGAATGCAGGGCACTTTGGAGACCGGGGTGCGCCAGTCGAGGATGAGCGCCTCGGCGCGGGTGAGTTTGATAAAGCGCGCGTACTTTTCGCTTTCGATAAAGCTGAGTTCGCCGGGCCCGGCCTGCTGGATCGAGGCCAGACCGCGAATTTCGACATCCGGGTTGCCCTCTACCGGGCAACCGAGGTGTGCCGCCAGTTCCCCAAGTTTCATCGCGCTGTTGTGTGGTGCTCAGGGGAATTGTCCCGTATTCGAGCCGACAACCGCAAGCATTCGGCGATCAGGCCGGATGGCTGCCGGTCAGAGTCGCCGCGGCCAGATCGACAAAAGCGCGGGCGGCCCCGTCCGGTCCCATCGCCTGGCGCAACTCGCAGGCGACTGCCCGGCGACGGGCCGGATCGTCGAGCCACTCTTCGACGATAGGCAACAAGTCGCTGGGGCAGAGACGGCGGCACAGTTCCGGCACCACCATCCGCCCCGCCCGGATGTTGGGCCAGGCCAGAAGCCCCAGCCGTCCGACCAGGCGTTTGTTGATGGCAGCAGCGATCGAAGCGCCCAATCGGCCCGGCAATCCGCTCAACAGGCCCGGCACGCCGTCCCAGGCGCGCATCGCATCGAGGCGGTTGGTGGGGATGATCACGATCATCGGCACCCCGAGGATGCCCAGTTCGGCCGTGTTGGCCCCGACCGTGGTGAGGGCCAGATCGCTCTGGGCCAAAAGGTCGTAGGCGGGCCACTCGAACCAGAGGCGCACCTGCGCCCCGCCGGGGCTTTGCAGGTACTCGACGCCGCCCTGGTCGCGCACCAGCCGGCCGCTCAGGCCCTCCACCAGAGGCAGGTCCGGATTGCCGGGGCGGGCGAAGCGCTCCAGGTCGGCGGCGGCGAGCCCCGGCGCCACCGGTAGCACAAAGTGCAGCTCCGGCCGCCGCCGCGCCAACCCTTCGACAATTCCCAGCATCAGAGGGATGCCCATCGAGAGCTTGGCGGGCTTCGAACCCGGCAGCAGGGCGAGCAGTTGGGCCGCGTCGTCCAGTCCCAAGGCCCGGCGCACCTGAAGGCGGCCGCCGGCTCCCATCGAGCGGGCCGCATCGATCATCAAATCACCCACCACCTGAAATTGGCCTGCGAAGCGCTCGCGGCCCGAGCGGGCGCGCACCTGCTCCTCGCGCAAGCCGAAGCGGTCGATAAACCGCGTCCAGCGCGCCTGCCACTCGGCGTAGGCGACGATCGGATAGCCCAACCGGCGGGCGACGATCACCGAGAGCCCCTGATCGCCTCCCAAGAACAGCACCAGACCGCGGCGCGACCAATCCCAACCGGCGGCGGTGCGGCCGGTGAGCAAAAAGCGCCCATAGGCCCGCGCCGGTTGCACGCGGGCGATGCCCGGTATCGAAAGAGCTATCTGCTCCTCCTTGCCGGAGCTGTTGCCGTCGGGGGCCAGGATCACCGACAGGCGGACCTCCGGCCAGCGGCGCACCAGTTCGGCCACCACCGGGCGCACCCAGGTGTTCAGTTCACCGGGACCATTCGACAGCAGCACGATATCGAGCGGTTCGCTCATGATTCAGGGCCGATCCCGGCGCAACTCGGCCATCAGGGCGGCCAGCGCCTCGGAGTTGCGCCGGGTGAGCACGGCCGCCGCCTCGCTCGCCTCCGCCGCCCGGCGTACCCCCTCGACCACCACCCGGGCGGTGTGGGCGAGTTCGGTGACGGCCCGCGCCTGCTCGATAAACCCGGCGGCCAGCGCTTCGATGCTTTGGTGCTGCCGCTCGGCAGTCTCCGCCTGCCTTTCGCCCACGGCACAAAGCCGCAGCATGTGCGCCTCCAGTCGATCATCCATCGCTGCCTCCCAAACTTTGCTTCAGCCTAAGGGAAAGCGCGGACACCTGTCCATGTCTCACGGAGCGCTATCCTCCACCAGACGCGCCGCCAGACAGCGCAGCGTCTCCTCGGCTACTTCCGGCGGCAGTCCCGCCGCGCTCACGCGCACGTCCGCCTGGGCGTAAAGCCTGGTGCGCTCGCCCAACAGTTCGACCAGGCGCCTGCGCCTGTCGCCACCGCCAAGCAGGGGCCGGGTGCCAGGTTCGTGCTCCAGCCGCCCAAGCAGCGTCTCGATATCGGCGTCGAGCCAGACGACCACTCCGTGGTGCAAATAGCCCCAGTTGCGTTGGGTGAGCACCGCGCCGCCGCCGGTGGCGACGACCAGGCGGGTGTAGGCGCTCACCTCGGCGAGCACCCGGCTTTCGAGATCGCGAAAAACCGCTTCGCCCGCGCGCTCAAAAATTTCGCCCACCCGCTTGCCGCTCACCTGTTCGATGAGCGCATCGAGATCGACAAAGCCATAGCCCAGCTTTTCGGCGAGCAGCCGGCCCACCGTCGATTTACCGGACCCCATCATGCCGACCAGATACAGACTGACGCCCTTCAGCATGGAGCGATCTTACTCCAGCGGGCGCTGCGGCCTACCCGCCTGCCATCTGGGGGTAGTTGGTGATGAGCAACTCGGTGATGGCACCCCGGCGTGCGGCCCGGCAGTTGACCAGGCGACTGGCGTGCACCCGGCGAATCTCAAAACCGGCGTAGGCCCGCTCAAAAAAATCATCCGCCGGATCGCTGTTGAGCGGATCGGAATTGCTGAGCATCAGCTTTGCCCCGGCGGCATCGAGGGTGCGATACAGCTGTGCGAGGCGCAACTGCTCCGCATCGTCGAAACCAAAAGCCGAGTAGGCGGTGAAGCGCGACGTCTTGCTCAGCGGCCGGTAGGGCGGATCGAAGTACATAAACGTCCCCGGCCCGCCCAGCGCCGCGCAGTCGGTAAAATCGCCCAACTCGACGCGCGCGCGCGCGAGCAGAGAAGCCACGGCTTTGAGGTTCTCCGGCATGCAGATGCTGGGGTTGCGGTAGCGGCCGAAAGGAACGTTGAACTGCGCCTTGGTGTTCATCCGAAACAGGCCGTTGTAGCAGGTGCGGTTGAGGAAGATGATCTGGGCGGTGCGCTCCACCCAGCGCCCGTCGAAGTGGTCGTAGTCGATCTCACCCCCGACAGTGTTGAACCGCTCGCGCACCCGGTAGAAAAACACCCGCCGCTCGTCGCTGTCCAGGGTGTGGTAGTGCGACCCGAGCGCTTCCAGCTTCTCAATCAGATCGTCCGCCGCCCTCTGCAGTGTCCGGTAGGCCAGGATCAATTCGCGGTTGATGTCGAAGAGCACGAATTGTTCGACCGGATAGCGCTGGGCGACGTATAGAAAGACAGCGCCGCCGCCGATGAACGGTTCGACGTAGCGATCGATTTGGCCGTGTTTGAGGACCGCCGGGAAGCGCTCGGCGATCTGCTCGAGCAGTTGGGTTTTTCCCCCGGCCCACTTGAGAAAGGGCCTTGCCCTGCTTGCAACCGTCATCGACGCCCCGACGCTTTGCATCAAGTGTAGTCTCCGCAAATGTTTAACTAAGGATGGCGACCTGTGTGGCTGGATACGTCAATACCCGATAGTGCCGACGATCCCGGCAATTCCGATGGCAGACCCGAACCGCACCGACGAAGCCGCGCTGGTGGCCAGAATCGCCCGCCAGGATCAATCGGCGCTCTCCGAGCTTTACGATCGCTACGTCCGCATGCTGGCGGCGGTGGCGTTCAAGATCTTGGGCTCGATCGAGGAGGCGGAGGAAGTGGTGCTCGATGTCTTCTGCCAGGTGTGGCGCACGGCTGCAAGCTACGACGCCCGCCGCAGCCGCGTCGATGCCTGGCTTTTTATGCTCACCCGCAGCCGGTCGCTCGACCGCCTGCGCGCTCTGCAGCGCAGCGCCCGCGCCCGAAACGCTTCGGTGCAAGAAGCGCACGTGCAATGGCCGATTCGGGAAGCCGACACCGCCGAGCAACTCGATCTCATCGCGTGGCGGGGCCGGGTGAACGCCGCGCTCGAACGATTGCCGGACGAGCAGCGGCGGGTGCTGGAACTGGCGTACTACCAAGGGCTCACCCACACGCAGATCGCCGCCCAAACGGGCAAACCGCTGGGTACCGTCAAAACCCGCATCCGCCTGGGTCTCAACAAGTTGCGCGACGCTCTGGGAAATGGGGGCTAGGGCTCTGGGAAACCGCAAAATTAGTACAATGATGGCAATCCAGGCGAAACGCCATGAGCCCCGACCCGTGTTTTTGCGAACTTGCCCCCCTCCACGCCCTCGATATCCTCGATGAGCGGGAGCGCTTGCTGGTCGAGCACGAACTCGCGCATTTTCCGGAACTGGCGGCGGAACTGGCGGCTTACCAGAGGGCGGTAGCTGTCCTGCCCTACGGAGCACCCGCAGTTGCGGTGTCGGCGGATCTCAAAACCCGTCTTTTCGAGCGGCTTGACCTGGAAAAGCCGAAAACACCCGCCGCCCCGGCTGTGCCTTATTTCGCGCTGCGTGCCGCCGAGTTGCCGTGGGAGCCTTTTATCGTGCCGGGAACGGCGATTGCCAGGCTGCGCGTGGACGAAGCGCGGCGCGAACTGGTCGGGGTGTTCCGCGCCGAAGCGGGCGTCAAGTATCCAGAGCACCTGCATGCTGGTTTCGAGGAGATATTTATGCTCGAAGGCGACCTGAAGATCGACGGCGAAATCTACGGTCCCGGCGATTATGTGCGCTCACAGCCGGGCTCGGTGCACGGGCCTTCGACGCGCGGCGGCTGCATGTTTTTTATCCGTACCTCCCTCGACGATCGGTTTGTCGACCTATGAGGGTATCCGCTCAGTCGTCTACGCCCGCGAGCACAACCTGACCGACCGCAGCAAAGCTTGTCGCTCCAGCGGTCCGCTGGAGCCTCCGGCGGAGGCCGGCATCACTTGCCAGATAGGCCGCAAGCGGTCGGCAATTGGACGTTGCGGGCGAGACCGAGTTTACCGAGGGTCCAGATGACACCCCAGGTGACGTCGATTTCCCACCAGGCGAGGCCGTGGCGGGCGGAGCGGGGCATGGCGTGGTGGTTATTGTGCCAGCCCTCTCCGTAGGCCAGGATCGCCGCCCACCAGAGGTTGGTGGAGTGGTCGTCGGTCTGATGGCTGCGGTAGCCCCACTGGTGACAGGCCGAGTTGATCAGCCAGGTGCAGTGGAACACTACCACCAGCCGCACGAAGACACCCCACAGCACGAACGGCCAGCCGCCCAGCAGGTACAAAAGTGCAGCGAAGGCCAACTGCAGAGGGATCATGTTGCGGTTGAGAAACCGGTGCACCGGGTCGCGGGCCAGATCCTTGGCATAGCGCGCGTAGTGATCGAAGTTGAGCCGCTCCTCGGGCATGTAGAACATCCAGCCCCAGTGGCTCCACCAGAATCCCCGGTTGGAATCGTGCGGGTCGGCCTCGGTGTCGGAGTGGGCATGGTGCAACCGGTGGTGCGCTACCCAGAGGATCGGTCCCCCCTGCAGGCAAAGCGTGCCAAGCAGTGCCAAAAAGTATTCGAGGGGCTTAGGGACCGTGAAGCTGCGGTGGCTGAGCAGACGGTGAAAACCCAGGGTGATCCCCAGGCAGCCCAGCCCCCAGTGCAAAAAAATGGCCAGGGCTAGGGCCGACCAGGAAAACTGCCACAGCGCCGCCAGGGCACCAAGGTGAATAAAGGCCATAAATCCGACGAAGACCCAGGAGATGGGTGCGGCCGGGGTGGCAGGGCTCTGGGCGGTCATACGCTCCACGGTAAAGTTTGTTTGCACACTTCCCCAGGATATCATCGTTCGTCCGCCGGCCCGATGGCACTGCCGGTGCCCAGCTTGGCGACAATCGCCTGGGCGAGTCCTTCGAGGGTGAAGACTTTGGCCTCAACATCCACCCGCCCCAGCACCTCACGGCAGGCGACACTAGTCTGCGGCCCAATCGAGCTAATATATATTTTTCTTAGCAGCGATTCTAGATCCTCGCCTTCCAGGAGGCGGGCAAAATGGCGCACGGTCTTGGCGCTGGCGAAGGTGACACAGTCGATCCATCCGGCGCGCAGGGCAGCGACGCAGCCCGGCTCGGCGCTATCCGGGCAGCCGCTGGCGTAGCCTGCCACTTCGTCGACAAGGGCGCCCCAGCGGCGGAACTGCTCGGTGATCGCCTCGCGGCCTCCGGATTCGACCCGCACAAAGAGCACTCGCTCCCCGCAGATCCCTGTGATGTCTGGAAAATCGGCGAGCAGTCCGTCGGCGACGTACCGCCCCGGTACGAAGTCGGCGACAAGTCCATAGGCGAGGGCGGCCTGGGCGGTCTTGGGGCCGACGGCGGCGACGCGCACCCCGCCCAGGGCGCGTAGATCGAGCCCGTGGTGGGCCAGGCGCGCAAAAAACGCCTCCACGCCATTGGCGGAGGTGAGCAGCAGCCAGCGGTAGCCGGCCACCTGAGCGATGGCCTGGTCCAGCGGCTCCCAACGGGTGGGCGCAGTGACTACCAGGGCGGGCATCTCCAGAACCGTTGCACCCAGCGCCTCCAGTTGGGCACTAAAGCCCCCGGCTTGATCGACCGCGCGGGTGACGAGGATGCGTCGGCCAAAAAGCGGTCGGCGTTCGAACCAGCCGAAGCACTCGCGGTGGCGGACCACCGGTCCCACGACGATTACCGCCGGCTCGCCGGAGGGGGCAACCCGGCTTGCGATGTCTTCGAGGGTACCCACCACCGTGCGCTGTCCGGGCCGTCCGGCCCAAAAGATCACCGCCACCGGCATCGCCGCCGGACGGCCACAGTCCATCAGCTGCTCGGCGATCGCCTCCAGCTGACGGGTGCCCATCAAGATGACGAGCGTGTCGATGTGGGCTAGATGCTGCCAGGGCAGGGTGCCGATTTCGTGGCCGCTCATCACGCAAAAGTGGCGGCCGAGGGCACGGTCGGTGAGCGGGATGCCGGCAAACGCGCAGGCGGCAAGGGCGGAGCTCACCCCCGGCACGATCTCGAAGTCGCACCCGGCCGCCACCAGCGCTCCCAGTTCCGCCGCAGCGCGGCCGAAGACAAGCGGGTCGCCCGCCTTGAGCCGCACTACCCTCCGGCCCGCCCGGCAGTGGGTCACCAGCAGCCGGCCGATCTCGTCCTGGTCGGCTCCCGGTCGGCCGGCCCGCTTGCCGACGTCGATGAGTTGCGCTCTCCCGGCGAGCTTCAGCAAATCCGGGTCCGCCAGATCGTCATAGAGAACGACTTCGGCCTGCTCCAACAGCTCCCGGCCGCGGACGGTCAAATACTCGGCCCCGGCCGGCCCCGCCCCCACCAGATAGACCGTACCCACCATCAGAGCTTGTGCTGGCGGCGCAAATAGCGCTCGATAAACGGCTCGATCTTGCCGTTCATGACACCGGTGACATCGGAGGTTTCTTCCTCGGTGCGCAGGTCTTTGACCATCTGGTACGGATGAAAGACATAGGAGCGGATCTGGTTGCCCCAGGCCGCCTCTACCGCTCCGCCGCGAATTTCGCTTAAGTGTTGCTGGCGCTTTTCTTCTTCAAGCACCAGCAGACGGGCTTTGAGCATTTCCATCGCCTTGTTGCGGTTTTGCAGCTGGGCGCGCTCTTGGGTGCAGCGCACCGAGATGCCGGTGGGTTTGTGGGTGACGCGCACCCCCGTCTCCACCTTGTTGACGTTCTGGCCACCCTTGCCGCCGGACCTGAACGTGTCGATTTCGATGTCGTCGGGGCGGATATCCACCTGCACCGAGTCGTCGAGGACCGGCATCACCTCGACCCCTGCGAAGCTGGTCTGGCGCTTGTCGTTGGCGTTGAAGGGCGAGATGCGCACCAGGCGGTGGGTGCCTTTTTCAGCCGACAAATAACCGTAGGCATAGCGCCCATCGATCTCAAGGGTTGCCGATTTGACCCCCGCTTCTTCTCCTTCCGACAACTCCAGCAGGTGCGCCTGGTAGCCCTGGCGCTCGGCCCAGCGCGTGTACATGCGCAAGAGCATCTCCGCCCAATCCTGGGCGTCGGTGCCCCCCGCCCCGGCGTTGATGCTGAGAATCGCCCCCCGCTCGTCGTAGGGGCCGCTCAACAACTGCTCCAGTTCCCAGCGATCCAGTTCGCCTACGAGCGCTTCGATGTTGCCCTCCGCCTCCGGCAGCAGCGACTCGTCGCCGGTCTCCTGGAGCAGTTCGAGCACCGCCTCGGCGTCGGAGAGCAGGTTGCGCCAGCGGCCGAACTGCTCCAGGGGTTGCTTCAGGTTGTTGAGGTTCTGCAGAGCCTTTTGGGCTGCGGCTTGATCGTCCCAAAAATCGGGAGCGCCGGCCTGCTGCTCCAGGGCGGCAATGCGGATTTGGCGTTGGGCGATGTCAAAGATAGTCCTGGGTTTTACCCAGGCGCGCACTGAGCTCTTCGACCTGACGCTTGATCTGGGCGGCGTCGCGCCCGGCTTTGCTCTCGACGGTGTCCATTGCGGTGGCTCGCTGTTGCTGGTGAACCGGCGGGTGCAGACACGCATGTCCCAAGCCGCCGGGGACCGGTTTGTCCCATTCGCTCATCGTAACTTAGCAAGCCGCCCTTGCCGCCTGCGGGATCACTGGCGGACGTTCACCTGGCGGGCGGCCGGGTCGAAGGTGACGGTAAACGGTTGCGGTGGGGCGGGCCCGGTGCTCTCGACGGCGCGGGCGAGCGCTTCGAGGGCCAGGCGGTCCACCTCGGGGCTGCCGGAAGATTGTTCGATGGCAAGCACCGGCGGCGCACCGGCCGGTGCCGGCCGAGCGCTAACCACCAGATTGCCCCGGGCCGCACCCAGTCCTCCGGCCGCAGGCTGCCATTGCTTTTGCAATTCGGCGGCGAGCAGCCGGGCGAAGGGCCGGTTCGGATTGGGCAGCGTGTTGATGGGGGCGTCGGCGGGAGCGCCCATCCGGTTGAGGGTGACCACGCCGGCCAGTCCTGCTGAAGCCACCAGCACGGCGGCGGCCGCTCCCCACCACTGCGGCAGGCGACGCGGGGCGGCGGCCGCCGGTACCTGCTTTTTGAGCGTTTTTTCCCAGACCCGGTCGATTTCTGCCTCCAGATCCGCTTCTTCAGCGCGAAAAGCGGCCAGTTCCTGCCGGTAGTCGTAGGACTGGTTGGCGAGCAGTCGGGGCAGCTCGCGCTCGAGGCGGGCGTTCAATTTCTCGTCGTCGGCAGTAGACATAGGACAAGACCAGGGTAGGTTTAAGAGTCGGGCACGCAATCGCGAAAGAACGTGGGGCCGAGAACTTCGCGCAGGCGCCTGTAGGCCTGCTGCAACAACTGGGAGACGCGGGCGGTGCTGATGCCGGCCTCTTCGGCCAGCTCCTTGCGCGAACGGTTGGCAAAAAACAACCCCAAAACCACCATGCGCTCACCCGCGGTCAGGTGCACGAGGCTCTCGTGCACCGCCTGGCGGCAGGCCTCCTCCATACCCACCAGCCGGGGTGCAGCGGCGATGTCGAAGTACTCTTCGTTCCCTTCGCCCGGTCGGATGGGGCAGTTGAGCGACAGGGCCGGCACCAGCCTCGGATCGCGCCGCAAAATCACCTTGCGGCCCACTCCGAGCATCTGACGCATCTTGGCCAGTTCGGGGCGCACCTGGGAGTCTTCGAGCCCCTGCACCAGTCGACCGATGAGGTTGGTGGGCGGAGACGCAAAAGTGCCGGCCAGCCGCGACTGCAGCGCCGCGATGTAGGGTTCGAGCTTGATGGTGCGATAACCGATTTCCTCCAGGTGCTGTTTGAAGATGGGCCGTACACACTGGTACTTGACCCAACTTTCAAACGCACTTTTGGAGCTGTCGTAGGTTATCAACTTGTTTTCTACGCGCGAGAGGGTGACGTTGATGAGATCGTCCAGCTCGACTAGGCTGTCCTCGGCGAGCATCTGCAGAAAAAACTGGCGAACGAGCGGCTCGCACAGCTTAAGGATGCCGGCAAGCAGCGCTTTGGCTTTGAGGCTTTGGGCGCCGCCGGGTTCGGCGGCCAGCCGTTGCCACTGGCGGACAAGGCGCTGGCTTTGCAACCTTCTGCTTTGCGAAGTTGACTCGCTGACATCCGGTTGATCTGCATCTTTCAGTTGAGTGTTCTCCATGGTCCACTGCGAACTAGGTACAGGGTAAAAGCGTATTAAGTAAAGGAGGGAGACCAACAGTCCGTTAAACTGATCGATCGCAATACTAGTTTGACACCGAGTCGGCCATTTAGTCGCCGCACTTTTCGTGAAGATACCTCAAACGCCAAGCAGGCAGAGCTGCGCAGGCGAGGGATTTTGAGTGCGCGATATCGGCGTTCGAGATTTGAGATACGAATTTACTTTCTAGGGGTAGGTAAGTTTTTGAGAGCCTGCCCGCAAGCGGCGCCGAGGGCAAGTAGTGCTCACCCGAAGGTGACGGTCAGGTAGTTGTCCTGGAATTTGGCCCCGCTCGCCCGCAGCCCCCGGAAGCTCGTGGGCAGTATGAAGTTGCGGCGATGGTCGGCGGCGCGCAGCGTCAGTTCGGGGCCGTACTGGTTGAGTTCGACCTGCTTTTTGCCGAAGCCCGGTAAAAAAATACGCACGGTGCGCGCTTGCTCATCGACGATAAACGGCCTGGGAAAGCCCACCGGATCAAGGCCCGCGAGCCCTTCGACGCAGCCGATCAGATCGGTGAGTGACGCCTCGGGGACGGCGCGCACCGGCAGGGGAGCAAACGCTTCTTTGCCGTCCGCTTCGCCGCGCACCAGCGCTCCCCCGACTCCCAGACCCAACAGCTGGCTTGCCCCCCACAGCTGGCGGGCGACGGTGAGGGCGAGCGGATCGGCGGTGCTCACCACAAAAAGCAGCAGCCGGTTGGGATTTTGCATCACCGACTTGCCCTCGTCGAGAATGTCGGTGAAGCGGCCGGTGGTGGCCCGAACGTTTTCGGTGGAGACATTGACGGTGAGAATAGCGCGGGCAATCGGTTCGAGAAACGGCGAGAGCACCTGGCCAATGGCCGATTTTTGAAAGGCTTCGCCCAGGCGGCGGGCGTACCAGCTCAGTTGATCGGGTATGGCGAACATGCGCAGCTGCTCTTGCCCGGCGACGCCGTCAAAAAACAGATAGTCGTACTTGCCGCTCAGGTCGTAGTCGCGCAGCGCCGACATGGCCAGAAATTGATCAAATCCGGGCAATGCCCCCAATTCTTGACCGTAGACCTCGCGAAAAAGAGGAATGCGCGAATATTCCTCCTCTGCGGTGCGCAGACGGTTCCAGTTGCGCTCCATCAGGGCGGTGGTACTGAAGTGAACCGCCCACAGATTCGGTTCGACTTCGGTAGGCTCGCCCCCCAGGCGAGTATCGAGCAACAGGCCAATCGTGCTCACCGTCTCCAGGCTGAGCACCAGCACCCGCTTGCCGCGGCGGGCCTCCGCCTGGGCCATTGCCAAGGTAAGAGTGCTCTTACCCACCCCGCCTTTTCCCAACAGAGAAATCACGCGCGCCATAGCCTACCCCCGAAGTCCTGACCTATCGTATAGTTCACAGCCCGGCAACCGAAAGAGCGGCCCGATGGATGCGATTGAACTGGAAGTGATGGTCCATGCCCTCGCGGGCATCGCCGAGGAGATGATGGCGCGGCTGGTGCGCGCCGCTTACTCCTCAAACATCAAGGAGCGCCGCGACTGCTCGACGGCCCTTTTTGACGGGCGGGGCCGCCTGGTGGCGCAGGCGGCGGCGATCCCGGTACACCTGGGGGCCTTGGGAGACGCGGTGGCGGCGGTGCGGGCGATGGCTCCTCGGCCAGGGGAAATCTGGCTGCTGAACGACCCGTTCGCGGGCGGCTCGCACCTGCCGGATCTGACCCTCGTGACGGCGATTGCCTGGCCAGATAGGCCGCAGGAGCTATTGGGCTACGCCATCTCCCGCGCTCACCACAGCGATGTGGGCGGCATGCGGCCAGGTTCGATGCCCGCCGACTCCACCGAGATTTTTCAAGAAGGGCTCGTGATCCCGCCCACGCGCAGCGGGGCGGCGGGGGCGCTCGATGAAAATGTGCTCGGTTTGATTCTGGCCAATGTCCGTCAACCGGCCCAGCGCCGGGGGGATCTGCGCGCCCAACTGGCGGCGGGCCAGTTGGGCGCGGAGCGCTTCGCCCGGATGGGGACCGAGCTGGGAGCGGACAGGCTCGCGGACGCTCTAGACGCGGTCATTGCCTACACCGAGCGGCGGGTGCGCGAGCGCATCGCAGCCATTCCCGACGGCACCTACCGGGCCACCGACTACCTCGAAGGCCCCGAGGGCGAGGAGATTCCTATCCAGGTGGCGGTAGAAATAGGCGGCGACGGGGTGCGCATCGATTTTACGGGCACCGCGTCCCAGGGACTTTCCAACCTCAACGCGCCCGTCGCGGTCACCCGCTCGGCGGTGGCGTTTGCCCTGCGCGCCCTGCTCGATCCACGCCTGCCCGCCAACGATGGGGCGATGGCACCGGTGGAACTGGTGCTGCCGGAAGCTTCTCTGGTGGCGGCGCGCTGGCCGGCGGCGGTGGTGGCGGGCAACGTCGAGACTTCCCAGCGCATCGCCGATGCGCTCATCCTCGCCCTGGGGGGTGTCGCGGGCGGCCTTGCCCAGGGGCAGGGCACGATGAACAACTTGATCTTGGGCAATCGCCGCTTCAGCTACTACGAGACGATCGGGGGCGGCCAGGGGGCGAGTGCGCGCGGCGACGGCCTCGACGGGGTGCACGTCGGTATGAGCAACACCCTCAACACTCCCATCGAAGCGCTCGAACTGGAATTTCCGCTCACTGTCCGGCGCTACGAACTGCGCGAAGATTCGGGCGGTGGGGGTCTCCACCGCGGCGGCTGGGGGATCGTCCGTGAGGTGCAGGTGCACGAAGATTGCACCCTTTCGCTGTTGAGCGACCGCCGCACCCATGCCCCCCAGGGGACGGCGGGCGGCGCGGCCGGGCGGCCGGGCCACAACCGGCTGAACGGTGAACCGCTTCCGGGCAAGACTTCGCGCGCGCTCAAGGCGGGGGATGTGATCACCGTCGAGACCCCGGGGGGCGGCGGTTGGGGAAAATAGTGCTCTATGCCCCCTCGCGACCGTGGTAAATTCTGCAAACGGTGTAACAAAATTGCGACACACCGTCCGACCCGCCGTGGCGATTGGAGCACAATTGGAACGGCCAGGCTTCGTATCGATACCTCAAGGACCACCATGACCCAGCCATCTTCCGAACCCGTCATCTACCTGCGCGGTCGCTTCGTCCCGGACAGCGAGGCTTCTTTGAGCGTGCGCACCCATGCTTTTTTGTACGGCACCGCCGTCTTCGAGGGCATCAAGGCGTACTGGGCGCCCGAGCGCGAGACGATGTTCATCTTTCGCGCCGAGGAGCATTTTCGCAGGCTGGTGCAAAGCTGCCGCATCTTGCGCCTCAAGGCCCCCCTGGACATCCGGCGGATGGTGGAGTTGAGTGCGGAGATCGTGGCGCGCAACAGCTGCCGCGAGGACACTTACTTGCGCCCAATTGTCTACAAAGCCGACCGGCGCATCGGTCCAATCCTGGAGATTCCCGACACGGTCGACGACTTTTGTCTGTTTACCGCCCCGATGAGCGCCTACCTGGATACGCACAAAGGTCTGCACGTCTGCGTCTCCTCCTGGCGCCGCATCGACGACAACATGATCCCGGCGCGCGCCAAGTGCAACGGCGCCTACATCAACACCGCCCTGATGAAGACCGACGCCGCCCTGGCCGGTTTCGACGACGCCATCGCCCTATCGGATGACGGCCACGTCGCCGAAGGCAGTGCGATGAATTTGTTCGTGGTGCGCGACGGCCGACTGGTCACCCCGGCAGTGAGCAACAACATCCTCGAAGGGATCACCCGCGCCACGGTCATCGAACTGGCCCGGAAAGAACTGGGGATCCCAGTCGAATCGCGGCAGGTGGACCGTACTGAACTCTATGTTGCCGAGGAGATGTTTCTGTGCGGCACGGCCACCGAGGTGGCGGCGGTCACCCGCATCGACCACCGCGCCATCGGCGACGGCACCGTGGGACCGATCACCCGGGCGATTCAAGATCTCTTCGACCAGGCCATCCACGGCCGTCTGCCCGACTATATGCACTGGCTGACCCCCGCCGGCACCCCGGTGCTGAGCAGCCAGGACTGAGGCTTATCTGGGCGGTTGTGCTCCAGCCTCGGGAGCAGCTTTGGAGACTCCCGCCCGGCGACCCGGATATCGGCGGTTGGCTCGCCGGGCATCGCGACGATGTCGGCGGATTTTCCCGCTTCGAGTCCCTTTAGAGCGAAAAGCTTTCCCCGCCGACCGCTCCACCGCCGGCAACAACTCCGCATCACTGCTTTTGGCTGGACGCACGATCGTGGGTATAGTCGTGCTCCTTCGATAGTGGGCAGTTCACCCATCCCCCCCGCGCTGCTGCAGAATATCGAGGATGCGCCGGTTCTCCAGTTGCAGGCCACGCACGTCCGTCTGCAGATCGCGAATTTCGGTCTGCATTGAATCGACGCGCTGCAAGATAGCCAGGGCAATGCGAGAAACCTGATTGACGGATTCCGATACGGTGTCCACCCGTTCGGCCATGATGTTCACCCGTTCGCTCAGCGCGGCCTGATTGGCCTCAAGCCGGGTAATGGCGGTGGTGTTGGCAGTGATCTGTTCGCTGTTGGCCGCGACGATCGCCTCAATGCGATCGAGCCTGGAGAAAAATTCTGGGGGTTGTCCGTTGCTGGTGGTCATCGTTGGTGGCCGGACTGTTCTCCACAGAGATATCACCTGAGTGGACTGAATACCAGGCTCAGCCGGAATTGCGACCCCGCTGCCCGCCGCCACGATTTTCTGCTCCTGCATAACCACAACACTATGCGGCCTTACTGGCGCCGGGAAAGAGATTCAGTCCGGGCAGGCGGCCGACGGGGGGAGTGCCGTGGGCGAGGGCCTGGGCCTGGAAAGCCGAGGGGCTGCCGTTATATCTGGGCACGCAAACTATCGAAGTCGTCAGCTTGCAAGACGAGTAAGCCGAGTCGTTCCAGGCGTTCACTATCAGTAATAGATTCAATCTTCTGCACGAAGTCGGCAGGCAGTTCGCCAAATTTCTGGGTGAGCTGGCGCAAAATCATGCGGCGCTCGCCTTGCAGCTCTCCTTTATCCAAGATCTCCTGATACACCCACGACTCACGCATCGCTGCCTCCGCGATCAAATCGCAGACCTGCCAGAATTCTCGTGAAGGAGGCCGTATCGGCCCTTTGTCCTGGCCCCTCTATCGTACCGATGCGCTCGACGATCTGGTGCAGCAGCACACTTGGCGATTCGACTTTACCCAGGGCCGCCAGCGGCAGCAACGCCGGTTTGCTGAGCAATGGCTCTGATCTGTCTCCCACAACCGCACGACCCGGTAGCGGTGCGTCATCTCGCCAGTGACCGCCGGCAGATTGACGGTGTTCGCCTCGTCGAGCCGGTACGGGGAGCAGCCCTACTCCGCTTCGGCCACCTGCCGGCTGGACACGGCCAGCAACTTCACCCCGACGCTGCTGCGCTGTGCAGGGCAACTGGTCGAACGGCTGTGGAGCGAGGGGGTGGAGTTTGCCAGGGCCGGTGTGCTGCTGAGCCACCTGGGCGACGAGGACGCCAACTGAGTCTGTTCGATGGTTTCGACGCGGCGGACGGGCGACCGGAGCGATTGATGGGTGCGGTGGATGGGCTGAACCGGCGACTCGGCCAGGACAAGGTGCGCTTCGCGGCGATGGGCAGCCGCCAGAAGTGGCAGACACGCGCGAGTTACCGCTCGCCGCGCTGGACGACCCGCTAGGACGAGCTGCCGGGGGCGGCGGCCACCGCCCAGTGCCTGCTGTTCGAGTCGGGAGGGGGCGATGCCCGCGAGCAAACCGGTTGGGAAAATCGTCCACGCGGGACAACCCCGAGTACCGAGGCAAGCCGCTGGAAAATGGGTGGGTGGAAATTTCTCTAGAAAAACTATAGTTTTTCATTTCTGCCCGAGCTAGGCTTGGATGGTCGGTGCTTGCCAATGGAAATGCAACCATCCAGTTTAATGTCTTTGAATGACCAGTTGTGCGGCCCCGTCGGTCTGAGACCGGGACCCAGCTGGCCTTCTTTCGACAAGTTTCGCCTGGCGGGTCCCGCCGGCCTGGAGCAGATCACCCCGGGGACCGTGGGCACGCTCCAAATCAAGTCGAACAGTTACGTCATTCTGCGCTCCGCGGACTACCAGAGGTTGGTGGGTTTGGCCGCCGATGTCGAACGCGTCGCCAACGGTTTCACCCTGGTGCGCCAGGCCGCCCTGGCTTTCGCGAGCCACCCCGATGACCCCGACGTCAAAGGCACGCTGTTGCAGGCCGTCACTTACAGCGGCCAATCCCCCGCCTTGCCCACGCGAGACCAGCATCCGCCGTTGGAGCCGGAAGGCTTCGAGACGGACGGCGACGACGGGTACGAACTCGATCCGTTGCGGTTGCGCTCCCCCATGGAAGGGTGGGATGGGTGAGTAGCGCCGCGTCTCTCGCCCGCCTTGAGGAAGATTTGAGTGCGTTGTCCCACGACGAGAGTCCCCTCAAAGTCGTTCAGGACTTTGCAAAAAGCCTCGGCAAGCGCGAACGGCAGGACGTCTTCAACGGCCCCGGCGTCCTGGTGAGGCCGGCCATCCGGCCGGAAGACGCGTCGGGTGTCGGATTGGAGGTGGCGCAGCGGGACGCCTTTGTCCTGCTTCAAGGCGACTTGATCGTCACCGAAGCGGCTTACTTTTTGGGCGAACGGCTGACCGGCACCCAGAAGTTCGCCGTGGCCAATTCGACCTGCGACGTGATGCCAAATCGCAGAGAGAACGCGGTCCTGTTTCACCTCCAACCGATCCGGGCAAGCGAGCCGAACGCGAAGCAGTTGCTCGGGGAACTGCTCGCGTTCGGCTCGACCAGGCGCATGTATTTGCCTGCACTTCCGGGCGATCCGTCCGACTCGCCTTGCAATGCGCTAAATTTTGATGGAGTCGCCCAGATCCAGACTTGCAACCTGCTCACGGCGACGCGGGTGGCGAGCCTCGGCCTGGTGGGTTGGCGAATATTGGCCTCTATGATTCGCACAAATCTTTGCCGAATCACCGATTTCGAAATCGAGTTGCGCAACAGGCTTTGGCCAGGCCAACGGGGTGTCCTGGCGTCGCGCGGATAGAATGCTGGGGGGTGTTGGGCAGGCCATGCGGTGCATGCGGCCCGTTCGGGAGCGAAAGCCCAAGTTCCGGTTATGGCCCCAACGTACGGGAGCCGATTTTTGCAATCGCGGAATATTTCAACTCTCGGCCCGACCCTCCTATGCCTTTTGTGCAAGTATTTGAGAGATCGGCAGCACCTCACGCCGCTGAAACTGCCGGCGGGCTTGGCCATCGCACCGGGGCTGCAGCTTCCGGCTCACTACCCCCACAGCCAATTCGGCATTTCGGAGATGGGGGCCGATCTGTTTTCCGCCATCTTCACATGACAACTGAACCCACCGTCTTTAAAATAAAATTCCAGCTCGATTGTCCCGGGCACCGCCCACGCCTTTGCGGAAGCAACCCGGTGGGGGCCAAGCAGAGAGAAAGCGATCTGTCGTCCAAGGGCACGGACGCCAAGGGCGATCCGAGAACCGACCACCTCGCGCGGGTCTGGCTTCACCGTTTGAGCGCAGGCAAAGTGATAACCGGCAGGGCTGTTTCATTCTCCAAAAACCCCATTCGGCCATGTCAATAAGCTTGACCTGCTCAACAAGCAATAAGGCTTTTGCCGCTCTCGATTCTCATTTGCATCCAATGCAAAGCTAGAATGAAACAGCCCTGGATTGCCCACCTGCTATTGGAACTGGTGGCTGTGCCGAAAATATGGGGTAGTAAACGGTTGGATAAATTGCGTTACTTGCAATGTTGCATGTGTCAGGAAGTCAGTTATGTGCATTGGCTGGGAAAATTGCTGGGCAGCTGGAGGCGCAGGGTCTGGCCGCTCGAACTGTGTGCAAGCGTTCACTGATTCAACACTTCTGAGTTTCTTGGCAAGTATGATAACGCCATCGAGAACCTTCAACGCAGCCTGATTATTTCAAAAGAAATAAAGAGTGGCCCATTCAAGTTTGAAGTGCAACAGCACCTGACTGAGCTAAGAATACCTCCCGTGGTGTCCGATAACCAAGCACTTTTCGCGGGCGGTCATTGATCATGTCCATTGCCCTTTGCACCTGCTC
>JAESGW010000592.1_pt1 | contig 23917 bp, 19 predicted proteins | sample 9269791 | NCBI WGS metagenome assembly JAESGW01 (sample SAMN16773120, study PRJNA677053) | algae metagenome | isolation source: Aphanocapsa lilacina HA4352-LM1 and co-occurring heterotrophs from near cave... | place: USA: Maniniholo cave, near Haena, Kauai, HI | collected 2009-07-28 | reverse complement strand
CGTCGCCGGCATCCTGCTGATCCTGCCGTTCACCCGCCCGGTCGCCAGGCGGCTGCTGACCACGGTGGTCGAGCGCCGGCTCGTGGCCGCGCCCGGGTTCGGCGGCCCGTTCGGTTCCGGCTTCGGCCCGGGCTTCGGTCCGGGCTTCGGGAAGCCCGGTGGACAAGCCGGTGGACACCCGGGCGGCGCGCCCGGAAATGACGGACGCCCCGGCCCCGGGCCCGGAGGCCCGGTGGTCCGGGGCGACGTCGTCGAGTGATGCCCGGCTGAGCCGAGGGCTCAGCTGACGCGCTTCTTCTTGTTGGCGCGGTGCAGGTGCGCGGGGCCGATCTCGCCGCCGCGCAGCAGCTCGAGGCGCTCCTTGAGGATGTCCTCGAGCTCCTTCTCCGAACGCCGCTCCAGGAGCATGTCCCAGTGCGTACGAGCCGGCTTCTCGACCTTCTCCTCGGGCAGGATCCCTGCCGTGCTCAGCGCCTCGGCGCCACAGCGCGGGCACTCCCACACGGCCGGGATGTCGGCCTCGACCGACATCGTGACCTCGAAGTCGTGCCCCTGCTTGCACCGGTATCCGACCTGCTGACGTGCCGCGAACTCGATGCCGCGCTCGTCCTCGAAACTCTGGCCGCCGAGCCTCGCGCCACGCAGTGTGCGCTCCGCCACCGTGCCCACCTCCATTGGGTTGCTGACACCCGTTGTGTTGTGTTCGGGTTGTACCAGTGAAACGAGCCGGACCTCTGTCGGTGACGCCGCTCGTGGCGACGCGGCTCGTCCCTCCTGGATCTACTACAGCCTTCAACGGTAGCGGGGTCGTCACAATTCCGCGGATTCGTGGGCGCGGCAGCCACGCTCAGGCGAGACGAACTTCACCCCGAGGGGTGGAGCTCGTCGCGGGGGCAGCGCGTACGGGCCTCAGATGACGGCCGGGAGGTCGTTGCCTGCCTCGCGGATCCCGCGCGCGGTGTCGACCCGCGTGAGCAGCAGGCCGCCGATGACGAAGAAGGCGATGAGGGCGAAGATCGCCGGCCGGTAGGAGTCGGTGAGCGCCAGCACGATGCCGAAGGTCGCCGTGCCGAACCAGGACGTGCCGCGGTCCATCGCGTGGTAGAAGCTGAAGTACTCGGCCTCCTTGCCGCGCGGGATGAGCAGCGAGAAGTAGGACCGGGCGAGGGCCTGGCAGCCGCCGAGGACGATGCCGATCGCGGCGCCGAGCACGAGGAAGAACGGCACGTTGCCGGCCGGCAGGAACAGGGCGACCGTCACGATGACGCACCAGATCGCGAGGCCCAGGAGGATCGAGCGCTTCGCGCCGATCCGACCGGCGAGCCGTCCGAAGATCAGCGCGCCGCCGAAGGCGACGAACTGCACCATGAGGATCGTCGCGATGAGGATCGTCTGGGAGTGTCCGAGCTCCTCGGACCCGTAGACCGACGCGGAGGCGATCACGGTCTGGATGCCGTCGTTGAAGAACAGGTAGGCGACGAGGAACGTCAGCGCCATCGGGTAGTTGCGCAGGTCGCGCAGCGTGGCGGCGAGCTGGCCGAAGCTGCGCCGTACGGCGTTGCCCTCGACGTGCTCGACGTCGACGGGTGGGTGGTTGCGCAGCCGGAGGTACGGGATCAGCGTGAACCCGGCCCACCAGGCCGCCGCCGACAGCATGCACAAACGGGCCGCGAGGCCTTCGTCGAGGCCGATCGCGTCACGTCCGAGGTAGACCCCGAGGTTGATCACGAGGAGCAGTCCGCCACCGAGGTAGCCGAAGGCCCAGCCACGGGAGGAGACCCGGTCGCGGTCGTCCTCGTCCGAGATGAGCGGCAGGATCGAGTCGTTGACCACGCCCGCGGCACCGAAGAACAGGTTGCCGAAGACGATGCCGATCGCGGCGAGCAGCCAGTTGTCGCCGGTGGCGAAGAAGATGAGTGCGGCGAAGAACGCGCCCGTCCACGCCAGGGTGGCCAGCAGGCGCTTCTTGTTGGCCACCCGGTCGGCGTAGGCGCCCAGGGGCGGCAGGACCAGGGCCGAGAGGATCGTCGAGACGGTGATCAGCCAGAAGAACAGCGAGTCGGGTGGCAGCGACAGACCGCCGAGCTCGAAGCGCCCGTCCTCGCCGCCGACCGCGTTCTCGGCGAGGCTGATGAAGTAGGGCCCGAAGAAGACGGTGCCGATCGTCGTCGTGTACGCGCTGTTGGCCCAGTCGTACCAGTACCAGGCCTTCTGCTCACGTGCCTGCTCCAGCGGCGCGAGGTTGGCGATGCCGCCGTCCGTCACGACCCGGTCGATGCCGTCGCTCATGCCTCACCCTCCATGCGGCCCTCTGCCGGGCCGTTCCACTGTCCGCGGGCGCGGAGCACGTCCCTGAGTATGTCCGTGCGATCCGTCATGATGCCGTCGACACCACGGTCGAGGAGGGTGTTCATCTCGATCGGGTCGTCGATCGTCCACACGTGCACCTGCACGCCCGCCGCGCGCGCCCGCCGGACGAGCCCGGCCGAGACCACCAGCAGCCGGCCCTGGCGGTGCGGCACCTGCAGGGCGACCGGACGCCCACGGGTCAGCCACCGGGCGAGCCGGGAGCTGGGGGACAGGACGTACGCCGCCACCTCCAGCGGGTGCGCGGAGGTCGCGACCCGTCCGTTCGTGCGCCGCCGGAACGCGGACATCCTCCGCGCCGAGAACGAGCCGACCAGCAGTCGGCCCCAGGCCTCGCGCTCCTCGACGAACGCGGCCAGCGCCTCGACCGCACCCTCGGACTTCAGGTCGATGTTGAAGCGCGCGTCCGGGAAGGCGTCGAAGAGCTCGGCCAGCGTCGGCACCCGCTCGCGGCCACCGATCAGCGCCTCCCGCACCTCGGCGTACGTCGTGTCGCTGATCCGGCCGGTGCGGTCGGTGACCCGGTCCAGGACCGTGTCGTGGAAGGCGAGCAGGACGCCGTCGCTGGTGACGTGCACGTCGGTCTCGAGGTAGGTGTAGCCGAGGTCCACGGCGTGCGCGAAGGCCGCGAGCGTGTTCTCGAGGCCCTCTATGTCGGGGTGGTACGCCCCGCCGCGGTGGGCGAACGCCAGGGGACGGGGTGCATCGAGGTACTCCGATGGTGACGGGGCCGGTGAGTTCACGACAGGAAGTATGGGTGCAGCGGTACCGTCAGGGGATGGAGAGCATGACGTGTCCCCGATGTGGCGTCGAGATGGACGAGAAGACCCTCGGCGAGGCGACGGTGAGCCAGTGCCCCGACGGGCACGGGGTGTTCCTGGCGCGCGCCGACCTGGGCCTGCTGATCGAGGCGGAGAACGACTGGCACCGCAACGCCGGCCAGCACACGGCGCCGCTGCCGCGCATCACCGCCGACATGACCGCCCCGCCGAGCGTCGGCAAGGTGTCGCGGGCGTGGGTCGAGACGCTCTTCAGCTGACGTCGTTCCGGGCGAAGGTGCGGATCGCCGCGGCCACGGCCTCGGCTGAGTCGAGGTGGACGTCGTGGCCGGCGTCCGCGACCTCGACGAGACGCGCTCGCGCGTTCTCCTCGAGCATCCGCCGCGCCTCCTCCCCGGCCAGGTAGCCGTTCTGGGCACGGACGAGGAGGAGCGAGCCGGTGATGTCCCTCCACTCCGCCCAGCGCTCCGTGGCATGGACGGCCTCGATGGCCGAGCGCAGGACGTCCGGGTCGAAGCGGGGGACCAGGCCCTCGGGAGTGACGCCAAGGCCCGCCGCCCACGCCCGCCCCACCGGACCGCCGCCGAGGTGCTCCGCGGCCGCCGTGGCGTCGACGAACGGCACGGGCCAGGACTCGAACCACGCCATCACCGCGTCGGTCGGGTCCTGGCCCCCGCCTCCGACGCCGCCCTCGACGAGGATGGCGCCGTCGACCAGGTGGGGCAGCGCCGCCGAGGCCATCAGCGCCGTGTGCGCTCCCATCGACTGCCCGACGAGCACGACGCGCCCGAGGCCCAGGCCGTCGATCACTGCGCCGACGTCCGCGACGTACGCCTCACGGCTGAGGTCGTCCGGGCGGGTGGTGCTCGCACCGTGCCCGCGCTGGTCGAACGCCACGGTCCGGAAGGAGCCGAGGAGCTCGCGGGCCACGGGCCACCACTCCTCGGCGTAGCCACCCAGGCCGTGCAGGAGGACCAACGTCGGGGAGCCCGACCCGGGGCCGGTGTCGCGGACGTGCAGCTCGACGCCGTCACCGGTGGCCACGCGCCGGGCGGGCCACACGTCGTCCCGCATCGATCGACCTAGATATCGCGGAAGGTCTCGATGTTGGCGCCGAGCTCGTTGAGCCGCTCGGCGAGGTCCTCGTAGCCGCGGTGGATGACGTAGGTCGAGCGCAGCACGCTGCGGCCCTTGGAGGCGAGCATCGCGATGAGGAGCACGACCGCGGGGCGCAGCGCCGGCGGGCAGACGATCTCGGCCCCGGAGAAGTGCGTCGGGCCCTCGACGAGCACCCGGTGCGGGTCGAGCAGCTTGACCTGGGCGCCGAGCTTGTTGAGCTCGGTGAGGTAGATCGCCCGGTTCTCGTAGACCCAGTCGTGCAGCAGCGTCTGCCCCTCGGCCACCGCCGCGATGACGGCGAAGAACGGCAGGTTGTCGATGTTGAGCCCCGGGAACGGCATCGGGTGGATCTTGTCGAGCGGCGCCCGCAGGTCCGAGGGGTGCGTGGTGATGTCGACCAGGCGGGTCTCGCCGTTGAGCGCGGGGTACTCGGGCGAGCGGTCGTAGCGGAAGCCCATCTCCTCCAGGATCGCCAGCTCGAGCTCGAGGAACTCGATCGGCGCGCGGCGGATCACGATCGAGGACCGGGTGACGATGGCGGCCGCGAGCAGCGACATCGCCTCGATGGGGTCCTCGGACGGCGCGTAGTCGACGTCGACGTCGATCGAGGTGCGGCCCGTGACACGCAGCGTCGTGGTGCCGATGCCCTCCACGTCGACGCCGAGCTTCTGCAGGTAGAAGCACAGGTCCTGGACCATGTAGTTGGACGACGCGTTGCGGATCACCGTGGTGCCCGGGTGCAGCGCCGCGGCCATGAGGGCGTTCTCGGTCACCGAGTCGCCGCGCTCGGTGAGCACGATGGGTCGCTCCGGCTCGATGGCCCGGTTCACGCTCGCGTGGTAGGCGCCGTCGGTGGCCTTGACGTCGAGGCCGAAGGGGCGCAGCGCCGACATGTGCGGCTCCACGGTGCGCTCGCCGAGGTTGCAGCCGCCGGCGTACGGCAGCTCGAACACGTCGTAGCGGTGCAGGAGCGGGCCCAGGAACATGATCACCGAGCGGGTGCGGCGTGCGGCGGCCTCGTCGATGGCGGCGAGGTTGAGGTCGGCCGGCGGCACGATCTCGAGGTCGTTGTCCTCGTTGAGCCAGCGGGTGGCCACGCCGAGCGAGTTGAGCACCTCGAGCAGTCGGTTGACCTCCTCGATGCGCGCGACCTTGCGCAGCGTCGTACGGCCCTTGTTGAGCAGCGACGCGCAGAGCAGGGCGACGCCGGCGTTCTTGGACGTCTTGACGTCGATCGAGCCGGAGAGCGTGGTGGGGCCGTCGACGCGCAGGTGCGTCGGGCCGGCGCCCAGCGCGACGATCTCGGAGTCGAGGGCGGCGCCGATGCGGGCGAGCATCTCGAGGGAGAGGTTCTGGTGGCCCTTCTCGATGCGGTTGATGGCGCTCTGGCTCGTGCCGAGGAGCTCGGCGAGCTGGTGCTGGGTGAGCCCGCGGTGCTTGCGGGCGTCGCGGATGAGGTTGCCGATGCGACCCTTGTAGTCAGCCATGACGACAACGGTATCTCAGATATGAGATAACGCCATGCCGGCCCTTCCCAGAGGTGGCGCCCGACCGCCCGGGTGACCCGGTGCGTGGCAGGATCCGATCATGCGCGCAACCACCATCCACGCCCCCGGCGACATCCGCTTCGAGGAGGTGCCGGACCCCCGCATCGAGGAGCCGACCGACGCGATCGTCAAGGTCGTCGCCGGCTGCATCTGCGGGTCCGACCTCTGGCCCTACCGCGGCGAGAACGACATCGACGCGGGCTCCACCATCGGCCACGAGTGTGTCGGCGTGATCGAGGAGGTCGGCGGCGAGGTCAGGGACTTCGCGGTGGGCGACTTCGTCATCGTGCCGTTCTGCCACTGCGACAACACCTGCGCCCACTGCGCCGCCGGCGTCCAGTCGGTGTGCGACAACCTCGGTTTCACCGCGAGCGGGCAGGGCGAGTACGCCCGCGTCACCCAGGCCGACGGGAGCCTCGTGAAGACCGACGGGATGCCCGACGACTCGCTCATCCCGTCGCTGCTGACACTGTCCGACGTGATGGCGACGGGCTGGCACGCAGCTGTCGCCGCAGGCGTGAAGGAGGGCGGCACGGCGGTCGTCATCGGCGACGGTGCCGTCGGCCTGTGCGGCGTCCTCGCCGCGTCCCAGCTGGGTGCGGAGCGCGTCATCGCGATGTCCCGGCACGAGCCGCGGCAGGAGATCGCCCGGGCCTTCGGTGCGACCGACGTCGTCGCCGAGCGCGGCAAGGACGGCAGCGCCCGGATCGCCGAGCTGACCAAGGGTGTGGGCGCCGATGCGACCCTCGAGTGCGTCGGCACCGACGAGGCGATGAAGACCGCCTTCGCGGTCGCCCGGCCGGGATCGACGGTCGGCTTCGTCGGCGTCCCGCACGGCGTCGAGCTGCCGGTGCGACGGATGTTCCAGAAGAACGTCGGCCTGGCCGGCGGCATGGCCCCGGTGCGCCGCTACCTGCCCGACCTGCTCGACCGGGTGCTGTCGGGGGCGATCGACCCCGGCAGGGTCTTCGACCTCACGCTGCCGATGGCCGAGTCCGCCGAGGGCTACCGCGCGATGGACGAGCGCCGCGCGATCAAGGTCCTCCTGCAGCCATGAGCGACCGGACGCGCGGTCAGGGGAGCGGCCCGGACGGCCGGCCCGCGGACCGGCTGCGCCTGGGCCCGCTGCTGCGCTACGTCGACGACACCTCGGCCGCCGTGTGGGTCGAGACCGAGGACCCGGGTGCGGTGACCGTCACCCGTGGCGTCACCTCGGCCACCGCCCCGACCTTCACCGTCCACGGCCACCACTACGCACTCGTCGAGCTGGACGGGCTCGCTCCCGGCACCACCGAGCCCTACACGGTCACCATCGACGAGGAGCAGGTGTGGCCGCCGGCCGGGTCGCCGTTCCCCGCACCCGTGATCGCCACGCTGGAGCCGGGGCGTCCGCTGCGGATGGCATTCGGCTCCTGCCGCACGTCGGTCACCCACGACGAGGCGGGAAACCGTCTCCACGGCGTCGACGCCCTGCGGGCCTGGGCCCTGCGCACGGCCGACCAGGTCGAGCCCGCCGACGCCGACGACCCCGACCTCGCGCCCGACCGCCTGCCCGACCTGGTGCTCTTCCTCGGCGACCAGGTCTACGCCGACGAGACGACCGACGAGATGAAGGAGTTCATCGAGTCGCGCCGTGACATCGAGCAGCCGCCGTGGACCGAGCTCCAGGACTACGAGGAGTACGCCCACCTCTACCGGCTGGCGTGGTCCGACCCGGCCAACCGGTGGCTGCTCTCCACCGTGCCGAGCGCGATGATCTTCGACGACCACGACATCCGCGACGACTGGAACACCTCGTTGGACTGGCGCCGCGAGATGGAGGCGACGTCGTGGTGGCACGGTCGCATCGTCGCGGGCCTGGCGTCCTACTGGGTCTACCAGCACCTCGGCAACCTGTCGCCCGCCGAGCGCGAGCACGACGAGATCTACCTCTCGGTGCGCGCGCACCGCGGGCACGAGGAGCAGGACCTCGGCCCGCTCCTCGACGCCTTCGCTGCCCGGGTGGACCAGGAGCCGCAGACCTACCGGTGGAGCTACACCCGCGACTTCGACACCCAGGCCAGGCTCGTGGTCGTCGACTCACGCGCGGCGCGGCAGCTCGACCCCGACGACCGCGCGATGCTCGACCCGGACGAGGCGGCCTGGCTCGACGAGCAGCTGCGCGGCGACGTCGACCACCTGCTGATCGGCACGTCGCTGCCGTTCCTGCTCGCCCGGGGACTGCACCACCTCGAGGCGTTCAGCGAGGCCCTCGCGCAGGGCGCGTGGGGCGAGCGCGGCGGCCGGCTGGGGGAGAGGCTGCGCCAGGTGGTCGACCTCGAGCACTGGGGCGCGTTCCAGAACAGCTTCCAGCGGGTCGCGCACCAGGCCATGGAGGTCGCGGCGGGCAAGCGCGGGAAGGCTCCCTCGACGGTGACCTTCCTGTCGGGCGACGTCCACCACAGCTATGTCAGCGAGGCGCGGGCGGCACATGGCGGCCCCCACCTGCAGTCGACGATCCTCCAGGCGGTCTGCTCCCCGATCCGCAACCCGCTCTCACGCAACATGCGCTTCGCGACCGCGGTGCTGTCCTACGGCGTCGCCGGCCCGGTCGGACGCCTCGCCTCGAGGTCGACCCGGGTGCCCGACGCGCCGCTCACCTGGACGTACGCCGAGGGGCCGTGGTTCGACAACAACCTCGCGTTCCTGCGGGTCGACGGCCCCAGCCTGAAGATGTGGTGGGCGACGGGAGAGGTGATCGACGACCACGAGCGCCCGCGCCTGGCCAAGGTCGCCAGCTACGAGCTCGACGAGGACGGCCGGCCGCCGGCCCACGACAAGGTGCGCGAGCGCCTGGTCCGTGGACTGCGGCGGCGCTACCGCGACAAGGTCAGGGACCGGGTCAGACAGCGCTGAGCAGGCGGTCGCGGCCGCGCGCGCAGTCGCAGGTGTCCGAGCACGGCAGGTAGGTGTGCAGCGCGTGGCCGCACCCGACGCACGGCAGGTCGTGCGAGAGGTGGACCGAGCTGGTCTCGACGGTGTCCCACATGGGGCGTCCTCCTTCCTGCCTCGAGCGGTCGGTCGGCCGGTGCCGACCCGTTGCTTCCTTGACGTCGAGGGTCGCACCGGATGACGCGGGCGTGGCCGGAACTCGCCCGGATTGCCCGATCTGGGGCAGGAATGACCCGTTCGGGCCATCCGGCGGTGATCCGTCCGACCCGTGGGGGACTCCTAGGATCACGACCATGGCCGTCCGCCCGCACGACCTCACGCCGCAGCAGGCCCGCCGCATCGCCGTACGCGCCCAGCTGCTCGCCGCGGACCGACCCGACGACGTGCTGGACACGGTCCGCCACCTCGGGTTCCTCCAGGTCGACCTGACCCGGGTGGTCGCCCAGCACGCCGACCTCGCCCTGTGGTCACGGCTCGGGAGCACGTACGCGCCCGAGCACCTCGAGGAGCTCGTCGGCAACGGCGCCCTGGTCGAGCTCCGGGCGATGCTGCGCCCCGGCGAGGACATCGCCCTGTTCCGCGCGGACATGGGGAGCTGGCCCGGCGAACCGCCGTTGAAGGAGTGGCAGGAGGACCTGCGCGACTGGGTGGCGGCCAACGACGGCTGCCGGCGCGACGTCCTCGCGCACCTGCGGGCCGAGGGACCGACACCCGCGCGCGACCTGCCCGACACCTGTGAGGTGCCGTGGCGCTCGACGGGGTGGACCAACGACAAGAACGTGATGAAGCTCCTCGAGTGCCTCGAGGCCCGCGGCGAGGTCGCCGTCGCCTCGCGTGAGGGCCGCGAGCGCCGCTGGGACCTCGCCGAACGCATCCACCCGGGTGACCCCGCCGTGCCGGCCGAGGAGGCCCACCGCCAGCTGGCCGCACGCCGCCTGGGCTCGCTCGGCATCGCCCGGCCACGGGCGCTCGAGGCCTGGGACGAGCGCTACGAGGTACGTGACACCGGGCATCCGGCCCGCATCGAGGGCGTACGCGGGCTGTGGCGCGTCGACCCCGACCGCCTCGCCGACCTGGCGGACTTCGAGGGCCGTACGGCGGTGCTGTCGCCGCTCGACCGACTGGTCTTCGACCGCAAGCGGATGGAGGACGTCTTCGCCTTCGACTACCAGCTCGAGATGTACAAGCCCGCGGCGAAGCGGCGGTGGGGCTACTGGGCGATGCCCGTGCTCGACGGCGACGAGCTCGTCGGCAAGGTGGACGCCACGGCGGACCGCGAGGGCGGGGTGCTCGTCGTCGACGCCGTCCACGAGGACGGTGAGTGGTCGGCCGCCCGACGACGCCGGGTGGCGGCCGAGGTCGACGCGCTGGGGGAGTGGCTCGGCCTCGAGGTCGTCCGCCCCTGACGTCGTCGACGTCCCGCCTGGCCGGCTGCCGTCAGGGACGCCGCAGCACGGCCAGCACGAGCGCGTCGGCCGAGTCCCCGACCGTCCCGCTGAGGTGTGGTCCGTCGCCCAGCGGCGCACCGACGACCCGCGCCACGGCGAGCTCGACGTCTCCGGACCGGACCGTGGTGACGGCACCCTCGTCGCTGGTGCTGTCGATCCGTGCGACGACAGGTCCCGACGCCGCGCTGCCGCTGCCGCGGACCTGCATGCGTGCCGGGATGTCCACGCGCAGGCCGTCCTCGCCCTCGAAGAACATCTGCGACTGTCGCCCGCCGGTCACGATCGCCGTGGCGAGCGTCGAGGCCCAGACCGGGTCACCGCAGCCGTCGTAGACCCAGCGCTCACCGAGCACCGAGTGCTGCGTCGTCGTGATGAGGTGCTCGTCGGCTCCGGCGAGCGGCGCCGCGCGGTAGGTCAGCGGCGTCTGGACCACGGCGCCGTCGTCGAGCCGCCACAGGATGGTCTCGACGCCGACCTCGCCCTCGGGGTCGTCGTAGCGGTACTCCGCGACCTTCTCGGCGATCCTGCGACCGGCGGCCCAGCCGCGGGTCGGCAGCCAGCCCTCGACGACCTCCTGCTTGGACGGTGACAGCGTGGCCCGGTGGACGATTCCCATCGTCGGAGCCTAGGCCGCTGGGCGCTCAGACCGCGAGGCCGAGGGCCTGCGCCAGCCGCTCCGGCTCGGCCACCGAGATCGTGGCGCCGGGGTGGGTGATGGTGGCCGTGGGGTCGATGGCGGGCACGGGCTCGCGGAAGGCGAGGCACAGGGCCGCCTCCCCGTTGGTCGTGAACGAGACGCCCCGGTCGCTGAAGGACAGGTGCGGGGGACCGGCCGTCTTCACGAACGAGAACCCGCCCGTGACCTCGGCGGAGGCGACGTTGGCGCGGGGCGTCGCCAGGCGCCACGGCCCGTACCGCACGTACAGCCAGTCCGGACCGACCTCGACGGTGGTCGTGCCCGGCCGGATCCCAAACGGGCGCCCGGCGAGGGCGTACGCCGGTGCGAACGCGAAGTCGAAGGACCGCACCGCCTCTGGCGCGGGGTCGGCGCCACCCGGCGAGCCCACCAGCCGGCGCAGCGCCAGCGCCGCAGGGACGCGGTAGGGCTGGACGACGCCCGCCGCCGGCGGGTGGACGCGGAGGAGCGCCCGGGTGCCACCGCCGGGGGCCGGGAGCACGTGGTGGTCCATCCGGACGGTCGCCGGTCCGCGCCCGACCGCCCACGTCCACGAGCGCAGGCCGGCGTCGAGATCGGTGATCCGGAAGTCCACGGCCACGCCTGCGGGTCCGTGCACGCGACCGGTCACGCCGACCGCCAGCACGGTCGCCTCCGTCTCGACGGTGCGGATCTGCGGTGCCCAGCCAGCCCACTCGCCGGGGTCGGTGAACCGGCGCCACACCTCGTCCGGGTGGGCCGGGCCGTACGCCTCGACGAGCACGTCAGGTCTCCGTCGCCGTGGCGCTCAGAGGATGACGGTGTCGTTGTCGCCGAGGTCGGGCTGCGCGTCGCTGACCAGGCCCTTCGCGAGCTGGATCGCGGCGGCGACCTTGCCGGGCGACTCCCAGTACTCCGCGGTCGAGCCGTCGACCTCGAGCAGCACGTTGGACGGGTCGTCGGGGCCGCCGGACATGAACGCCCCCGCGGAGGCGTCCCACAGCTCCTCGAGCTTGCGGCGGTCCTCGTTCACCCGGGCGGTGCCCGACAGGGAGACCCACCCGTTCTTGCTGGAGTAGGCCACGTTGACGCGGGGGTCGGCCTCGATCGCCCGCACCTTGTCGGTGTCGCGCTCGGTGATGAACCACGTGGTCCCCGGCTCGTCGAAGTCCTGCGTGCCCATCGGCGTCGACACGAGTGCGCCCTGCAGCGACACGTAGGTGAGCACCGCGATGTCGGTGTCCTTCATGATCTCGGCGACGGTGCCGAGCTGGTCGTCGTGAGTCGTCATGCACCCGACGATGGCACGCGCGTGGCGGCGACTGCCTCATCCACCGGGGCGGTCGGTCACGTCCGGGACCCGAACCGCGTCGTACTGGCAGGATGGCCCAGCCACGGGAGGAGAGCACCGCATGACCAGCAGCACCACCACGGGACACGCCGCGGACGCCCACGCGCTGATCCGCGTCGAGGGGGCCCGCGAGAACAACCTCAAGGACGTCAGCGTCGAGCTGCCCAAGCGCCGCCTGACCGTCTTCACCGGAGTGTCGGGCTCCGGCAAGAGCTCGCTGGTCTTCGCGACCATCGCCGCGGAGTCGCAGCGGATGATCAACGAGACCTACAGCGCGTTCGTCCAGGGCTTCATGCCGACCCTCGCGCGCCCCGACGTCGACCACCTCGAGGGCCTGACGACGGCGATCATCGTCGACCAGGAGCGGATGGGTGCCAACCCGCGCTCGACCGTCGGCACGGCCACCGACGCCAACGCGATGCTCCGGATCCTCTTCAGCCGGCTCGGCGACCCGTACGTCGGCCCGCCCACGGCGTACTCCTTCAACGTCCCCACCCGCAAGGCCAGCGGGATGATGACCACCGAGAAGGGCGGCCGCACCGAGCGCCGGATCGCCAAGCAGGAGGTCTACCTCGGCGGCATGTGCCCACGCTGCGAGGGCATGGGCAAGGTCAACGACATCGACCGCACGGCGCTCTACGACGAGGAGAAGTCGCTCTCCGAGGGTGCGCTGACGGTGCCGGGCTACTCGATGGACGGGTGGTACGGCCGGCTGTTCGAGGGCATGGGCCTGCCGATGGACAAGCCCATCAAGTCGTTCACCAAGAAGCAGCTCGAGACGATGCTGTGGTCGGAGCCCACCAAGATCAAGGTGGAGGGGGTCAACCTCACCTTCACCGGGATGATCCCGCAGATCCAGAAGTCGATGCTGTCCAAGGACCCCGAGGCGATGCAGCCCCACATCCGGCGCTTCGTCGAGCGGGCGGTCACGTTCCAGACCTGTCCGGACTGCGAGGGGACGCGGCTCACGCCGGAGGCGCGGAGCTCCAGGATCCGTGGGAAGTCGATCGCCGACCTGTGCGAGATGCAGATCAGCGACCTCGCCGACTGGGTGCGCGAGCTCGACGAGCCCTCCGTCGCGCCGCTGCTGAAAGGGCTCCAGCACCTGCTCGACTCGTTCTCCGAGATCGGCCTCGGATATCTCTCGCTCGACCGGCCCGCAGGCACGCTGTCCGGCGGCGAGGCGCAACGCACCAAGATGATCCGCCACCTGGGGTCGTCGCTGACCGACGTCACCTACGTCTTCGACGAGCCCACCATCGGCCTGCACCCGCACGACATCGAGCGGATGAACAACCTCCTGCTGCAGCTGCGCGACAAGGGCAACACGGTGCTGGTCGTGGAGCACAAGCCCGAGACGATCCAGATAGCGGACCACGTCGTCGACCTCGGGCCCGCAGCGGGCTCCGCCGGCGGCGAGATCTGCTTCGAGGGCGACGTCGACGGCCTGCGCGCGAGCGACACGGTCACCGGCCGGCACCTCGACGACCGCGCGCGGCTGAAGGAGTCCGTACGCGTCGCGACCGGCGCGCTCGAGGTGCGCGGGGCGTCGACGCACAACCTGCGCGACGTCGACGTCGACGTCCCCCTCGGCCTGCTGACCGTCGTGACGGGCGTCGCCGGCTCCGGCAAGAGCTCCCTCATCCACGGCTCCCTCGCGGGACGCGACGAGGTCATCGTCATCGACCAGGGCGCCATCAAGGGCTCGCGCCGCAGCAACCCCGCGACGTACACCGGGCTGCTCGAGCCGATCCGCAAGGCCTTCGCGAAGGCCAACGGGGTGAAGCCCGCGCTCTTCAGCTCCAACTCCGAGGGCGCCTGTCCGACGTGCAACGGCGCGGGCGTCATCTTCACCGAGCTCGGTCCGATGGCGACCGTCGAGTCGCCGTGCGAGGAGTGCGAGGGACGCAGGTTCCGGGCCGAGGTCCTCGAGCACACGCTCGGTGGCAAGGACATCGCCGAGGTGCACGAGATGTCCGTGGTCGAGGCCCTCGCGCACTTCGGCGAGGGCGAGGCGAGGATCCCGGCGGCGGTGAAGGTCCTCGAGCGGCTCGCCGACGTCGGCCTCGGCTACCTCTCGCTCGGCCAGCCGCTCACCACGCTGTCCGGTGGCGAGCGGCAGCGGCTCAAGCTCGCCACGCAGATGGGCGAGAAGGGCGACGTCTACATCCTCGACGAGCCCACGACGGGCCTCCACCTCGCCGACGTCGAGAACCTGCTCGGCCTGCTCGACCGGCTCGTCGACTCGGGCAAGTCCGTCATCGTCATCGAGCACCACCAGGCCGTGATGGCGCACGCGGACTGGATCATCGACATCGGCCCGGGCGCCGGACACGACGGCGGCACGGTCGTCTTCGAGGGCGCTCCGGCCGACATGGTGGCGGCGAAAGAGCCGACGCTCACCGGCAAGCACCTCGCGGCCTACGTCGGCGCCTGATGCTGCTGCGGTCTCAGGACGCCTGGCAGACCGCGCACCAGAAGAGCCGGCGGGCGGCCACCAGCGCATCCTGCACCGGGGTCCCGCACAGCCGGCACGGCAGCGCCGCGCGGCCGTAGACGTAGTGGGCGTCGACGCGTCGCGGCCTGCCCGACGGACGCTCACGGTCGTCCGGGTGCGTCGTGACGATGCGACCGGCGCGCACCCCGGCACGCAGCAGCGCGACGAGGTCGTCCCACACCGCGCGCAGCTGGCCGGCGTCGTGCTCGCGCCCCGGACGGTAGGGGTCGAGCCGCTGCCGGAACAGGACCTCCGCGCGGTAGACGTTGCCCACGCCCGCCACGACTGACTGGTCCATCAGCAGGGTGCCGATGGGCGCGCGGCTTCGGAGCACCCGGGCCACGAACGCGTCCGCGTCGGGACGGCGCCGCAGCGGGTCCGGCCCCAGTCGCGCCAGCACCGACGCGCGCTCGGCGTCGGTCATCACCTCGCAGGCCGTCGGCCCGCGCAGCTCGAGCCAGTGGCTGTCACCGAGCACACGGAGCCGTAGCGCTCCTCGCGGTGCGGGTGCGGGCAGGGCGCCGTCGCGGAACTTGCCGTAGAGCCCGAGGTGCACGTGCAGCCACACGTCGTCGTAGCGGTGGAAGAGGTGCTTGCCCCACGCGTCGGTGGCGGCCAGCTCACGACCGTCCAGCAGGCGCGCACCCTCCTCGAAGCGTCCCTGCGGGCTGTCGACGGTCACCCGCTGGCCGACGAGCAGGCGCGCGTGGCGGCGGGCGAGGCGGTGGATGGTGTGTCCCTCTGGCACGCCCCGATCGTCGCCGACGCCTCCAACCTGCGAGCATGGCGGCATGGGCCGCACCGACCTCCGCTCGATCATCGCCGGGCGTCCCGTCGTCCTCGACGGCGGCCTCGCCACCCTGCTGGAGCACCACGGCCACGACCTGTCGAGCCACCTGTGGTCGGCGCGGCTCCTGCGCGACGACCCGGGCGCGATCGAGGCCGCCCACCGCGAGTTCTTCGCGGCCGGCGCCGAGGTGGCGACGACGTCGTCCTACCAGGTCTCCTTCGAGGGGTTCGGCGCCGACGGCGTGCCGCGCGACGAGGTCGAGACGCTGCTCCGGCGCAGCGTCGGGCTCGCTGCGGCCGCCCGCGACGCCGCGGCACCCGAGGGCTGGGTGGCAGCCTCGGTCGGTCCGTACGGCGCGGTGCTGGCCGACGGCTCGGAGTACCGCGGCGACTACGACCTCGACGTCGCCGGGCTGCGCGCCTTCCACCGGCCGAGGCTCGACGTCCTCGCGACCACCGTCGGCGAGGGCGCCGACCTGCTCGCGGTCGAGACGATCCCCTGCCTGGCCGAGGTGGAGGCCGTGCTGGCCGAGCTCGACGGCACCGGAGTGCCCGCGTGGCTGTCCCTGTCGGCCGCGGGCGGGCGTACGCGCGCGGGCGAGCCGCTGGAGGAGGCGTTCGCGATGGCCGCCGACGTCGCCGAGGTGCTCGCCGTGGGCGTCAACTGCACGACCCCCGCCGACGCGGGTGCCGCCGTCCCGCTGGCCGGAGCGCACGGCCCCGCCGTCGTCTACCCCAACTCCGGCCAGTCGTGGAACGCGGTGACACGCTCGTGGGAGGGCGCCTCGGCGTTCGCCGCCGACGAGGTGACGGGGTGGGTCGCCGCGGGTGCGCGGCTGGTCGGCGGGTGCTGCCGGGTCGGGACCGACGACGTCGCGGCGCTGCGCGCCACCCTCGCGTCATGACCGCCGCCGAGCAGCCGCGCCCGCACGTCGGGCAGGTCGTGACGGTGTTCCGCAACCGGTTGCGCGAGCCCGCGCGGGAGTCGTACGCGGCCGAGCTGGAGGTCGTCACGGCGCTGGCCCGCTCGATGCCGGGCTTCGTCGAGACCAAGACGTTCGTCGCCGACGACGGAGAGCGCGCCACGATCGTGACCTTCGCCGACGCCGACGCCCACCGGGCCTGGCGCGACCACCCGCGGCACCGCGAGGCGCAGCGCCACGGGGTCTCCGACTACTACACGGAGTACTCGATCGCGGTCGGCACCACGTCGTACGCCAGCGCGTTCACGCGGCCCGACGCGCCGTGAGAGCCCTATGTCAAGCAGCCTCCTGATTGAGGAGGTGGAGCCGGCCGTGTAGGTCTGGGTCGTACGGCACCCGGTCGTGCCAGCAGCGCCACAGGATCCTGGTCCAGCTCTGGGCCAGGATCCTGGCTGCGTGGGGGTGGCGGCAGCCGCGTTGCCGCGCGCGGTCGTAGGTGTCACGCGCCCAGGCGTTGGCGCGTGGGGTGTCTTGGGCCCAGTCGACGAGCGCAGCACGGAGCTGCTTGTTGCACCCGCGGCGATAGGCGACGTTGAGGAACTTCCCGGACTGTCTGGTCGATGGTGCGACACCGGCAGCGGCAGCCAGCGACGCCGGGTCGGGAAATCGCGCGCGGCAGTCGCCGATCTCAGCCAGCAGCGTCGCTGCGCGGATGACGCCGGCGCGGGGCAGGGACTCGAAGATCGGGCCGTCGGGATGGGCCAGCAGCGCTTCTTTGATCCGTGCCTCGAGGTCGGTCTGCTGCGCACGCAGGGTGGTGAGGATGCCGACGAGGGTGAGCACGATCAATTCGCTCGCCTCAGCGGCCGGTCCGGTGATGCGACCGGTGGCGGCGTCGTAGAGGTGCGCGACGAGCCGGGCTGGGGTGTGGCGTCCGCAGTAGTGGTTGGCCTTGAGCCAGTGGCCCATGCGTAGCTCGCCACGCCCAGCGGTCAGCCACGCTGCTTTGGCTTCAGTGGGGAACCGTCGCAGGAAGGCCAGGCTGATCGGGATGTCGAGCTGGCTGAACAGCCCGACCGCACCGGGGAAGTTGTGCTGCAGCACCGCGAGCAACTGGTTGTGCACCGCGATCCGGTGACCGATGAGGTCGTGCCGGGCCCGGACCAGCATGCGCAGCGCGATCGTCTCGTCGCTGTCGGGCTGCACGACGGCCCAGCGGCCGGCATCAGTCCTGAGTGCGTCAGCCAGGACGTAGGCGTCGAAGCGGTCGTCCTTGTTCCCGGCGCTGCCGTAGCGGGCTCGCAGCGACTTCACCTGACGTGCGGAGATCACCACGACCTCGAACCCGTCGCGGATCAGGTGCTCGACCACGGGGCCGTCGCCGCGTTCGATCCCGACCCGGTCCACGCCGTGACGGCGGAGCAGGGTCGTGATCTTCGCCAGGCCGGGTCGCGTGTGAGACACGGTGGCTTCCTCGATGCGGTGTCCCTCGTCGTCGACGATGCACAACGCGTGGTGCTGCCAGGACCAGTCGATCCCGGCGTAGCAACAGGTGGTGGGCGTAGCCTTCATTTCGGGTGCTCCTTCCGTCAGCCCACGGATCAAGCACTCCGGTCCGGGACGTGACGGTCGGTCGCTCACTGAGGCGCTCCGGCAGCCCGCGAGGGCCACGTGGCGCAAAGCCCTATGGCCGATCTGCACGTCCCGGGCCACCAGGCCCTGCAACTCTCACGCAGGTCCTCACCGAAGCGGAACTCGCTCAGCTCGGCAGTGACCCAATGGCTCGGGGTGCAGACAAGACACCTACTCCTGTCTGCCCCCTACGGTCCACCAGTGAGCGGTCAGCCGGCCTCGGCGACCGCGACCGGCTCGAGCGCCAGGCGCACCTGCTCGACGAGGTCGGCCAGCGCGAAGGGCTTGGCGAGGACCGCGTCCGCGCCGGCGTCCAGCGAGGCCGCGACGTGCTCCTCACCGGCGAAGCCGCTGACGACCAGGACCGGGCCCGCGTAGCCGTCTGAGCGCAGCAGGCGCACGGCCTCGAGCCCGTCCATGTCGGGCAGCCCGCGGTCCATGACCACGGCATCGACCCGGACCTCCCGCAGGCGCGTGCGCGCAGCGTGCCCCGCAGCCTCGTGGTGGACCTCGAAACCGGCTCGCGTGAGCACCACGCCCATGACGTGCGAGAGGTCGGGTTCGTCCTCGACGATCAGCACGGTGGCGGGCACGCGTCGAAGATACAACGTGCGACCACGCCACACCCACGGAATGGTGACATTCCCCCACGCGTGTCCCGACCGGACCGGTCAGGTCGTCGTCGCCATCCCGCGATCGAGCTCCGCGACGATCCGCGGGCGCAGCTCGGTCGGGTGGATGACGGCGTCGACCGAGCCGACGTCGACGGCCCGGTGGATGTTGTGGACGCCGTCGAAGGCGGCAGCGACCTCGCTGATCTTCTCGGCCCGCAGCGTGGTCCTCAGGTCGGCCAGCTCGAGCAGCAGCCTGGCGCGGGCCGGGCCCTCGGCGGCCGCGACCTCCGCCTCCAGCTCCTGGAGGCGTGGGTCCGCCGCGGCCCTCTTGTCGACCTCGGCGGAGAAGACCACCGCCGCGGCCGGCGCGCCGCCGATCACCGAGGCGAAGGACCCCTCGACCGCGAGCACGGTCATCGCGGGGTTCAGCGCCTTGGAGAACACCACGAACGCGCCGCCGTGGTAGCGCGAGATCACGCAGAAGACGATCGGCCCGTCGAAGTTGACGATCGCCCGGCCGATCTCGGCGCCGTACTCGAGCTGGAGGCTGCGCATCGAGTCGGGCGAGCCGTCGAAGCCGGACAGGTTGGCGAGCACGACGAGCGGACGGTTGCCGCTGGCGGCGTTGATCGCGCGCGCCGCCTTCTTCGACGACCGCGGGAAGAGGGTGCCCGCGGTGTAGGTGTCGGGTCCGTCGGTGGGCGGGAAGCCGCGACGCGGGACCGGCCGCGACTCGATCCCGAGCAGGCAGACCGGCCATCCCCCGACGTGCGCGTCCATCACCACGGCCGTCTCCGCGTCGGCCATGCCGGCCCAGCGCTCGAGCGTGGCGTGGTCGGCGTCGGCGACCGCGCGCATCACCGTGCGGATGTCGAAGGCCTTCTTGCGCTCGGGGTTGCGGGTGCTGGAGAAGATCTCCCCCACCGTGGTGAAGTCGCTGTCGGGCGTGCTGTGCGGGTACGTCGTGACATCGCGGTCGGCCGGGTCCGTGGTCGGGGCGCGGCGGGGGCCGGCCTCGCCGGGCACGACGTAGGTGTGGGCGTAGTGCTGCATGAGCACGTCGAGGGCCGCCGGCAGGTGGGGCGCCCAGTACTGCGCCTGGCCGTTGGGTCCCATCACCCGGTCGTAGCCGCCGATCCCGAAGTTGTCCTCCGCGGACACACCGCCGGAGAAGTCCAGCGACTGCTTGCCGGTGAGCACCATGGCGCTGTCGGGCGTCATCACGAGGATGCCGCGCGTGTGCATCAGCATCGTCGCCTCGGCGTTCCAGTACGGCTGCGCGCCGACGTTGATACCGGCCACCACGACGTTGATCTCGCCGCCGTCCTGGGTGAACTCCACGATCCGCTTGAGCGCGGCCGCGACCCAGTCCATGTTCTCGGTGCCGGAGTCCATCGAGATCCGGGCACCGGCCGACAGCGCGAACCACTCGAGCGGCACCTGCATCCGCTCGGCGAGGTCGATCGCGGCGATGATGCGCGTGCACTCGGGCTCGGAGACGGCACCCAGGGCCTTGGTCGGGTCGCCGCACAGCACCACCCGGGTGACCCCCTCGGGGTGCAGGTCGGTCGGTGTCGTGACGACGGCGACGAGCAGGGCCGCCTTGTTGAGCCCGCGGGGGCGCTCGACCGGGACGAGGGCGCCGGTGTCGTCGAGGTCGTGCTCGACGAGCGTCCCGGACGGACCGGTCAGCAGCGTCTCGAGCTCGTAGGGGTAGACGAGGCCGCGGCGCCGGGCGCGCAGCACCTTGGACGCGTAGTCGTCGAGCGGCTGCAGCGGCTCGGTGAAGGGGACGTCGATCGTGGTGGCGGCCCCCCCGCCGACCCGCGCCTGGAACCGCACCACGATCGGCTGCGGCGTCCCGTCCGGGCCGGGCACGCGGCCGTGGGCCTGGACCTCCTCGATGCTCGCGCCCTCGGTGAGCGGGGTGATCTTGTCGCGCAGCGTGCTCAGCTGGTCGACGTCGGCGTCGACGACCGGCCACACGTGGACCCACACCTGGTTGAGGTCGAGCTTGGCGCCGTCGGGTCGCTCGGTGCGGGCCCGGCGGATCGCCTCGAGGCAGTTCTCCACGGCGCGCTCCGCGTGCGGCAGCGCCACCACGGCGCCGGCCTCGTCGCGCACGACCGCGACCTGGCGCACCTGGGCCAGCGCGACGAGGCGCTGGTCGGCCGGGTTGTCGGGGGCCGTGCAGTGGTAGAGCAGGACGTCCTCGGGAGCCTCGAGCCGTACGACGTCGAACTGCCGGAGCCGCCAGAGGTTGAGGCGACGCCCCACCATCGGGTGGATGCCGCGCACGAGGCGGTCCTCGGCCATCGTGGTCGGGGTCTCGCCGGCGACGGGGCGGAGGGTGACGTAGTCCACCGGCTCCTCACCGCCGCGGGTCACCGCGACGACGATGCGCCGGATGTCGGCGGCGAAGGCGGTCGCGCCGACGAGTGCGGCCAGCCGGTCGCTGGTCTCCTGCGGCGAGAGCTCCTCCCCGGGCCAGGACAGGTAGAGGTCGACGACGGCCTGGGAGCCCGCCGGGCGCGCCGCGACCTGCTCGCCGATCGCGCGGACCAGCGCGCCGTCGGCGTCCGCGAGCTCCTCGATCGTCCCCACCGTCGTCACCAGCCGGGTCGGCCGGTCCGCGTCGAGGACGTAGTCGGCCACCGCGAACGGCCGGCCCTCGACGTCGAGGACGCGGAGGTCGTGCAGCTCGTGCTCGCGGTAGTGGCGGCGCACGAGCACCTCGAGCATCGGCTCCCGCGCCGGGATCCCGTCGGCCAGCCGCTCGGCGAGGAACCGGACGATCTGCTCGGGGATGGCCGCGAGCGCCTCGATCCTCCGTGCCCGGTCGGGGGCGTCGTCCGCGGACAGCTCGACGAGCTCCCCCCGCACTCCCGCCAGGACGCTGGAGCGCTGCTCGTCGACGGCCGGCTGGTCGAACCAGCGGAACCGCAGGCTGCGGGCGAGGTCGCCCACGATCGGGAAGCGCAGCTGGGTGGCGCGCACCAGGCGCTCGAGCAGCGAGCGGACCACCTCGGCGTCGGCCTCCGCCGGCGGCGGTCCGGCGATCCAGGACTGCAGCAGGGTGGTGACCAGCTGGACGTCGGCGGCCGAGCGACGCTGGGCCAGGTAGATGCGGAAGACCGCCTCCTCCAGCTCGGGGGTCCGGTCCAGCTCGGTGACGCCGTAGCGCGCGAGCACGGCGGACAGGCGTACGCCGAAGTGCGGGCCGAGGCCGTGGCGCTCGAGGTCGAGGCTCTGCAGGTAGGTGTGGAAGTGCTCGCGCGAGCTGTGCACGCGCAGCTCGGTGTGCTCCTCCTCGCCGCCCGGGCGGTTGCGGCTGAGCTCGGCCAGCTCGGCGAACATGCGGAGCAGCTCGATCTCCCCGGCCAGCACGTCGTGGCCCGCGGCGCGCGCCTGCTCGCGGTCGTCGAGGTAGCGGGTGAGCGTGCTGCGCTCGGTCGCCGGGTCGGTGTCGTAGCCGAGCATGATGGCGCGCAGGTCGGCCAGTCCCCCGGCGGCCCGCGCGTCCGGCGCCGCCCCGGTCGCCGCCTCGGGCAGCTCGAGGTCCGGCCCGGAGCCGGCCCCCGCGTCGGCGACGGGCTCGGTGGTGTCGGCGACGGGCTCGATGCGCAGCAGGGGTGCGCCGTTCTCGACCTGGCTGCCGGTCTTGACCAGGATCTCGCGCACCCGGCCGGCGAACGGCGCGTGGAGCACGGTCTCCATCTTCATGCTCTCCAGGACGAGCACCGAGGTCCCCGCCTCGACCAGGTCCCCCTCGGCGACCGGCGTCGCGACGACGAGCGCGGGCGCCGGAGACCGCAGCATGCCGCCCTCGTCGCGGGTGACCCGATGGGTGACCCCGTCGACCTCGACCAGCTGGACGGGCCCGTGCGTCGCGGTGACCAGGCGGAACCGCTGGCCGTTGACCGTGAGCGTGCTGTGGAACTCGTCGAGCCGCGCGACCTGCGCGTCGACCACCGTCGCGTCGGCACCCTCGCCGGCGGCCACGGCCACCCGGAAGCGGTGCGGCCCGGTCCGCAGCGCCGTCACCTGGTGGGTGGTGCCACGCAGCTTGAGGTCGACGCCGCGGCCCACCTCGTGCTGGACGTTGGGCCGGCCGCCTCGCGACGTCTCGAGGAGGTGCTCGATCTCGAGGCGCTCCTCGTCCTCGTAGGCGTGGATCGCGGCGGCGACCAGGGCGACCCCGGAGTGCCGGTGGGAGTGCAGTCGACCCTCGCCGCGGACCCGGTCGATCCAGCCCGTGTCAGCCCAGCCGGTCCCCCCGCCGTCGGTCATCTCGGGCTGGGCGAGCAGGTCGAGGATGAAGCTCTTGTTGGTGGCGCCGCCCTCGATCACGACCGTCGTCTCGGAGACCGCCCGGCGCAGGCGGGCCAGCGCCTCCTGCCGGGTCGCGCCGACGGCGATGATCTTGGCGATCATCGAGTCGAAGTCGGCGGGGATCGAGTCCCCGGTGCCGACGCCGGTGTCGACCCGCACGCCGGGGCCGGCGGGCAGGTCGAGCAGCGCGATGCGGCCCGGCGACGGGGCGAAGTCGCGGTCGGGGTCCTCGGCGTTCAGCCGGGCCTCGACGGCGTGCCCGACCTCGCCCGGCTTCTCGCCCTCGAGGACTCCACCGGACGCGACGAGCAGCTGGGCCCGGACCAGGTCGATCCCGGTGGTGGCCTCGGTGATCGGGTGCTCGACCTGCAGGCGGGTGTTGACCTCCAGGAAGGCGAAGGTCCGCTCGCCGGGGTGGTAGAGGAACTCGACCGTGGCGGCGCCGACGTAGCCCACGGCAAGCGCGAGCCGCTCGGCGGACGCCTTCAGCTCCTCGGTCTGCTCGCGGTCCAGCAGCGGCGACGCGGACTCCTCGATGACCTTCTGGTTGCGGCGCTGCACCGAGCAGTCGCGCACGCCGAGGGCCCACGCGTGGCCGTGGCTGTCAGCGATGACCTGCACCTCGACGTGCCGCGCGCCGGTCACGAGCTTCTCGAGGAAGACCACGCCGCTGCCGAACGCCCGCTCCGCCTCATCGCGGGTGCGCTGGTAGGCGTCCTCGAGGTCGGCCGGCGCGGCCACCATCCGGATGCCGCGGCCGCCGCCGCCCGCGGTCGCCTTGAGCATCAGGGGGTAGCCGACCCGCTCCGCGGCCGCCAGCGCGTCCTCGAGGGTGTCCACGCCGCCGCGGCTCCAGGGCGCGACGGGGACGCCGACCTCCTCGGCGATCAGCTTGGAGCCGATCTTGTCGCCCAGGGTGCGCATCGCCTCCGA
>JAESGW010000591.1_pt1 | contig 23923 bp, 19 predicted proteins | sample 9269791 | NCBI WGS metagenome assembly JAESGW01 (sample SAMN16773120, study PRJNA677053) | algae metagenome | isolation source: Aphanocapsa lilacina HA4352-LM1 and co-occurring heterotrophs from near cave... | place: USA: Maniniholo cave, near Haena, Kauai, HI | collected 2009-07-28 | reverse complement strand
ACGGCAATCCGGAAACCACCACCGGCGGTAACGCATTGAAATTCTATGCTTCTGTCCGCCTAGACATCCGCCGCACCGGCCAGATCAAGGACCGCGAGGAGATCATCGGCAACACCACCCGGGTGAAGGTCGTCAAGAACAAGGTCGCGCCGCCGTTCAAGCAGGTCGAATTCGACATCATGTACGGCGAAGGCGTGTCCAAGATCGGCGAGATCCTCGATCTCGGCGTCAAGGCCGGGCTGGTCGAAAAATCGGGCGCATGGTTCAGCTACGACTCGATCCGCATCGGCCAGGGTCGCGAAAATTCGAAGGCATTCCTCAAGGAGAACGCCGAACTCTGCGCCAAGCTCGAAGCCGCGATCCGCACGCGCACCGACAAGGTCGCCGAGGAGATGATCGCCGGCATCGGCCCGGATGACGATATCTGAGCCGTTCCGAGTGTAACTCTAACTCACTTTAAGGTTTCCGGTACGCGCCGGACAGACCAGAAAGGCCCGCCACCGCGCGGGCCTTTCGCATTCTCCCGCACCGTGCCAGTGTCGCCGGTCAAGGGAGAGCGCCAATGACCATCACCGTCCACCACCTCGAAAACTCGCGATCGCAGCGCGTCCTCTGGCTGCTCGAGGAACTGGGGCTCGACTACGAGGTCAAGCGCTACGAGCGCAACAAGCAGACCATGCTCGCCCCGCCCGAACTGAAGGCGGTGCACCCGCTGGGCAAGTCGCCGGTCATCACTGATGACGGCAATGTGGTCGCCGAAACCGGGGCGATCGCCGAATATCTCGTTGAAAAGGCCGACGGCAAGCTCGGTCCGCCGGCGCACCGCGAGGCGGTCCAGCGCTACCGCCAATTCATGCATTATGCCGAGGGCTCGCTGATGCCGCCGCTGCTCCTGCTGCTCGTCCTCAGCCGCATCCCGATCCTAGGCAAGCGCGCGATGGCGCGGGTCCAGCCGATGCTCGACGTGCATCTCGACTGGCTGGAGGCCGAGCTTTCCACCCGCGACTGGTTCGCCGGCAACGACTTCACCGCCGCCGACATCATGATGAGCTTCCCGCTCGAAGCCGCCGGTTCGCGCGGCGGCCTCAACGAAACCCGGCCGCACATCATGCGCTGGCTCGAACGCATCCACGCACGCCCCGCCTACAAGACAGCCCTCGCCAAGGGCGGTCCCTATGCCTATGCGTGACCGCAAAATAGTAACAGGGGACGCGTGAATGCCTGAAACCGCAGCGGAGATTGCGACCGAAAAGAAGGGGCTGTCGCTGCAACTGCAGATGCTGGCCGGCTTCATCATCGGGCTTGTCGGCGGTCTGATCGTCCATGTCTCGGCCGGCGGCGCGCCCTGGGTCGAGACGGTGACGACCTATGTCACCGGACCCGTAGGCCAGATATTCCTCCGCCTGCTGTTCATGCTGGTCATCCCGCTGCTGTTCTCCGCACTGGTCGTCGGCATCTCCGAAATGGGCGAGATCCGTTCATTGAAGCGCGTCGGCCTGCGCACCCTGCTCTACACCGTCATCGTCTCGACCATCGCGGTCGTCGTCAGCCTGGTCGTGGTCAACCTGCTGCAACCCGGCAATGGCGTCGATCCCGTGCTCGCCCGCTCGATGCTCGCCGACGCGGAAGCGGGCGCCCAGGCGATCCTGGCCCGCGGCGCGGAGACGCCCAGCGGCCTCTCCGCCGTGGTCGGTATCGTCCCCGACAATATCATCGGCGCGATGGGCAGCAATGCCGCGATCCTCTCGGTGATGTTCTTCGCATTGTTCTTCGGCATCGGCGTGATGCTGACCGACACCCCCAATGCCCGCGCGCTCAAGGCCGGCATCGAGGGGCTGTTCGAGGTGACGATGCGCCTGATCGGCATCGTCATCCGCCTCGCGCCGATCGCGGTCGCCTGCTTCATGTTCAACCTCGCCGCGCTGTTCGGCTGGGAACTGCTGATCCGCCTGTCGGCATTCGTCGGCGTCGTGCTCCTCGCGCTCGCCATTCAGATGTTCGTCGTCTTCCCGCTGCTGCTGAAGTTCGCCGCGAACAAATCGCCGATCGAATTCTTCCGCCAGACGCAGGAGGCCAGCGTCATGGCCTTCTCCACCGCCTCGTCCAACGCCACGCTGCCGACCTCGCTGCGAATCGCCGAAGAGACGCTGCGGCTGCCGCGCCGCGTGTCGCGCTTCGTCCTGACCATCGGCGCCACCGCCAACCAGAACGGCACCGCGATGTTCGAAGGCGTGACGGTGCTGTTCCTCGCCCAGTTCTTCGGCGTCGAGCTATCGCTCGGCCAGCAGATCATGGTGATGGCGGTGTGCATCCTCGGCGGCATCGGCACCGCCGGCGTCCCCGCCGGATCGCTGCCGGTGGTCGCGCTGATCCTCGGCATGGTCGGCGTTCCGCCGGAGGGAATCGGCCTTGTCCTTGGCGTCGATCGTTTCCTCGACATGTGCCGCACCACCTTGAACGTCATCGGCGATCTCGTCGCCGCGCAGGTCATCTCGGCTGGCGAGCCGCCGGAAATGGAGCTGGCCGGCACATGATCTCACGGCGATTGATGATCGGCGCGGGCCTCGCGCTGCCCTTTGCGGCGAAGGCCTTCGCGCAGGAGGTCGACACCAGCGGGCTGTCGAGCATCACCACCTCGATAACGCCGATCGGCCGCGCCGAACGCGCCGCGCGGATCGAGCGCGCGCAGGCGCTGATGGCCGAACACGGGATCGGCGCGATCTTGGTCGAACCCGGCGCCAGCCTGATCTATTTCACCGGCGTCCGCTGGGGCCGCAGCGAGCGGCTGACCGCGGCGGTGATCCCGGCCAAGGGCCAGCCGGTGATCGTCACGCCCTTTTTCGAGAAACCTTCGGTCGAGGAATCGCTCGGCATCGATGCCGATGTCCGCGTGTGGCAGGAGCATGAAGACCCGCTTGCCGTGGTCGCGGGCGTGCTGCGCGATCGCGGCGTGGCGGGCAAGCCGATAGGCGTCGAGGAAACCGTCCGCTTCTTCGCCATCGACGGCCTGCGCAAGGTAATGCCGCGCGTCGAGATCGTCTCCGCCAACCCAGTCGTGCGCGGATGCCGCATGATCAAGACCGCGGCCGAGATCGCGCTGATGCAGGCCGCGACCGACGTCACCATCGCCGCCTACAAATGGACGCATCCGCGCATCAAGGAGGGGATGACCCCGCGCGACATCGGCGGCATGATGAACGCCGCAACCAAGGCGCTGGGCGGCGATCCCGGCTTCGCGCTGATCCTGCTGGGCGAGGCGGCCGCCTATCCCCACGGCTCAGGCAAGCCGCAGGCGGTGCGCGAGGGCGAGGTCGTGCTGATGGACTGCGGCTGCAACGTCGATGATTACGAATCGGACGTATCGCGCACCTACGTCCCCGGCACCGCACCCGCCGAAGTCCGCCGCGTGTGGGATCTGGTCGCAGAAGGCCAGCAGATCGCCTTCCGTGCCGCGCGCATCGGCCAACCCGCCGGATCGGTCGATGACGCGGTCCGCGCCTTCTATCTGAAGAACGGCTTCGGCCCCGATTACGCGCTGCCCGGCCTGTCCCACCGCACCGGCCATGGCATCGGCATGGACGGCCACGAACCGGTCAACTTCGTCCGCGGCGAAACCACGAAACTCGCACCCGGCATGTGCTTCTCCAACGAACCCGGCCTCTATTTGCCCGGCAAGTTCGGCGTCCGTCTGGAGGACTGCCTGCACATGACGGCGAGCGGCCCGAAATGGTTCAGCACGCCGCCGAAGTCGCTCGACGCCCCGTTCGGTTGATGTTCTTGGCAAGCCGCATGTCCGCGACTAGATCGCACCCATGAGCTCGACCAACGACATCCGCCGTTCCTTCCTCGATTATTTCGAGAGGGCCGGGCATGCCCGCGTGCCGTCCGCGCCGCTGGTGCCGCATAACGATCCGACGCTGATGTTCGTCAATGCGGGCATGGTGCCGTTCAAGAACGTGTTCACGGGGCTGGAAACGCGGCCCTATTCGACCGCGGTCTCCAGCCAGAAATGCGTCCGCGCCGGCGGCAAGCACAATGATCTGGACAATGTCGGCTATACCGCCCGGCACCATACCTTCTTCGAGATGCTGGGCAATTTCAGCTTCGGCGATTATTTCAAGGAACAGGCTATTACCCACGACTGGACCTTGCTGACGCGCGAATGGGGCATCGATCCCGATCGGCTGACCGCGACGGTCTATCACACCGATGATCAGGCGTTCGATCTGTGGAAGAAGATCGCCGGCCTGCCCGAAAGCCGCATCATCCGCATCGCCACCAAGGATAATTTCTGGGCGATGGGCGCGGACGGGCCGTGTGGGCCGTGCTCGGAAATCTTCTACGATCATGGCGACCATATTCCCGGTGGTCCTCCCGGCAGCCCGGATGAAGACGGCGACCGCTTCGTCGAGATATGGAACCTCGTCTTCATGCAGTTCCTGCAGGAGAATGACGAGATCATCAGCGATCTGCCGCGCCCCTCGATCGACACCGGCATGGGGCTGGAGCGGCTCGCCGCGGTGCTGCAGGGCGTCCACGACAATTACGATACCGACACGTTCAAGGCGCTGATCGCTGAAAGCGGCGCGCTGACCCACACCGCCACCACTGGCGAGAATCAGGCGAGCCACCGCGTGATCGCCGATCATTTGCGCTCGTCGGGCTTCCTCGTTGCGGATGGCGTGCTGCCCGCAAATGAGGGCCGTGGCTATGTCCTGCGCAGGATCATGCGCCGGGCGATGCGTCATGCCCATCTGCTGGGCGCCAAGGATCCGCTGATGCACCGGCTGGTGCCGTCGCTGGTCGCCGAGATGGGCGCCGCCTTCCCCGAACTGGTCCGCGCACAGCCCCTGATCGAGGCGACCCTGCTGCAGGAGGAAACGCGTTTCCGCCAGACGCTCGACCGCGGCCTGAAGCTGCTCGACGAGGCGACGGCGGGGCTGGGCGAGGGCGGCACCCTGCCCGGCGAGACCGCGTTCAAGCTCTACGACACCTTCGGCTTCCCCTATGACCTGACCGAGGACGCGCTGCGCGCGCAGGGCCTGCAGGTCGATCGCGCCGGGTTCGACACCGCGATGGCCGAGCAGAAGCGTGCGGCGCGAGCTGCGTGGAAAGGGTCGGGGGCAAAGGCGTCCGACGATGTCTGGTTCGACATCGCCGAGGAAGCTGGCAGCACCGAATTCACCGGCTACAGCTCGACCGAGGGCGAGGGGCAGGTGGTCGCGCTGATCAAGGACGGCGCGCGTGTGGCGCGCGCCGGGATCGGCGAGCAGGTCACCATCCTGACCAACCAGACGCCCTTTTACGGCGAGAGCGGCGGCCAGATGGGCGATGCTGGCGTCATTAGCAATGACAAGGGTTTGCGCGCGACTGTTGCCGATACGTCAAAGCCGCTTGGGCGGCTTCACGCGATGCAGGCGACAATCGAATCCGGTGAAATCGCAGTGGATGACACCGTCCGCCTGGCGATCGACGTCGAGCGCCGCGATCAGGTGCGCGCCAACCATTCGGCGACGCATCTGCTGCACGCGGCGCTACGCGACCGCTTGGGCGGGCATGTCAGCCAGAAGGGCAGCCTCGTCGCGCCCGATCGGCTGCGCTTCGATTTTTCGCATCCCAGCGCGCTGACCGCCGAACAGATCGCGCAGATCGAAGCCGACGTGAATCGCGAGATTCGCGGCAACGAGGATGTGACGACGCGGCTGATGACCCCGGACGACGCGGTTGCGGCGGGCGCGCTGGCGCTGTTCGGCGAGAAATATGGCGACGAGGTCCGCGTGCTCTCGATGGGTGCGCTGGACGACAAGCATTATTCGGTCGAGCTGTGCGGTGGCACGCATGTGCGTGCGCTGGGCGATATCGCGCTATTCAAGATCATCAGCGAAAGCGCGGTTTCCAGCGGTATCCGCCGGATCGAGGCGCTGACCGGCGAGGCCGCGCGCCAATGGCTCAACGGGCGCGACGAGCGGCTGAAGGAGATCGCGGCAACGCTGAAGGCCTCGCCCGAGGAAGCCGCGGCACGCGTGGCGACGCTGGTCGAGGACCGGCGGCGGCTGGAACGCGAACTGGCCGATGCGAAGAAGGCGCTGGCCCTAGGAGGTTTTGGGGGCGGCGGCGGCAAGGCCGAAGTGGCCGGGCCGGAAGATATCGGTGGCGTGGCGTTCCTGGGTCAGGTGATCGACGGGCTCGATCCGAAGGGTCTGCGCGGCGCGGTGGACGAGATGAAGCAGCGGATCGGATCGGGGGTAGCCGCGCTGGTCGTGGTCAATGAAGGCCGCGCCTCGGTCGCGGTCGGCGTGACTGACGATCTGGTGGCGAGCCGCAGCGCGGTCGACCTCGTCAAGCGCGCAGTGGAGGCGCTCGGCGGGCAGGGCGGCGGCGGCCGCCCCGACATGGCGCAGGGCGGCGGCCCGGACGGAGCCAAGGCGGCCGACGCTATTGCGGCGGTTAGAGAAGCGCTGGAGACGGTTGGGGTTTAACCGCGGAGAGCCACCGCCTCCCTCGCCTTGGCCGTTACCTCTTCCATGCTACCACCGGTGATCCAGCTGCCGCCGACGCACAGCACCGGATCGAACGCCAGCCACTCAGGCGCGGTCGCCTGGGTGATGCCGCCGGTCGGGCAGAAGCGTGCTTCGTAGAACGGAGCCGCCAGCGCCTTGAGCGCCTTCAACCCGCCCGATGCCTCGGCGGGGAAGAATTTGAAGCGGTCGAGACCCAATTCCATGCCGCGCATGATGTCGCCGGCGTTGGCGATGCCGGGCAGATAAGGCACGCGGCTTTCGACGATGACCTCGCCCAGCCGCTGGGTCAGGCCAGGGGAGACGATGAACTCCGCGCCCGCATCGACGGCCTCGGCGAACTGGCCCTCGGTCACGACTGTGCCCGCGCCGACGATCGCCCCGGGAACCGCCTTCATCTCGCGGATGACGTCGAGCGCCGCCGCCGTGCGCAAGGTCACCTCCAGCACGCGCAAGCCGCCCGCGACCAGCGCCTCGGCGAGCGGGCGAGCGGTTGCCGCGTCTTCCACCACCAGAACCGGGATCACGGGGGCGGTGCGCATGATGTCGTCGATGGTCACTGGGTATGCTCCTGCGCATAGGCTGCCGCCGCGCCGTAAAGGCCGGGCTGGGGATGGGTGATCAGCTTGACCGGAATCGTCGACATCAGTGTTTGAAAACGGCCCTTGGCGACGAAGCGGTTGGCGAAGCCCGATTGCTTGAGTGCGTCCTTGATGCGCAAACCGAGCCCTCCGGCGATGACGACGCCCTTGGGACCGTGCGCCAACGCGAGGTCGCCTGCGACCGCACCCAGCGCCAGGCAGAAGCGGTCGAGCGCTGCGGCGGCGAGGCTGTCGCTGCCTTCCAGCGCCATGGTCCACACGGCCTTGTCGTCCAGCCTCTGTACGGACCTGCCTTCGATTTCCGCCAGCACCTCGTAAATGGCGAGGATTCCCGGCCCGGCGCAGATCCGCTCGACCGACACGCGCGTGTGGCGCTTCCTCAATTGCGCGAGGATCTGGTCCTCCAGCTTGTCGAGCGGGGCGAAATCCATATGGCCGCCTTCGGTCTCGATCACATGATAGCCGTGATCGGTCCGCAGCACCTGCGCCACGCCCAGCCCGGTGCCGGGGCCGCAGATGGTGATCGATCCGCGCGCGGGAAAATCGGTATCCGGCCCGCAGAGATGTTCGAAATGCTCCGGCCCCACCTGCGCCGCGGCGTGGCCGACCGCACCGAAATCGTTGATCAGCACATGACTGTCGAGGCCCAGTTTCGACGGGATCAGCGCGGGGCGGATCACCCACGGATTGTTGGTGAGTTTGATGAGATCGCCCGAGATCGGCGAGGCGACTGCGATCGCGCCGGCGCGGGGCAGGGGCTTGCCCAGCTGCTTGCCGAACGCCTCCCAGGCGAGTTGCAGGCTGCCATGTTCGGCGGTCTTGAGCGTCACGGGCTCACTCAATGAAACCACGCGGCCACCTTCGACCTCGGCGATGGCGAAGCGGGCATGGGTGCCGCCGATATCGACGGAGACGATCTCGGTCACAGTCCGGCCTCCGCCAGCATTGCCGATGCGCCCTTTTCCGCCTCGTCGCAGTGGTGGCGGAGCATCGAGAACAGCTCGCGGCCAGTGCCTTCGGCGGGGGGCGGAGTTTCGGCGAAGGGGCGGGCGGCCCATATTTCCGGCGCGACCATGGCTTCCAGCACGCCCTCAACGGCGCAAACGCGGATGATGTCGCCGTCCAACACCTTGCCCAGCGGTCCGCCGCCCAGCGCTTCGGGGCTGGTGTGGATAGCGCAGGGCACCTTGCCGCTCGCGCCCGACATCCGGCCGTCGGTCACCAGCGCGACGCGGAAGCCGCGATTCTGGAGGACGCCCAGCGGCGGGGTCAGCTTGTGCAGCTCGGGCATGCCGTTGGCGCGCGGGCCCTGGTAACGCACGACGACGACGACATCGCGGTCGAGCTCGCCGCGCTTGAAGGCTTCCTGCACCTGCAGCTGATCGCTGAACACACGAGCGGGAGCCTCGATCGTCCAGCGGTCGCGCTCGACCGCCGACACCTTGATGCATGCTCTGCCGAGATTGCCTGCGAGGATGCGGAAGCCACCCTCAGGTGAGAAGGGATCGGCAAGCGTGCGAACGATGGTCGAATCGCCGCTTTCAGCGGGCAGTTCGGGCCAGGCGAGCGCATCCCCTTCGATCGCCGGCTTGCGGGCATAGGCGTCGAGATCACCCTCGGCGATGGTCATGATATCGCGGTGGAGCAGCCCGCCGCCGATCAGCTCGCGGATCACGAAGGCAGGACCGCCGGCATCCTCGAATGCGTTCACATCGGCGGAACCGTTGGGATAGACGCGCGCGAGCAGTGGGACGACCTGCGATAATCGGTCGAAATCCTCCCAGTCGATCACGATCCCCGCCGCGCGCGCAATGGCGGGCAGGTGGATCAGGTGGTTGGTCGATCCGCCCGTCGCCAGCAGCACCACCGCGGCGTTGACGATCGCGCGTTCATCGACGCAGTGGCCCAGCGGGCGGTAATCCTCCCCCTTCCAGCCGAGCAGCGACACGCGCCGCACCGCCTCACGGGTCAGTTCCTGACGCAGCTTGGTCCCCGGATTGGCAAAAGCGGCACCGGGGACATGCAGCCCCATCGCCTCCATCATCATCTGGTTGGAATTGGCGGTACCGTAGAAGGTGCAGGTGCCCTTCGAATGATAGGCGGCGATCTCCGCGTCGAGCAGTTCCTCGCGGGTCGCTTTCCCTTCGGCGAAGCGCTCGCGCACCGCCGCCTTTTCCTTGTTGGGCAGGCCCGATCGCATCGGTCCGCCGGGGACCATCACCATCGGCAGATGGCCGAAGCGCAGCGCGCCCAGCAGCAGGCCGGGGACGATCTTGTCGCAGATGCCGAGCAGCAGCGCGCCCTCGAACATGCCGTGGCTGAGCGAGACGGCCGTGGACAGCGCGATCGTGTCGCGGCTGAACAGCGACAGCTCCATGCCCGGATAGCCCTGGGTCACGCCGTCGCACATGGCAGGCACGCCGCCCGCGACCTGCGCGGTCACGCCGAACTCGCGCGCCCAGACCTTTATCTGTTCGGGATAGCGGTAGTAGGTCGCGTGCGCCGACAGCATGTCGTTGTAGGCGGTGACGATGCCGATGTTCATCGCGGTGCCCGCCTTCATGGCGTCACGCTGCTCGTCGGTGCCCGCGAAACCGTGGGCGAGGTTGGCGCAGCCGAGCCGGGGGCGGTCCACGCCCGAATCGCGTTCGCGCGTGATAAGATCGAGATAACGCCTCCGCGAAGCCGCCGAAGCGGCGACGATGCGCGCGGTGACCGCTTCGAGTTCGGCGTGCAGGGTCATGCGTTCAGCCAGTGGATATCCACCGGCAGTTCGGTGTCGGCGAGCACCCGGCCGATCGGGAAGGTGGACAGCGGCCCCTCGTTGATCGCGCGCTCGACCACGGCCTTCTTCGCCGCGCCCGAAATGGCGATGGTCAGCGCGCGTGCTTCAACCAGCGCGGCGCGGCTGAGGGTGACGCGATCGACCGGCGCCTCGGGCGGCATCGGATCGGGCCGGACGCCCAGCGCGCGGCGCTCCTTCGGCCCCGCCACGGCTTCCTCGAAATCGGGGCCAGGGAAGATCGATGCGGTGTGCCCGTCGGCGCCCACGCCGAGCAGCACGAAATCGAGCGGCCAATGCACGTCCTGCAGCCGCGCATCGGCGGCGCGGCCTGCGGCCTTGTAATCCGCCGCGGCATCGCTGGTGATCGGGAACACGCGCGCGCCCTTGGCCATGAATATCTTGGCGAGGCCGGTGACGTTGGACAGTTCATGCCCCATCGCGACCAGCCGGTCGTCGGTTGGGATGATGGTAACGCGCTTCCAGTCGATCTTCTGCTTGGCCAGCGCCTCATAGGCGGCCCAGGGTGTCTTGCCGCCGGACAGCGCGATCACCGCCGCGCCGCGCGCGTCGATCGCGCTTTCGATGACGAAACCGGCATCGCCCGCCACCGCCTGGGCGAATTCGTCGGCGTCGTCATAGTCCCACCATTCGATCTCGGTCGTCATCGTCTAAAATCTCCTCACCACCCGTTCGGGCTGAGCTTGTCGAAGCCTCGTCCTTTCTTCTCATTGCTCGGTAGAGAAGGACGGCCCTTCGACAAGCTCAGGGCGGACGGGGCAGGGGTGGTTCGCAATCAGTCGTGCCAGGTGACGCCGTCGCGCTCGGTAAGCGCGATGGCGGATGACGGACCCCAGCTGCCCGCAGCATAGCTTTTTGGCGTGATCCCGCCGGATTTCCAGCCTTCGCGGATCGAATCGATCCAGCTCCACTGGGCCTCCACCTCGTCGCGCCGCACGAACAATGTGGGGTCGCCCTCGATCAAGTCCAGCAGCAGCCGCTCATAGGCGATGCGGCGGCGCGTGCCGGCAAAGGCGCTGGTCAGCGACAGGTCCAGCGGCACCTCGCGCAGGCGGACGCCCTCGCGGTCCAGCCCGGGTTCCTTGGCCATCACCATCAGCCGGACATATTCCTCGGGTTGGAGGCGGATGATCAGCTTGTTGGGCTGGAGCGCGCCGCCGCGCTGGGCGAAGATCGAATGCGGCACCGCCTTGAACTGGATGTAGATTTCGGACTGACGGGTGGGCAGCCGCTTGCCGGTGCGCAGGTAGAAGGGCACGCCCTGCCAGCGCCAGTTATCGACATGCGCCTTCAGCGCGACGAAGGTTTCGGTGTCGGACGGCTTGCCCAGCTCGTTGGCATAGCCGGGCACCGGTTTCTGGCCGACCGCGCCCTCGGCATATTGGCCGGTCACGCTGTGCGTCGCCACGTCGCCCGCGCCGATCTTGCGCAGTGATTGCAGTACCTTGACCTTTTCGTTGCGGATCGCGGTGGCGTCGAACTGCGCGGGCGGCTCCATCGCGACGAGTGCGAGCAGCTGGAGCATGTGGTTCTGCACCATGTCGCGGATCGCGCCCGTATCGTCGTAAAAGCCCGCGCGGCCCTCCAGCCCGACCGTCTCGCTGACGGTGATCTGGACATGGGCGATGCCGTTGGCGTTCCACACCGGCTCGAACATCGTGTTGCCGAAGCGCAGCGCCAGGATGTTCTGGACGGTTTCCTTGCCCAGATAATGGTCGATGCGGAAGGTACGCTCCTCGGGAAAGGCGCGGGCGACGGCATCGTTGATGTCGCGCGACGATTCGAGATCATGGCCGAGCGGCTTTTCCAGCCCGATGCGGACATTGTCGCCCGCCAGCCCGGCCGATTTCAGCCCGGCGATGGTCGGCTCGAACAGCGAGGGCGCGGTCGACAGGAAGATGGCGAGGCCGCCCGACACGTCGCCGATCTTTTCCGCCAGATCGCCGAATCCGTCGGTCTTGGAGGCATCGAGCGGCTGATAGAAGAGTCGGTCCAGGAAGCCGCCGATATGGCTTTCATCCTTGCGGTCGTCGGGCAGGAACTCGTCGAGGGCGGCCTTGGCTAGATCGCGATAGGCAGCATCATCATGGTCCGAACGGGCGGTGGCATAGATTTCCAGCCCCTGCGGCAGCAGTCCGTCGGCGTGCAGGCCGTAGAGCGAGGGCAGCAGCATCCGCTTGGCGAGATCGCCGGTAGCGCCGAACAGCAGCAGTTTGGAAACGGCTTCTCGCATTCCTGCCCCTTTACAGTCTTAGTCCGGCGAACTCGTCGAGTCCGGCCATGATGTTGAGCGACTGGACCGCCGCACCGCCCGCGCCCTTGCCCAGATTGTCGAGCGTCGCCACCAGCCGTGCCTGCGCCCTCGCATCGTTGCCGAACACGCGCAGCGTCATCCGGTCGCTATCGGCATTTTCCTCGATCCGGACGGGTTGGGATGAATCGGCTTCAACCACATGGATCATCGCTTCGCCCGCGTAATAGCTATGCAGCGCGTCAAACAGCGTGGCGATCGGCGGGGCGTCGGTCAGCGGCACCTCCACCACCATCCCGCGATAGGTCCGGGTGACGGCAGGGGCGAACAGGGGCGGGTGGGCAAGACCGGCATGCGCCTGCATTTCCGCGACATGCTTGTGTTCCAGGCCCATCGCATAGGCGCGGAAAGCGGTCGCTTCGGTCCCATTCTCGAAATCGGCGATCATCGCCTTGCCGCCGCCCGAATAGCCCGATGTGGCGTTGACGGTGAGGGGGGTGGCGGGATCGATCAGGCCAGCCTCGACCAAGGGCCGCACCAGCGCGAGAAAGCCGGTGGGATAGCAGCCGGGATTGCTGACGAACCGCGCGGCGGCGATGCGCGCCCGCTGGCCCGGCGAGAGTTCGGGAAAGCCGTAAACCCACGCCGGATCGGTGCGGTGCGCGCTCGATGCATCGATGAACCGCACCGCTGCGTCGCCCGCCAGCGCCACCGCCTCGCGCGCGGCGTCGTCGGGCAGGCACAGGATGGCGAAATCGGCATCCTTCAAGGCGCGTTGACGTGCGGCTGGATCGCGCCGCTGGGTTTCATCGAGAGCGATCAGCGCGATATCGCGCCGGTCGGCCAGCCGGTCGCGAATCTCCAGCCCGGTGGTGCCGTGCGCACCATCGATGAAGACGCGCGCCGTCATTGCTTGGCTTCGACCAGGGCGTGGCGATCGACATAGCCGACCGGACCGTCTTTTCCGGCCTGGCCCCAGGCCAGCAGATCGGTGATCTCGAGCACGCGGAATCGGTCGCCCTTTACCAGCGCCCCCACCGGTTCGGCGTCGGCCGCGGCGGACGCCCGGATGACCAGCGCATGGGCAATCACCACGGTTTCCAGCGCCTTGGCGTAATGCGGCGCAAATACGCGATCGGCCAGATCGACATCGGCGAGATCCTTGCGCACCGCGAAGTGCGCCGGGTCGAGCTTCACGGATCGACCCGAAAGGGCGAAGCGACTACGCGCCGGCGGTGGCGGCACGCCCTTGCTGGTCCGCGGCCGCGGAGAGGAATTGTTCGAACTCGCCAAGAAAATGGGCCCCCTCGTCAGTGCGGGCGATGAAGATATTGCGCTTGTCGCTGTCGTCACGCTGGCGGCGCAGATAGCCGAGCGTGCCCAGCCTGTTCAAGGCGCGTGTGACGACGGGTTTCGATACGTGCAGTTTTGCCGCTAGACCGCGCACGGTGTGCGGCCCCGGCATCAGATAAACCAGCATCAGCAGCGCCATCTGGCGATTGGTCAGATCGGGTTCGCCCGATCGCACATAATCCACCAGTGTCTTCATCCATTGGCCGAGCTTGGGATGGGCCACGTTGTACCTCTTCAATAAGTGTCCGGGGAAACCGGAAAGGGGGCGGGTGACCGGGGGGACAATCACCTCGCCTGCGAAACAACGCACGGAACGCCGTGGGGTTTCGCGTCCTGTGCCAGCGCGGTTGCCAGCGCGGTTGATAGTCTCGGGCGCGGGGACTATGTGGCGGGCAAGGCCTTGGCCGCTCTTCGCACATCCGGGATCAGCATGTTCACCTTCCTCCTTGTCGTTCAGGCCATCATCGCCGCGTCGCTCGTCGGCGTGATTCTCATCCAGCGTTCGGAAGGCGGCGGGCTCGGCATGGGCGGCGGCGGCAGCCCCGGCGGGCTGATGTCGGCGCGCGGCGCGGCCAATTTCCTGACCCGCGCGACCACCGGCCTGGCCATCGCATTCGTCGGCCTCAGCATCGTGCTGGCGGCGATCGCGTCGGTGCGGCATGGCGGCGGAGAGATCGATACCTCGCTGGCGCGCACGCCCGCGCAGACGGCGCCGAGCGGCGCGCCGGCCGATCCGCTCGCGGCGGGCGCCGCGGCAGGCGCGCAGGCCGCGGGCAACGAGACCGCACCGGCCGACGACGTGCCGCTCGCGCAGTAAGCGCTGGACCCTTCCACCTTATTTATTTCCTGTTCGCGGAGTCGGGTGCTTGCCGCCCGTCCCCGCTTGGCGTTAGGCGTATCCTCCCATGACGCGGTTCATTTTTATCACCGGCGGCGTGGTGTCTTCGCTTGGCAAGGGCCTGATGGCCGCAAGCCTCGCCGCATTGCTCCAGGCGCGCGGCTACAGCGTGCGGATTCGCAAGTTCGATCCCTATCTCAACGTCGATCCCGGCACGATGAGCCCGTACCAGCACGGCGAGGTCTATGTGACCGACGACGGCGCTGAAACCGACCTCGATCTGGGCCATTACGAACGTTTCACCGGGGTTCCCAGCCGCCAGTCGGACAATGTCACGTCGGGCCGGATCTATCAGCAGATCATCCAGCGCGAGCGGCGCGGCGATTATCTGGGCGCGACGGTGCAGGTCATCCCCCACGTCACCGATGCGATCAAGGCGTTCGCCCAGGCCGACACCGAGGGCCTCGATTTCGTGCTGTGCGAGATCGGCGGCACCGTCGGCGACATCGAATCGCTGCCGTTCATCGAGGCGATTCGCCAGCTCAGGAACGATCTGCCCCGAGGCAGCACCGTCAGCATCCACGTCACATTGGTCCCTTACATCGCAGCGGCGGGCGAGCTGAAGACCAAGCCGACCCAGCATTCGGTGCGCGAACTGGCCGCACTGGGTGTGCAGCCCGACGTGCTGGTGTGCCGTTGCGAACACCCGCTTCCGCCAAGCGAACGCGCCAAGATCGCGCAATTCTGCAACGTCCGGCGCGAGGCGGTGATTCCCGCGCTCGATGCCGCGAGCATCTACGCGGTGCCGATGCAATATCATGCCGAGGGGCTGGACGAGGAGGTGCTGCGCGCCTGCGGGATCGAACCCGAAGCCAATCCGGACCTGTCGCGCTGGGAAGACATCATGGACCGGCTGACCAATCCGGAAGGCGAGGTGACGGTCGGCGTGGTCGGCAAATATGTCGGGCTGCAGGACGCCTATAAATCCTTGAACGAGGCGCTGGTGCATGGCGGCATCGCGAATCGCGTGCGGGTCAAGATCCGCTGGATCGACGCCGAACTGTTCGAACGCGGCGACAGCGACATCGCCGCCGCGCTGGAGCCGTGCCATGCCATCCTGGTCCCCGGCGCCTTCGGTGAGCGCGGGGCGGAGGGCAAGATCGCCAGCGTGCGCTTCGCCCGCGAAAAGGACATCCCCTATTTCGGCATCTGCTTCGGCATGCAGATGGCCTGCATCGAAGGCGCGCGATCGCTCGCCGGGATCGACGGCGCATCATCGACCGAATTCGGCCCGACGGCGGAACCCGTCGTCGGCCTGATCAGCGAATGGATGACCGCCGATGGCCTGCAGCAGCGCGAGGAGGGCGGCGATATGGGCGGCACGATGCGGCTGGGCGCCTATGACGCGAAACTGTCAGGCAACAGCGTGGTCGCGGGCATCTACGGTGCCGGCGCGATCAGCGAACGCCACCGCCACCGCTACGAGGTCAACACCGGCTACCGCGAGCGCCTCGAAAAGGGCGGACTGGTATTCTCCGGCATGTCGCCCGACGGGCAATTGCCCGAAATCGTCGAGCGGCCCGATCATCCGTGGTTCGTTGGCGTTCAGTTCCACCCCGAACTGAAGAGCAAGCCGTTCGACCCGCACCCGCTGTTCGCCAGCTTCATCGAGGCAGCGGTCAGGCAAAGCCGGTTGGTCTAACGCCAGCACTGCCGTGATCTGTGCCCCGATCGCGCCCGATAGCGGCGCTTGGGTCTAGCCAAGAACAGCCATCTCGTAATACCCTACTATGTCGATAGGAATAATAGCCTACGATAATAGGGAGCATAGCGAATGGGCATTTCTTCGATCATTGGGGTATTGTTGGCGTCCGCGGCACCTGTGCCCCAGGTAGCGGCCGAACCGCCCTCTCAGGCCGAGCCGCAGCCGCAGATCGAAGTGACGGCGCCGAGCAGCGACACCGTGCCGGTTCCGGGTGACGCGGACCGGACCGAGGTGGATGTCCAGCGCAGCAGCGTCGCATCCGACATCGTCGTCACCGCGCGGCGGCGCGCCGAGCAGGTGCAGGACGTGCCGATCCCCATCTCGGTCGTCGGGGTGAAGGAGCTGGACAATACCGGCAGCTTCAACGTGTCGCGCCTGCAGCAGCTGCAGCCGACGCTGCAATTCTATTCGTCGAATCCGCGCAACTCCTCGGTCAACATCCGCGGCCTCGGCGCGCCGCTCGGCTTGACCAACGATGGCATCGACCAGGGCGTCGGCGTCTATATCGATCAGGTCTATTTCAGCCGCGTCGCGGTGGCGACGCTCGACTTCCTCGACGTCCAGCAGGTCGAGACGCTGCGCGGACCGCAGGGCACGCTCTACGGCAAGAACACCGTCGCCGGCGCGATCAACATCACCAGCAAGCCGCCGAGCTTCGATTTCGAAGGCCGCGCCGAGGTCACCGCCGGCAATCTCGATTTCAAGCAGGCCAAGGCCTCGGTCTCCGGCCCGTTGAGCGACAATGTCGCGGTGCGGTTCGGCGTCTCGACCACCAGCCGCCGCGGCACGGTGTTCAACGTCGCCAGCGGCAATTACGTCAACGAGCAGGACAATATCGGCCTGCGCGGCGCGCTGCTGTGGAAGGCGAGCGACGCACTCGAGTTCACCCTGTCGGGCGACTATAATCGGCAGAACCCAGAATGCTGCGCGCAGATCTATGTGCGCTACGGCCCGACCCAGCGCGCGGCGAACCGGCAATATCCGGCGCTGACCGCGGCGTTCGGCTATGCGGTGCCCAGCACCAATCCGTTCGACCGGCTGACCGATGTCGATGCCGATCTCAACGCCAGGAACGTGCTTGGCGGCGTCTCACTGCGCGGCGAGCTGGATCTGGGATCGGGTACGCTGACGTCGGTCACCGCCTGGCGCTTCTGGGACTGGCTGCCTGCCAATGACCGCGATTTCACGGGCCTGCCGATCACCTCCCTGTCGCAAAATCCGACGCGGCAGGACCAGTTCACCCAGGAATTCCGCTATGCCGGAGAGGGGAACGGCTTCGATTACGTCCTCGGCGCCTTCGCCTTCTACCAGGATATCCATACCACCGGCACACAGCGCCAGGGATCGGCGGCGAGCCGCTGGCTGATCAGCCCTAGCGTGCGCGAGGTTCCGAGTGATCCCACCAGCCAGCTCCTGTATCTCGACCCGACCGTGCTCGACGGCCTGACCGCGTCCAACGACATCCGCCTCAAGAATTTCAGCGGGGCCTTGTTCGCCAAGGTCAATTGGGACGTCACCGACAAGATCACGCTCTCGCCCGGTGTTCGCGTGAATTATGACGACAAGGTCGGCAGCTACATCAGCATCGTGCGTGACGGGCAGGGCAATCTGGTTCCCGGCAGCGGCGGCACGCAGCGCCAGATCGAGCAACGCACCGCACTCGCGCCGCAGGCGTTCACCGACGAGGCGTATCGCGCCTGGAACGTGTCCTACGACTTCACGGCCTCATACAAGCCCACCACCGACGTGCTGGTCTATGCGACCTATGCCCACACGTTCAAATCCGGCGGCCTCAACCTGAACGGCGTGCCCGTGATCAGCGGCGTTCCCCAGCTGCAGTTCGCCCAGGTCGATCCCGAAAAGGTCGATCATTTCGAGCTGGGCGTGAAATCGCAGTTCTGGGACCGCAAGGTCACGCTGAATCTCACCGGCTTCTGGACGATCATCAAGGATTATCAGGCGCTGGTGAACGACGGCGCCAACTCCACGCTGCGGGGCTATCTGGCCAATGCGGGCGAGGTGCGGGTGCGCGGCGTCGAGGCGGATTTCTCGGTCCGTCCGTCGGATCGGTTCTCGGCCTATGTCAACGGCGCCTATACCGACCATGAATATGTCGAGTTCACCAACGCGCCGTGCCCGCCGGAGCTTTCCGGCGGCGGCGGCGGTGCGGTCATCGGCGCGCCCGGCGTTCCCGGCACCAACAGCCCTCTCGTCTGCGACATTTCAGGCCAGTGGCTGCCCGGCATCTCGAACTGGGCCTTCTCCTGGGGTGGCGAAGCCAATGCCCCGGCGAACATCTTCGGCCAGGACGGAGAGGTCTATCTGGGCGCCGACGCCAGCTATCGCTCGACATTCTCCTCCAACGCCTCGCGGTCGATCTACACCGATATCGAGGGCTATGCGCTGGCGAATTTCCGGCTGGGCTTCCGCACCGACACGTTCAACCTGTTCGGCTGGGTGCGCAACGCCTTTGACGAGGAGTATTTCGAGCTGCTGGCGACCACGCCGGGCAACACCGGCCTGGTCGCGGGCAATGTCGGCGATCCGCGCACCTACGGCATCACCATCAGCAAGAGTTTCTAGTTTCCAGCCAACGTCACGCGAAGCTCCCGCAAAACGCGCGACAACCTTCGGCCCGCTGGTGACGGCGGGCCGCTTCTTTACCGGCGGACGGAAAAAGGACGTCGGCAAAGCCGCCGTCGGACGGGGCGGCCCTGCGCCCCGCCGGCCGTTTGCGGCGATGTGCTTCGCGCAGCGGCGGCTCTGCCACCTTCGCCGCAAACAACAAACGCCCGGACTGTTGCCAGTCCGGGCGCCTGCGTGACGATTGCTCGTCAGCCCCCTTAGTACCTTCGCAGTCGACACCCGGTAAAAGGTGGTGCTGAAGGCTCCCCGAACCACGGCCATTGCCTGCGCTTCGATGGGTGAGTGCTATGCGCGCTTTGCCACATTGTCACCGCCAAACCGCCCGATCCGAATCGATTGCGGCGGCAATGTGGTGAATCGGCAACAGGGACGGTGCCATTGCGCCGCAGCAAGGCGCCCCGTAGAGAAGCGCCTCCATCCGCCCGCTTTCTCGAGGCTGCCCACGTCCATGCTCCTGTCGCGCTATGAACGCATGATCGCCCGCCGGTATCTGCTGCCCGGCAAGGGCGAGGGGTTCATCTTCCTCGTCGCATCGATCAGCCTGGTCGCGGTGATGCTGGGCGTCGCCGCGCTCGTCATCGTGATGAGCGTGATGAACGGCTTCCGCGCCGAACTGTTCGACAAGATCGTCGGGCTGAACGGCCATGCGGTGGTGCAGGGCTATGCGGGCCGCCTGCCCGATTGGCGTGATGTGGTGCGCGAAGCGAAGGCGACGCCCGGTGTTACGTCCGCGACGCCGCTGATCGAACAGCCGCTTTATGCGTCGTTCGACGGTCGGGGCGAAGGCGTAAAGGTGCGCGGCATGCTGGTATCGGATATCCGCAACACCGATGCGATCAGCAAGAACGTGAAAGCGGGAAGCCTGGCGGAAATCCAGCCCGGATCGAACAGCGTCGCGATCGGCACTCGACTCGCCGAAGCACTCGGCGCCCGGGTGGGCGATACGCTGTCGATCATGAACATTCAGGGGCAAGCCTCGCCATTGGGCACCATTCCCCGCGTCATTCCTTACACCATCGCCGCCACCTTCGAGGTCGGCGTCTATGATTATGACAACACCTTCGTCGTCATGTCGATGGAGGATGCGCAGACCCTGCTGCTGCTGGGCGATGCGGTAGGCATGGTCGAGATCGAGACCGTCGATGCCGACCGGGTGGGCGAAATCCTGACGCCATTGGCCGCGCGCGTCGCCGACCGCGGGGTCGTTTCCGACTGGCGATCGATGAACTCGACATTGTTCGAGGCGCTGTCGGTCGAACGCGTCGTGATGTTCTGGATACTCTCGCTGATCATCCTGGTCGCGGCGTTCAACATCCTCTCCTCGCTGATCATGCTGGTCCGCGCCAAGACGCGCGACATCGCCATATTGCGGACGATGGGCGCCAGCAGGCGGGCGATGCTGCGAATCTTCATGACCGTGGGCGTGACGATCGGCACGCTGGGGACGATGGCCGGCGTCGTGCTGGGCTTCGTCGTCCTCATGTTCCGCCAGTCGATCGTCAACTTCGTCCAGACGGTGTCGGGCCAGAATCTGTGGGATCCGTCGATCCGCTTCATCACCGAACTGCCTTCGCGCACCGATCCGTTCGAGGTGATCGCGATCGTCGCTTTGGCGATCGGATCGACCTTCCTGTTCACGCTCTACCCGGCCTGGAAGGCGGCGAGCACCGATCCCGTACAGGTGTTGCGCTATGAGTGAATTCGTCCTCCAGACCGCGGGACTGAAGCGCAGTTTCACCCAGGGCGATGTCGTGATCGAGGTGTTGCGCGGAGTCGACCTTTCGGTGCAGCCGGGCGAGATCGTTGCGCTGCTCGGTCCCTCGGGCTCCGGCAAATCTACACTGCTACAAGCGGTCGGCCTGCTCGAAGGCGGCTTCGAGGGCTCTATCCGAATCGCCGGCGAGGAAGCCTCGAGACTCGACGATGCCGGCCGCACGCGCATCCGCCGCGATACCCTTGGCTTCGTCTATCAGTTCCACCATCTGCTGCCCGATTTCAACGCCGCGGAGAATGTCGTGCTGCCGCAGATGGTCCACGGCGCCACCCGCGCCGATGCCGATGCGCGCGCCGAATCGCTGCTCACGTCGCTGCGCCTGGGCAACCGTCTCACGCATCGTCCCAGCCAGCTTTCCGGCGGCGAGCAGCAGCGCGTCGCCGTCGCCCGTGCGCTCGCCAACCGCCCCGCGCTGGTGCTGGCGGATGAACCCACCGGCAATCTGGACGAGGCGACCGCAGAGGTGGTTTTCGCCGAATTCATGGGATTGGTGCGCGGCGAGGGCTCGGCGGCGCTCGTCGCGACGCACAATGAACGACTCGCGGCGCGGATGGACCGCATAGTGCGGCTGCACGAGGGCGTGCTGGAGTGAACGTCTGGCGCGAGACGCCGACACTCACCGGGCGACACGTCACGCTGCGGCCGATCGAGCGCGATGATCGCACGGCGCTGCTCGAGGCCTTTGCCGGGCTGGAGGGCAGCTTCGCCACGACGGTGCCGAACGAGGCGACCATCGATAACTGGTATGATCGGCTGGAACGCGAGCAGGCGGCGGGCCGAGTCCTGCCGTTTACCGTGCTCGATGCCGAAGGCCGCATCTCCGGCGTGACCCGCTTCCTGCGGATGAGCGAGCCGCACCGGCGGGTGGAAATCGGCGGCACCGTTTACGGCAGACGCGTCCAGCGCACCGGCCTCAATACCGAGGCCAAGCGCCTGCTGCTTGCGCATGCGTTCGACGTGCTTGGCGTGCTGTGCGTCCAGCTCCGGACCGATTTCCTCAACCGCCAGTCGCGCACCGCCATCGAACGGCTGGGCGCGCGGCTGGACGGCGTGCTGCGCGGCCACATGATCCTGGGCGAGCATCGCCGCGACTCCGTGGTATACAGCATCCTCGATCACGAATGGCCCGGCGTGCGGCGCAATCTTGATGCGCTGCTGGCGAAATATCAGGAGAGCGCGGCATGAAGGCGACCGATTTCACCGTGAAGGGCGCGGACGGCCAGCCGATCGACCTGTCGGCCTATGCCGGCAAGGTGCTGCTGATCGTCAACACCGCCTCCAAATGCGGCTTTACCCCGCAATATGCCGGGCTGGAGGAGTTGCACCGCAAGCATGCGGACAAGGGATTCGAGGTGCTGGGTTTCCCGTGCAACCAGTTCGGTGCGCAGGAGCCCGGCGACGCGGCGGAAATCGCCAATTTCTGTTCGCTGACCTACGATGTGACCTTTCCCGTCTTCGCCAAGATCGACGTCAACGGCGACGCCGCCGATCCGCTGTTCGCGCATCTGAAGGCCGAAGCGCCCGGGTTGATGGGATCGAAGGGGATCAAGTGGAATTTCACCAAGTTCCTGATCGACCGCGACGGCAGGGCGGTTGAACGCTACGCCCCGACGACCAAGCCCGAGGCGATCGAGGCGGACATCGTCAAACTGCTGTGACCGCGCTCAAGGCGGGTTAACGAATCGGACGACACTGTTACAGTCCGGCTTATGCCCCATTCCGAATTCGTGCCGCTGCGTGTCTTTTCGTCCTACACGATGCTCGACGGCGCGATCGAGCCCAAGGCGATTGCCAAGCGCGCGCGAGAACTGGGCTTCCCTGCGGTCGCGCTGACCGATCGGAACGGGCTTTATGCGGCGATGCCTTTCTCGGATGCCTGCAAGGGTGCGGGCGTGCAGCCGATTATCGGCGCGATGCTCTCGATCCGCCGCCCCGACATGCCCGAAGGCGTCGATCCGGTATATGACTGGATCGCGCTCTATGCGCAGAACGAGACGGGCTACGAAAATCTCTGCGCGCTGGTGAGCCATGCGCATCTCGACCGACCGATCACCGAGCAACCGCATGTCGACATGGCGGCGCTCGAAGGCCGCACCGATGGCCTGATCGCGCTGACCGCCGGCGGGGAGGGCGCGCTTGCCCGTCTGTTCGCCGAGGAACAGACCGACCGCGCGCTGGCCTATGCCGATCGGTTGCAGGCGCTGTTCCCCGATCGCCTCTATATCGAGATCGTCCGCCGGCTGGACGAGGTTGAAGGCCGCGCCGAACCGGCACTGATCGAGCTCGCCTATGCCCGCGATCTGCCGCTGGTCGCGACCAACCCATGCTGCTTCGCCGATCAGGCGTTCCATTCGGCGCATGACGTCATGCTGTGCATCGCCAGCTCGAGCTATGTCGATAGCGACGATCGCACCAAAAGCTCGCCCGATGCGTGGATGAAGCCCGCCAAGGACATGCGCCTGCTGTTCGCCGATCTGCCGGAGGCGCTGGCCAACACGCTGGTCGTCGCCCAGCGCTGCGCCATCGCCGCGCCCAAACGCAAGCCGATCCTGCCCAGCCTGGCCGGCGATTTCGCCGGCGAAGCGGCGATGCTCCGCGAACAGGCGCATGCCGGGCTGGTCGCGCGGTTGGACAAGGTTGCGATCGTCAATGCGGCCGAGCGCAAAATCTATTTCGACCGGCTCGATTTCGAACTCGACGTCATCATCCAGATGGGTTTCCCCGGCTATTTCCTGATCGTTGCGGACTTCATCAAATGGGCGAAGAGTCATGACATCCCGGTCGGCCCGGGCCGCGGTTCGGGCGCCGGCTCGGTGGTCGCCTGGTCGCTGACCATCACCGATCTCGATCCGATGAAGCTCGGGCTGCTGTTCGAACGCTTCCTCAACCCCGAACGCGTGTCGATGCCCGATTTCGACATCGATTTCTGCGAAACCCGGCGTGAGGAGGTGATCCGTTACGTCCAGCAGAAATATGGTCGCGACCGCGTCGCCCAGATCATCACCTTCGGCCGGCTGAAGGCGCGCGCGGTGCTCAAGGACACCGGCCGCGTGCTGCAGATGAGCTACGGCCAAGTCGATCGGCTGGCGAAGCTGGTGCCCAACCACCCGACCGATCCCTGGACGCTCGATCGCGCGCTGAACGGCGTCAGCGAGCTCGCCAAGGAATATGCCAACGACAACCAGGTCAAACGCCTGCTCGACCTGGCGATGAAACTGGAGGGGCTGCCGCGCCACTCCTCCACCCACGCCGCGGGCGTCGTCATCGGCGATCGCCCGCTCGCGGAGCTGGTCCCGCTTTACCGCGATCCGCGGTCGGACATGCCGGTCACCCAGTTCGATATGAAATATGTCGAGGGCGCGGGGCTGGTGAA
>JAESGW010000590.1_pt1 | contig 23930 bp, 23 predicted proteins | sample 9269791 | NCBI WGS metagenome assembly JAESGW01 (sample SAMN16773120, study PRJNA677053) | algae metagenome | isolation source: Aphanocapsa lilacina HA4352-LM1 and co-occurring heterotrophs from near cave... | place: USA: Maniniholo cave, near Haena, Kauai, HI | collected 2009-07-28 | reverse complement strand
CTGCCAGTCGATGTATCCGCGCAGCGTGCTGAGGTCGTGGTCGCGCAGCACCCGTACGTGCCCCTCGCCCTGCTCCAGCTGGCGCGGGACAGGGGGCTGGTAGTCGCTCCAGTCCATCGGCGACGCATTGGCGCGCGCCTGCTCCAACGTGACCATCGGCCGGTCGGTCTTGGCTGCGTGGCGGGTGCGGAGCGAGTCGAAGTCGGCCTGGACGTCGGCCATCAGCTTGGCGCGGCCGGTCTCGTGCAGCAGCGCGGCCGCGGTGGGCACCGACCGCGAGGCGTCCTTGACCCAGACCACGGGGCCGTCGTACTTGGGGTCCACCTTGACCGCGGTGTGCGCGCGCGACGTGGTGGCTCCGCCGATGAGCAGTGGGATCGTGAGGCCCTGGCGCTGCATCTCGGTGGCGAAGTTGACCATCTCGTCGAGCGAGGGCGTGATGAGCCCGGAGAGCCCGATGATGTCGGCGCCGACCTCGGCGGCCGTGTCGAGGATCTTCTGCGCGGGCACCATCACCCCGAGGTCGACGACCTCGTAGTTGTTGCACTGCAGCACCACGCCGACGATGTTCTTGCCGATGTCGTGCACGTCGCCCTTGACGGTCGCCATCACGATCGTGCCGTTGGTGTCCTTGGCGGTCGCGAGCGCGGGGTTGTCGAGCTTCTCCTGCTCGATGAACGGGATCAGGTAGGCCACGGCCTTCTTCATCACCCGAGCGCTCTTGACCACCTGCGGGAGGAACATCTTGCCGGCGCCGAAGAGGTCCCCGACGACGTTCATGCCGTCCATCAGGGGGCCCTCGATGACCTCGATCGGCCGCCCGCCGCGCGCGGCGATCTCCTGGCGCAGGTCCTCGGTGTCGGCCTCGACGTGCGCGTCGATGCCCTTCACGAGGGCGTGGGTGATGCGCTCACCGATCGGCAGGGCCCGCCACTCGTCCTCGGCGGCCTCCTCGGCCTCGGCGGAGCGGTTGTGGGCCTCGGCGATCTCGAGCAGGCGCTCGGCGGCGTCGGGCCGGCGGTTGAGCACCACGTCCTCGATGCGCTCGCGCAGCTCGGGGTCGACCTCGTCGTAGACCACCAGGGCGCCGGCGTTGACGATGCCCATGTCGAGCCCGGCACGGATCGCGTGGTAGAGGAAGACGGCGTGGATCGCCTCGCGGACCGGGTTGTTGCCGCGGAAGGAGAACGACACGTTGGAGATGCCGCCGCTCACCTTGGCACCCGGCAGGTTCTGCTTGATCCAGCGGGTGGCCTCGATGAAGTCCTCGCCGTAGGTCGCGTGCTCCTCGATGCCCGTCGCGACCGCGAACACGTTGGGGTCGAAGATGATGTCCTCGGGCGGGAAGCCGACCTCGTCGACGAGGATCCGGTAGGCGCGCTCGCAGATCGCCTTGCGCCGCTCGAGGTTGTCGGCCTGGCCGTCCTCGTCGAACGCCATCACCACGACAGCGGCGCCGTACTTGCGGCACAGCCGGGCGTGCTCCCGGAACGGCCCCTCGCCCTCCTTCATGGAGATCGAGTTGACGATCGCCTTGCCCTGCACGCACTTCAGGCCGGCCTCGATGACGTCCCACTTCGACGAGTCGACCATCACGGGCACCCGGCTGATGTCGGGCTCGGAGGCGATGAGCTTGAGGAAGCGGTCCATGGCCGCGACCCCGTCGATCATGCCCTCGTCCATGTTGACGTCGATGACCTGGGCGCCGGCCTCGACCTGCTGTGCGGCGACGGTGAGCGCGGTGTCGTAGTCGCCGTCCTTGATGAGCTTGCGGAACCGCGCGGAGCCGGTGATGTTGGTGCGCTCGCCGACGTTGACGAAGAGGCTGTCCTCGGTGATGGTCAGCGGCTCGAGCCCGGACAGGCGCATGACGGGCTCGTGGGCGACCGGCTCGCGCCGCTCCTTGCCCTCGACCGCCCGGGCGATCGCGGCGATGTGGTCGGGGGTCGTGCCGCAGCAGCCTCCGACGAGGTTGAGGAATCCGGCCTCGGCGAACTCCGCGAGCACGGCCGCCGTCTGGTCGGGGGTCTCGTCGTACTCGCCGAACGCGTTGGGCAGCCCGGCGTTGGGGTAGACGCTGACGAACGAGTCGGCGAGCCTCGACAGCTCGGCGACGTAGGGGCGCATGTCGCGCGCGCCGAGCGCGCAGTTGAGGCCGACCGCCAGCGGGCGCGCGTGGCGTACGGAGTCCCAGAAGGCCTCGGTCACCTGGCCCGAGAGCGTACGACCGGACGCGTCGGTGATCGTGCCGGAGATGATCACCGGCCAGCGGCGGTCGTGCTCCTCGAACAGGGTCTCGACGGCGAAGATCGCCGCCTTGGCGTTGAGGGTGTCGAAGATCGTCTCGATCACGAGCAGGTCGCAGCCGCCGTCGACGAGACCGCGGGCCGCCACGAGGTAGGCCTCGACGAGCTGGTCGAAGCTCACGTTGCGCGCACCGGGGTCGTTCACGTCGGGCGAGATCGAGGCCGTACGCGTGGTGGGACCGATCGCCCCGGCGACCCAGCGCGGCCGCTCGGGCGTCGACACGGCGTCGACCGCCTCACGAGCCAGCCGGGCGGACTCGTAGTTGAGCTCGTAGGCGAGCTCCTCGAGCCCGTAGTCGGCGAGCGACACGGCGTTGGCGTTGAAGGTGTTGGTCTCGATCACGTCCGCGCCCGCGGCGAGGTACTCCTCGTGGATCGTCCGGATGACCTGCGGCTGCGTGATCGTCAGGAGGTCGTTGTTGCCGACGAGGTCGCTGGGGTGGTCGGCGAAGCGCTCGCCGCGGTAGCCCGCCTCGTCGGGACGGTCACGCTGGATCGCCGTGCCCATCGCACCGTCGAGCACCATGATCCGCTCGGCGAGGATCGCCGTGAGGGCATCGGTGGCGTCAGGTCGGTGCTGCGGCTCCACGAGTGCGTGGCTCCTCTCGGTGGCGGGGTGCCAGCCTAGGAACGTTGTCCGGATCGCGGACGTGTTTCCCACATGGTGGCACCCGGCGCGTCGGGTGGCGAAATCACGGCGGTCCGGTGGGGGTCGCGCCCTAGGCTGGGCTGGTGATCGAGTTCGACGACGTGCAGGACCTCGTCTCCCCCGTGGTCATCGCGGCCTTCGAGGGGTGGAACGACGCGGCGGACGCCGCCTCGGGGCTGGTCGACCACCTGATCGAGCAGTGGAAGGCGGAGGTGATCGGCGCGATCGACCCGGAGGAGTTCTACGACTTCCAGGTCAACCGCCCCGTCGTCGGCACCGACGTCAACGGCCACCGCCGGCTCACCTGGCCCACGACGCGAATCGCGGTCGCCCGGCCGGCCGAGCTCGACCGTGACGTGATCCTGGTCCGTGGCATCGAGCCCAACATGAAGTGGCGGCAGTTCTGCGCCGAGCTCCTGGCCGCCTGCGACGACCTCGGCGCCGAGCTCGTGGTGACGCTGGGCGCGCTGCTCGCCGACACGCCCCACACCCGCCCGATCCCGGTCACCGGCAGCGCCAGCGAGCCCGAGCTCGTCGACCGGCTCGACCTCGAGCAGTCGACCTACGAGGGCCCCACCGGCATCGTCGGGGTCTTCAACGACGCCTGCCTCCAGCTCGACATCCCGGCGGTCTCCTACTGGGCTGCAGTCCCCCACTACGTCGCCCAGCCGCCGTGCCCCAAGGCCACCCTGGCCCTGCTCGGCCACCTCGAGGAGCTCCTCCAGGCGCCGATGCCCCTCGGCGAGCTCGCGGAGGACGCGAAGGCCTGGGAGCGCGGCGTGGACGAGCTCGCCGCCGAGGACGAGGACGTCGCCGACTACGTCCGGGCTCTCGAGGAGACCCGCGACACCGCCGACCTCCCCGAGGCCAGTGGCGAGGCCATCGCGCGGGAGTTCGAGCGCTACCTCAAGCGCCGCGACACCGACTGACGCCCGGGGGCGGCGTACGTCGTGGTCGCAGGATGTTCCCCCGTCGCGTCCGTGAGCGGTGCGTGAGGGGGATTCGCGGCCGGCGGAATGCCCCTCACCCACCGCCGGTCCGCGCATCAGTCCGCGCGTCGCCGGAGGGCGGTGCCTGAGGAGGATTCTGCCGCTGCGGAATGCCCCTCACTCACCGCTCGGGCAGCCGGCCGCGCGAGCGGCGTACGTCAGAGCGACAGGCCGAGGGCGGCGTCGAGCAGGCGGTGGACGGTCGCCGCCGCCTCGTGGTCGGAGGTGTCGGCCAGGCCGGTGGTGCCGAGGGTCGCCTCGACCCACTCCTGCACGGCCCGGACCGCGGTGGGGGCGTCGAGGTCGTCGGCCAGCGCGGCCAGCACCCGCTCCACGACCGGCGCCGAGGGTGCTCCGTGGCCGAGCGCCAGCGCGCGGCGCCAGTCGGCGAGGGTGTCGACGGCGTCCCAGAGCTGGTCGTCGGTCCACTCCCAGTCGCTGCGGTAGTGGTGGCGCAGCAGCACGAGGCGGATGGCCATCGGGTCGACCTCGCTCATCCGCAGCGCGGAGACGAAGACGAGGTTGCCCTTGGACTTCGACATCTTCTCGCCGTCGTAGGCGACCATGCCGGCGTGTGCGTACGCGCGGGCGAACCGCTGGCCAGGGTGCGCGACCTGCGCCTCGCCGGCCGACATCTCGTGGTGCGGGAACACCAGGTCGCTGCCGCCGCCCTGCACGTCGAAGGCGGTGCCGAGGTGGTCGAGCGCGATGGCGGTGCACTCGATGTGCCAGCCGGGCCGGCCTGGGCCCCACGGGCTGTCCCACGCGGGCTCGCCGGGCCGCTCGGCACGCCAGAGCAGGCAGTCGAGCGGGTCCTTCTTGCCCGCGCGGTCCGGGTCGCCGCCCCGCTCGGGGAAGATCTCGAGCATCCGGGCACGGTCGAGGCCGGACACCGAGCCGAAGGCGTCGTCGGCGGTGACGGAGAAGTAGAGGTCGTCCTCGACGCGGTAGACCGCGCCGGCCTCGTCGAGGACCTGGATCAGCTCGATGACCTGCGGGATCGACTCGACGGCGCCGATGTAGTGCGCCGGCGGCAGGACGCGCAGCGCCTCCATGTCGTCGCGGAACAGCTGGGTCTCGCGCTCGGCGAGCTCGCTCCAGTCGACCTTGACCTTGTCGGCCCGCTCGAGCAGCGGGTCGTCGACGTCGGTGACGTTCTGGACGTAGGTCACCTCGTGGCCGGCGTTGCGCCAGGCCCGGTTGAGCAGGTCGAACCCGACGTAGGTCGCCGCGTGGCCCATGTGGGTGGCGTCGTAGGGGGTGATGCCGCAGACGTAGAGCCGGGCCGGCCCCTCGGGCCGGGTCTCGACGAGGGAGCTGCTGGCGGTGTCGTGCACCCGCACGACCGGGCCCGTCACGGGCAGTCGGGGAACGTCGGGCGACGACCAGGAACGCATGGCGAGCAGCCTATCGGCCGTACGGGTGGGTCTCGCCGCCACGTGGCACGCGCTGATCTCGGTACGCCCTTGCCCGGCCTCGGTCGCCGTTGCGCGGCTCAGAACGGCGGCCAGGGGATGACGGGGTAGGACGAGGTGGCGGGCGCCGGGAACTGCCCGCGCTCGAGCAGCCGCTCCAGCCGTCGTGCGGTGACGGCCACCTCGTCGGCGGCCAGCAGCCCGGACAGCGTCGCGCCGAGCTCGCCGTCGAGGGCCGTGGCCAGCCGGCGCAGCCCGTCGAGCTCATCGGCCGAGACCGGCTCGCCGACGAAGCCCCAGAGCACGGTGCGGAGCTTGTGCTCGACGTGGAAGGTCAGGCCGTGGTCGACGCCGTGGCGGTGTCCGTCGGGCATCGGCAGCACGTGGCCGCCCTTGCGGTCGGCGTTGTTGACCACCACGTCGAACAGGGCCATCCGCCGCAGCGCCGCGCTGTCCTCGTGGACGAGCGAGACCTCCTGGTCGTGGGCGTCGAGGCCGTCGAAGACGTGCCGGAAGCCGTGCGGCACCTGGCCCTCGGCCACGATGTCGACGGGCGCGGCGTCCTCGACCTCGTCGCGCCACAGCTGCACCATCCCGGGGCCGTGCGGCCCGTCGCCCAGGATCGTCGGCGGCACGATGTCCCAGCCCAGCGCCTCGGAGACGGCGTACGCCCCGACCTCGCGGGCGGCCAGCGTGCCGTCGGGGAAGTCCCACAGCGGCCGCTCCCCCGCGATCGGCTTGTAGACCACCCGCACGCCGTCGATCTCCCCGACGAAGGTCGCGTTGGAGGCGGGCAGGACGCGACCGTGCAGCGTGAGCTCCCCGGTGGGGAAGCCCGCGGGCAGCGGCGCGGGCCGAGCGGCAGGATCAGGGGTCACGGCGCCGGAAGCCGTTGGCGCGGACGCACAGGTGCCCGTCGGGGTCGACCGGCTCGCCGCAGAACGGGCAGTCGGGTCGACCCGCCCCGATGACCGACAGCGCCCGCTCGACGAACGAGCGTGCAGACGCTGCGGTGATGCGGACGAGGAAGATCTCCTCGGGCTCCGGCTCGAGGAGGTCCTCGAGGTCCTCCTGGAGCTGTTCGGGCGAGACCACGGCGGCCTCGGTGAACGGGAAGACCTCGATGACCACCCGCTCGTCGGCACCGTCCCACGACAGCGTCATGGTGCCGGCGCGGAACTCCTCCTCGATGGGCTGCTCGAGCGGCTGCGCGTCGGCGAGGTCGCGCGGGGCGATGGCCGGGATCAGCACCTCGTCTCCCGCGGCTCTCATCAGCTCGTCGAGGAGCTCGTCGATCCGCTCGGCCAGCGCCTGGACCTGCTGCTTCTCCAGGGACACGCTCACGAGGCGGGTGCCCTCGCGCGCCTGGAGGAAGAACGTGCGCTGGCCGGGCTCGCCAACGGTGCCGGCGACGAAGCGCTCGGGTGGGTCGAAGCGGTGCACGACTGGCATGTCACTCACCCTAGGGCGTGCCTGTCTGGGGGCCGGCGCCTCCACCCACCTCTGCGTCCGTACGCCGCCGACCGCGTGCCTTGCGTCGCGGCGGGGTCAGCCAGGACAGGTCGCCCGCGTGGGTGTTGGTGCCGATCACGAAGGGGCGCGACTCGGTGTAGCGCACGATCGACACCGAGGCCGGGTCGACGTGGATGCGCTGGAAGAGGTCGAGGTGCGTGCCGAGGGCGTCGGCGAGGATCGACTTGATGACGTCGCCGTGGCTGACGGCCAGCCACACCGCGTCGGGTCCGTGCTCGGCGGCGACGCGGGCATCGTGGCGGCGTACGGCGGCGACCGCGCGGTCCTGCATCGCCCGCATCGACTCACCACCGGGGAAGGTGGCGGCGGACGGCTGCGCCTGGACGGTCTTCCAGAGCTTCTCGCGCGCGAGGTCCTTCAGCGCGCGGCCCTGCCACTCGCCGTAGTCGCACTCGGAGAGCTGCTTGTCGGTGCCCGCCCGCAGGGTCGCGCCCTGGCGGGACGTGATCTCCCGGGCCGTCTCCCGGCAGCGCTCGAGCGGGCTCGTGACGGCTGCCGCGAGGCGTACGCCCGCGAGCCGCTCGCCGACCGCGACGGCCTGCTGGGTGCCGGCGTCGTCGAGGTGCACGCCCGGCAGGCGGCCGGCGAGGACCCCGGTGGCGTTCGCCGTCGAGCGGCCGTGGCGGACGAGGATGACGGTGGGCATGGTCCAGAGGTTAGCCAGACGTGCACGGGACGGGTCGCCGCTGGGACTAGCCTCGGCAACGTGATCGTCGACAACGCCCTCTACCACCGCGGCAAGCGGGTCCCCCTCGGTGACGGCGACGACCAGAGCCTGGGGTCGGCGCGGGTCCCGTGCGACCCCGGCGACTTCCAGTGGATCGGCATCCACGACCCGAGCCCCGACGAGCTCGACCAGATCGCGCGCACCTTCGACCTGCACCCGCTGGCGGTCGAGGACGCCGGCGACTCGCACCAGCGGCCCAAGCTCGAGCGCTACGGAGACACGCTGTTCCTGGTCCTCAAGACCCTCTGGTACGTCGACGAGGAGGACGCGGTCGAGACGGGCGAGATCAACATGTTCGTCGGCCACGACTTCGTGGTCACCGTGCGGCACGGTCACGGCATCGACCTCGGCTCCTCGCGGCGCGACCTGGAGCACCGCGCGAAGGTCCTCGAGCACGGACCGATGGCGGTGCTCTACGCCATCTGCGACCGCGTCGTCGACGAGTACGAGCGGGTCGGCGAGGCGCTCGAGATCGACGTCGACGAGGTGGAGGCGTCCGTCTTCTCCCCCGCCCGCACCGACGACTCCTCGCGCATCTACGTGCTCAAGCGCGAGATCGCCGAGGTGCGCCGCGCCGTGCTGCCGCTGCGCGAGCCGATGCGCAAGTTCGCCATGGGCGTCGACGAGCGGATCACGCCCGAGACCGCGACCTACTTCCGCGACGTCGCCGACCACCTCCAGCGGGTCTCGGAGGTGATCGACAACCTCGACGTCCTCCTCTCGACCGCGTTCGACGCCCACCTCGCCCGCATCTCGGTGCAGCAGAACGAGGACATGCGCAAGATCTCCGCCGGGGCGGCGCTCGTCGTCGTGCCGACCCTGATCGCCGGGATCTACGGCATGAACTTCGACCACATGCCCGAGCTCCACTGGGCCTACGGCTACCCGTTCGCGCTGCTGCTCATGGTCGGGGTGTCCGCGGGACTGTTCGCCTGGTTCAAGAAGTCCGGGTGGCTGTGACCCGACCCGGGTCCGCCTCCCCCTCCGCGTGGCGGGTGGTGTGGTGGTTCGGCCTCGTCAGCCTGGCCGCCGACATGGTCTACGAGGGCGCCCGCTCGGTCTACGGGCCGCTGCTCGCCGCGCTCGGCGCCTCGGCCGTCGTCGTCGGCCTCGTCACGGGGGCGGGCGAGGCCGTCGCGCTGGTGGCACGACTGGCCTTCGGCCCACTCGCCGACCGCACCGGGCGCTACTGGTCTCTGACGATCCTCGGGTACGGGCTGACCGCCGTGTGCGTGCCACTGCTGGCGCTCGCGCCCCGGCTCGGTGCGGCCGGGCTGGCCTCCGCCGCGACGCTGATCCTCCTCGAGCGGCTCGGCAAGGCGATCAGGTCGCCGTCGAAGTCGGCCCTCCTCGCCCACGTCGCCTCGGCGGTCGGCCGCGGCCGCGGGTTCGGCGTGCACAAGGCGCTCGACCAGGTCGGCGCCTTCGCCGGCCCGCTGCTCGTCGCCGGTGTCGTGGCGGTGGGCTCGCTCTGGACCGGGATGGCCGTGCTGGCCGTACCCGGAGCGGTCGCGATGCTGCTCCTGCTCGCCCTGCGGGCGCGCGTCCCCGACCCGGCGGCGTACGACGAGACCGCGGGCGCGTCCGGCCGTCCGGTCGAGACGGCCGCGCGGCGCGGCTGGTGGGCCGAGGCGGTCGGGGCCGGGCTGTCGGGCGACTTCTTCCGCTACGCGTTCGCCGCGTCCCTGACCACCGGTGCGCTGGTGACCTTCGGCATCATCGGCTACCACCTGACGGTCGAGGGCCTGCTGCCCGTGGCCGCCGTGCCGGTCGTCTACGCCGCCGCCATGGCGGTCGAGGCGGTCGCGGCCCTGGCCGTCGGCTCGGTCTACGACCGGGCCGGGCCGCGGGTGCTCCTCGTCGTGCCGGTCCTCGTCGCGCTCGTCCCCGCGCTGGCGCTCGGGTCCGCGTTGGCCGCCGTGCTGGCGGGCGTCGCGGCGTGGGGCGTCGCGCAAGGAGTCCAGGACTCGACGATCAAGGCGGTGGTCGCCGAGCTCGTCGAGGCACGGCGGCGAGCGACGGCGTACGGCGTCTTCGCGGGCATCCAGGGGCTGCTCGCGGTCGTCGGCGGCGTCGGTGCGGGCTGGCTCTACGAGCGCTCGCTGGTCGCGCTCGTCGTGGTGGTCGCGCTCAGCCAGGTCGTGGCGCTCGCGCTGCTGGCCCAGACGTTCAGGCGGTCACGCGTCGGTTCCGGGCGATGATCACCGAGACCGCCACCAGCCACACCGGCATCAGCAGGTAGTTGACGAGACCTCCGGGCGGCACCCCCGCATTGCCGAGTGCCCCCAGGACACCCATCACGACGCTCACCACGGCGAGCCAGCGCGGCAGCACACGGTGCGCGAGACCCCCGAGGCCGGTCGCCAGCATGGCGGCCGCTAGCCCGATGCCCATCCCGGCGAAGGCGAAGAACGAGACGAAGCTCAGCACCCGGAGCGCGCCGTCGTCTCCCACGTCGGCCGCACCGTTGACCAGTCCCCAGTGCCACACCACCATTTGCGACAGTCCGGCAGCCGCCAGCAGCAGCCCGCCCTGGGCCACCACGCCGTACGTCTCCCCCGACCCGCGCCCCTCCTCGAGGTGGCGCCGCAGCGCCGCGGCGAAGAACACGAGTGCCACGCCCATCAGGACCAGGCAGCCGATCGCGGCGTGGTTGAGCAGGAGGTGGGACCGGATGAGCGCCGCCGACGCACGTCCCGGCACCCCCTCGTCGTCGGTGCGGAACAGCGCCGCCTGACCGACCCAGGCCGCCGCTGCCAGTGCTCCCGTCCACGGCAGAGACCTGTCGAGCGCGGTGCTGGTCATGTGGCCCTCCTGGTGTCGTGCCCGGCCGGTGCCGGTCGCCACCAGCCTGGGCCGCACGTCGTCCCGGGCGCACGGGTCTGCTCTCCCGACCCGGCCGGGAGGAGATCCCGGGCTCGCCGGGAGGTGGACCTCAGGCGGTGAGCACGCCGGCCCCGAGCAGGATGAGCGTGCCCGCACCGAGCAGGATCCGGTAGACGACGAACGGCGTGTAGGACCGGGTGCTGACGTAGCGCAGCAGCCAGGCGATCGCGGCGTACCCGACGACGAACGAGACGACGGTCGCGGTGAGCGTCGGACCCCAGCCGTAGGTGTTGTCGCCGCCCGGGATCTCCTGGAGCTCGAACAGCCCGGCGCCGACCACGGCGGGGATCGCGAGCAGGAACGCGAACCGGGTCGCGGCCTCGCGCTCGAAGCCGAGGAAGCGCCCCATGGAGATGGTCGCGCCCGAGCGGGAGACGCCCGGGATGAGGGCGAGGGCCTGCGCGGCACCCATCAGCACGGCGTCCTTCATCGTGATCTTGCCCAGGGGGCGGTCCGTACGCCCGACCCGGTCGGCGATCCCGAGCACCACGCCCATCACGATCAGGGTGGTCCCGATGATCCACAGGTTGCGGAAGTCCTCCTCGATGACGTCCTTGAGCAGGACGCCCAGGACCACGATCGGCAGCGAGCCGACGATGATGAACCAGCCCATCCGCGAGTCGAGGGTGCCGCGGTACTCCGCCTGGAACAGCGAGCGCACCCACGCGCTGCCGATGCGCCAGATGTCCTTGCGGAAGTAGATCAGCACCGCGAGCTCGGTGCCGATCTGGATGACCGCGGTGAACGCCGCTCCCGGGTCGCCCCAGCCGAACAGCTCCGGGAAGATCCGCAGGTGGGCGCTGCTCGAGATCGGCAGGAACTCGGTCAGCCCCTGGATGACTCCGAGGACGACGGCTTTGAGGAGATCCATCACAGGGGGTGAGCCTACGGGCGCGTCCGCTGCGGGCGACGCCGGACCCGTGGCTACTCTCACCTCCATGCAGCAGCGTTCCCTCGGCGCGACCGGCCTCAAGGTGTCCCGGCTCGGCCACGGCACCATGACCTGGGGCCGCGACACCGACGAGCACGAGGCCCGCGACCAGCTGGTTGCGTTCGCCGAGGCGGGCGGCACGCTCGTCGACACCGCCGCGGGCTACGGCGACGGTGCCAGCGAGGAGCTGATCGGCACGCTCCTCGGCGACGTCGTCGCCCGCGACGAGGTCGTCCTGGCCACGAAGGCCGGCATCTCGCGGCGTACGGGCGAGCGCGTCACCAACACCTCGCGCGGCAACCTGCTGACCACGCTCGACGCCTCGCTGAAGCGGCTCCGCGTCGACCACGTCGACCTGTGGCAGGTCCACGTCTGGACCGACGAGACACCGGTCGAGGAGACGCTCAACGCACTCGACCTCGCCGTGACGTCCGGGCGCGCGTCCTACGTCGGGATCTCCAACTACACCGGGTGGCAGACCGCGCAGGCGGCCACGTGGCAGCGCGCGGTCCCTGGCCGGGTGCCGCTGGCCTCGACCCAGGTCGAGTACTCGCTGCTCAACCGCCACGTCGAGCACGAGGTCGTGCCGGCGGCGCAGGCGCTCGGGCTCGGCGTCCTGCCCTGGTCACCCCTCGGCCGCGGCGTGCTGACGGGCAAGTACCGCACGGGCACGCCGTCGGACTCGCGCGCCGCCACCGAGCACTTCGCTCGGTTCGTGGGGGCGTACCTCGACGAGCGCGGCCGCGGGATCGTCGAGGCCGTGGCGCGCGCCGCCGACGGCCTCGGCTGGACGCCGCTGGAGGTCTCCCTCGTGTGGGTGCGCGACCGCCCCGGCGTCAGCGCCCCGATCGTCGGGGCCCGTACGGCGGCCCAGCTCGACGGGGCGCTCGGGATCGAGGACCTCACCCTGCCCCCGGAGATCGTCGCCGCCCTCGACGACGTGTCGGCCGACTGACGCCACCGACGGACAATTCGACCGAGACCCTTCAGCCTTCATTCCACGAGACGGGAGACAACCCTTGGCCAGGATCCAGCGACGCCCGCCGGCCCGCGGGGTGGAGTGGGAGTTCGAGACGCTCGTCCTCCCGCGGGAGTTCTCGCGCAACGTCGTCACCCGTCTGCTCGTCGAGCGAGCCGAGCACGGCGGCTGGGAGCTCGACCGGCTGCGCATCGGCAACGACGGCAAGCGCCGGGTGGTGCTGCGCCGCAAGATCATCCGGCAGCGGCTGACGCTCTTCGCGGGTTGATCGCGCGCATCGCCGCCACGATCCCCATGGGGTCCGGACCCCATGGCTTCCGTCGGGTCGGGGTGCTCGACTCGTGGGTGGGGCCGCCCGGGCCCCGGTGAGGGGACGAGGCGCATGAGCAGACGGACGAGCACATCCAGGCGGCGGCCGGCACTCGGCATCGTCGAGCTGGCCGTGGACCCGGCCGACGTCGACCGGGAGGCCTACCCCGTACGGATGCGGCTGACCCGGCCGCTGACGCCGTACGAGGTCGACGGTCTCGCGGCCACCGAACCGGGTGTGCGGAGCGAGGGCGACGCGATCGTGCTCCCCCGCACGCGCCTCGACGACGTGGCTCGGGAGGTGGAGACCTGGTCCGCGCGCCTCGAGCGGGTGCAGGCGCGCGCCGACGAGATCGAGGGCGAGACATGGGTGGCCGACCAGCGGCGTCTCGCCGAGCAGGCCCGCCACGGCTCGCACCTGCGCAGCCAGCAGGTCGACGACCGCGGCCTCCACTGACCAGACCGGCTACCAGCCCGACGAGCCGGGACCGCCCTTGAACGGACCGCTCACCCGCGAGGTGATCCACCCGCCGTAGAAGCTGCCCGGCTGCGGTTGCACGACCTCGCCGTCGACGGTGCACCGGTCGACCCGTCCCGGGTAGAGCGCGACGTGGTCGACGAGTGCCTCGAAGCCCTTCGAGGGACTCAGGTAGGACCACGCGACGGCCGGCAGGACGGCGTCGCCGACCACGAGGTCGTAGTAGGTGGCCTGGCCCTTCCACTCGCACCACGACGACCCCTGCCCCGGTCGCAGCAGGCCACCGGTGAAGTCGGCGACCGGCAGGTAGTAGGTCGGCGGGTGGCTGGTCTCGAGCACCCGGAGGCTCGCCGTGGTGTCGGCGACGACGTGGCCGCCGTGCGTGACCACGACGTGCTCGGTGCTCGGCTCGACGCGGGGCGGGCGCGGGTAGTCCCACACGGACTCGGTCATGTCGGCCAATCTACGGACCGGGCCCTACGGCTCGAGGCCGCGCGAGGCGAGCCAGGCACGACGGCGCCGCTCGGAGGCCTGCGCCAGCCACGCCTCCTCGACGATCTCCACGAGCTCGTCGTGCTCCAGCTCCCCCACCCGCGAGGCGCGCAGGAGGACCGACGGGTGGCCGTCGAAGTGGGGCGTGGTGAAGAACGGCAGGCGTACGTCCTGCAGGAGCGCCTGCTTGTCGCCCTCCGAGGCGACCCAGAGCACCACGACGTCGTCGTAGCGCTCGCCGGTGTCGGGGTCGACCGCGTCGGGCCGGGGCGTGCGGAAGAACACGAATGACTTGCCGCCGACCTGGTAGACGGGGTTCTTGTCCGGGCGCTCCACGGTCACGTGCGGCATCGCCCGCGCGGTGGCGTGGATGTCGTCGACCGACGCCCGGCGGCTCACGTCGAGGTCGCCTCCGCCGCGTCCCTGAGCTCACGCACCATCGCGTCGGGGTCGTCCGCGGAGTAGACCGCGGAACCGGCGACGAACACGTCCGCGCCGGCCTCGGCACACCGCTCGATCGTCTCCAGCGAGACGCCGCCGTCGACCTGCAGCCAGGTCTCGACGCCGTGCTTGCGCATGAGCTCGCGGGCGGTGCGGATCTTGGGCAGGCACAGGTCGAGGAACTTCTGGCCGCCGAAGCCGGGCTCGACGGTCATGATGAGCACCATGTCGAGCTCGGGGAGCAGTGCCTCGTAGGGCTCGATCGGCGTCGCGGGCTTGAGCGCCATCGACGCGCGCGCCCCCTGGGCCCGGATCTCACGGGCGAGGCGTACGGGGGCCTTCGCGGCCTCGGCGTGGAAGGTGACCGACCCGCAGCCGGCCTCGGCGTAGGCCGGTGCCCACCGGTCGGCGTCCTCGATCATCAGGTGGGCGTCGAGCGGCTGGGTGGCGTGCTTGCTGAGCGCCTCGACGACCGGCAGGCCGAGGGTGAGGTTCGGGACGAAGTGGTTGTCCATGACGTCCACGTGCACCCAGTCGGCGCTCGGGATGCGCGCCACCTCGTCGGCGAGGCGCGAGAGGTCGGCGTTGAGGATGCTCGGCGTGATCTGGATGCCCACGGGGCGAGCCTAGTGACTGCGCCGGCCGTCCAGTCGCGCGGCTCGGCTCCGGGTCGGGACGACGACGTGCAGCGCGTTGCGGTCGACCTCGAACGTCGCTGTCGTGGTGGCGGCGATCTCGCCGTCCAGGTTCACCGGCATCGGCTCGTCGGTGACGAGCCGGAGGCGGCGGGAGGTGACGTGGTGCACCCGCTCGTGCTCGACGAGGTGCCCCGTGCGGAGCAGCCGTGCCACCGAGACGTGGTCGCGCAGCCGACCCTGCTCGACGGCGTACACGTCGAGCAGGTGGTCGTCGATGGAGGCATTCGGGGCCACGGTGAGGCCCCCGCCGTAGTGGCGGCCGTTGCCGACCGCGACCTGCATGAGGTCGGAGAGGTCGAGGACGGTGCCGTCGTCGAGCTCGAGCCGGGCGGCGAAGGGACGGTGCGAGCGGTACGCCGCGAGGGTGGCCGCCGGGTAGGCGAATCGACCGAGGCGCCGCTTGCGACCGGGCGTCAGCCGCTGCGTCACCGCGACGGACAGCCCGACGGAGGCGACGTTGAGGTAGGCGTGCCCGTCGACGCGACCGAGGTCGACGTCGACGACGTGCCCGTGCAGCAGGGTGTCCACCGCGGCGGCGAGGTCGGTGGGGATCTCGAGCGTGCGGGCGAAGTCGTTGGCCGTGCCGAGGGGCAGCACGCCCAGGGTCGTGGCCGTGTGGGCGACCAGCTCGGCCGCGCAGCCGACGGTGCCGTCGCCGCCGCCGACGACGAGGAGGTCGGGCTCGTCCGCCAGGGCCGCGGAGAGCGCCTCGCGCAGCTCGCCGCCGCCGTGCACCGGGTACACGGCCACCTCGGTCGCGCCGCCGCGCAGGGCCTGCTCGACCAGCGGGAGCGCGCGGGCGCCGCTGCGGGCGGCGGTGTTGACGACGACGGCCACGCGGTCGGTGCGCGGCGTGGCGGGGAGGTCCTGCTGCATGCCTCGACGCTAGGCGCGCCGTGTGAGAGAACTCTGAGGCCGACCTGTGCGCGGGCTGTGTCCGGCTACTGCTCGTCGGGCTCCGGTGGCTCGTCCGCGCCGTCGGCCTCGTCGCGATCTGCCCACTCGAGCAGCGGCGCGATGTCGAAGGGGTGGTCGTCGATGTCGGCGTGCAGGTCGCCGATCGCGGCGAAGCGCTCGGGCATCGTGAAGATGGTGAAGTCGTCCGGCACGCAGTCGTCGACCTCGTCCCACCGGATCGGCGCCGAGACGCGGGCCTCGGGCACGCCGCGCACCGAGTACGCCGCGGCGATGGTGTGGTCGCGCGCGTTCTGGTTGTAGTCGACGAACAGCTGAGCGGGGTCGCGGTCCTTGCGCCACCACGCCGTGGTGACGTCTCCCCCGGCCCGCCGCTCGACCTCGCGGGCGAAGGCCAGCGCGCCGCGGCGTACGTCCTGGAAGCCGTGGTCGGGCGGGATCCGTACGTAGACGTGCAGGCCCGAGCCACCGCTGGTCTTCGGGAACCCGACCGCGCCGAGCTCGTCGAGCACCTCTCGGGTGACGTGCGCGACCCGCTGGACCGTCGCCCAGTCGCAGTCCGGTCCGGGATCGAGGTCGATGCGCCACTCGTCGGGCTTCTCGGTGTCGGCGCGCCGGCTGTTCCACGGGTGGAACTCCACCGTCGACATCTGCACGGCCCAGATGACGCTGCCCAGCTCGGTCACGCAGAGCTCGTCGGCGGTGCGCTTCCACCGCGGGAAGAACAGCTGCACCGTCTCGACCCAGTCGGGCGCACCGGCGGGCAGGCGCTTCTGGTGGACCTTGTCGCCGGCGAGCCCCTTCGGGAAGCGGTGCAGCATGCACGGCCGCTCGTAGAGCGCGTTGACGATGCCGTCGCCGACGGCGAGGTAGTACTCGACGAGGTCGAGCTTGGTGGCGCCCGGCCGGCCGTCGAGCGGCGGGAAGTACTCGCGGTCGGGGTTGGTCACCTTGACGACGCGGTCGTCGACCTCGATCTCGATGAACGGCGACGCCACGCCCCGACCCTAGCGGTGCGGGCTACTGCGCGGCGGGAGCCTCGGGAGGCTCGGTGCCGTCGGTGCCGTCGGTGCCGTCTTCGGGCGCGGTCACGGTGACCGTCACCGCCTCGGACCACCCCTCGTCGGCGTACTGGCTCTCCGGTCGGTGCCACCGGACCTCGGTGGTCTCCTGCAGCTCCAGGGTCGCCCGGGCCACGCCGTCGCGGTCGGCGAGGACAGGTGCGTCGGCGGACGTCCAGGCTCCTCCGCCCACACGGGTCTGCAGCACGAGCGGGTCGCCCGTCAGCCGCTCGGCCCCGTCGGTCACCGATCCGGTGATCGTGACCTTCTCGCCGGCTCGGACGTCGGTCTCGTGGACGGCGACCGAGGTGCGGAGCTGCACGCCCTCGAAGTCGAACGTGGTCCCGGCGCCACGCACCGCGTCGAGGTTGAAGGGGCGGCCGTCGCAGCCGAACCCGGTCACGGCGAAGCCGGGGCCGTCGCCGTGTGCGGCGGCGAAGGCGGCCGGAGTGGCGTCGTCGGCCCGTCCGACCACGGCACCCGAGGCGAGGTCGACCAGCGTCCACTCGTAGGTCTGGGCGCTGCTCGCCACCGTCGTCCAGGAGCCGGCCGGCGCGGACAGCGCCGCGCGGCCGGTCCAGGCGGTGCCGCGCGGACTCGTCGGGGTGGCGGTGACGACCCAGGAGACGCCCTGGCTGCCCCGGGTCGCGGCCACGGACAGCGAGGCGTCGAGCGACGTGAGGGCGTCGAAGGAGGTGTAGGGGCCGGTGGCGCTGCCCGGCGCCGACGGGACCAGCCCGAGCGAGCGGCGTCCGAGCGGGGCCGAGTAGGGGCCGAGGTTGATCCGCGAGCGGGGCGCGGTGGCCGCCGGGGCGCCGAACAGGGCGTCGCAGCGCACGAAGGTGAGGTAGGCGTTCGGGTCGCCTGTCGCCGGGCCCGAGAGCGTGCGGGTGTCCGCGGCCACCGCCGGGCCGGCGACGAGCGTCGCGGCCAGGGTGGTCGTCAGTGCCGTGGCGGCCATCGCCGCCAGGAGGCGTACGTGCATGTGTGGTTCCTGCTCCCCGTGACGCCGCCCACCCCTCCGGTGGGCCGCGCTGCCCCCATCATGCTCGTGCACGCAAGTGATGGGAACAGGCGACGCGCAGGTGACGCCTGTGTGTCGCGTCCATTTCACCTGTCCGGGTGACGCGGACCTCCTCGGAGCGGTGGCCCGCCGACCTCCCGGGGCCGCAGCAGGTCCGTGCTCAGGCGCGGCGCCGCAGCGTGGCGGCGAACATCGCGTCGGTGCCGTCGCGGTGGGGCCACAGCTGGAAGCGGTCGACCTCGTCGGTGTCGCCCCGCCTGCCGAGAACGGTGTCGACCACCTCGCTCGTCTCGGCGACCACCGGCGAGCAGGTCGCGTAGACCACGATCCCGCCCGGTCGCACCGCGTCGAGCGCGCCGTCGAGCAGCACGTGCTGCAGCCCGACCAGCACGTCGAGGTCCTCGGGCGTACGCCGCCAGCGCGACTCCGGTCGGCGGCGCAGCGCGCCGAGGCCCGAGCAGGGCGCATCGACCAGGACGCGGTCGAAGGTGCCCGGCACCCACGACGGTCGCATGCCGTCACCGGCGACCACGGCCACGGCCCCGGCCGGGACCGCCCGGACCGCGGAGGCCACGAGAGAGGCTCGATGGGGCTGACGCTCGTGGGCGACCAGCCTCGCCCCGCGCTGGGCGGCCAGCGAGGCGAGCAGGGCGGCCTTCCCGCCGGGGCCCGCGCACAGGTCCAGCCACCGCTCGTCGCGTCCCTCCAGGGGCGCCTGCGCCATCGCGAGGGCCACGAGCTGCGACCCCTCGTCCTGGACCCCGGCGCGCCCCTCGGCGACGGCCGCGACCCCCGCGGGATCGCCGCCGTCGAGCACGACGCCGTAGGGCGACCGGGACGTACGGGTGCCTCCGGCCGCCACCAGCTCCTCGACCGTCGACAACCCCGGGCGGGCGACGAGGGTGACGCGCGGGGCGGCGTTGTCGGCGGCCAAGAGGTCGTCGAGGTCCTCGAGGTCGTCGAGGTCGTCGTCGGCACCCAGGGCCTGCCCGAGCAGCTCGACCACCCACCGGGGGTGGGACCGGGCGACGGCGAGGTGGCCGTACGGGTCGCGTGCGCGGTCGGGCGCGACCTCGACGACCCAGTCGTCGAGACTGCGCTTGCTGATGGTGCGGAGCACGGCGTTGACGAGTCCGGACGGGCCCCTGCCGACGGCGGCGCGGACCAGGTCCACGCTCGTCGAGATGGCGGCGTGGTCCGGCACCCGCATCGACAGCAGCTGGTGCGTGCCGAGGCGCAGCACGTCGCGCACCTCCGGCTGCAGGCGCGGCTTGGTCAGGCAGGCGTCGATGATGGGGTCGTAGAGGCCCTGCAGGCGGATCGCGCCGGAGGCCAGCTCGGTCGCCAGCGCCGCGTCGCGCCCCACGAGGCCGTGCTTGCGCAGCACCTGCGGCAGGACCAGGTTGGCGTACGCCTCGTCGACCCGGACCGCGGTGAGCACGTCGAGGGCGGCGCGACGGGCCCGGTCCACCGGGCGGTGGCGACGCTCACTCACCGAGGTGCTCCCGGACCAGCCGCTTGGGAGCCTTGGTGGCCCACGCGTCGGTGAGGATCTCGACGAGCTCGTCGCGGTCGAGCTCGCCGAGCCGCGACTGCTGGACGAGCACCGCGCTGTAGCCGTTGAAGTGGTCGATGGTGAAGAACGGCGTGGTCGGGTCCTCGACGAGGGCGTGCTTCTCGACCTCGGTGGGCGTCATGATCACCACCAGGTCGTCGTACATCTCCCCCGTCGCCGGGTCGACGGCGCTGCGGTGCGGCGAGCGGTAGAGCACGAATCCCTTGCCCTTCGGGCCGCGGGGGACCTTCCACGTCGGTCGGTCGCCCCACGAGACGCCGAGCTCGGTCTCCGGCAGGCCGGCGCAGATCTCGTCGACGTCCTCGGGACGGGCCGGGGTGCTCACGGGGTGTCGTTCTCACCGAGTCGGACGCCCGATGCCAGCCGTACGCCGCGGGCCCAGTCGGCCGCCTGCATCTGCTTCTTGCCGAACGCCTTGACCTCGCCGAGGCGGACCGGGGCGGTGCCGGTGCCGACGAGGACGGCGTTCTTGGTGACCTCGAGGACGCCCGGCGGCAGCGGGTCGCCCTCGGCGGGGTCGACCGGGGTGACCGGGCCGATCTTGATCCGCTCGCCCTCGAACGTGCTCCACGCGCCCGGGGCCGGGTCGCAGGCCCGCACCTGGCGGTCGATCGCGACCGCCGGGTGGGTCCAGTCGATGCGGGCGTCGTCGACGAGGATCTTCGGGGCGTACGACAGCCCGTCCTCGGGCTGCTCGCGTGCCTCGAGCGTGCCGTCCTCGATGCCGTCGAGCGTCTGCACGAGCAGCCCCGCGCCTCCCTCGGCGAGGCGGGCGAGGAGGTCGCCGGCCGTGTCGCCGGGCCGGATGCGCTCGGTCATGACCCCGAAGACGGGGCCGGCGTCGAGCGCCTTCACGATCCGGAACGTCGTCGCTCCGGTGACCTCGTCGCCGGCCCAGAGGGAGTGCTGGACCGGGGCGGCGCCGCGCCACGCGGGCAGCACGGAGAAGTGCAGGTTGATCCAGCCGTGCGGGACGAGGTCGAGCACCGACTGCGGGAGGAGGGCGCCGTAGGCCACCACCGGGCAGGCGTCGGGGCGGAGCTCGGCGAGCGCGGCCTGGAAGGCGGGGTCGCGCGGGTGCTCGGGCTTGAGGACGGGTACGCCGAGCTCGTCGGCCCGCTGGGCGACCGGGCTGGCGACGAGCCGTCGCCCCCGCCCGCTCGGCGCGTCGGGCCGGGTGACGACCCCGACGAGCTCGTGGCGGCTCGCGGCGACGGCGTCCAGGGCGGGCAGGGCCACCTCGGGGGTGCCCGCGAAGACGACCCGCATCAGCGGTGCCCCCTCATCGGCCGAGTCCGTGGGTGGCGTGCGGGCTGACCCGGACGGTGGGCTCCTCGAGGCCGAACCACTCGGACTCGCGGATCTCTTTCATCGCGGCCTTGCGCGCGGCCGTGTCGAGCCGGTCGATGAAGAGGATGCCGTCGAGGTGGTCGGTCTCGTGCTGCATCGCGCGGGCGAGCAGCTCGGACGCCTCGATCCGCAGCGGCTCGCCGTGCATGTCGAAGCCGGTCGCGACGACCGACAGTGCACGCAGGCAGTCGTAGGTCAGCTCGGGCAGCGACAGGCAGCCCTCGGCGCCGTCCTGGGTGTCGTCCGAGAGCTCGAGCGACGGGTTGACGAGGTGGCCGACCTGGCCCTCGACGTTCCAGGTGAACACCCGCAGGCCGACCCCGATCTGCGGCGCCGCGAGCCCGGCGCCGGGCGCGGCCAGCATCGTGTCGGTGAGGTCCGTGACCAGCTGGCGGACCTCCTTGTCGAAGTCGTCGACCTCCACCGCGCGCTGGCGCAGGACGGGATCGCCGAAGAGGCGGATGGGCTGGACGGCCACGGAGCTCCTTGGAGTGCGGGTGCGAGGGACCAAGTCTAGGGACCCCGGGGCGATGGCCCGGCTCCGCGGTGCGACGTCATGGGCGGTGGCTGCCGGGACGACCGTCCGCCATGACATCGCTGTGGGACGTCATGGGCGGTGGCTGCCGGGACGACCGTCCGCCATGACGTACGCCGTCGGCGTGGGGGCGGCGCCGACCTGCCCGCCGTACGCCGCCCGCCGGCCGCGGGGCGGCTAGATGCTGAGCGGGTCCACTTGGACGCGGACGGGGTCGAGCTTGCGGGCCGAGCGCACCCGCTGGAGCTCGCCGAGCGAGCGCGACAGCGCCTCGCCCGCCGGCGCCGGCACGCGAAGGAGCACCCGGTGCTCGTCGTCCACCGGCACCGGGCCGAGGACCTCCGCACCCGGGGGCAGGTCGAGGAGGTGGAGGACGTCGTCGAGGGCGCCGAGGTCGCCGGTGACCGTCGCCATCCGCGCCGCCGGGGGCAGGTGGGCCTGGGCGCGCTCGTCGGCCTCACGCCGGGCGAACCCGGCGGGGTCCCACCGCACCAGCGCCTGGAGCGCCGGGTGGGCGGGGTCGCCGACCGCGACGACGTGGCCGCCGGCCCGGACGAGCGCGGCCGCGTTGAGCCAGCGGCGCAGCGCCTCCTCGGCGACGCGCAGGTCGTCGCGCGCCAGGGTGAGCCACGTGTCGAGCAGGACGACGGCGGCGTAGCCCTCGGCCGCGACGGGCTCCGCCCCGACGGTCGCCACGACGATGTCGGCCGACGGCCCCACGCGGTCCAGCACCCGGTCGCCGCTGGAGCTGCGCACCGTGGTGCCGGCGAACATCCGGCCCAGCTCCTCGGCCGTGCGCGCCTCGCCACGCACGGGGGCGCGCAGGCCGCGGGCGCCGCAGGTGGCACACGCCCAGGCCGTCTCGTCGTGGCCGCACCACCGGCACTGCGGCGGCTGGACCGGGCCCGACTGGGCGAGCGGGCCCGTGCACACCGAGCAGCGGGCCGGTGCGCGGCACGTGTCGCAAGCCAGGGAGGCGGCGTAGCCGGCGCGGGGGGTCTGGACGAGGACCGGACCTGTCGTGAGCCCCCGCCGGATCGCGTCGAAGGCCGCGCGCGGGAAGCGCGTGCCGACCGACCGGTCCTCAGCGGGCACGGCCTCGACGCGCGCGCGGCTGCGCAGCACGGCCCGCGGGACGGCGAGCTCGTGGGCCCAGCCGCTCGCCACCAGCTGCTGGGCCTCGGGGGTGCGCGCCACGCCGCCGAGGAGGGCGGCGGTGCCCTGCTGGTCGGCGCGGGCGAGGAGCACCTCGCGCGTGTGGGGGTAGGGGGCGCGCGGCTCGGTGTGCAGGTCGTCGCCGTCGTCCCAGAGCACCACGAGACCGAGGTCGTGCACGGGCGCGAACGCCGCCGAGCGGGTGCCGACGACGATGCGACGCGCCCCGCGGGAGACGGCCAGGAACTCCCGGTAGCGGGCCGCGGGGCCGCCGTCGGCGGTCAGGCAGGCGTGGTGCCCGTCCCCCAGCAGTGACGTCAGCGCCGCGTCGAGGCGGCCGACGTCGCGGCGGTCCGGGACGCAGACGAGCACGCCGCGCCCACTGGCGTACGTGACGGCGACGGCCTCCGCCACCATGGTGGGCCAGTCGTCGGCCGGGGCCGCGGACCAGACGGCGCGCGGGACGCCGCCGGTGGCGAGGTGGCGCAGGAACGCGTCCGCGTGCGCGACCTCCGACCACGCCGTCGGGGTGACCGCGCTCGCGACGGGGGCGGCCGGGGAGGGCTCCTTCTCCGTGGTGGCGTGCCGGGGTGGCACCGCGAGCCGGAGCACGTCGGACCGGGCGCCGGCGTAGCGGTGGGCGAGGATCTCGCTGAGCCGGGCGACCTCGGGCGCGAGGACCGGCTCGGGGCTCACCACGCGGCGCAGCGGCTGCAGGGAGCCGGTGTGGTCGGAGGTGCTCGCCCGCTCGACCACGAAGCCGTCGACGTCCTGGCCGGCGAAGCGGACCTTGACGCGGGCGCCCGGGACCGCGTCCTCGGCCATCGAGGCCGGGACCGCGTAGTCGAAGGGCCGGTCGAGGTGGGCGAGGGCGATGTCGACGAGCACGCGTGCGACCGGGTCGGTCCCGGCTGGCTGCCAGGCCGCCGCCCGACGACGCCGCGTGGCGGCGGCCTTGGCGCGCGCGTCGTCGACGGCAGCACGAAGCCCCGGGAGCATGTCTGCCTCCGGGGCCTCGTGGGTGCTCATGCGGCCGATTGTGTCAGCGGACGCCGACAGCCCGACCTGGTGGGGAAGTCCGACACCTGGTGGGGGTCGCACACCCCCGCACGCGGCGGACTCCCCGCCTGGGCGGGGACTCTGCGAGAGGGTGCCGCCGGTCAGGTTCCGGCGGCGGCCTTCAGCTTGTCGGCGCGGTCGGTGGCCTCCCACGTGAACTCGGGGAGCTCGCGACCGAAGTGGCCGTACGCCGAGGTCTCGGCGTAGATCGGGCGGAGCAGGTCGAGGTCGCGGATGATCGCGGCCGGGCGCAGGTCGAAGACCTCGAGGACCGCGTCCTGGATCTTCTCGTCCGGCACGACGCCGGTGCCGAAGGTCTCGATGAAGACCCCGACGGGGGCGGCCTTGCCGATGGCGTAGGCGACCTGGGCCTCGCAGCGGCGGGCGAGGCCGGCCGCGACGACGTTCTTGGCGACCCACCG
>JAESGW010000588.1_pt1 | contig 24087 bp, 26 predicted proteins | sample 9269791 | NCBI WGS metagenome assembly JAESGW01 (sample SAMN16773120, study PRJNA677053) | algae metagenome | isolation source: Aphanocapsa lilacina HA4352-LM1 and co-occurring heterotrophs from near cave... | place: USA: Maniniholo cave, near Haena, Kauai, HI | collected 2009-07-28 | reverse complement strand
ATGCCGTGGGTGCCGATCGAGGGCTGGTATCCCGGCAATTGCACCTATGTTTCCGAAGGCCCGAAAGGCCTGAAGGTCAGCCTCATCATCTGCGACGACGGCAACTATCCGGAGATCTGGCGCGACTGCGCCATGAAGGGCGCCGAACTCATCGTGCGCTGCCAGGGCTACATGTATCCGGCCAAGGAACAGCAGGTGATGATCTCCAAGGCGATGGCCTGGGCCAACAACGTCTATGTCGCCGTCGCCAATGCCGCCGGCTTCGACGGCGTCTATTCCTACTTCGGCCACTCCGCCATCATCGGCTTCGACGGCCGCACGCTCGGCGAAACCGGCGAGGAGGAAAACGGCATCCAGTACGCCGCCCTGTCGAAGCACCTGATCCGCGATGCGCGCCGCAACGGCCAGTCGCAGAACCATCTCTTCAAGCTGCTGCACCGCGGCTATACGGGCATGATCAATTCCGGCGACGGCACAAAGGGCGTTGCGGCGTGTCCGTACGATTTCTATGCGAAGTGGATCGCCGATCCCGAAGGCACCCGCGAAATGGTCGAGGCGATGACGCGGCCCACGGTCGGCACCGACGAATGCCCGATCGAGGGTATCCCGAACGAGGCAACGGCGACGAATTACTAGCAGAATAAGATTTGCACTGTCATCGCCCGGCTTGATGTTTAGATCGGACAGATCACTGACGGGTGTTCGGAGACATAGCTGACACATCAAGAATGGCTGGATTGGTCCGATTCGGGAGGCCGTCCATGCCGTGGAGCGAGGTGTCAGTAATGGATCAGCGACGTGAGTTCGTGCGACTTGCTTTGCAGGAAGGAGCGAATCGCCGGGAGTTCTGCCGCCGGTTCGGGATCAGTCCTGACGTGGGCTACAAATGGTTGAGGCGGTGGCAGGCCGGCGATCGAGACCTTTCGGATCAGCCCCGCCGCCCGAAGCGGATGCCCAGGCGCAGTGCGGCCGCCGTAGAGGCGCAGGTCGTACCTGTGCGCGACAAACACGGCCTGGGGAGCCCGGAAGATCGCCCATTGCCTGAAGCGCGATGGGCAGATCGTGCCGGCACCGTCCACGGTGCATCAGATCCTGTGCCGGAACGAGCGGATCAAGCCGAGCGAGAATGCACCGCCCCAATCCAGGCCATCGCTTCGAGAAGGAAGCTCCCAATCAGTTGTGGCAGATGGACTTCAAGGGCCACATGCCACTCGTCAACGGAACGCGATGTCATCCGCTGACGGTGATCGACGATCACTCGCGCTATGTCCCGTGCCTGAAGGCATGCGCGAACGAGCGGCGTCCTACGGTGCAAGAAAACTGACAGCCACGTTCCGCCGCTATGGCCTGCCGGAGGCTTTTTTCATCGATAACGGCTCACCTTGGGGCGATACGTCCGGCGCGCGCTGGACCAGGCTGAAGGTGTGGCTGCTCAAGCTCGGCATCAGGGTGGTGCATGCCAGACCGTGCCACCCGCAGGGCCGCGGCAAGAACGAGCGCTTCCATCGCACGCTCAACGCAGAGGTGTTTGCCATGCGTTCGTTCCGCACCCTGCCGGAGGTCCAGCGCGCCCTCGACGCCTGGCGCATGGTCTACAATCTGGAGCGACCTCACCAAGGCCTCGATATGAACGTCCCGGCCGACCGCATTCGGCCGAGCTTGCGTGTCATGCCGTCGCGCCTTCCGAAGGTCCAATACGACGTCGGCGAGACGGTTCGGACCGTCTCGTCGACCCGCAGCTATATCTCATTCAAAGGGCAGTTCTGGAGAGTTCCGCAAGCCTTTGTCGGCGAACGTCTCGCCATCCGACCGCTCGATCGCGACGGCAACTACGGTATCTTCTTTGCTAGCTGGCAAGTCGCATCGATCGACTTGACCAATGGCCAACCTGTCAGCGATGTGTCCGAACAGGTGTCAGCCATGTCTCCGGGCTAAACATTTCGCGGGCGATGACGGTCGCTTGTATGTTCCTGGAGGACATCACGATCGAGCTGGCGCAGCAAAGCAAATGATTGGCGCGCGATCACAAGTCCTGATGAGGGCTTGCATGCTAGGTCTGTGCCGCTTGCGGCAATGCCACGTCTGCCTCGTGCACGCCTGGGCCGCTGGCCAGCCAGTCTGAACAGTTTTCAACAGCCACGGGATCGAGACGCTCGGTCCTGCCCGATGATTTTGATCGCAGGTCATTCGAAAGACACGTCCGCACCAGACGGCGCGGAAAGGCAACATTGAACTCTCCGCTTATATTCCTGGAGTACCAGAATAATGCCGCCGGCCAGTTCCAGCAGGATCGCTCTCTTTATTGACGGCGCCAATCTGCACGCGACTTCGCGGACGCTCGGCTTCGATATCGATTACAAGCGCCTGCTTGCGGAGTTTGGCAGCCGCGGCGTGGTGCTGCGCGCATTCTATTATTCCGCGATGGACCCCGAACTTTCGTCGCTTCGTCCGCTGCTCGATTGGCTTGACTACAACGGTTACACCGTAGTCACCAGATCGTCGCGGGAGGCCGTCGACGCTGGCGGCGGCCGCAAGGTGAAGGGCAATCTGGAGGTGGACCTGGCGGTCGATGCGATGGAGCTCGCCGCTGGCATCGACGAGATGATATTGTTCTCCGGCGACGGAGATTTTCGTTCGCTCATCGAGGCGGTGCAGCGACGTGGCGTCCGCGTAACTGTCGTGTCCACGGTGTCGAGCAAGCCGCCGATCGTTGCGGACGAACTGCGCCGCCAGGCGGACGTCTTTATCGACCTGGCGAAATTGCGCACCAGGATCGGCCGCGACCCCATCGAGCGGCCGGCCCCGCGCGACGCGAACGAGCATTCTCCCACCGACCGCACTCCGTAATAGAGCGCTGAAGAATCCGGCGCGGGGCCGGAACAATTACTGGTCGGGAAAATTGGGCAATGGCGTCACCAGACACGGTCAACCGCCGGGCTCCAGCGCAATCGTCCACCCGAGAGACGCTGGAGCCACGGTGTCCGCAGATCGCGCGGCGGCTGTGACGTTCTGGAACGCCGCCCTCGTTGGCGGGCAACCGCGTCAGATCATTACAAGCCGATGATATGGATGCCCGTCGCCACCAGGATGGCGATGCTCAAAGCCACGATGAGCAAGAAGAATTTTCCCACGGCTGTACCCTCCCGCCAGCCACAACGCCGCAACTGCGAAATCGTTCTTGGCATCGGCGAGTTATGCCAACAAAAGGCCCGCCAGCGCGGCGGGCCTTCGGTATCAGCCTGTGCGAGAACTCAGATCGCGACGCCGTAATAGTCGTTGACGGAACGGGCCCTGGTCGGGTCGCCCCAGTTCCAGGCATTGTCGTTGCCGTAGTGTGGCGCGCCCTTGAGCTGGCTTTCGGTCACCCCGGTGACGTAGCCGCCGAGCGAGGTGTCGTATTTCAGGGATTGCCAGGGCAGCGGATAATGGTCGTCGCCGATGCCGAGAAAGCCGCCAAAAGAGAGCACGGCGTAGGACACCTTGCCGCTCGTCTTGTCGATCATGACACGCTCGATCGAACCGATCTTGTTCCGATCGGCGCCATAGACCGCGGTTCCCTCGACCTTGTCGCTGCCGATCAGGTTGCCGGTTTCGTTCGCTTCCAAAGACATAGGTTTCTCCTCCAGATGGGATGGAGAAAGGAAAACAGGAGTTGAGGGGGATTGTTCCTAACGGCGAGCGGTACGCATTGACGCAACGCCGGCGCCGAAACTTACCGGATAGGCCCGGCAAATGCTCCCCGGTGTTCTTCCGAGAATACGTGCGCATACAGGTTGGCGATCCATTGCTTGCCTTCCTGGGTGACCTGCAAATAGCGAAGCGCGTCGCCGATATAGGGCCTGACCATCTTCCAGAAGAAGCCGGGGTACGCTGCCCTCAAATCATCCGGGGACTTGTATCCGCGCTTCTCGGCCTCGCCGGTTTCCCGGAATTCGGCAAACAAGGCCGACGTCTTGCGCAGGTAGCCGATGTCGGCCAGTTGGCCGATCAGGTCGGCGGCGCGAAGCAGGCCTGGATAATCTGCCGTGCTGGGATGCTGCTCGTTCTCCGGTACCGGAAAACGCGTGTGCTCGATGTTTGCTTCGATCTCTTTCGTATCGATGTGGGTCAGGCTCTTTTTCCCGAAGCGCTCGCGGACGAACAGTTTCGATCGCGCGACATGGTAGGGGGTCAGGCTTGCGTCCGTGGCGCCTGCGGATATCGGCACGAGCTGGCCGCTCTCGCCGCTGACATAATGTCCGTCACGGTCACCCCGGCATACGCCACGCACATAACCGATGTCGTGGCACAGCAGGGAAATCATGAAATGGAGCCAGTCACGCGGGGTGACCCCGCCCTCGCTGGTGTGTTTCCCGAGCAGGATCTCCTGGCCGACCAGCGTCACCATGATGGTGTGGTTCATGTCATGGTAGGCCGCGTCGCTGTTGGCAATATTTTCCAATGCGAGCCGGCCGACGAAGCCGATGATATCTGGATAGGCCGGCTCAAGGACGCCGTAGATCTGGCCGTACTTGCCTTTGAGCTCCCCGACAAACGCGTCGATGACGATCTCAGTAGGATTGAACATGGTCGCCCCATGTACCGGTTCGGCGGTCGATGCCACCACCAGCGGCTAACTCGATAGGGCGAGCATAATCGGTTTCGCGAAAATCGGCTATTGGCCAGTAGCGTCATTTCACGGCAATCGGGAGGACGACGGATGGCGAGGATATCGTGACGATGGTCACTCTGCCTTGCTGGCCTCTTTCGACTGCGGGCGCGCGGCAACGGCCGCGCCGTTGCCGAAGATGCTGGCGAGGCTCCGGACGCGACCCGTGTCGATGCTGACATAGGCGGTCATGCCGGCGCGCAGGGGCGGCTCGCCGGGACGTTCGAGCAGTTGCAGCCGCACCGGCAGGCGCTGCACCACCTTCACCCAGTTTCCCGAGGCGTTCTGCGCCGGCAGGATCGCGAATTCGGCGCCGGTCGCCGGGCTGATGCTCTCGACCTCGGCATCCCAGGTGATGTCGGGATGCATGTCGAGCACGACCTTCGCCTTCTGTCCGACGGTAACGTGGGTGAGGTCCGTCTCCTTGAAATTGGCCTCCAGCCAAGGCCTGCGATCGGCAACCATCGCAAACAGCGATGTCTGCGCCTTGACCTGCTCGCCGAGCTGGAGCTTGAAATTGACGACGACGCCGGCCCGCGGCGCCTTGATCTCGGTGTAGGCGAGATCGAGCGCGGCGCGGTCGCGCAGCGCGAGCTTCTCGCGGACCGCGGCAAATGCGTCGGTCGGCCGGTCCGGCTTGCCGCCAAGCGCGGCCTCGACACGGGCGATGCGCTGGTGCAGCACCGCGACACGATCCAGCCCTTCCTGCTCCTCGCTGTTGGTCTGCTCGAGTTTCACAGCCGATGTCACGCCGCGACCCGACAGATCACGCGCCCGCTGCGCTTGCGCCTGCAGGAATGTCAGCTTGTTCTCGGCCTCCTTTGTTTCGGCCCGGATCTCGCGCAGGTTCGCCTTCATCTGCTCGACGGCGGCGCGTGCGGAATCGACATCGGCCTCGGCCTTGGCCAGTGCAAGCTCGTAAGGAGCCGGATCGAGCCGCACCAGCAACTCGCCCGCCTTGACCGCCGAATGATCCCTGATCCGGACTTCGATGATGCGACCCGGAATTTCGCTGGCGATCTGGGTGATATCCGCCTTGACAAAGGCGTTCTCGGTGGTGACGTGGCGGCCACCCTGCAGCCAGAAGCCGAGTGCGCCGGCAACGATCAGCACGGGCACGCCAATCAGCGCCAGTTTTCGCTGCCGCGGCGTCACGGTGCGATCCTCCCGTTACCGTTGAGGCGGCGCGCCCCGCGCGAAGCGGAATTCGCGCTCTTTGCCGGAGTATCGGCGCCGGAGACCAGCGTCTCCTTGACGCGCTGCAGCAATGCGAACAGCTGTTTGCTCTCCCGCGCGGAAAGATCGGCAAGCGCGGTTTCAACGGTATCTTCGGCAACCCGCCAGATGCGTTTGTGTACCCTTTCGGCCTCCCGCGTCAGGTAAACCCGTTTTACGCGCTTGTCGCCGGGCTCGCTGCGGCGTTCGACCCAGCCATTGGCGACGAGCCGGTCGATCATGCGGCCGGCGGTGGCCTTTTCGACCTCCATCATCTCGGCGAGTTCGGAATGCGACGCACCGGGGCGGCGGTGCAGGCGCGTCAGCACCAGCCACTGGGCGCGGGTAATTCCGAGCCGGCGCACGCGGCGATCGAACTCGGTCCGCAACAGGCGGGCGACATCCGAGAGCACGACACCAATGTATTCTTCGGTATTTGGCATGGCCGCAATTGTAGCTGCCGGGCAATTGGTAAGCTAGGCAATTATCTAGTAAGCTAGGTTACAATCAGGCGGCGGGATGCCGCAAGTAACGCCAAAGGGATGCAGGGGATCTTGGCTTGAGCTCCGCCGAAATCGACGCCGACGAGGCCGCCGGGTTCATGCCCCCGGCGCAGCGCTATCTGACCATGGCGACAGTCGTTCTGGGCTCCTCGCTCTACGGCACCGCCTTGCTGACTACGTCAACCATCCTGCCGCAGATGCAGGGCGCGCTGTCGGCGACCCAGGACGAGATCGCCTGGGTGATGACCTTCAACATTCTCGCGACCGCCGTGGTGACGCCGATGACCGGCTGGCTGGTGTCGCGGTTCGGCACCAGGCGCGTCGTGGTCTATTCGATCGGTTGCTTTACGCTCGCAACGCTGCTGTGCGGGATGTCGCAATCGCTCGAGATGCTGGTGCTCTGGCGCATCCTGCAGGGCGGGGCCGGGGCGCCGATCGTGCCGCTGTCGCAATCGATCCTGTTCAATACGTTCCCGCGGCGCCAGCATTCGATGGTGATGTCGATCTTCGGCATGGCGGTCGCGGTCGCGCCGGCGTTCGGCCCCGTCATCGGCGGCTATCTTGCAGAAATCCATAGCTGGCGCTGGTCGTTCTACATGCTGGTGCCGATCGGGGTGTGCGCCACGATCGGCATGCGATGGACGTTGCCGCCGGACAACAGCCTCACCAAGGTGCGCTTCGACTGGACCGGCTTCATCGCGCTCGCTACCGCACTGGCGGCCGTGCAGCTCGTGCTCGCGCGCGGCGTGCGGTTGGACTGGTTCGATTCGACGGAGATCGTCATCGAGTGCCTGATCGCGGTCATCGCACTGTATGTTTTCCTGGTGCACAGCCTGAGCACCCGCGAGCCGTTCCTGAATCTCAAGCTATTGACCGACCGCAACTATGCGATCGGGCTGGCGCTGGTGACGATCTACGGCATGCTGAACTTCACGCCGATGGTGCTGCTGCCGCCGCTGCTGCAGCAGCAGGCCGGTTTTCCCGATACGCTGGTCGGGCAGGTGATCGGATGCCGCGGCGTCGGCATGCTGGTCGGGTTCATGACCGCCGGATTCATGAGCCGGCTCGATCCGCGCATCAGCATGGCCTTCGGCTTCGGCCTGCAAACCCTGGCAGGGCTGTGGATGTTGACGTTCGATCTCAACGTCAGCATGGAGGTGCTTGTCGTCAATAGCGCGATCCAGGGCTTTGCGGTGGGCATCGTCTGGGTGCCGATCACGGCGGTGGCGTTCGGCACGCTGGATCCGAAGCATTATGCCGAGGCGTCGGCCGTCTTCCATCTTCTGCGCAACATCGGCTCCAGCTTCTTCATCTCGCTGTCGATCGCCGAGATCGTGCGCGCCTCCGGCGCCAATTACAGCCGCATGACGGAGATGATCACACCCTATAACCGGGCGCTGACGACGCCCGGCATCACGGGAGGATGGATTTTCGATACCGTGCCGGGCCTTGCAAGGTTCGCAAAGGAAATCGCGCGCCAATCGGCGATGATCGGCTATTTGAACGCGTTCGCGATGTACACCGCGACATCGGCACTCGCCGTGGTCTTCGCGTTGATGGTCCGGCGGCGCCAGTCGTGATGGGTTTCGCTTTCGCGCGAGAAAAGTTCGGCGCGAATTTCGGCTAGATCGCTATTGACTTCTGATTATTTTGTAGTGACAGAATAATCAATGAAGATCATTTGGGACGAGCCAAAGCGCACCGCCAATCTCGAAAAACACGGGATGGACTTCGCCGATCTCAACGATAAGTTCTTTGATACGGCGCTGGTCCTCAACGCCTATGGAAAGCGCTACCGCGCTATCGGCGTGAACATTCGAGGCGTAATTTCGGTGATCTTCGCTGTCTATGGCGCGGAAGCTGTCAGCATTATCAGCATGCGGCCGGCCAGCAAGAGAGAAAGGGAGCTCTATGAAGCGAACCGTCGCTAAAAAGCGCTATACTGCCAGCGATATGCGCGCGGTGAGCGATAATCCTGAGTGGACCAAGCGCGACTTTGCGAAAGCAAAACCATTCAACGAGGTGTTCCCGGCCATGCGCAAGGGTCGCGGTCCGAACAAAGCGCCGACCAAAAAGCTGGTTTCATTGCGGCTTAGCCCTGAGGTTCTAAAGCACTTCAAGGCGGATGGTCCAGGCTGGCAGACACGAATCGACGAAACCTTGGTCAAAATCGTCAAGCGGAAGTAAAACCCACCGCGAAACAACCACGGCCTCCGCCAGGGGAGCTGGCGGAGGCCGCGTTGATACACTTCATCGCGCCTAGGTTCGCAATGAGGTGTGGGAGCTCTGAATTAGCTAGAACGGCAGCAGTATGTCCATTACCTGCTGACCGTAGCGGGGTTGCTGCACGTCGGTGATCTGGCCGCGGCCGCCATAGGCGATGCGGGCCTGCGCGATCTTCGAGGAATCGATGGTGTTGTCGCTCTGGATGTCCTCGGGGCGGACGATGCCGGCCACGATCAATTCGCGGATTTCGAAGTTGACGCGGATTTCCTGCTTGCCCTCGACCACGAGATTGCCGTTCGGCAACACCTGCGTCACCACGGCGGCGACGTTGGTCTGCAACGCTTCCTGGCGGTTGACCGAACCCTTGCCGTCGCTCGACGACGTCGAGTCCGTGGTCAGCAGGCGGCCGGGCAGGATCTTGTTCGGTTGCGTGATCGTCTGGGAGCCGATGAAGTCGGTAATCCCGGAGTCTTCCTTGCTGGTGCGGCTGCGCTGGGTCTCATTGGCGATATTGGCCTTGTCGGTGATGTTGACGGTCACCGTCAAGAGATCGCCGATACGCGCGGCGCGTTGATCCTTGAAGAAGGCGCGGCTGCCGTTCCGCCACAGCGAGTTCGCATTGTAGGAGGCCTGCTCCGGTTTCGGCATCGGCATCTGCACCGGCTTGTAACCGGGCTGCGTGGTCGGGTTTTCGATCTCCGTCAGCCTCGGCTTTTCGCCGATCTGGGAGAGACGGTCGATCGATGAGCAACCGCTCGCGGCGACGGCCAGGGAGAGCAGGGCGCCGGACAGAACGATGCGGTTGATGCGGGAGACTGACATATACATTACTCGGCTTTGGGAGCGACTGGCGAATTGACGGTGGCGACGGCGACGCTCTGGGCGGACGAAGCGGCGGCATCGCTGGTCTGCGCCGGACGGGACGGAACGCCTGTGATCGCAACCTGGCCGCGGCCGATCACGGTGCCGGACACCGTGCGCTTCGACTGCAGGTTCATCACACTGACGGTGTCGCCTTCGGTGCCGTTATCGAGCGCCTTGCCGCGCATGGTCAGATAAAGTCCGGCCGTCTCGTAGATGAGCGTCACGTTCTGGTCGCGCTGCACGAGATCGGGTTTGGCGAGATCGGCGGTCCTGATCGCCTGTCCGGCGCGGAGCTGACGGCGGGCCTGCATGCCCACGGTCCGGTCGCGCGTCGCGGCATCCGCGCCGACTTCGGCCTTGGGCCGGCGTTCGACCACCACGTCGGAGGCTTTGATGATTTCGTTGCGGTCGACATTGCGCGCCAGCACCGCGGCCTCGACGGTCTCGATCGCCGTGCCGGTGAAGCGCAGTTTGGTCGGTGCCGTGCCGTTCTCGTTGGCGATTTCAAATGTGAGGTCGAAGCGGCCGTTACGGTTGTCGTAGCGTACGATCGTCGGCTGCATGCCGCCGGTGAAGCTCGGCTCCAGCCTGACGTCGCCGGGATCGCGGTCGAAGGTCATGCTGAGATTGGCGGCATCGCCGAGGCCATTGCGGCGCTCCAGCGTCCGGGCGATCTGCAGTTCGATGTCCTTGCCCTCGAGCGTGCGGGCCAGGCGGGTGACCGAAATTTCCTTCAGGTCACGGGTGTCGACGCCGATGACGTGGTGGGCGCGAAGGGTGTTGAGCACCTGCGCCACCGGCAGCGAGCCCGTGGTGCCGAGGTCGGGCGCGCGGTAGATCGCAACCTGCGAGGCGTTGCCGGAATTGTCGATGATGTCGCCGATCCGGACGATATCGCCGGTCACCTGCACGTTGGCGCGCAACGCGGGGACCGCGATGGTGTCGTTTCGTGTCTGCGCGAGCGCATGCGTCGCAGGGCTTGCGAGCAGGGCGGTGGCGAGAAGGAGCGCGCGGGCGATCATGGCTGATCCTCAGCGGAACATGTTGGAGGTCGATTGCATCATCTGGTCGGCGGCGCTGACCACCTTGGCGTTCATTTCGTAGGCGCGCTGGGCGGCGATCAGGTCGGAAATTTCGGTGACGACCTCGACATTGGCCTGTTCGAGGCTGGACTGCTGCATGTCGCCGAAGCCGTCGGTATTGGCGACGCCGTCCTGCGGCGTGCCGGAAGCCGGCGTGTCCGTGAACAGATTGTCGCCGATCGGGTTGAGGCCGGCCTTGTTGATGAAGCGCGTCAGGCCGATCTGGCCGACGAGCGTCGGCGTGGTCGAGCCGGGCAGCATCACGGTGACCTGGCCCTGCGCGTTGATGGTGATCTGCGAGGAATTCTGCGGGATCGTGATCGTCGGTTGCACCGGATTGCCCTGTGCCGTGACAACGCGGCCCTGGGCATCCATCATGAACGAGCCGTCGCGGGTATAGGCGTAGGTTCCGTCGGGCACCTGGATCTTGAAGAAGCCTTCGCCGCGGATTGCGATGTCGAGGTCGTTGCCGGTCGGCGACAGCGTGCCCTGGCCCATCAGGCGCGGCGTGCCGACCGTCTTGACGCCGCCGCCGATGTCGACGCCGACGGGCAGGATGGTGCCCTGGTCCGAGGCCTGCGCGCCGACGCGGCGCACATGGTCGTAGATCAGGTCCTGGAACGCTGCGCGCTGTTTCTTGTAGCCGGTAGTGCGCATGTTCGCGATGTTGTTGGAGATCACCTGAACATTGAGTTCCTGTGCCGCCATGCCGGTCGCTGCCGTGTATAGAGCGCGCATCGATCAGTGCCTTACGGTTATGCCGGAACGTCGGCGAGTTTCTCTATTGCGGTTCGGTGCAGGTCGTGCTGCTGCTGCAGCATCGAGGAGATCTTCGTGTAGGTCCGCGTGATCTCGATCAGGCGGCTCATCTCATGGACGGAATTGACGTTCGATCTCTCGATGAAGCCCTGACGCACCCGCGAAGTCGTGTCGGGCTGGGGCGCGATGCCCTGGCCGGCGGAGTAGAGGTTGCTGCCTTCCTTGACGAGCTTCTGGGCGTCGGCAAACGAGACCAGCCGCAGCTTGCCGCGCACTGAATCGGTGCGGCCGGTGCCCTCGACCACGGTGACGTTGCCGTCGGCCGCTATGTTGATCTGCTTGTCGGTCGGCTGGAACACGATCGGGCCGGAGATGCCCATCACGGGATCGCCGCCCGCGGTTACGAGCTGACCCTGGTTGTTGATCTGCAGGCCGCCGTCGCGGGTGTAGCGCTCGCCGGCGGCGGTCTGCACCACCAGGAAGGCCTTGCCGTCGATCGAGACGTCGAGCGGGTTCTTGGTCGCCTCGGAGGGGCCGGCCGAGAAATCGTGGAAGGTCGCGCGGTCCTGCACAAAGGAGACGCGGCGGTCGGCGGGCACGAAATTGTCTTCACGCGCAGGCGAGCGCAGGTATTCCTCGAACAGCGACCGGTCGGCCTTGAAGCCGGTCGTGTTGATGTTGGCGACGTTGTTGGCAACGACATCGAGCTGTCGCTCCAGCGTCATCTGCCGCGAAAGTCCGACGAGAAGCGTATTCTCCATCGGTGGTTCTCCCCTTGATCGATCCGAAGCCAGGCTCTCCCAAGCTCGTCATCCGGATCCCTTAACCTTCGGGCTCTCCCAAGCCTTCTGGTCGCGATCTACTCAGCGAAAGCCGTGCCAAGTCGGGAAGTGATTGTTTCTCAATGGGGTAGGCATTTTCCGAAGCGCAGCGGGGGCGGCAGAAAGGTCTTGTTGACCATGTTTGCCCGGCAGATTTTTCCTAGTTGGACGCAAACGGAAAGGTTCCGTTAACCATTACTACCCTAGCGTTGCACCTATTGAGGGCGCGTGTGAGCTGGCGGCTTTTGTTTCGCGTTGTGGGGGCTCTGTTACCCAGGCTGGTGGCAACCGCGTTCGTTCCAGATCGGAAGCGGACGGGGCAATGGCTGACAACGAGCAGGCGGAAGGCGCGGTGGACGGCGAAGCCGCACCGCCGAAAAAAGGCAAGCTCAAGCTGGTCATTGCGGCCGCGGGCTTCGTTGCCATCCTTGCCGCCGGTGGGGGTGCGTGGCTGTTCATGATGAAGGGCCATGGCGAGGAGAAGCACGCCGAAGCACCTCCGCCAAAGCCGTCTTCGTTCCTCGAAGTGCCCGACATGATGGTCAATCTGGTCGGCGCGCCGGGCGAGCGCGTGCAATATCTCCGCGTCAAGGTCGTGCTCGAGATCAAGGAGGGCAAGGAGGTCGAGGCCATCAAGCCGAACCTGCCGCGCGTCACGGATCTGTTCCAGACCTACTTGCGCGAATTGCGACCCTCCGACCTCAACGGTTCGGCCGGGCTGTTTCGCCTCAAGGAGGAACTGACCAAGCGCGTCAATTACGCGGTGGCGCCGCAGCAGGTCAGCGCAGTGCTGTTCAAGGAAATCGTGGTTCAGTGACGCGGCGGATCTAAAGCTCATGGTTAGCAAGGACCAGATGGACCAGGACGCGATTGCCGCCCAATGGGAGGCGTCGCTCGATTCCGAGGATCCCGCTGCGGCTGCGGAAGAAGCCGCCGCCAACGAACTATCCGAAAGCATGGCGCTGCAATGGGCGGCCATGGTCGAGGACGGCAGCCGCGACTTCGGCAACAAGAACTCCGGCGAGCGGGTTCTGTCGCAGGAAGAAATCGATAATCTGCTCGGCTTCACCGTCGGCGACGTCAGTCTCGACGACAATTCCGGCATTCGTGCCATCATCGATTCGGCGATGGTGTCCTACGAGCGTCTGCCGATGCTCGAAATCGTGTTCGACCGCCTGGTGCGGTTGATGACCACGAGCCTGCGCAACTTCACCTCCGACAACGTCGAAGTCTCGCTCGACCGCATCACCTCGGTTCGCTTCGGCGACTACATGAACTCGATCCCGCTGCCGGCGGTGCTCTCCGTGTTCAAGGCCGAGGAGTGGGAGAATTTCGGCCTTGCGACGGTGGATTCAAGCCTGATCTATTCGATCATAGACGTGCTGCTCGGCGGCCGCCGCGGCCAGACGTCGCTGCGCATCGAAGGCCGGCCCTACACCACCATCGAGACCAACCTGGTCAAGCGCCTGGTTGAAGTCATTCTCGCAGATGCCGAACAGGCGTTCCGCCCACTGTCGCCCGTGACCTTCTCGATCGACCGGCTTGAAACCAATCCGCGCTTTGCCGCGATCAGCCGTCCCGCCAACGCTGCGATCCTGGTGCGCCTGCGCATCGATATGGAAGACCGCGGCGGGATTGTCGAACTTCTGCTGCCTTACGCCACCATCGAGCCGATCCGCCCGGTTCTGCTCCAGATGTTCATGGGTGAAAAGTTCGGCCGCGATCCGATCTGGGAAGGGCATTTCGCGACCGAGGTGGCGCAGGCCGAGATTTCGGTCGATGCGGTGCTGTACGAGGCCGATATTCCGCTCAAGCAGCTGATGAAGTTGAAGGTCGGCGATACCCTGCCGCTGGAAATGCGCCCCGAAGCGTTGGTGCAGGTCCGCTGCGGCAACGTGCTGTTGACCGAGGGGCGCATGGGCCGGGTCGGCGACCGCGTCGCCATCCGCGTCACCAAGCAGTTGCGCAAACCGCATACGACCTTCGCGATGTTCGAGAAGGCCGACGAGCAAACCAAGTTGATGGAGGCACAATGAGTCATTCCCTTGGCATTGTGATCGAGAGTCTGGTGGCGGTGCTGCTGATCCTCACGATCGGCTACTGCATGGTGCTCAACAAGCGGCTGAAGCGGCTGAAAGCGGACGAGCATTCGCTGAAGGCCACGATCGCCGAATTGATCACCGCGACCGAAATCGCCGAGCGTGCGATCGGTGGCCTCAAGCACACCGTCCGCGACGTCAACGAAAATCTCGGCAGCCAGCTCTCCGCCGCGACGCAGATGGCGGGGCACCTGAAGGACATGCTGGCCGAAGGCGACGGCGTCATTCGCCGGCTTTCCAAGATCGCGATTGCGGCGCGGCCTTCGCAGGAGGCCGAACCCGCAGCGCCCAGGGTGTCGAGCGCCAAGGCGGTCGCCGCCGCGGCGGAAGCCTTCGCTGAACGCCGCAGGGCGAGTGGCATCGCTGCATGAAATCGTTCCGCGATATCCGCGTCATTCCGGTCGTGCTGGTCGCGATCTTCGGCCTCGTTGTGCTGAAGATCGCGGGCCTCGTGATCGATGGCGGATACGTGTTCGAATACCAGTCGAGCCCGCCGCCACCGCCGGCCAAGCGATCCTGGGCGCAGGACAATCTGGGTTTCCCGGGGGCCAGGATCGACGCCGACGTCACCGGCTCGGTCAAGAAGGAAGAGCCCAAGAAGGAGGAGGCGCCGAAGCCGGCCGCTCCCGCCGTGGAAGCGCCGAAGCCCGACGGCGTCGTGGTGTTTCCAGACCAGAACCCGCAATCGGTGTCGCCGTCGGAGCGCGCCATTCTCGAAAGGCTGCAGGCGCGGCGCCAGGAACTGGAACAGCGCGCGCGTGAAATCGAAATCCGCGAAAGTCTGCTGAAATCGGCAGAGAAGCGCATCGAGGGCCGTGTCGAGGAGGCAAAGGCCACCGAGGCCAAGATCTCGACCGCGACGGGGCAAAAGGCGGAGCAGGATGCCGCGCGCTTCAAGGGCATCGTCACGATGTACGAGGGCATGAAGCCAAAGGACGCAGCGAAAGTGTTCGACCGGCTGGAAATGTCGGTGCTCTACGATATCGCCTCGCAGATCTCGCCGCGGAAGATGTCGGACATCCTTGGCCTGATGCAGCCCGAAGCCGCCGAGCGGCTCACGGTCGAACTGGCGCGCCGCGCCGGCAGCGACAAACCGACATCTACCGCCGAATTGCCGAAGATCGAAGGCAGGATCCTGCCGCAAAGGCCCAATTGACGCGGGAGCGAGAGTTCCGAATTCAGGGTGCTGGTAAATCGAGATTGACTGGCGCGGATTGACCGATGTCCGCTATGCCTCGATAGCGACGAAATTCGCGTCGCAGCGAATGACGCGATGTGCCGTAAGCCGAAATTCGCGAATGGACCTCGCAGCTTCGACTGGCGATCACCAGTCTTACCTTGCGCTGTACTGCTCGTCGGTCACATGCTCCATCCAGTCGACGTTCTTGCCACCGACCGTTCCGGTGATGGCGATGTGACGCATGCCGATAGTTGCGGTGGCGCCGTGCCAGTGCTTGATGCCAGGTGGACACCACACGACATCGCCTGGCTTGATTTCTCGCTTCGCGCCGCCTTCTTCCTGTACCCAACCGACGCCGTCCGTCACGATGAGAACCTGTCCGGCAGGATGCGTGTGCCATGCCGAGCGTGCGCCGGGCGCGAACGTGACGTGGCCGGCTGACGCGGGGATGTGATCGTTGGCACCGGACAGGGGCTGCACGACGACAGCGCCGGTGAAATTCTGAGGTGCGCCACTGACGTTTGGCCGCGATCCGTTAGGCGAAATGACTGAACTCTCCGCAAAGGCGGGCGCGCCACCGAGGAGCGTGAGAGAGATGGCGGCTGCATTGATCGTTTTCATGTGATCTCCCTTTCTGCCGGCTTCAAATCAACTCTGCTCGCTGCCGGCATTTCGACCATGGACTCATCGGCGCTTCGCACAAAACAGTTGCGAAGAGTGGACATCAACCAACTCATTGAACCCCATCTTACCGCAAACGAAGCGCTATGAGCTCCGCTGGAAGATTGCCGCCCCCGGTCGCAACTACGATGAATTGCTTGCCGTCCACCACATATGACATCGGAGCCCCTGTGGCGTTGCGGGGCAGCGCCACTTCTCCCATGACATTGCCCGTCGTCTTGTCGTGGGCCACGAGTTTAGGATCGTGAACTTCGAATGTTGTCCCCACCGTCACGCCGCGTTGAGCGCTGGAGTCGCGCTGTATACTTTCCTCCCGCTGAGTGTTGCCCTCTTGCCCGACGATAAGCAGCGTCTTGGTCAATAGCAGGTGACCGCGCGCGGCTCGACCGAGGGATGAAAGGCCCAGCTGTCTCAGCACGGAGTTTTCTTTGGCCAAGTCCCCCACCGGCGCCACCCAGCGGTGGTTGCCCGTGTTGAGATCGATGGCGGTAACGCGGCCGTAAGGAGGTTTCCAAAGCGGGATACCTTGCAGCGTCTCCACTGCGACCGTCCGCCCAACAAAACCGATATCGGGAGTTGGCGATTTTGATAGCGTGGCTGCGAAAGGGAGCGTGATCGACGAGACAAATAAGTTTCCGGTCTCGGGATCGAACGCCCCACCCGCCCAACTTGCGCCTCCAGCGATGCCGGGCATGGCAATCGTCGGCTTCTCAGCGGACGGCGGCGTGAACAGTGGGCCGTAGTTATATTTTGTCAGGACGGCCAACGCCTGCTGGCGCAGGTCTGGCGTGAAGTCGATCAGGTCGTCCTCCTTGACCCCCTGCCGGTCGAAGGGTGCGGGCTTGGTCGGAAATGGCTGCGTAGGCGATGATTTCTCGCCAGGCACCGTCGACTGCGGAACGGGGCGTTCTTCGATGGGCCAGATCGGTTCGCCCGTCACACGGTCGAAGACGTAAACAAAGCCTTGCTTGCTAACCAGCGCTACGGCTTTGACGGGCTGCCCGTCCATACGAGTATCGATTAAATTAGGAGCCGCAGGCGGGTCGTAGTCCCATAACCCGTGATGTACGATCTGAAAGTGCCAGACGCGTTTGCCTGTATGTGCATCCAGGGCGACCAGACTCTCTCCAAAGAGTCCGTTGCCAGGACGCTTGCCTCCGTAAAAATCGTTGGAGGGGGTGCTGAACGGCAGATAGACGTAGCCGAGCGCATCGTCCGCGCTCATCATCGACCAGACGTTTGCGGCTCCCGTCGTTTTCCACGATCCCTGCTCCCATGTCTCGTTGCCGAATTCGCCCTCGGCAGGGATGGAGCGAAACTGCCACAGCTGCCTACCGGTACGGACATCGAAGCCGCGCACGTCGCCGGGTGGCATCTCCTTTACAAGAGGGACGTCGTGGACCTTGGAACCCGTCACCACAACGTCGCGACAGATCACGGGCGGGGAGGAAACCCCGTATAGACGCCGCTCGACGGTCCGACCTAATCCCAGAGTCAGATCAATGCGCCCATCGTGGCCAAAGGTCGGGACCGGCTTGCCCGTCTGCGCGCTCAGGCAGATCAGGTAGCCATCGCCTGTCCCGAACAGGATGCGTCGATCGGCTCCGTCGGACCAGTAAGCGACGCCGCGATGTACGAAGCCATTGTTTGACGGCGTTCCGTTCCTCCATGTCTCCGGATCGTACAGCCACAAAGCCTTTCCAGTCGCCGCATCGATCGCAGCGACTTGGGAGAGCGATGTGCTGACGTACAGGATTCCGTCGACCATCAGCGGCGTGCACTCCCACGCCCAGGTTTTCAGATCGGGATTCGCTTTAGTTATTTCCTCTTCGGCGGAGCGCCACGTCCATGCAATCTCAAGTCGGCTAAAATTGTCGGCACCTATCTGGTCTATCGGCGAATACTTCGAACTGCCCTGGTCTCCGCCGTAGCTCCGCCATTGCGTCGCTGAACTCGCGCCCATCTTCGCTTGAGCATTTGCGGATGGGCTGACAAGAACCGTCATGCTCACAGCCTGAAGCGCTGCGACCATGGCCGGCCCGGCTATCAACGCTTCACGCCGAGTCAATACCAAGGGGACCTGCTCAAAGTCGATGTCGTTTCGTCGATTGGACATTGGACACTTCCTTTATCCGCTTCGTGGCCGCGCGACGCGTATATGCCTTAGGCGACAGCTTCAACAACCGGTCCTTCGACGGGCCCTGGGCTCTTGGCGACCTGTTCGTGGTGATGACGTAAAGTTCGCGCCCCACGGCCATCACGTCCCTGAGCCGGTCACCTGAGCTGAACACAGGCTTCAGGGTGACAGCCGCAGCGTCGAATGCATAAAGTCCACGCGCGGCAAGAGCCGCCACGAGCAGTTCGTTTCCCGCGAACGTGGCACCGGATGGAGCCCATGTATCGTTGCCGGAGTGAAGAACGGGCAGCTCCATTCCTGACCGCCTCTCGTCCCCGGAGACCCGCGGCCAACCGTAGTTGGCTCCGGGCCTGATAAGATTAATCTCGTCGTGGCCCGACTGTCCGTGTTCGGCGACGAAGAGATCGCCGGCGGCGTTCCACGCAAGGCCCTGCGGATTTCGGTGGCCGTAGGAATAGACGTAGGATCGCGGGAAGGGATTATTTCCCGGCACCTGTCCATCGCGCGTCATGCGGAGAACCTTGCCGGCCAGGCTGCCGAGGTCCTGCGGCAGCGCCCCGTTCTCCGTCCAGCCCGTCGTGACATACAAAAGTCCTTCGGGCCCGATCGCGATGCGTCCGCCGTTGTAAAGCCGGTGACCCGGTATGTCCGAGAGCAGCACGCGCGTCTCTCGCCATGACTCGCCGTCGAAACGCGCCTCGATCACCCTGTTGGTCAGGCCAGCGCCGGACCTGAAGGAGTGGTACAGGTAGGCCAGTCCGCTGGTTGAGAAGTCTTCAGAGAGAGCCATGCCAAGAAGACCGCCTCCGCCATCATGCACGATCGGGTCCGAGGTCTGCACCGCGAATCGACGTGCGCCGCCGTTCTCGATCATCACGATGTTCCCGGCCGCCTCGCTCACCACGATGACGTTGGCGACGCGGTTGAGATCCCACGGATAAGACAGATCATCCGTCACAACCTGCACCGACCAGTCCGCGGTTGTCATTGCCGAGATCGGCCGCGCCGTGCCGTGCTGTTGCGCGAGGGTGCCCGGAACGGCGAGGACGTTCGCAAGGGCAAGAAACAGAATGAATAGATGGAAGGCCCTCATCTCGATTCACCCCGTCCCTCAGCGGATCGTGTAGCCGCCATCCACCACGAGCGCGTGACCGACCATCAGGGTTGCGGCGTCGCTGCAAAGCCAAAGGACAGCGTTGGCAATCTCTTCGGGGCGACCGAGACGGCCGAGGGGAACGTCCTTCAACATCGCGTCGAGGGCGTCGGCCTGACCGGCAGCCTTCATCTGATCACCCATCGGTGTACGGATAAGGCCCGGACAAACAGCATTGATGCGGATACCTTGCGCGGCATATTCAAGTGCGGCACTCGTGGTTAGTCCAAGGACCCCGTGTTTGGCGGCGTGATAGGTTCCCCGCCCGGCACCACCCACAAGTCCTCCGATTGATGAGCAGTTGACGATAGCGCCACTCCCTTGCTTTCGCATTTGGCGCAGTTCAAACTTCATGCAGCTCCAGATGCCGCGGAGATTGATCGACAACACACGGTCGAAATCTTCTCGGGTCGCATCGGCAGTTTCCGCAAGAATGTTTTGAACGCCGGCATTGTTGTAGGCGGCATCCAGCCGTCCGAACGTGGCGACCGTCTGGTCGATCATCGCTTGGACCTGCGTGTCATCGGCAACGTCGCAACTGATCGCGAGTGCCTTGTAGCCTTGAGCGGCCAGTTTCTCGGCCACGGAATGCACAGCGGTCTCGTTCCAGTCTGCCAGCACCACCGCAGCGCCTGATTCAGCAAAAGCGTTTGCGGTTGCAAGGCCCAGGCCTGATGCGGCGCCGGTCACGAGGGCAACCTTGTTCTCAAAAGAGATGTTCATGCTGCATTGCTCATTTCGCGGGTTCGAATTGCCATGATGCCTTTTCCTGTCACCACGACTTAGCTCGCCCGCGGCAATGACATTAGATGGCAAAATTCGCATGGACTTATGGGCAGCGCCCATGAATTCCTCGGAATGCGGATTGAGTGGGGCTTGTACTGCGACGTCATGCCCAATTTTAAGGGTGAGCGCTTTGCGAGGGGCTGCTATAATCTGTCCGGACTTATGGATGGAGGCCATGAATGCAGCGCGGCGATCTGGATGATCTGCTGGCCTTCGTGGCCATCGCGCGGGAGCGCAGCTTCACAAAGGCTGCGGCGCAGTTGGGTCTTTCGCAATCGTCCCTGAGCCATATCATTCGCGAACTGGAAGCGCGTTTGGGCGTGAGGCTGCTGACGCGTACGACGCGCAGCGTCTCGCCAACGGAAGCCGGGGAGCGGCTGCTCAACACCGTCGCGCCCCGTATGGAGGAGATTGGCGCCGAGCTTGCGGCCTTGAGCGACTATCGCGACAAGCCGGCCGGAACCATTCGTATCACGGCTTCAGAGCACGGCGTCAACGCGGTGCTATTGCCCAAGCTCGCGAAGTTCCTTCCGAGATACCCCGACATCAAGGTTGAAGCCGTGGTCGACAACGGCTTGATCGACATCGTTGCCGAGCGATTTGACGCCGGCGTGCGCGCAGGCGGGATCGTGGCGCAGGACATGATTGCGGTTCGTATCGGGCCAGACCTGCGCATGGCCGTGGTCGGATCGCCAGCCTATTTTCGCAAGCGACCGGAGCCAAGGAAGCCGCAGGACCTGATCGGCCACAACTGCATCAATCTGCGGCTGCCCACACATGGCGGACTGTATGCCTGGGAGTTCGAGAAGGGCCGCGACGAGTTGAAGGTGCGCGTCGAGGGCCAGGTTATCTGCAACGGCACGTCCCAGAAGCTGAGCGCAGCGCTGTCCGGGCTGGGGCTGGCCTACGTGCCGGAGGACGTGGTGGCGACTCACGTCGCAAAAGGAAAGCTCAAGCGGGTGCTTGACGATTGGTGTGCGCCGTATACTGGCTATCACCTCTATTATCCGAGCCGACGGCAGTCCTCGGCTGCCTTTTCGCTCCTGGTTGACGCGTTACGGCACCGAGAATAGGACCGGGTCAAGGTCCTGCCGCTAGGGCCGGGGCCGCTTCTCGAACACATCCTTCGCCACCGGCATCGCCGAGAAGATGTTGGGCCAGCCGACATAGAAGGCGAGATGCGTGATGGCTTCCACGATTTCGGCCTGTGTGAGTCCATTGTTCATCCCGATATTCAGGTGACCGGTCAGCTGGGCCACCTGGCCCGAAGCAACCAGCGAACTGATCGTGACCAGGCTGCGGTCACGTGGCGCAAGGCCGGGGCGAAGCCACAGGTCGCGGAACAGGACGTCGGTCGTGTACTGCACCACCCCCGGAAAGACCTGGCCGAACTGCTCGCCGACACGCTTGGAGCGGTCTGCTTCCGCGGCTTCGTTGAGCGGAAGCAGCGAAGGTGAGACCGGCGGGAGCTGGTCGGCCCCGATCTTTCGCTCCGCGAACACATCCTTTGCGACCGCTACCGCCGACATCGCGTTGCCCCAGCCCGAATAGAACGCGAGATGCGTGATGGCTTCGGAAATTTCGGCCGGCTTGACGCCGTTCTCAATCGCAAGGGCGAGATAGTACGGCATCTCAACCGTCTGGTTGCGCGCAATCAGCGCTGCCAACGTGGCGATACTGCGGTCACGCCCACTTAAGCCCGGCCGTTTCCAAATCTCCCCGAGAACGACACCTTGCCGATACTTCTCCAAAGCCGGCGCGACGGCGCGAATATCGTCGCGCGCTTTCGCCGGGTCGGCGCCTGCGATTGCCAAAAGCGATGCGAGAGCGGCCGCAAGAAGTCTCATTTTGCTTCTCCAGTCTGTCGGCGATTAATGATGGAAGCGCGTTGTCCGGCTTGCGCTTACATCCGGGCCATCCGCCTGACGCCTGAACTTCTCCTTGTTCAAGCATCGTGAGCGCCTAACATATGCGGCGTCCTCCCATGGGATTAGGCATAAAAATCCGCAAGGGCTTATGAAGAGGAGCCATAACTGCGGCTCCGCTGGCTCACTCGAATAGCCCGCGTCACCCCGCGTTGAATCATACCACCTGCAGGTGAGATGCTGGTCGATGTCGGCTATCGGGTCATCGCACCCTAAACCGCCCTTTGAAACGCTCCACGGTCGGGACGGGCATAGGAGCGATTTGCCACCATCAGCGCCGCGCGCTCGTTGGTTTCGAGGGCGATCTTCTGCGTCAGCATGACGTCTCCGGCGGCGAGATTGCCATCGGGGCCGAAGCACCATTTGCACACCAGGCGTCCGTTGCTGCCGAGTTCCTCGATATTGGTCTGCGTGCCGTGATGGATCCGGAAGCGTGTCCCGGTATCGCTGCCGATGACGTCGAAGAAGCTGTAGCGCTCGTAGCAGGCGAACTGCTCCGGCGAGAGCCAGTCCTTCAACAGCTTGAGAGCCCGGCGATCACGTGCCAGGTGAATCGGGTCGGCGGTCGAAGCGTAACGCGCCAACGCTACTGAAAGCGTTGACAGCGTCACTGCGGCAATCAGGGCCAGGATGAACGAGCACACCGCAAGTGCGGCCTGCGCGGTCATGGTGGTCAGCCGCCGACAAGGCGCGGATAGAACAGGGTCTCTTCCGCCGTCGGATCGAAACTGCGGATCACCCGCTGCTCGCCGGGGCCTGTGCGCGTCGCTGCCGTGAAGCCAGCGCCGGTCAATTCCATAAAGCGCCGCTCGGCCTTTGCGACCGCTGCGCGGTCATTGACGTCGAATGTGTGCCGGGTGTCGCCAGTACGGTCCATCACGATCTGGGTTGCCATGCCAAACACTCCACTGCCGGCTCTACGAGCCGGGGTTTGCCGTGCGCCCCCAACTGCATTCTGTTCTAGAACGGGACGATATTGAAGATGGTTCCTCGCATGTCTGCGATTAAATGCTGGGCGGCGGTTGGGCGCCTGTTGTCGCTGTCGACGCCCCGGATTTGGCTGGCTGGGCCGCGAAGTGACCGGAAACGGGCTTATTCTGCGCGGCCCGGACCCGCCCGGTGGCGTTGAGTGAAATCAATAAGTTGATGTTAACAAAGCCTTAAGCCCGTCCATCCAAGATTCAACGCGCAGGCGAGGGCGCTTCGCCGCTGTGTCGTTGAGGCCAAAGAGAATTTCCCGGATGGGGCGACGGGCTGCCATTGGAATTGGGTCGCCGGGCCGCGCATTGGCGCGGACGGCATTCCATTGCCTTGGCCATTACCTTGGCCGTTATCTGGGTCTTTTCCTGCTGCTCGTCGGCCTCACGCTGTCTCAGCCCTGCCGCGCCAACGATCCGGTGCGGGGCGAGGCGACATTTGCCTCCGCGGGCGGCTTCGCCCGGCTGGTGCTCAGGCTTGCCGAGGACGTCGAGTCCGAGGTGTCGACTGCGGGCTCCATCATCATCATCCACTTCAAGCGCCCGGTGGATATTCCCGTCGACAAATTGTCGGATGCCGTTCCTGACTATGTCGGTTCAGCGCGGCGCGACCCTGACGGCACTGCAATCCGGCTGTCGCTGGCGCGGCGGGTCGCCGTCAACACCATGACGGCGGGCGAGCGGATCTTCGTCGACTTTCTCCCCGATAGCTGGACCGGTCCGCCGCCGCCGCTTCCCGCCGAAGTCATTCGCGAACTGGCGGCGAGGGCACGGGCCGCCGAGCGGGCGCTTCGCGCGCAGATGGCGGTCGCCGCTGCCAAGAAGAGACCGCCGGTCCGGGTCCGCGCCCTGGTGCAGCCCACCTTCGTGCGCTTCGTGTTCGAGATGCCCGACGGCGTCAACGTGTCGTCGGTCCTCAACGAGCAGAAGCTGACGCTGCAGTTCAACAACGTCCTCAGTTTCGATCTCGCGGATGCCAAGGTGGCCGCGCCGCCGAATGTCGCCTCGATCAGCCAGCGGGCCGACGTTGA
>JAESGW010000587.1_pt1 | contig 24106 bp, 26 predicted proteins | sample 9269791 | NCBI WGS metagenome assembly JAESGW01 (sample SAMN16773120, study PRJNA677053) | algae metagenome | isolation source: Aphanocapsa lilacina HA4352-LM1 and co-occurring heterotrophs from near cave... | place: USA: Maniniholo cave, near Haena, Kauai, HI | collected 2009-07-28 | reverse complement strand
GTGGAGCAGGTGGGTGGCGCCGGCCAGCTCGTCGAGGACGTGGTCGGTCTGCTCGTGGCCGCGCAGCCAGGCGGTGAGCCACCACGCGAGCGTGGCCGAGTGGGGGAGGGCGGGCATGGCGGGGGGCGTGGCGGACGACATCGCGGGCGAGGCTACTCCCGCCCGTCGTGTCCGACCGGGGCGAGGGCCGACTGCTGGATAGGGTGAGGATCATGGTCGCCGTCGTCGAGTTCGCAGGCGTCACGGTGCGCCGTGGCACGTCGCTGCTGCTCGACGACGTGAGCTGGCTGGTCGAGGAGGACGAGCGCTGGGTGGTGCTGGGCCCCAACGGCGCCGGCAAGACCACGCTCCTCCAGGTCGCCGCCGCCCAGCTGCACCCGACCTCCGGTGTCGCGGGCATCCTCGACGAGGTGCTCGGCACCACCGACGTCTTCGAGCTCCGCCCGCGCATCGGGCTGACCAGCGCGGCGCTCGCCGACCGCATCCCCCGCAGCGAGCTCGTCAAGGACGTGGTCGTCTCCGCGTCCTACGGCGTGGTGGGGCGCTGGCGCGAGGAGTACGCCGACCTCGACCACGACCGCGCGACCGCGCTGCTGACCGAGGTCGGTGCCGGCCACCTGCTCGAGCGCACCTTCGGCACCCTCAGCGAGGGCGAGCGCAAGCGGGTCCAGATCGCCCGGGCGCTGATGGCCGACCCCGAGCTGCTGCTGCTCGACGAGCCGGCCGCGGGGCTCGACCTCGGCGGTCGCGAGGATCTCGTCGCCACCCTGTCGCACCTCGCCCTCGACCCGGACTCACCGGCCACCGTGCTGGTCTCGCACCACGTCGAGGAGATCCCGCCGGGCTTCACCCACGCCCTCCTGATGCGCGAGGGACGGGTGGTCGACTCCGGCCCCGTGGACGACGTCGTCACCGCCGACACGCTCTCGGAGACCTTCGGGATGCCGCTGCTGCTCAGCCGGGCCGACGACCGGTTCGCTGCTCGTCGTCGCCCCGCCCAGCGCGTCGCGCCCGCGTGACGTCAGCACCGACTGGATAGGCTCGGGACATGGACTGGATCCGCGACCACCTCTGGGAGACCTGGCTCGCGCTGTCGATCGGCCTCGGCGTGGCCGAGATGTTCAGCCTCGACCTGATCCTGGCCATGCTCGCGGCCGGTGCCGTGATCGGGATGGTGGCCGCGCTCCTGGGGCTGCCGGTCGTCGTCCAGGTCCTGGCCGCACTCGCCGCCTCGACCGCGATGCTCGCCTTCGTGCGCCCGGCGTTCGTCAAGCGCCTGCACGGTGGCCCCGAGCTCTCGCTCGGCCACGGCAAGCTCGTCGGCACGCGCGGCCTCGTCACCCAGGAGATCACCGGCCTGTCGCCCGGCCGCATCAAGGCGGGCGGCGAGATCTGGACGGCCCTGCCCTACGACGAGAACGTACGCATCGCCCCCGGCGAGACGGTCGAGATCTTCGAGATCAGGGGCGCGACGGCCTACGTGCATCCCGTCGGGACGCTCGAGGCCTGACGACCGCTCTCTGACCCACCAGCCCGCGCCACAAGCCCGCACCACCACGCACACCACCAGATCGGGGGAGACCAGTGCCGTCAGCGTTGTTCATCCTGTTCCTGCTCGTCGTCCTGTTCATCGTCGTCATGCTCGCCAAGACGGTGCGCATCGTGCCCCAGGCGCGTGCCGGCATCGTCGAGCGCTTCGGCAAGTACAAGGGCACGCTGCCCGCGGGACTCAACATCGTCGTGCCGTTCATCGACAAGGTGCGCTACCTCATCGACCTGCGTGAGCAGGTCGTGAGCTTCCCGCCGCAGCCGGTGATCACCGAGGACAACCTGGTCGTGTCGATCGACACGGTCATCTACTTCCAGGTCACCGACCCGGTCGCCGCCACCTACGAGATCGCCAACTACATCCAGGCGATCGAGCAGCTCACGATGACGACCCTGCGCAACATCGTCGGCGGCATGGACCTCGAGGAGACGCTCACCAGCCGCGACTCGATCAACACCGGCCTGCGCGGCGTGCTCGACGAGGCCACCGGCAAGTGGGGCATCCGCGTGAACCGCGTGGAGCTCAAGGGCATCGACCCGCCGCCGTCGATCAAGGACGCGATGGAGAAGCAGATGCGCGCCGACCGCGACAAGCGCGCCCTCATCCTGAGCGCCGAGGGCCAGCGCCAGTCGGCGATCCTCACCGCCGAGGGCAACAAGCAGTCGCAGATCCTCAACGCCGAGGGTGATCGCGAGTCGCAGATCCTGCGCGCCCAGGCCGATCGCGAGGCCGCCATCCTGCGCGCCCAGGGTGAGGGCCAGGCCATCCAGACCGTCTTCCAGGCGATCCACGACGGTCAGCCCGACCAGTCGCTGCTCGCCTACCAGTACCTTCAGATGATGCCCAAGATCGCCGAGGGCAGCGCCAACAAGGTGTGGGTCATCCCCTCGGAGATCACCAAGGCGATGGAGGGCCTCGGCTCGTCCATCCACGAGATCGCCGGCATCCCCAAGGACGCCAGCCCGCGCAAGCGCGTCGACATGGGCCCGTCCGAGCCGCAGCTGCCCCGTGGCTCCGACGACGCCGAGACGTCGGCCACCACCGAGGCCGTGCAGCGGGCGATCGCGGAGGCGGAGATCGCGGCCAGCCCGGGCAAGGTGCGCCCGGCCGTCCCGGAGGGCACGCCCGACACCACCGACCCGGAGGCACCCGCCGGCCAGTGAGTCCGATCGAGGCGGTGCTGATCACCCTCGCGGGGGTGGCGGCCGGCACCATCAACACCGTGGTGGGGTCGGGGACGTTGATCACGTTCCCGACCCTGCTCGCGTTCGGCGTGCCGCCGGTCACCGCCAACGTCAGCAACACCGTCGGTCTGGTCCCCGGCAGCATGTCGGGGGTCTTCGGATACCGTCGCGAGCTCGCCGGCCAGCGCTCGCGCGTGCTCCGGCTCGGGTCGGCATCGCTCCTCGGCGGCATCGCCGGGGCGCTGCTGCTCCTCCGGCTGCCGTCGTCGGCCTTCGACGCCATCGTGCCGGTCCTCATCGCCCTCGGCGTCCTGCTCGTCCTGCTCGGCCCCAGGATCCAGCGCTCGGTCGCAGCCCGCGCAGAGTCGCGCGGCGGGATCCCCGACCACGGCGTGTGGTGGGTGTGGCCCGCCGTCGCGGCCACCGGCGTCTACGGGGGCTACTTCGGCGCAGCGCAGGGGGTGCTGCTGATGGCGGTCCTCGGCATCGGTGTCGCCGACTCGATGCAGCGCCACACCGCCACCAAGAACGTCCTCGCGCTCCTGGTCAACGCCGTCGCCGCACTCGTCTTCATCGCGGTCGCGGACGTGGACTGGGTCGTCGCCGGCCTGATCGCCGCCGGGTCCGTCGTCGGGGGCCAGATCGGTGCCGGCGTGGGTCGCCGCCTCCCGCCGGTGCTGCTGCGCGCCGTGATCGCCGTCGTCGGCGTCGTCGCGCTCGTCGTGCTGCTCGCCTGATCCGGGCTGGCGGGTCCGCTCACGCCTCTTCCCGTGCCACCCGGTCCCCCGACTCGACCCATGCCCGCAGCCACGTGTCGAGGGCGGCGTACGCCTGTGCGCGCACCTCGGGACGCGACAGCACCACGTCGTGGATGGCGCCCTCGATCGCGATCGAGGTGACGTGGCACCCGACGGACGACGCCCAGTGCCGGATCTGCTCGACGTCGAGCACGATGTCGTGGGTCGCGGCGGTCTCGTCGGTCTGCTCGCCGAAGAAGGAGCGGGCCGACGACAGCACGAGGGTGGGGCAGGTGAGGTCGAGCCCGGCGTGCAGCAGGGCGTGCCCGCGGCGTACGGCTCGCAGCCACCCGACGTAGACGGGCCGCGACTCCAACGGCTTCCAGGACAGGTCGTAGTCCCACTCACCGCCGTGCTCGCGGTGCAGCGAGCGGCCGTAGACGGTGCTGACCTTGCGCGGGATCTCCTGCAGGGGCCGACTGGTGCCGATCCGCTCGAGGGCGAGGCGGGTGGCGGGGCTGCGCAGCCACGCCGCACCCTGCATGTCGAACCAGGGCGAGTTCAGCACGAGGGCGGCGAGCTCGGGCGGCCGGCGCTTGCGGGCCCACAGGGGCACGGTGAGGCCGCCGGTCGAGTGGGCCGACGCGATGACCTCGCGGTGGCCGTCGCGCTGGGTGATGCGCCACCACGCCAGGTCGATCTCGGCGAAGTACTCGTCGAGGTCGGCGACGTAGTGGGGCGTCTGGTGCTCCAGCAGGGACCGCCCGTACTTGCGCAGGTCGAGGGCGTAGAAGGCGTAGCCGCGATCGGCCCACCAGCGGGCGTACTCGGTGTGGAAGAAGTAGTCGGCGAACCCGTGCACGTGCAGCACGGCACGACCGTTGGGGCTGTCCGGCTCGAGCGTCACCAGCGTGGCGACGACCGGGCCCTCGGGATCGGGCGGGAGGGAGATGGTCTCCACCCGGAAGTCAGGACCGAGGACGTCGGCCTGCAGCGGGACCAGAGGCATGGGTCGAGCCTATCGAGCCGCCGCTGCGGATTTTGTCGGTTCCACGTCGGGGAACCCTTGTCGAGCCCTATCGTTCGGACGTGTCGAACGCGTTGGGGTCCGTGCTGCGCGGATTCGCGACGTACGTCCAGCAGCGCGTCGACGGCTGGCGCACCGGCTCGCGGGCCAGCCAGATGTTCCTGCTCGTCGTCCTGGTGGCGATGGTCGGGCTCACCGTCCTCCTCGGGCTGCTGGTCGAGGTCATCGTCCCGGTGGCCATGTGGTTCCTGTTCCTGATGGTCGGCACGATGCTGCTGCGCTTCGTCCCGCTGCTCCTGCTCGCCGTCGTGCTCGCGGCGGTGTCGGTGTGGACCTCGATGCAGAACGACTTCGCGACCCCGACGAGGGAGTCGGCGCTGGTGATCTTCGCGCTGGCCCTGATGCTCGCGATCTACCAGTCGAGCCGCCAGCGCTCCGGACTCCCGATGGCCCTGAGCGAGGCGGTCCTCACCCAGCTGCGCGACCGCCTCCAGCGGCAGGGGGTCGTGCCGCCGCTGCCCGACGGGTGGCGCTCGCAGTCGGCCACCATCACCGCCAACGGACCGAGCTATGCCGGTGACTTCCTGGTCGCCGACCTCCGTGAGGGCCGCTGGCTGGAGATGGCACTGGTCGACGTGTGCGGCAAGGGGACGGCGGTGGGCCCCCAGGCGTTGCAGTTCGCCGGGGCGCTCGGCGGCCTGATCGGCGCGCTGCCGCCCGCCCAGCTGATGGCAGCGGCCAACGCGTTCCTGCTGCGCCAGGAGTCGGAGGAGTCGCTGGCGACCGCGGTGCACATCAAGGTCGACCTCGTGACCGGCGACTACACCATCACCAGCGCCGGGCACCCGCCCGCGCTCCACTGGCACCTCGGCCACCGGGGCTGGTCGATCGACAACGCGCGCGGGATGGCGCTGGGCGTCATCGACGAGGCCGAGTTCACCCCCAGCAAGGGGCGGCTGCACCCGGGCGAGGCCCTGATGTTCTACACCGACGGCGTGATCGAGTCGCCCGACCGCGACCTCGACGAGGGGATCGACTGGTTGCGCCAGGTCGCGCTCCAGGCGGTCGACGCGCGCGGCTTCACCGGGATGCCCCGGCGGGTGCTGAAGAAGGTGCCTCGCGGCGACGACGACCGCGCGATGCTGGTGCTCGAGCGCCAGCCGCTGACGTCGCCGGAGCGCGACTCCGAGCGCCATCGCGGCCTCGCCGGCTGAGCGCCGGGCTCGCACCGCGCCTCCCGACGCGTCAGGCGCCGCGGGAGTAGAGCTCGCGGATGACGTCCTCGATGTCGGGCTCCTGGATGGAGAGGTCGGCGACGTCGTACGCCGCGGCGACCGCGGCCACGATCGGCGCGGCGCTCGCGTCGGCGGGGAACGACAGCCACTGGCGAGGGCCCTCGACCCGGCGCACGGTCGCGCCGGGCACCTCGACCGGCGGTGCCTCGTCGACCAGGTCGACCACGAGCGTGCGCGTGGACCCGCCCTGGGCGTGGAGGCCGGCCAGGGAGCCGTCGTACACGCTCGTGCCGTGGTCGATGACGATCACCCGGTCGCAGAGGGCCTCGATGTCCTGGAGGTCGTGCGTGGTCAGCAGGAGCGTCGTGCCCCGCTCGGCGTTGAGGGCGCGCAGGAACTCGCGCAGGCGACCCTTGCTCACCACGTCGAGACCGATCGTCGGCTCGTCGAGGTAGAGCACCTCCGGGTCGTGGAGGAGCGCAGCCGTGATGTCGCCGCGCATCCGCTGGCCGAGGCTGAGCTGGCGCACCGGGGTGTCGAGCTGGTCGCCGAGATCGAGAAGCTCGACGAACCGCGCGAGGTTCTCGCGGTAGCGGGCCGGCTCGATGCGGTACATCTTCTGCAGCAGGTCGTAGGAGTCGCGCAGCGGGAGGTCCCACCACAGGGTGGAGCGCTGGCCGAAGACGACGCCGATGCGCCGGGCGAGCTCGACCCGCTCGCGGCTCGGGTCCATCCCGGCGACCCGCACCCGACCCTCGGTGGGCACGAGGATGCCGGTGAGCATCTTGATGGTGGTGGACTTCCCGGCGCCGTTGGGCCCGATGTAGCCCACCATCTCGCCGGCACCGACGGCGAAGGTCAGGTCGTGCACTGCGACGACGGACTCGCGCGAGCGGCGCCTCCGTCCGTCCACCCTGCGGCGCACGTCGAAGCTGCGTCCGAGGTCGTGGACGTCGATGAGCGGGTCGGTGCCCTGGTGGTGCTCGGTCATGTCAGCTCCCGGTGGAGGTGTAGTGCCGGACCCCGGTGCGCCACACCAGGAGGGCGGCGGCCATGGTGAGGAGGCCGGCGAGCGGCGAGGCGAACTGGAGCGCCTCGGGCATCCCGAACGGGTCGGTGCGGCCGAGGAGGTAGAGGCAGGGGTACCAGTTCACGAACGCCACGGGGACCACGAACGTCAGGCCCACCATCACCTCGCGGGGGAAGACGTTGAGCGGGTACTGGGTGACCGTGGCGCCGCCGTAGGTGAACGCGTTGGCGAACTCGGTCGCGTCCGTGGTCCAGAACTGGATGCAGGAGAACCCGACGAAGAGGCCGAAGAACACCAGGGCGCCGCTGACGAGCATCGACACGGCCACCAGCACCCGCAGCGGGGTCCAGTCCACATGCGTGCAGGCCCAGCCGAAGACCACGCCGGCCTGGGTGAGCCGGCCGAGGCGGCGCAGGGTGAACTGGTCGGCGCACACCTGCACGAGCAGCGGGACCGGCTTGGTCATCATCTGGTCGAGCCGCCCGGTCCGGATGTAGGTGCCGATGCGCTCCACGCTGCCGATGGCGGTGTCGGCGCACGCCAGGGCCAGGGAGGCGCTGCCGTAGAGGAGGGCGACCTCGGGGAGCGTGAACCCCTCGAGGTCCTGCAGGTGCGCGAACATGATCCAGAGGCCGATGAAGTCGAGCCCCGTGATCAGCCCGTTGCCGACGGCCAGCAGGACGAAGGACGTCGGGTACTGCCAGGCCGCGCGGATCCAGAGCCAGGCGATCTGGCCGTAGGTGCGCAGGTGCCGTGTCGGGCCGTGGTCAGCCACCCTGGACCACCACCTTGCGGGTCGCGAGCCGCAGCACGCCCTGACAGGCACCGAGCAGCACGACGGCCCACATCACCTGGAAGGCGAGAGCGGCGACGAGGTCGGTGCCGGTGTGCTTGCCGAGCCAGACGTCCGCGGGGACCTGGACGTACGACGCCCACGGCAGGGCGTTGGCGAGCGTGCCGAGCCAGCCGGGGAAGAGCACCAGCGGCAGCATCATGCCGCTGAAGAAGATCGCGAACGCGCCGCTCATCACCTTCACGCCCGACTGGTCGAGCAGCCAGAAGGCGGTGCTCGCGACGAGGAACCTGATCGCGAAGCTGACCACGACGGCGAGGACCACCGAGGCGGCGAACGCCAGGGCAGCGAGGGGGGAGGGGGGCAGCGCGATGTCGAAGGCGACGACCCCGATGATCGTCGGGCCGAACCCGCGCGTGAGCAGGTGGTACGCCGCCCGACCGAGGTCGCTGGCGAGGTACCAGCCGACCAGGCCGACGGGCCGGTACAGGTCGATGGCCACGTCGCCGGTGCGGATCCGCTCGGCGAGGTCGTCGGTGGTGCCGCCGCCCCACAGCGCGATCGTCATCAGCAGCGCCTGGCCGAGCCAGACGTACGTCACCGCGTCCTGCGCGTCGTAGCCACCGGCGGTGGGGTTGGCCCTCCACAGCGCGAGGTAGGCGAAGGAGTAGATGATGCCGAAGACCGAGTTGGTGAAGATCCCGGCCAGGGTGGCGGCGCGGTAGGTCGAGTAGCGGCGGAACGCCCGGGTCGCGACGGCGACGTGCAGCATCACCCCGCCACGCATGGCACAGCCCCCTTCGACGAGTTCGATCCCCGGCCCACGCACGAAGGGGCCGGGGATCGTCTCACATCCGGGCGCTCAGGCGCACGTCAGTTGTGGCGCACCAGGTTCACGACGCCGATCGTGCGCCCCTGGCCGTCGTCGGTGATGGCGACGCCCGCACGACGGGCACGGGGATTCAGCAGGATCTCGCGGTGACCGGGGGAGTCGAGCCACAGCTCGACCATCTCGTCCGGGCTCAGCCCGGTCCCGCGCACCAGGGTCTCGCCGGCCCACGACTTGTGGCACTTGCGGATGACCTCGCCCTGGTCGCGGTGCTCGAAGCGCCCCGTACGGGCGATGCGCTCGCCCCACGCCTCGGCGAGCCGGTCGGTGCACACGTCGAAGTTCCAGATCTTGCGCAGCCCGTTGCTCGCGCGCGCCTGGTTGATCCGGACCATCAGCGCGTCCTCGAGCTCGCTGTTGGTCAGGTCGGCGGGGTCCGTCACCGTCACCGCACGCGGCACCGACCAGGTCCTCGCCTCGGCTGCGGCGGGCACGCCGCACGCCACCGCGGCGGCGAGGCCGACGGCCGCGAGGCGTGAGAAGAATCGGGGGTGCTGCACGGTGGGTCCTCCAGAGCAGATCCGCGGTTCGGGGGTGCGGGATCTTGACGGAATCTTGGGAGATTCGGGGTTGAAGATACGCACTGAGCGTGAGTCATGTCGAGATATCGCCGAGGTTGATCGGCTCACTCGCACAATCAGTCAAGGTTTCCGGGGTGGCCATGCGAAATCGGGTCGTCTCAGATCAAAACGGCTTGACCGTTTCTTCATGACGGAAACGACGAAAAAGGAGACCCGCGGTCTGGACCTGTCGGCCCAGATCGCGAGTCTCCTGAGGTTGTTGGGGCTGTTGTGACTAGTGGAACGTGTGTGGCGGGCGTCCGCTGTGCTTAGCGGATGCGGTCCCGCCAGACGCTCAGTGCTGGTAGGTGCCGTGGAGGATCGCGCGCCCCAGCGTCTTGAACGCGAGGTTGAACGACACGACGGCGTTGGAGGCGTCCGCGTCCACCCCGAGCGACTCCTCGCCGACGGCGTGGACGACGAAGAAGTAGCGGTGCGGCTGGTCGCCCTCCGGCGGCGCGGCGCCCATGAACCCGGCCTCGCCGCCGTCGTTGCGCACGTGGAACGCACCGCCGGGGAGGTCGCCGGCGGCTGCGCCCGCGTCGAGGGAGGTCACGTCGGCCGGGATGTCGACCAGGCACCAGTGCCAGAAGCCGCTCGGCGTGGGGGCGTCGGGGTCGAAGCACGTCACGACGTAGGACCGGGTGCCCTCGGGGGCACCCGACCAGCTCAGCTGGGGCGAGGTGTTGCCGAGGGCGGCCACCTGGTCGTCCTTCAGCGGGGCGCCGTCGGTGACGTCGTCGCTGGTCACGGTGAAGGACGCCGTCGGCGGCAGGTAGTCGTACGGGTTGGGGGACACGGGGCGTTCGATGCTCATTCCTCGAACCTAGCCACCGGCCCGTGAGGCGGGCCAGAGACAATGGCGCCATGACCGACCCCGGTGCCGACCCCCATCCGTACCTCGCCGGACTGGTCCTCACCGGTCGTCGGGTCGTCGTCGTCGGCGGCGGCCACGTCGCGCAGCGGCGGGTACCGGCACTCATCGCCTCCGGCGGCGACGTGACGGTGGTGAGCCCCGAGGTCACCCCCGCGATCGAGGGCCTCGCGGGCGAGCTGACCCTGGTGCTGCGCGACTTCACCGAGTCCGACCTCGACGGCGCGTGGTACGTCGTGGCCGCGACCGACGACCCGGACGTCAACGCCCGCGTGGTCGCGGCAGCGGAGCAGCGGCACACCTTCTGCGTACGGGCCGACGACGCGCTCGGTGGCACCGCCTGGACCCCCGCCGTCGGCCACCACGGCAGCCTGACGGTCGGCGTGCTCGGCAACCGCGAGCCCAGGAAGTCCGCCGCACTGCGCGACGACATCGTCACCGCCCTGCGTGACGGTCACCTGACGGCCTCGGAGGCGCTCGACCGGAGCCCGGGGGTCGTCCTCGTCGGCGGCGGACCGGGCGAGCCGGACCTCGTCACCGTCGCGGCCCGGCACGCGCTCGCCACGGCGGACGTCGTGGTCGCCGACCGCCTCGCCCCGCGCGAGCTGCTCCACGAGCTGAGCCCGCACGTGGAGCTCATCGACGTCGCCAAGCTGCCGCGCGGGCGCTCGGCGACGCAGGAGCACATCAACGCCGTCATCGTCGACCGCGCGCGGGCCGGCAAGCGCGTGGTGCGGTTCAAGGGGGGCGACAACTTCGTGTTCGGCCGCGGCTTCGAGGAGCTGCTGGCGTGCGCGGCCGCCGACGTGCCGGTGACCGTCGTGCCCGGACTCAGCTCCGCGATCGCGGTCCCGGCCCGGGCCGGCATCCCGGTGACGCACCGCGGGGTCGCCCACGAGTTCACGGTCATCTCCGGGCACCTGCCGCCCGGCCACCCCGAGTCGCTGGTCGCGTGGGACGCCGTCGCGGGGCTCCGCGGCACCCTCGTGCTGCTGATGGCCGTCGACAACGCACCCGCCATCGCCGACGCCCTCGTCGCCGGAGGTCGCAGCGCCTCCACGCCGGTCGCCGTCATCGCCGACGGCACCATGCCCACCGAGCGCACGGTGCTGACCACCCTCGGCGCGCTCGCCGCCGACCTGGCCACGCACGAGGTGGTCCCGCCCGCGATCATCGTCATCGGTGAGGTCGTGGCCGTCGCCAGGCCGGCGCACTACGCGGATCGTGGGGAGGGGCGTGGCTGACCTCGTCGAGGTCTCCGATCCCGGCGACCCCCGGCTCGCCGACTACCGCGACCTGCGCGACGTCGAGCTCCGCAAGCACCTCGAGGCCGAGCACGGGCTCTTCCTCGCCGAGGGCGAGAAGGTCGTGCGCCGCGCGGTCGAGGCGGGCCATGACGCCCGCTCCTTCCTGATGGCCCCGCGCTGGCTCGACGGTCTCGCCGACGTGCTCGACGCGTCCGGCGCGCCCGTGTACGTGCTCTCCGAAGCGCTCATCGAGCAGGTGACGGGCTTCCACGTCCACCGCGGCGCCCTCGCCTCGCTGCACCGGCGGCCGCTGCCCGCGGTGGACGACGTGCTCGAGGGGGCCAGGTCGGTGCTCGTCCTCGAGGACCTCGTCGACCACACCAAGGTAGGGGTAACTAAAGTGCACCCCGAGCGTTTTCGCAGGTCAGAGGCCTCCACGATCGCAGTTCCGGAAGATCTCACCGACCACGCGGAGGTAGGAGTAGCAAAAGTGCGCCCGCCGCAGGGCAGTCGCCCCGTCCGGATCGCCGTTCTAGAGGATCTTGTCGATCACGCAAATGTTGGAGCCGCTTTTAGGAACGCCGCTGCTCTCGGTGTGAACGGCGTGCTGCTCTCGCCTAGATGTGCTGACCCGCTGTACCGGCGTGCGATCAAGGTCTCGATGGGTGCTGTGCTGCAAGTACCGTGGACGCGCGTCGAGCCGTGGCCAGCTGGGCTTCTGGCGCTCAAGGAGCAAGGCTTCGTCATCGCCGGGATGACTCTGGCGGACGACTCCATCGATTTTGACGACCTAGCCGAGATGAACCACGACAAGCTCGCGCTTGTGTTTGGCACGGAGGGTGCGGGCTTGTCGCGGCGAGCCGCTCAGCTGGTGGATTACCGGGTGCGCATCCCAATGGATGCAGGCGTTGATTCTCTGAACGTCGCAGCGGCCTCCGCGGTGGCCTTCTACGCGACTCGCCCTCGGTTGTAGGCGACCTCAGTCGAAGAGCTCGCCAACTGGCACCTCCAGCGCGAGTGCGAGCGCCCGGATGTTCACCAGCGAGACGTTGCGCTCGCCTCGCTCGATGCCCGAGATGTACGTCGGGTGAAGAGCGACCTTGTTGGCGAGCGCCATCTGCGACAGCCCTGCCGCAGTCCTCATCTCACGCACGCGGCTGCCAAACGCGGCCTGCCAAGTCCGAGCTTGCGCAGGTTCAACGGCCACGGCGAGACCGTAAGAGTGGCATCGACTATGAGTCGATAGACTATGAGTCATGTCGTTGACGCCCGAGCAGGAACTGCGACGCGCGTTGGCCTGGGAGAGGTTCTGGGAGATCGCGGCGGAGGCCCAAGTCCGCCAGGCGCAACGGGCCGCGCGGGCCGCCCGCATGCTGGATGAAGGACACGCCCAAGGGGATTTCGAAGAGGTTGACCTCGTCCTACGTGAGGTCGATCGGTCGATGCGCTGCCTGCGACGCGCCATGAAGCCATTCCCAGAACTGCTATCCGAGGCCGGGTGCACCACTGAGGTCGATGAGCTCCGTCGCCAGATGAACCGCCTGAGCGCGTCCTGGCGCGACTTGAAGTCCAGTTGGCGTGATCACGACCCCCGCCCGCCAACCGCTAGGTGACGGTCCGGCCGGAGAGGCCCAAGGTCGGGCGAGAAACAGTTCCCAGTGGGTCCACGTCCCACCGAGGACTCAGTGTTGCAAGCGACACGACTAGCGGCACGCCAATCGTAACCACGCCCAGCGGACGGAGATGTCGACTACCGTGCGCCGGGAGGGGCACACTGACCCTAGGATCGAACATCTGTTCGATAGGCAAGGGAGCGAGTGGATATGAGTAACTACAGCGCCATCGAGTGGACCGAATCCACCTGGAACCCAGTGACGGGCTGCGACCGCGTCGCCGCCGGCTGTGACAACTGCTACGCCTTAGCCCTGTCCAAGCGCCTCAAGGCCATGGGCGCGCAGAAGTACCAGAACGACGGCGACCCACGGACGTCCGGTCCGGGTTTCGGCGTCACCCTCCATCCGGCCGCACTCCGACAGCCATACCGGTGGCGCACGCCGCGGGTGGTATTCGTGAACTCGATGAGCGACCTTTTCCACGCCAAGGTGCCGATCTCCTTCGTCCGCGACATCTTCGACGTGATCCGCGAGACGCCGCAGCACACCTACCAAGTCCTCACGAAGCGCGCGCACAGGATGGCCCGAATGGCCGACCGGCTCGACTGGCCCGACAACCTCTGGATGGGCGTCTCCGTCGAGTCCTTCGACGCCGTCGACCGCATCGACAACCTCCGCGCGACACCCGCGGCCGTGCGGTTCCTATCCTGCGAGCCGCTCCTGACTGCCCTGCCAGACCTGAACCTCAAGGCGATCGACTGGGTCATCGCAGGCGGCGAGTCCGGTCCCAACGCCCGAGGGATGGACCCGGCCTGGGTGGAAGAGATCCGAGACCAGTGCAACGACGCCGACGTGGCGTTCTTCTTCAAGCAGTGGGGCGGCCGCACACCGAAGGCCAACGGGCGCGAGCTCGACGGTCGCACATGGGACGAGATGCCTCGTCTCGCGACCGTCTGACTACGGGAAGACGATCAGCGTCCCGTCAGGGAACTGGTTGGGCTTCTTCTGGTTCGGCCCCCCACGGATCTGCCCGGCCTTTTGCATCGGTACGAGCGTCTTCCTCTTCACGTGGCTGGAGTGGTACGGCGTCGAGCAGATCACGAAGTGCACCACCTCTTCGATCGATACCGTGCGCCCGGCGAACTGCTCGAGCAAGGCCCGCTGCAAGGGGGTCGTGTCGGCTGACTCGTCGAACAGGACGTCCTGGTCGGCCAGGCGGTCCGCGAAGCTGTAGTCGCCTCCGGGTGCCGCCTTCCACATCGCATACTTCATCCGGTCGAAGGCCTGCGTGTTGCGCGTTGCGAAGAACAGATAGTTGTTGGTGTGCCCGCGCTTGTGGACCATCCTGAAGCTGCGGACATGCGCGAAGTTGCAAACCTCCTTGAGCTGCCGCTCGTACAGGTCATGCAAGAACCTGCCGCGCTCCGGCCCGGTTGCTGGTGCGTCGTAGAACTCGTCGCAGCCGAACAGGGCCTCGAAGAGGTGGTTGACCCCAGCGCCCTTGCCGGCGAACCGGTTGGCGCTGTTGAAGTCGAAGTAAATGAACAGCTCGCACTTGTTGAATGCCAGCAGCCGACGAATGACGTCTAGAGGGACGTCCTTGTAGCCGAAGGGATCGACGAAGGCGAACGTCGGAGCGAGTTGTCGCCCTTTCGCCTCGAGGTCACCGACGAGGCGCTCGGCGAGATCCGTGAAGGAGTCGTTGGAGCTGTGCACCTTGACGTTGTCAGGCCATTTGTGACCAGGCAGGGCCGAGCGCTGCAGATCCAGCACGTCTTCGAGCGACGAGTAGCGAGCTTCGTCCTGTTCGTTAAACAGGAATACGAACTCCTTCGCGTCCCAACGGTCGAAGTGCGAGTGGTTGAGCAGCGTCTGGACCGCCAAGAGAGGCGAGCCAGGCTGGCCACCGCGATAGATGCCCGGACCAGCGAAGCCGTCGAAGACGAGGGCACGCTTCTCGAACGCAGTGCTGCCCATGATGCCGAACCACGCCTGCAGATAGGTCACGAGAATTTCGTGCTTTGCCTTGGTGTGCGGCTCCAGCTCCCACACGGTCTCGCTGCTCATCTGTTCCCCCGAACGGTCTAGTCTGCGGCGCGCAGTGCGTCGCCGGCGTGCCGTCAGGGTAGACGGGCGCGCGGCGGTTCCGCAGGACTTCGTGCGGCGGTCCGGTGGTAACGGTCGGCTAGAGGCGAAGCGCTCATCGGCATCAGCGACGCTCGGATCGCGGCATGTGCGGACGTTGGCACGACGTTTCGCGGCGCCGGGGTGTAATCCTGTCGTCTCTGCCGACATAGCCAAGGTGTGAGAGCAATCAAAGACCGAGACGCACGGGTGGCGATGCTGTTCGAGGAGCACGCGCCTCGCTTGTTCTCCTATGCACGGCGTCAAGTCGGTCCGGCTGATGCTGAGGACCTGGTTTCCGAGGCATTCGTGGTGGCTCTACGTCGCCTCGATAACGTGCCGTCGGACTCGGGTGAGGCGTTTGCCTGGCTGGTGGGTACGGTGCGCAAACTCGCCGCCAACCACCGCAGACGCAGCGAGTCGCGGGAGCGGTACTGGCGTGACGCAGTACGTGAAGGGTGGCACACCTCCGGTTCTCCCGAGGACGCCGTGACAGACCGGGAGCGATGTGTCGCGGCCCTGAGCCAACTCTCGGTCGCGGACAGGGAACTCCTCCTCCTCGTCGCCTGGGAGGGACTTACCCCCAACCAGGCAGCAGCGGCTCTTGACATCAGCCGCAACGCGCTGGCCGTCCGCCTGCACCGGGCACGCCAGCGACTCGAAGCCCACCTCAACAGCCGCGGCCTCCCTCTCCGGACCGTCCCAGCGAACGGACAATCCAATGCCTGATCTGATGCAGCAGTTGCACGACGCCCGACCCACCGAGGCCGAACTCAACGCGATGTGGCCCGAACACCAGCGGGCCGACTCCCTCGCCCGAGTCCTTTCCGGCTCCACCCACGCAAGCCGACCTCCGAAGAGAGTGGCCGCATTGGTGGCGGCAGCAGCCGTGGCCGGTTTCGCCGTGATGCCAACCGTAATCGGATCGGGCGACGCTTCAGCACAGGCCGACCTGCACGCACTTGCCATGTCGGCTATCGCTGCCGAGGGCCCCGTGATCGCGGAAGGCACGTTTCTTCACATCAAGACCGAGGCCCTACAGAAGAACAGCCGCGTCTTCGGCGATGGTCAGACCCTCGACACCAACCGAGAGAGTTGGGTGCGGTGGGACGGCAAGACCTGGGCCATCGACACTCGTCCCTCAGCCGGATGGCGCGAGTATCACGTGTTCCCGCGTACTGACGAAGAAGACGCCTTCAGCAATCCGACCCCGGAGTTCGCGGCCTCCTTGCCGGACGACCCAGACGCTCTTCGGGCATACCTCGATGAGCACGTGAGCGGGTCGAACTCCCACGAGGAAGCCCTCTTCGTCGCAGTTGCAGATCTGGCTCGGTCGCACTTCTTGCCGCCCGAGACACTGTCCGCGGCTCTCCAAGTCCTTGCCGACGTGGACGGCGTCGATACCGAGGACGTCACGTTCCAGGGCCGCTCAGCCGTCGAGATCACCTACTCCACGTTCTGGGGTCTCGCAGGTCGCGAGTCCATCACCGTGGATCGCGACACGGCGCGGGTTCTGTCCGCGAGCGAGTCCGACCCCGGAGGTACCTACGACCTCTCAACCACCCTCGTTGAAGTGGTCGCTGAGATCCCGCAGGACGTTCAGGCTCGCTACCGAGAACTGGAACCGGGAACCCGCGTCTTCGACTGAGCAAGAGCCCGTGAGCGATGGAGTCATCGCTCACGGGCCACTTGTTTGTGCCTCTGTCATCAGCATGAGCGGACGCCCGCTCATCGGCATGTGAGTGCGTCTCTGTGCCGAGAGGCACATCGTCGCTGCGAACACCCGACCGTTCCAGATGCGTAGGGTCACGCGAACGCACGTGCCTTAAGTGATGCACTGCCACGTTTCTGACACGCCGACCAGACCAACGTCGGCGCCGTCTTCCGGTCGGGAGCGGCCCTCGGCTTCGACGCCGTGCTCCTCGCTCCCCGGTGCGCCGACCCGCTCTACCGCCGCTCGATCAAGGTGGGCATGGGCGCCGTGTTCTCCCTGCCCTGGACCCGCCTGCCGGACTGGTACGCCGCGCTGCCCGACCTGTCGCGGCGCGGCTTCACCACGGTGGCCCTGACGCTGGGGCCGGACTCGGTGCCCATCGAGGAGGCCGTCGCCGGGGTGGACCGCCTCGCGCTCGTGCTGGGCTCGGAGGGCCACGGCCTCTCGGCGCGGTGGGAGGCGTCGGCGGACCGGCGCGCGGTCATCCCAATGGCAGCCGGGATCGACTCCCTCAACGTCGCGGCCGCGAGTGCGGTCGCCTGCTACGCCGCGGCTCGCCGTTGACGCTGCCGCTGGTCCGGCCCCTCATCCGGTGGCGGAGCCGGCGAGCCGCCACGACCACGAGCACGACGGCCAGCAGGACGTAGATGACGTTGCTCGCGGGGCCGACGTAGCCCTCGACCAGGTGCCACTGGGCCCCCAGCTCGTAGCCGGCCAGGATCAGGGCCGCGTTCCAGGCCAGGCTGCCGGCCGTGGTGTAGACGCAGAAGGTCGCCAGCGGCATCCGGTCGACACCGGCCGGGATCGACACGAGGCTGCGTACGCCCGGCACCAGCCGGCCGAAGAAGACCGCCTTGCGTCCGTTGCGACCGAACCATGCGACCGCCCGGCGCACGTCCTCGGCGTGCATGAGCGGGATCCGGTCCGCGAGCGCACAGATGCGCTCCAGCCCCCACGCCGCGCCCAGCCAGTAGAGCGTCAGGGCCCCGACCAGCGATCCGGCGGTCGCCCACGCGATCGCCGGCAGGAGACCGTAGTGCCCCTGGCTCGCGGTGTAGCCGGCGAGCGGGAGGACCAGCTCGCTCGGCACGGGCGGGAACACCGTCTCCAGCGCCGTGGCGACACCCACGCCGGGGGACCCGATCGCGCGCATGACGAGGACGACCCAGTCGAGCACTGCTTCCATCGCTCCGGTCCCCTCAGCCGCGCTGCCGCAGCGCTTCGTGCAGCACGATGGACCCGGCGACGGCGGCGTTCAGCGACGACGCGGTCCCGACCATGGGGATGCTCGCGACCTCGTCGCAGGCGGCGCGCCACCCGGACGACAGGCCGCTCGTCTCGTTGCCGACGACGACCAGGAGCCGACCGCGCAGGTCGACCGACGACAACGGGCTGCCGTCCTCGTCGGTGCCGACGACGCGGTGGCCGTGCAGGTGGGCGTACTCCACGACGGGACCGGGGCCGGGCACCCGCAGCACCGTCAGGGCGAACAGGGAGCCGGTGCTCGCCCGCACCGCGCGGGGGTCGTAGGGGTCCGCGGCGTGGCCGGTCACCACGAGGGCCGAGGCGCCGAACGCGTCGGCCGAGCGGGCGAGGGTGCCGATGTTGCCGGGGCTGGTGGGCCGGTCGAGGACGACGATCGGGCCGTGGGGTCGCGCGCTGTCGGACAGCCGCTCGACACCGTCCTCGGGCATCTCGACGACGGCGACGAGCTCGGCGCCGTCGTCCTTGCCGCTGAGGCGGGCGTGCAGGTCGGGGGAGAGGGTCACCCGCTCCGCGTCGGTGGTGGTGCTCCAGAGCCCGTCGGCCCAGTCGGAGACCGAGCCCTCGGCGCGCAGCAGGGCGCGCACGGTCCAGCCCTCCTCGACCGCACGGGTGATGGGGCGTACGCCCTGGACGAGGAACTCGCGGTTGCGGTGCCGCTTGGAGCGGTTGGTCAGGAGCGCCTCCCACTGCTGGAAGCGCGCGTTCTCGCGGGTGATGCGGAGCTCGGGCACAGGCTCAGGCGATCTCGGCCGGCCAGGTGAGCGGGTAGTCCTCGGCGGCGGCGTCGTGCTTCTTGCCCAGCTTCTTGCGCGACTTGGCCGAGAGGCGGTCGCCGAAGACGGTGCCGAGCGTGTGGTCGGTCTCGTGCTGCAGGCAGCGCGCCAGCAGGCCGCTGCCCTCGAAGGAGACCGGCTGGCCGTCGAGCCCGGTGCCGTCGACGCGGGCCCAGTCGGGCCGGGCGCACGGCTCGAACGAGCCGGGGAAGGACAGGCAGCCCTCGTCGTCGCTGTCGAGCTGGCGGTCCTTGCCCTCGGGCAGGGTCAGGACGGGGTTGCACACGACGCCGACAGTGTGGACGCCCTCGTCGTCGGGGCAGTCGAAGACGAACATCGCCACGTCCTCGCCGACCTGGCAGGCCGCCAGGCCCACGCCGTCCGCGGCGTACATCGTCGCGACCATGTCGGCCGCCAGGGTCCGCAGCGCGTCGTCGTAGGTGGTGACCGCGGCCTGCGGTCGGTGCATCACGGGCGTGCCCCACCGGGTGATCGCGCGGACCGTGCCACCCTCGGGGAGAGTGCCGTACGGCGCGTGAGGCTCAGGGGTCTCGTCGTGTGGCATGCGGTGGATCCTAACGAGGAGGCGAAGGGTGACCGGCACCACGGGCAGGCCTCTGGCGCAAGGTGTAACTCAGAGTTACAGTTTCGTCATGTCCATCATGAACAGCCTCCGGCCGGGCGGTCGTCACGGGTTGTCCTCCCGGGAGACCCGGGACCCGATCGGTCTCGCCGTCGCCGCCGTCAACCGGCTGGCGCAGAGCGAGCTCATCGACCGCGTCGGCCTCCGCCGCCAGACCGAGCAGGTCGTCTACTCGACCACGCGCAACGGCTTCCGGGTGGCGACGGCCGCCGGTCGCGGGTTCGCCCGGGTGGGTCGGCGCACCGCCGGCACCCGGCCGGCCCACGCCCGGTCCAGCGGCGTCTTCGACCTCACCCCGACCGAGGACGAGACCATGCTGCTGGAGGTCGTCCGCGAGCTCGCCGACGAGCTCCTGCGACCCGCTGCGTCGGCCGCGGACGACGCGTGCGCCGCCCCCGAGGAGGTCCTGGCCGCCGCCCGGGAGGTGGGGCTGCCCGGCCTGGGCGTTCCGGACGCGCTCGGCGGCATCATGGAGGAGCGGTCCGCGATGGCCGGCACCCTCGTCGCGGAGGCCCTCGCCCACGGTGACATGGGGCTCGCCGTGGCGACCCTCGCGCCCGGCGCGGTCGCGACCGCCATCGGCCTGTGGGGCACCGAGGCGCAGCAGCAGACCTACCTCCCGGCGTTCACCGGCAGCGACGTCCCGGTCGCCGCGCTGACCCTTGCCGAGCCCACGGTGCTGTTCGACCCGTTCGCGCTCTCCACGACGGCCGTGCGCGACGGAGACGGCTTCGTCCTCGACGGTGTGAAGTCCGCGGTGGTCCGCGGCGCCGACGCCGAGCTGTTCGTGGTCTCGGCGATGCTCGACGGCACGCCGACGCTGTTCCTCGTCGAGTCCGGCGCCGCCGGGCTCGAGGTCGAGGCCGACCCGTCGATGGGCCTCCGCGCGGCCGGGCTGGCGCGGCTGCACCTCACCGGCGTGCGCGTCGGGGCCGACGCCCTCCTCGGCGACACCGAGGGCGTCGCGCACGCCGAGTGCGTACGCCTGTCCCGCCTGGCGTGGTGCGCGCTGGCAGTGGGCACCGGCCAGGCCGTGCTCGACCACGTCACGGACTACGTCAACGGGCGCGAGGCGTTCGGCGAGCCGATCAGCCACCGCCAGTCGGTGGCGTTCATGGTCGCCGACATCGCCATCGAGCTGCAGGCGATGAGGCTGCTGACCTGGAAGGCGGCCTCGCGCGCCACCCGCGGTGAGGACTTCGCCCGCGAGGTCGGGCTGGCCCGGCAGCTCTGCGCCGAGAAGGGCATGCGGATCGGCCTCGACGGCGTGCAGCTGCTCGGCGGCCACGGCTTCGTCAAGGAACACCCCGTCGAGCGGTGGTACCGCGACCTGCGGGCAGTCGGCGTCATGGAAGGCATGGTGATGGTCTGATGATCAACCTCGAGACCCCCCGCAAGCACGCGGGGCTCGTCGACCAGGCCCACCAGCTGGCGATGAACATGCTGCGCCCGATCTCGCGCAAGTACGACCGGGCCGAGCACGAGTACCCCAAGGAGCTCGACATGCTCGCTGCGCTGATCGACGGCGTGTCCGAGTCGGGTGCGACCGGCGGTGCAGGTGCGGGAGGCGTACGCCGCGACGACCGGGGCGACGACCCCGGCCGGGTGAGGAACGGCGCCAACCTCGCCTCGGTGCTGTCCGTGACCGAGATGTGCTGGGGCGACACCGCGCTCCTGCTGTCGATGCCGCGTCAGGGGCTGGGCAACTCGGCGATCGCGTCGGTGGCCAACGACGAGCAGCTCGAGCGCTACAAGGGCACGTGGGCGGCGATGGCCATCACGGAGCCGGGCACCGGCTCGGACTCGGCCAACATCACCACGACCGCCGTCAAGGACGGTGACGAGTACGTCATCAACGGCGAGAAGATCTACGTCACCTCCGGCGAGCGCGCCGACTCCGTCGTGGTGTGGGCGACCCTCGACAGGGAGCTCGGCCGCGCGGCGATCAAGTCGTTCCTCGTCCGCAAGGACAACCCCGGCCTGAAGGTGGAACGGCTCGAGCACAAGCTGGGCATCCGCGCCTCCGACACGGCGGTCATCACGTTCACCGACTGCCGGGTGCCGGCGGAGGACCTGCTGGGCTCGCCGGAGATCGACGTGAAGTCCGGCTTCGCCGGTGCGATGGCGACCTTCGACAACACCCGACCGCTGGTCGCCGCGATGGCTGTCGGGTGTGCGCGCGCGTCGCTCGACCTCACCCGCGACCTGCTCGAGCAGGCCGGCGTGGTCGTCGACTACGACAGGCCCGCCCAGGCGCAGTCGGCAGCGGCGGCGACCTACCTGCGGCTCGAGGCCGACTGGGAGGGCGCCAAGCTGCTGATGATGCAGGCGGCCTGGATGGCCGACAACCGCCGGCCCAACTCACTCGAGGCGTCCATGGCCAAGGCCAAGGCCGGCCGCGTCGGGTCTGACGTGACGCTGTCGTGCGTGCAGCTGTGCGGCACCCTGGGCTACAGCGAGGCCGAGCTGCTGGAGAAGTGGGCGCGCGACTCCAAGATCCTCGACATCTTCGAGGGCACCCAGCAGATCCAGCAGCTCATCGTGGCGCGGCGGATCCTCGGGCTGACGAGCTCTCAGCTTCGTTGACGCTGACCTCCCCTCGTTGCCTGACCGCATACAACTGACCGGGCTCTTCGTTGCTACGAAGAGCCCGGTCAGCGTGTGGTCAGGAGACGGACTTGAAGGGGTCGTGCTCGGCGAGGATCTTGTCGACGCGGGCCTGGTCGATGCGGGAGACCACGTAGCTGTCCTCCTGCGCGTCGCGCACGCACTTGGCGAGCGTGAAGCTCGAGGTCGTGAGGAACATCGTCCCGAGGCCGAGGAAGGCGCGGATCCACGGGTCGACGGGGAGGTAGAAGATCGCGAAGATCATGGTCAGCAGCGCGACGGCGAAGGAGACGCCGGCCTGCAGGAAGAAGGCGTTGGTGTTCTTGGAGGGAGTCGTGGAGGCCATGGGTCAACCCTCGTCCCGATGCCGCCGCCCGACAGCCGCCGACCTACCCGGTCCCGGCTGAGTACGCGGGCTCGACCTCGCCGAGTACGTTCGGCGCATGCCGGACGAGCCAGCCCACATGACGCCCGAGGAGTTCCGCCGCCACGGGCACGCCGCCATCGACTGGATCGCCGACTACTGGGCGTCCCTCGACGACCTCCCCGTGCGCGCACAGGTGGCCCCCGGGGACGTACGACGCCTGCTCCCGGACTCCGCACCAGAGGCCGGTGAGCCCTTCGACGCGCTGCTCGCCGACCTCGACCGTGTCGTCGTGCCCGGGCTCACGCACTGGCAGCACCCGCGCTTCTTCGCCTACTTCCCGGCCAACTCCTCGCCCGCGGCGATCCTCGGCGACCTCCTCTCCAGCGGCATCGGTGCGCAGGGGATGATCTGGGCCACCAGCCCGGCGGTGACCGAGGTCGAGCAGGCCGTGCTGGACTGGTTCGCCGAGGCGCTCGGCCTGCCGGAGGCCTTCCGCAGCGCCGGTCCCGGCGGCGGCGTCATCCAGGACACCGCCTCCACGGCGACGTTCACCGCGCTGCTCGCCGCGCTGCACCGGGCCAGCGGGGGAGAGGTCCGGCGCCACGGCCTCGGGGACGTCGGCTGGCGCGTCTACGGCTCGTCCCAGGCGCACTCCTCGCTGGTCAAGGCCGCGATGATGGCCGGGCTCGGCGAGGACGCCGTGAGGTCCGTCGGTGTCGACCCGCAGACGCAGGCCATCGACCTCGACGCGCTGGGGGCCGCGATCGAGGCCGACGTCGAGCTCGGGCTGACCCCGGTGATGGTGCACCTCGCCGCGGGGTCGACCTCGACCGGCGCGATGGACGACGTCGTCGGCGCGGGCCGGATCGCGCGGGAGCACGGCGCCTGGGTGCACGTCGACGCGGCCTGGGCCGGTGTCGCGGCGGTCTGCCCCGAGCACCGCGCCCACCTGGCGGGGGTGGCGGACGCGGACTCGTTCGTGACCAACCCGCACAAGTGGCTGCTGACGACCTTCGACTGCAGCACCTTCTGGGTGCGCGACCGGGCCGCGCTCACCGGTGCGCTGTCGATCCTCCCGGAGTACCTGCGCAATGCCGCCACCGAGTCGGGCGACGTCGTCGACTACCGCGACTGGCACCCCCAGCTGGGCCGGAGGTTCCGGGCGCTCAAGCTGTGGGCGGTCCTGCGGACGTACGGCCTCGAGGGCCTGCGCGCACACGTGCGCAGCGGCGTGGAGCTCGCCGCGCACGTCGCGGACCTCGTCGCGGCGGACGACCGCTTCGAGATGGTCACCGAGCCGTCGCTGTCGCTCGTGGTGTTCCGGCTGGTCGCCGGCGACGAGCAGACCATGGCCGCGATGGAGGCGGTCAACGCGTCCGGCGAGGCGTACCTCTCCCACACCACCGTCGAGGGCCGCGCTGCGATCCGGCTCGCGGTCGGCAGCTGGCGTACGACCCGGGCGGACGTCGAGCGGACCTGGCGGGCGCTGCAGGAGGCCGCGGCCCAGGGCTGATCCGGGTGGCAGGGTGGGCCGCATGAAGCTCTACGCCGACGCTCCCGCCCGTCGTACCCGCCAGCTCCTCGCCGACCTGTTCTTCGTGTCCTGGCTGGTGCTGTGGGCCTGGATCGGGACGGCGGTCCACGACGGCACGACCGAGCTCGCCGGTCCGGCGCGGCAGACGGACGCCTCGGCGACGTCGCTGGCCGAGCAGCTCCGCGACGCCGGCGGACGCCTGGGCGAGGCGCCCCTCGTCGGCGACGAGCTCGCGACCCCCTTCGACAAGGCCGCCTCGGGCGCCGACGGGATCGCCGCGGCCGGGCGGGACACCGTCGAGGCGGTGGAGCGCCTCGCGCTGCTGCTCGGCCTGTCCGTG
>JAESGW010000586.1_pt1 | contig 24110 bp, 20 predicted proteins | sample 9269791 | NCBI WGS metagenome assembly JAESGW01 (sample SAMN16773120, study PRJNA677053) | algae metagenome | isolation source: Aphanocapsa lilacina HA4352-LM1 and co-occurring heterotrophs from near cave... | place: USA: Maniniholo cave, near Haena, Kauai, HI | collected 2009-07-28 | reverse complement strand
CGACGAGATCGACAAGGTGGCCCGCAAGGCGGAGAACCCCTCGATCACGCGTGACGTCTCCGGCGAGGGCGTGCAGCAGGCCCTGCTCAAGATGCTGGAGGGCACGACCGCGTCCGTGCCGCCGCAGGGTGGTCGCAAGCACCCGCACCAGGAGTTCATCCAGATCGACACCACCAACATCCTCTTCATCGTGGGTGGTGCGTTCGCGGGCCTCGAGCAGATCATCGAGTCGCGCGTCGGCAAGAAGTCGCTCGGCTTCACCGCCGAGGTGCGCGGGGCCGCCGAGCGCGAGGGCGACGACCTGCTCGCGCAGGTGCGGCCCGAGGACCTCACCAAGTTCGGCCTGATCCCCGAGTTCATCGGTCGCCTGCCGCTGATCGCCAGCGTGAGCAAGCTCGACCGCGAGGCGCTCGTCCAGATCCTCACCGAGCCCCGCAACGCGCTCGTCAAGCAGTACCAGAAGCTCTTCGACCTCGACGGCGTCGAGCTCGAGTTCGCCGACGACGCCATCGACGCCATCGCCGAGGCGGCCCTCGAGCGCGGAACGGGTGCTCGCGGCCTGCGCGCGATCATCGAGGAGGTCCTCCTCTACGTGATGTACGACGTGCCCTCCCGCGGTGACGTCGCCAAGGTCGTCGTGACCCGCGACGTCGTCGAGAACGACGTCGCCCCGACGCTCGTCCTCCGCGAGGCCGAGGGCCGCAAGAAGAAGTCGGCCTGACCCACCGGCCGGCCGCGACACCCGGCCGGACCTGACCCGACCGGCCCGACCGGCCCGACCTGACCATGTCGGCCTGGTCATTTCGGACTATTCCGGGCCATCGACATGGGACATGCGTCATGGCCCGGAGAGACTGGCGTCTCGTCTGCATGTGGGAAGGGGACCCGGTGGGGGTTGACCAGAAGCGGCCACTCGTGGGGTTCGCTCTCGTAGCCGTGCTCTGCGCCGTGCTCATGTCGTTGTCGGCGGGACGGGGCTTCGGCCTCGAGGACATCCTCCGGCCCGCCAGGCCGATCGCCGCGCCGGCCGAGCCGCGCCCGGTGGCCCCACCAGTCGAGGTGACCGACCCGGCTCCCGTCAGCATCCCGGCCGAGCTGAGCTCCCAGCCGCTCGCCGAGATCGTCGCCGCCGGGGTTCCCACGGCGACCGAGGTCCGGGCCACCGCTGATCAGGCCACCGCTGATCAGACCACCGCCGAGCAGGCCGCCCCCGAACAGACCACCGCCGAGCAGACCGCCCCCGAGCAGACCGCTCCCGAGCTGACCACCCCCGAGCAGACCACCGTCGAGGACTCCTCGGGCACCCGGGCAGAGGCGAAGGCCGCCCGCAAGGCCGAGCGTGAGGCGGCGAAGGCTGCCCGCAAGGCGGAGCGTGAGGCGGCGAAGGCTGCCCGCAAGGCGGAGCGTGAGGCGGCGAAGGCTGCCCGCAAGGCGGAGCGTGAGGCGGCGAAGGCTGCCCGCAAGGCCGAGCGCGACGCGGCGAAGGCTGCCCGGCACGCCGATCACGGCCAGGCCAACGGCCAGGCCAACGGCCACGGCAACGGCCACGGCAACGGCCGCGGCCACGGCAAGGGCTGAGCCCGGCGGAGGCGGGGACTGCCCTGTCCGACGCGCCGCCCGCCCCGAGACGTACGAATCCCCCTCACGCACCGCCCGACGGCGCGTGAGGGGGATTCGTCGGTTCGTCAGTCCTCGGTGGGCGCCAGCTCGGCCGTGACCCGCAGCTCGGAGGTCGACTCGTCGGCGACGAAGTCGAGGTCGCCGACGACGGTGCCGACGGCCCGGAGGTCGTCCTGCGCCTGCCGGGCGGCCTCGATGAGCGTCGACGGACCGGTGATCACGACGCGCGAGAGCGGTGCGCGCATCTTCGCCTTGGCCTGCGACTTGGCGCCGCGGATGCCGGTGAGGGCGGCCGCCACGGCGTCGAGCACCAGCGGCTGCGCGGCGGCGGCGGAGCCGAGGTCGGCGGCGGTCGGCCAGGAGGCGTGGTGGATCGAGCCGTCCTGCCACCACGACCAGACCTCCTCGGTCGCGTACGGCAGGAACGGCGCGAGCAGGCGCAGCTGGACGTGGAGCGCGATCGCCAGGGTGGCGCGCGCCGAGTCCGTGGCCGGGCCGCCCTCGGAGTCGTACGCACGCTCCTTGACGAGCTCGAGGTAGTCGTCGCAGAACTCCCAGAAGAACTTCTCGGTGACCTCGAGCGCGGTGGTGTAGTCGTAGGCGTCGAACGCCTCGGTCGCCCGGCGGACGACGATCTCGAGGCGGCCCAGCAGCGCGCAGTCGACCGGGGCGCTGACCGCCGCCGGGCTGAGCTCGGTGGCGCCGACGTTGCCGAGGACGAACTTCGAGGCGTTGAGGACCTTCATCGCGAGCCGGCGCCCGACCTTCATCTGCGACTCGTCGAACGGCGAGTCCATGCCCGGGCGGCCGATCGCGGCGCGCCAGCGGACGGCGTCGGCGCCGTACTTGTCGAGGATGTCCGTCGGGACGACGACGTTGCCCTTGGACTTCGACATCTTCTTGCGGTCGGGGTCGACGATGAAGCCCGAGATCATCGCGTGGGACCACGGGACGACCTGGTGCTCGAAGTCGGCGCGGACGACGCGGGAGAAGAGCCAGGTGCGGATGATGTCGTGCGCCTGGGTGGCCAGGTCGTAGGGGAAGACCCGCGAGAAGAGGTCGTCGTCGACCTCCCACATGCCGGCGATCTGGGGGGTCAGCGAGGACGTCGCCCAGGTGTCCATCACGTCGGGGTCGCCGATGAAGCCGCCCGGCTTGCCGCGCTGGTCCTCGGTGTAGCCGTGGGGCGCCTCGGTCGACGGGTCGACCGGGAGCTGGTCCTCGGTCGGCATCAGCGGGTGGTCGTGGTCGGGCTCGCCGTCGCTGTCGAGCGGGTACCAGACCGGGAAGGGGATGCCGAAGAAGCGCTGGCGCGAGATCAGCCAGTCGCCGTTGAGGCCGCCCACCCAGTTGTCGTAGCGGTGCTTCATGTGCGCGGGGATCCAGGTGATCTCCTCGCCGCGGACGAGCATCTCCTTGCGCAGCGCGGCGTCGCGGCCGCCGTTGCGGATGTACCACTGGCGGGTCGCGATGATCTCGAGCGGCTTGTCGCCCTTCTCGTAGAAGTTCGCCATCCGCTGGGTCGCCTTCGGCTCGCCGTCGAGGTCGCCCGACTCGCGCAGGAGCCCCACCATCGCCTCACGGGCGCTGAAGGTCGTCTTGCCGGCCATCTCGGCGTACGCCGCGGCAGCGGGCTCGGCGGCGAGCCACTCGGGCGTCTCACGGGTCAGGCGGCCGTCGCGGCCGACGACCGTGCGGATCGGCAGGTCGAGCTCGCGCCACCACATGACGTCGGTCAGGTCGCCGAACGTGCAGCACATCGCGATGCCGGCGCCCTTGTCGGGCTCGGCGGCCGGGTGGGCGAGGACGGGGATCTCGACGCCGAACACCGGCGAGGTGACCGTGGTGCCGAAGACGCCCTGGTAGCGCTCGTCGTCGGGGTGCGCGATCAGTGCGACGACGCTCGGGATCAGCTCCGGGCGCGTGGTCTCGATGTGGATCGGCGAGCCGTCGGGCCGGTGGAACGCGACGCGGTGGTAGGCGCCGGGGTAGTCGCGGGCCTCGAGCTCGGCCTGCGCGACCGCGGTCTGGAACGTGACGTCCCACAGGGTCGGCGCCTCGGAGAGGTACGCCTCGCCGCGCGCGAAGTTGCGGAGGAAGGCCCGCTGGCTGACGGTGCGCGAGTGGTCACCGATGGTGGTGTAGGTCGGGTCCCACTGGACCGACAGGCCGAGCTGGCGCCAGAGCGCCTCGAAGGCCTTCTCGTCCTCGACGACGAGCTGCTCGCAGAGCTCGATGAAGTTGGGCCGGCTGACCGGGACCTGCTTCTTGGCGTCGGGCTTCTCCGGCGGCGTGAACTCGGGGTCGTAGGGCAGGGTCGGGTCGCAGCGGACGCCGAAGTAGTTCTGCACGCGTCGCTCGGTCGGCAGGCCGTTGTCGTCCCAGCCGATCGGGTAGAAGACGGCCTTGCCCTGCATCCGCTGGTAGCGCGCGATGAGGTCGGTGTGGCTGTAGGAGTAGACGTGGCCGACGTGCAGCGATCCGCTCACGGTCGGCGGAGGAGTGTCGATCGAGTACACGTTCTCGCGCGGCTGGGTGCGGTCGAAGGCGTACGTGTCGTTGTCGGCCCACGTGCGCGACCACTTGTCCTCCAGACCCTCGAGCGCCGGACGCTCCGGTACGACGACGGCACGCTGGTCGGTGCTCGCTGTCGTCGGACCAGTGTCCGGGGCCTGGGTGCTGGGGTTCTCAGTCATGCGCCGAGTCTATTGACGGGCCTCCGGCCTGCGAAAACGAGTATCACCGGGGCGGCGCGGCTGGCTAGCGTCGCGCCATGGAGCTGGAGTTCTTCGACACCCCACGGCCCTTCCTCGACGCGGCCGGCGAGCTGCTTGCCGCCGAGCCCGTGCTGGGGAGCGTCATCGCCAGCGTGAGCGAGCGGACCGCGCGTGAGCTGGACGGGGGCCACGACTCGTGGGCCGGGGTGGGGGCACCGTTCGAGCGGTGGTGGCTGGTCGTGCGCGACACCGCGGGCGAGGTCGTCAGCGCGGCCATGCGGACCGCGCCGTTCAAGCCGTACCCGACGTTCTCCCTGCCGATGACCGACGACGCGGCACGGGCGCTCGCGGCCGCGCTGCACGCGCGGGGTGAGCACCTCGGAGGGGCCAACGGCGCGCTGCCGGGTGCGGAGGTGCTGGCTCGGACGACGGCGGAGCTGAGTGGCGGCGAGCTCCTCGTCGACAAGGGCACGCGGTTGTGGGAGGCCACCTCGGTCGAGGTGCCGGACGCGCCCGACGGCCGCCTGCGGCCGGCGACGGAGGACGACGCCGAGCTCGTGCTCGCGTGGTTCACCGCGTTCCACGAGGAGGCCGACGAGCAGGCCGGGCGCGAGCCCGACCCGACCTCGGGTGAGCACAACACCCTCGACAGCGTGCTGGTCCGCATCCGTGAGGGAGTCGAGTGGCTGTGGGAGCTGCCCGACGGGACCGTCGCCCACTTGAGCGGCGCCGGCCTGCCGTCGTACGGCGTCTCCCGGATCGGTCCGGTCTACACGCCCCGCGAGCACCGTGGGCGCGGCATCGCGTCGTACGTCGTGGGGGAGCTGACCCGCCGGGGGCTGGGGGCCGGGCACCGGATGTGCCTGTTCACCGACCGGGCCAACCCGACGTCGAACAAGATCTACGCCGGGCTCGGCTACGAGCCGGTGGTGGACATGGCCGAGCACCTCGTCAGGCTCCCGGCGACGCCCTAGTCTCGGCGGGTGCGACGGACCCTGCTCCTCACCCTGGCCCTGGTCGTGACGGCCGTTGCGACTCCGGTGGGTGGGCTCCCGGCGGGGGCGGTCCCGGGCGCCGAGCGGCGCGCGCCCGTCCACGCCGTCGGCGGGTGCGAGCTCTTCCCGCCCGACAACCCGTGGAACCGGCGCATCGACTCCCGACCGGTGTGGCGGCACTCCGCGGCGATCGTCGCCCGGCAGGCGGCCGGCCACGACCTCCACCTCGACCTGGGCACGACGGAGGAGTACTACGGCATCCCCGTCAACGTCGTCGACGAGGACCAGCCGCTGCTGCCGCTGCGGTTCGGGACCGACGGCGAGGACTACCGCGACGAGAGCGACCGCGGCCCGGTGTTCGTGCCGGCCGATGCGGCGATCGAGGGCGGCAGCACCCGCGACCCCGACCCGGACGAGGGCGACCGCCACGTCATCACGGTCCGCCGCGGCACGTGCGACCTCGTCGAGCTGTACGCCGCCGAGCGGGTGCGCGACGCCTCCGGGCAGGTCGTCGCGTGGCGGGCCGCGTCCGCCGCTCGCTGGGACCTGTCCGCCAACCGCCTGCGCCCGGCGGGCTGGACGTCCGCCGACGCCGCCGGGCTGCCGATCCTGCCCGGGCTGCTGTCCTACGACGAGGCGGCGTCGGGGCGGATCACCCATGCCCTGCGCTTCACGCTCCCGTCCGCGCGCCACGCCTACACCTGGCCCGCCCGCCACTGCGGTCCCAGCGGCAACACCGCGCGGGACCTGCCGGCGTACGGCATGCGGTTCCGGCTGAAGGCGTCGTTCCCGGCGCGGCGCTACACGGGGGTGGCGCGGACCATCGTGGTGGCGATGAAGAGGTACGGCCTGGTCCACGCCGACCAGGGCTCGTCGATGTACGTCACCGGGACGGCCGACCCGCGCTGGGCCGACGCGCTCGAGCAGCTCCGCGAGCGCCCGCTCGACGGGAGGGCGCTGGAGGTCGTGAAGCCGTGGCGGCGGGTCGTCCGCTGCTAGCCGCAGTCCCTAGACTCGGGGCGACATGACTGACGCCCCCGCATCCTCCCCGGACACCCCCCGCCTCGCCGAGACCGTCGCCGAGGTGGAGGACGCCCTGCTGTCCCGCTGGCCGGAGACCAAGCTCGAGCCCACCCTCGACCGCATCGAGGCCTTCACCGAGCTGCTCGGCGAGCCGCAGCGGTCCTTCCGCGCGGTGCACCTCACCGGCACCAACGGCAAGACCAGCACGAGCCGGATGATCGAGACGCTCCTGCGGGCCCTCGACCTGCGCACCGGACGGTTCACCTCGCCGCACCTCGAGCGGATGAGCGAGCGGATCAGCATCGACGGCGAGCCGCTCGACGACGAGGGCTTCGTCCGGGCCTTCAACGACATCGCCCCCTACACGCACCTCGTCGACGCCGAGCAGGAGCACCCGCTCAGCTTCTTCGAGACGATCGTCGGCATGGCGTACGCCGCCTTCGCCGACGCGCCCGTCGACGTGGCGGTGGTCGAGGTCGGCATGGGCGGCGGCTGGGACGCCACCAACGTCATCGACGCGGACGTCGCCGTGGTCCTGCCGATCGCGGTCGACCACGCCAAGTACCTCGGCGAGGACCCCGCCACGATCGCGGTGGAGAAGGCCGGGATCATCAAGCCGGGCTCCGTCGCGATCCTGGCCGAGCAGACGCCCGAGGTGGCAGCGGTGCTGCTCGAGCGGGCTGCCGAGGTCGGCGCGACGGTTGCGCGCGAGGGCATGGAGTTCGGCGTGGTCTCGCGCACGCCCGCGGTCGGCGGCCAGGTCGTCTCCCTGCAGGGCCTCCGCGCCCGCTACGACGACGTCTTCCTGCCGCTCTACGGCGCCCACCAGGCGCAGAACGCCGCCGTCGCCCTTGCCGCCGTCGAGGCGTTCGGCACCGGGGAGCTCGACGACGAGGTCGTCCGCGCCGCCTTCGCCGAGGTCACCTCGCCGGGACGGCTGGAGATCATCCGCCGCAGCCCGACGATCGTGCTCGACGCCGCCCACAACCCCCACGGCGCCGAGGCGGTGGCAGCGGCGCTCGAGGACTCGTTCTCCTTCAGCCCCCTGGTCGCGGTCATGGGCGTGATGGAGGACAAGGACGTCGAGGGCCTGCTCGCCGCCCTCGAGCCCCACGTCGCGCACCTGGTCTGCACCCAGAACTCCACCCCCCGGTCGCTGTCGGCCGCGGCCCTCGGCCGCGCCGCCGCCGAGGTCTACGGCGAGGACCGGGTCACCGTCGTGCCCGACCTCGCCGACGCCATCGACCGGGCGGCCACCCTCGCGGAGGTCGGCGAGGCGATCGACGTCTCCATCGGCGCCGGTGCCGTGCTCGTCACCGGGTCCGTGGTGACCGTGGGCGAGGCGCGCAGCCTGCTGAAGGGCCGCCGATGACCGAGGCAGCACCGGGCGACGCGCCCGAGCCCGCACCGGGCGACGTGCCCACCAACACCGAGCGCTCGCCCCGTCGCGGGATGGCGGCCGCGGTCCTCAGCCTCGAGGCGATCACGCTCGGCCTGACGACCCCCGTGATGATCACCATCGCCGACGTCGACACCTCGCTCGCACTCTCCGTCGGCCTCGGGCTGGCCGTCGTGTGCCTGCTGCTGGCCGGGATGCTCCGCGCCGAGTGGGCCTACCTGGCCGGATACGTGGTCCAGGTCGCGGCCGTGGCCCTGGGCTTCGTCCTGCCCGTGATGTTCGTCCTCGGTGCGATCTTCGCGGCGCTCTGGACTGCGGCGGACCTGCTCGGACGCAAGATCGAGCGCGAGCGCGCGGCCGCGTGGGCGGCGTACCGGAGGGAGAACCCATGAGCTTCACGACGCACGTCGGCGACGGGGACGCGACGCTCGACGAGCGCCTGTCGGAGGAGCTCGACGCGTTCAACGCCGCCGCGATGGCCCACGCGGGTCCGCAGCGGGAGCTGACCGTCCGCATCGAGGACGCCGCCGGGCTGTGCGGCGGCGCCAGCGGCTGGACGTGGGGCTCGGCTGCCGGGCTCGCCATGATGTGGGTGCGTGACGACGTCCGGCGTGCGGGCCTCGGTGCGCAGCTCCTCGAGGCCTTCGAGGCGGAGGCCGCCTCGCGGGGCGTGCGGTTCGTCTACGTCACGTCGTTCACCTTCCAGGCCCCCGCGTTCTACGAGCGCAACGGGTACGTCGAGTTCGCGCGGTGGGACGAGCTGCCGATGGCGGGCGAGGCCGACGTGCACCTGCGCAAGGCGCTGCCCGGGGCAGCCGGGTAGGCACCGTCGGGGATCGCTAGGCTGCCCGGCATGACCGACGTCCAGCGTTCCCTCGTCCTCGTCAAGCCCGACGGCGTGCGCCGCGGCCTCTCCGGCGAGGTGCTGCGCCGGATCGAGACCAAGGGCTACACCCTCGCGGCCGTCGAGCTCCGCACCGCGACCGCGGAGATCCTCGCCGACCACTACGCCGAGCACGAGGGCAAGCCGTTCTACGGTCCCCTCGTGGAGTTCATGCTCTCCGGCCCGGTCCTCGCCGTCGTCATCGAGGGCGAGCGCTGCATCGAGGGCTTCCGCGCCCTCGCCGGCGCCACGGACCCCACGGTCGCGCTGCCCGGGACGATCCGCGGCGACCTCGGGCGCGACTGGGGCCTCGCGGTCCAGCAGAACATCGTGCACGGCTCCGACTCGCCCGAGTCCGCCGCCCGCGAGATCGGGATCTGGTTCCCCGAGCTCACGGCCTGACGCGAGCTCGCTCGCGGTCGGGCCGTGAGCGAGGCATCGTCGACCCCAGCACCCGCCCCACCCCGGCGTACCGGGGTCGCGCGGCTCGCGACGCCCCACGAGTCACAGGAGCCACACCGCTCCGCGCGTGTCCTGCCGGGATCACCCCGCCGCGCTCCTTAACCTGAGCGTGGGTCGACGCCACCGTGGACCCCCCTTCCCACGTACGACCCGACCTGCAGGGGCAGCAGCGGCAATGGCACTGAACAGCATGACCAGGGGCATCATCGGCCGGGACATGGCCGTCGACCTCGGCACCGCCAACACGCTCGTCTATGTCCGCGGCAAGGGCGTGGTGCTCGACGAGCCGTCGGTCGTCGCGATGAACACCACCACGGGCGAGGTCCTCGCCGTCGGCCACGAGGCCAAGCGGATGATCGGTCGCACCCCCGACAACATCGCCGCCATCCGGCCGCTCAAGGACGGCGTCATCGCCGACTTCGAGGCGACCGAGCAGATGCTGCGCTACTTCATCCACCAGGTGCACCGCCGCCGCTACTTCGCCAAGCCCCGCATGGTCATCTGCGTCCCGAGCGGCATCACCGCCGTCGAGCAGCGCGCGGTCAAGGAGGCCGGCTACCAGGCCGGCGCGCGCCGCGTCTACATCGTCGAGGAGCCGATGGCCGCCGCGATCGGTGCCGGGCTCCCGGTCCACGAGGCCACCGGCAACATGGTCGTCGACGTCGGCGGCGGCACCACCGAGGTCGCCGTCATCAGCCTCGGCGGCATCGTGACGAGCCTGTCGGTCCGCACGGCCGGCGACGACCTCGACCAGGCGATCATCGCGTGGATGAAGAAGGAGTACTCCCTCATGCTGGGGGAGCGCACCGCCGAGGAGATGAAGATGACCCTCGGGTCCGCCTTCCCGCTCCCCACCGAGCCCGACGCGGAGATCCGTGGACGCGACATGGTCTCCGGCCTGCCCCGCACGGTCGTGGTGTCGAGCTCCGAGCTGCGCCAGGCGCTCGAGGAGCCGCTGCACAGCATCGTCGACGCGGTCCGCACGACCCTCGACCAGACACCGCCCGAGCTGGCCGGAGACATCATGGACCGCGGCATCGTCCTCACCGGTGGTGGCGCGATGCTGCGCGGCCTCGACGAGCGGCTGCGCCACGAGACGGGGATGCCGGTCCACGTCGCGGAGGACCCGCTGTCGTCGGTGGCCTACGGCGCCGGCAAGTGCGTGGAGGAGTTCGAGGCGCTCCAGCAGGTCCTCGTCTCGGACGTGCGGCGCTTCTGATGGGACCGGTCACGGAGGGGGACGGCTGATGGGTGCCTTCGGGGGACACGACGGGCGGGAGCGGCGCTGGACCGGTCTCGACCGCCTCGAGTCACGCAACCGCCCGCCGCGCTCGCTGCTCGTGGCGCTGGTGCTCGCGAGCATCACGCTGATCACGCTCGACGTCTCCGGCGACGGCGCCTCACCGCTCGAGCCCGCCCGCCGCGTCGTCGGCGAGGCCCTCGGTCCGGCGGAGGCGGGCGTCGCGGCAGCCGTACGCCCGTTCACGGCCGTCCCGGCCTGGTTCCGCAGCAAGGACGACCTCGCAGACGAGGTCCGCGACCTCGAAGCGAGCAACGCCGAGCTCCGCGGGCAGGTCGAGCTGGCCGGCTTCGACCGCAACCGGCTCGAGCAGTACGACGGGCTCACCGCCGCTGCCGAGGACCTCGGGTCCGCCCTCGTGCCGGCCCGCGTGGTCGCGCTGGGGTCGCGCCAGTCGCAGAGCTTCACGGTGACCATCGACGCCGGCTCCGGGGCCGGCATCGGTCCGGACATGACGGTGGTCAACAACGACGGGCTCGTGGGCCGCGTCCTGCGCGTCACCCGCAGCACGGCCACCGTGCTGCTGGTCATCGACCCCGACTCCACCGTCGGCGGACGGGTGGGGTCGAGCATGGAGATCGGCTTCGTCACCGGCAGCGGGTCGCTGCGGCAGGAGGCGGGCCTCGACCTGCGCCTGGTCGACGACGCGTCGGTGCCCGCCCGCGACGACACGGTCGTGACCTGGGGCAGCACCACCGGCCCGTACGCCCCCGGTGTCCCGATCGGGACGATCACCGAGGTCTACAGCTCGCTGCGCGAGGCCTCCCAGCGCGCGGTCGTGAAGCCCTTCGTCGACTTCTCCGCCCTCGACGTGGTCGGCGTGATGGTGCCGAGCGGCATGCAGAGCGACCGTGCCGTGATCGAGGCCGACGGGAGCCTCCGGTGAACCAGGTGCGCTGGCTCGTCGCGGTCGTGGCCGTCGTGGCTGCCCTGGTCGTCCAGGTCACCCTGTTCCCGCACGTCGCCTGGCACGGCGTGGTGCCGAACCTCTGCCTGCTCGTCGTGGTCGCGGCCGCGCTGACCGTGGAGGCGCCGTTCGCGCTGCTGCTCGGGTTCGCCGCCGGCCTCACCCTCGACCTCGCCCCGCCGGCCGACCACGTCGCCGGACGCTGGGCGCTCGCCCTCACGGTCGCGGCCTTCCTCGCCGCCCGGGTGCGGCAGGACCAGAAGCCCAGCGCGCTGGCCGTGGTCGGCACGGTCGCCGCCGCCTCCTTCGTGGCGACCTCGCTCTTCGCGCTCTCCGGCGTGCTGCTCGCCGACCCGGCGATGTCGGTCGCCGGCCTGCTGGAGGTCGTCCTGGTCGCCGTCGTGTGGGACGTGCTCCTCACACCGTTCGTGCTGCCCCCGCTGATGAGGCTCTTCGCCCGCCTGAGCCCGCAGTGGGCGACGACGTGAGCCCCGCCACCAGCCGGTCGACCGCCAGGAGCCGGCTGCGCCTCGTGGTCGTCCAGGCGCTCGTGTTCTCCCTGTTCGCCACGCTCTTCGTGCGCCTCTACTACCTCCAGGTGATCGGCGGCGAGTCCTACCAGGCGCAGGCCGCCGACCAGTCGGTGCGCGACATCGTGGTGCAGCCCCAGCGCGGGCTCATCGTCGACAGCCAGGGCCGCCCGCTCGTGGCCAACCGCACGTCGTGGGTCATCTCGGTCGACCGGACCCTCCTCGGCAAGCTCGAGGACGACCAGCGCACCGAGCTCGTGCGCCGGGTGGCGGTCGTGGTCGACGCGACGCCCGAGGACGTCGAGGCTCGCCTGGTGACCTGCGGCGACCCCGGCAGCGTCCGCGACGTGTGCTGGAACGGCTCGCCCTACCAGCCCGTGCCCGTGGCCACCGACGTGCGCAAGGACGTCGCGCTGCGCATCCTCGAGCAGCCCGAGGACTACCCGGGAGTGCTCGCCGAGCAGCAGAGCGTCCGCGCCTACCCGCGCCCCTTCGGCATCAACCTCGCGCACGTGCTGGGCTACCTCAGCCCGGTCACCGAGGAGGAGTACGACCTCGCCGCCGAGCGCGACGACCGCTCGCTCAACGGCGCCTCCGTCGTCGGTCGCGCGGGTGTCGAGAAGGAGTACGACGAGTGGCTGCGCGGGCTGCCCGGCTACCACCGCGTCGCCGTGGACTCGATGGGCCGCGTGCTGGGGGACGACTCGGTCGTCGAGAGCACCCCCGGCGACACCCTCGTCACCTCCATCGACGCCAAGGTGCAGTCCGTGGTCGAGCGCCAGCTCGCCGAGCGGATCGCCTTCCAGCGCACGCAGCTCGACACCGTCACCGGCCGGAAGTACGCCGCCGACTCCGGCGCGGCGGTCGTCCTGGACGCGAAGACCGGTCGCGTCATCGCCATGGCCAGCCAGCCGACGTACGACCCGGACGTGTGGACCGGCGGCATCAGCGAGGCCCAGCTGACCCGGCTCTACTCCGAGAAGGCCGGCACCCCGCTGCTCTCGCGCGCCACCCAGGGCCAGTTCGCGCCCGGCTCCACGTGGAAGCCGTTCATGACCGCGGGCGCCCTGACCAACGGCTACTCGACCGACACCGCGCTGGCGTGCTCCTCGGGGTTCCAGGTCGGCAACCGGGTCTTCAAGAACTACGAGTCCGGCGCCTACGGCAACATCGGCTTCGCCAAGGCGCTCGAGGTCTCGTGCAACACGTTCTTCTACCGGATCGGCTACGACTTCTGGCAGAAGTACGGCAGCGACCCCGCCGACATCGGTGCCCGGGACCCGCTGGTCGAGGAGGCCAAGGAGTTCGGCTTCGGCTCGCGCACCGGCATCGACCTGCCCGGCGAGGCCCCCGGCCGGATCGCCGACCGGCAGTGGAAGCAGGACTACTACGAGTCGCAGAAGGACTACTACTGCGAGCTGAGCGACAAGCCGCAGACCCCGGACACCAGCGACTTCGTCTACAAGTTCGCCCGCGAGTTCTGCCTCGAGGGCAACCTCTACCGCGCGGGCGACGCCGTGAACTTCTCGATCGGCCAGGGCGACACCATCGTCACGCCGCTCCAGCTCGCCCGGGGCTACGCCGCGCTCAGCAACGGCGGCACCCTCTGGGCGCCCACCGTCGCCAAGGCGGTGGTGAGCCCCGAGGGGGAGGTGCTGCGCCGCATCGCGCCCCGCAAGGTCGGCCAGGTCGACGTGCCGAAGAAGTACCTCGACTACATCGACGGGGCGCTCGAGAACGTCTCGCGCGTCGGCACGATGGCCTGGAAGCTCGTCGGCTTCCCGATCGACGACGTGACGATCCGCGCGAAGACCGGCTCCGCGGAGGTCTACGGCAAGCAGTCGACCGGCTGGGTGGCGTCCTACTCCGAGGACTACGTGGTGGTCATGATGATCAGCCAGGGCGGCACCGGATCGGGCTCGACCGGTGACGGCATCCGCGCGATCTGGGAGGCGCTCTACGGCGTGGAGGGCGAGACCGTACGTCCCGCGCGCGCCGCGATCCCCGGCACCGTCCCGCCGGTGCGGCTGCCGCAGTTCCTCGAGGACGGGTCGATCATGCCGCCGGTCCCCGGCACGGCGGGGGAGGGAGCGCGATGACCGTCCTGTCCAACCGTCCCGCCAGCCGCCCGGCCGGCCGTCCGTCCGGACGTGCCTCGACGCTGCGCGCCCCCGGTCTCGACTGGGTGCTGATGGCCGCCACTCTCGCGCTCGTCGCGATCGGGACGCTGCTCGTCTGGTCGGCCACCTCGACGCGCGCCGACCTCACCGGCGGGGACCCCAACGCCTACCTCCGCAAGGAGCTGGTCAACGTGGCCATCGGCCTGGTGCTGATGGTCGCGGTGCTCGCCACCGACCACCGCTGGGTGCGCATCCTCAGCCCGCTGGCGTACGTCGCGAGCATCGCCGGACTCGTGATGGTGCTCGTGGCGGGGAGCACGATCAACGGGTCGCGCTCGTGGATCCAGCTCGGTGGGATGTCGATCCAGCCGGCCGAGTTCGCCAAGCTGGCCGTGGTGGTCGGGATGGCGCTGGTCGTGGCCGAGCGCACCGAGCGTCGCTGGGGCCGCGGCGTGGGCAGCCTCGAGGTGGTGGCGATGCTCGCGATCGCCGCCGTGCCCGCCGCGCTGATCCTGCTCCAGCCCGACCTCGGCACCATGCTCGTGCTCACCGCCACCGTCTTCGGCGTGCTGGCCATCGCCGGAGCCGGACGCGCGTGGCTGGTCGGCCTCACCCTGACCGGGGTCGCCGGCGCGGCCGGGGCGGTGGCGATGGGGGTGCTCAAGCCCTACCAGGTGGACCGCTTCCTCGCCTTCACCAACCCCGGCCTCGACCCGCGCGGCGCCGGCTACAACACCGAGCAGGCCCGCATCGCCGTCGGCAACGGCGGCCTGTTCGGGCAGGGACTGTTCGACGGCTCGCAGACCCGCTCGGGGTTCGTCCCCGAGCAGCACACCGACTTCATCTTCACCGTCGCCGGCGAGGAGCTCGGCCTGGTCGGTGCCGGCCTGCTGATCCTGCTCCTCGCGGTGGTGATCTGGCGCGCCCTGGCGATCTCGGCGCAGGCCGGCGACCTGTTCGGCCGGGTCGCCGCCGCCGGCATCGCGTGCTGGTGGGGCTTCCAGGCCTTCCAGAACATCGGCATGTGCCTGGGCATCATGCCCGTCACCGGCGTGCCGCTCCCGTTCGTCTCCTACGGCGGCAGCTCGTTGTTCGCCGGGATGCTGGCCCTCGGCCTGCTCCAGAACATCCACCTGCGCTCGGCCGGCCCGGTCCGTCGCTGAGCCTCGCCGACCTCTCGCTGAGTAGGACGGACCGCCAGCCGCGACGTAACCTAGAGGGTCGGCGCGGCCGCTGTGCCCGCCCCTTCCTGCTGCCGATCCTGTCGAGGTGTTGCTGTCATGTCCGTCGCGTCGGTCTTCCCGCGTCTGGAGGCACGTCTGCCGTCGGTGCAGAAGCCCATCCAGTACGTCGGCGGCGAGCTCAACTCCGTGGTGAAGGACTGGGACTGCGCTGCGGCCTCGGAGACGGGCGGCCCGACCGTCCGCTGGGCGCTGATGTACCCCGACGCCTACGAGGTCGGCCTGCCCAACCAGGGCGTCCAGATCCTCTACGAGGTGCTCAACGAGCGTGACTGGATCCTCGCCGAGCGCACCTACTCGGTGTGGCCCGACATGGAGCAGGTCATGCGCGCGGGCGACGAGCACGGCCCGATCCCGCAGTTCACCGTCGACAGCCACCGCCCGGTGGGCGCGTTCGACCTCTTCGGCCTGAGCTTCTCCACCGAGCTGGGCTACACCAACATGCTCAACGCCCTCGACCTCGCCGGGATCCCGCTCCACGCGGCCGACCGCGGCGACGACGACCCGGTCGTGATCGCCGGCGGCCACGCCGCCTTCAACCCCGAGCCGATCGCCGACTTCATCGATGCCGCGGTGCTCGGCGACGGCGAGGAGGTCGTGCTCGCGATCTCCGACATCGTGCGCGAGTGGAAGCTCGAGAAGGAAGGTCCGGACGGCGCCCTCATGACCAGGGACGAGCTGCTGCGCCGCCTCGCGGTCACCGGCAACATCTACGTCCCGCGGTTCTACGACGTGGCCTACGCCGGCGACGGCGCCATCGAGGCGGTCGTGCCCAACCGTCCCGGCATCCCGTTCCGCGTCCGCAAGCACACCCTGATGGACCTCGACCAGTGGCCCTACCCGGCCAACCCGCTCGTGCCGCTGGCCGAGACCGTCCACGAGCGCTTCTCGGTCGAGATCTTCCGCGGCTGCACCCGCGGCTGCCGCTTCTGCCAGGCCGGCATGATCACCCGCCCGGTCCGCGAGCGGTCGATCAAGACCATCGGCGACATGGTCGAGAACGGCATCCGCAAGTCCGGGTTCGAGGAGGTCGGCCTGCTCTCCCTGTCGAGCGCCGACCACACCGAGATCGGCGAGGTCGCCAAGGGCCTCGCCGACCGATACGAGGGCTCCAACGTCTCGCTGTCGCTGCCCAGCACCCGCGTCGACGCCTTCAACATCACCCTCGCCAACGAGTTCTCCCGCAACGGCCGGCGCTCGGGCCTCACCTTCGCCCCCGAGGGCGGCTCGGAGCGCATGCGCAAGGTCATCAACAAGATGGTCAGCGAGGAGGACCTGATCCGCACGGTCGCCGCGGCGTACTCCCACGGCTGGCGCCAGGTGAAGCTCTACTTCATGTGCGGCCTCCCGCAGGAGACCGACGAGGACGTGCTGGCCATCGCCGACCTCGCCAAGCGCGTCATCGCGACCGGCCGCGAGGTCTCGGGCCGCAACGACATCCGCTGCACGGTGTCGATCGGCGGCTTCGTGCCCAAGCCGCACACGCCGTTCCAGTGGGCGCCGCAGCTCGACCACGAGGCCACCGACGAGCGGCTGCGGCTGCTGCGCGAGGTCGTCCGCGAGGACAAGAAGTACGCCCGCGCGATCGGCTTCCGCTACCACGACGGCAAGCCCGGCATCGTCGAGGGCCTGCTCTCGCGCGGCGACCGCCGCGTCGGCCGGGTCATCGAGCAGGTGTGGCGCGACGGCGGCCGCTTCGACGGCTGGAGCGAGCACTTCTCCTACGACCGCTGGATGGAGTCGGCCGCGACCGCGCTGGCCGGCACCGGCGTCGACGTCGACTGGTACACCACCCGCGAGCGCGACTACGACGAGGTGCTGCCCTGGGAGCACCTCGACTCCGGCCTCGACAAGGACTGGCTGTGGGGTGACTGGGAGGACGCCCTCGCGGCCGCCGACGGCGCCGACATCGAGATCGAGGACTGCCGCTGGACCCCGTGCTACGACTGCGGGGTCTGCCCGGAGATGGGCACCGAGATCCAGGTCGGGCCGACGGGGCAGAAGCTGCTGCCGCTGTCGGTCGTCTGAGCCGGGGGGTCGGCGTCGAGCCGCACCCCGTACGCCGCTCGACTGGGGAACTGCCTGCACCCCCTGAGAGCCGGGACAGGTGCCGTTGGTTCCCCAGCGACCCGGTTGATCCGTGGCATGCTCTCGGCTCGTGCTGCAGCTCCTCGATCTCGGGACCCGCAAGTTCTGGCGCCTGACCGGCCGCGAGGTCGACCTCGACGGCGCCGAGCGGTGGCTGGACGCCCCCATGAGCCAGTCCTCGCGGGTCACCCCCGCGTGGCTCGAGGCGGAGGCAGCGCGCCACAGCGGCGCGCTCGGCCGCCCGGACGACGGGGCCGGCCTGCTGGAGTCGATGACCGCGCTCGACGGTCCCGGGTTCGACTCGCGCCGGCTCCGACCGGAGGTGCGCGACTTCTACGAGCACACCTCTGCGTGGCAGATGGAGGTGTGGAGCGGCTGGTCGCCGCTGTTCTGGCCCGGCGGCGAGATCGTGTCCCGGGTGTGGGGCCGGCGCGTCGAGCAGCTCGCGCTGCCGATGCGACCCCTCGACGTCGCGCGCGGGATGGACAGCCGGGTCACCCCGATCCGCGACGGCGACGGCAGGCAGGTCGCGGCGGCCTGGACGCGTACGCTCCGCGGCAGCGGACGGCCCGTGTTCAGCGGCGCCTACTCCGCGCGTACGCTCTCCGGCGACGACGGCCCGGGTGTGCACGTGGCGTTCCCGCTGGAGTCCGGCAACGTGCAGGTCTTCCTGCGGCCGTCGGTCGTCGGTGACGGCGGGCTCCTGCTCGAGTCCCCGGCCGGTCGCTTCGGCCAGGACGGCGCGTACGTCGTGGTCCGCGACGGCGGGCGCACCTTCGCCGCCCGGCTGCCGCTGCACGAGACGTTCCGCGTCGAGGTCGACGAGCACGGGGTGCTGCGCACCGACCACGAGGTCCGGCTGTGGGGCGCCTCGGCCGTCCGGCTGCACTACAAGCTGGAGCGGGCCCGGTGAGCCTGCACTCGTTCCACCTCGCCGAGGTGCCGCGCCGGGTCGGGGCGCGGGCGCTCCTGCGCCCGTCAGGGCAGACGGTCGACGGTCTCGACCACGCCGAGTGCCTGTCGCTGATGCGGCTCGGAGCGCCGACGGTGTCGCCCGACCGCCTGCAGCTGCGTCGGCTCGCCGTCTTCGCGCAGTGGCGCGACGAGGCGGCGCTCGAGCGCTTCCTGGCTCGCGACCCGCTCGGCCGCTCGCTCGCCGGTGGCTGGCACGTGCGGCTGGAGTTCCTGCGGCGCTGGTCCACCCTGGCCGCGCTCCCCGGGCTGCCCGTCCGTGCCGGCGCCTGGGAGCAGGACGAGCCCGTCGTGGCCGTCACCGTGGCGCGGATGCACCTGCCGGAGGTGCCGCGCTTCCTGCGGCACGGCAAGCCCGTGGAGCGGCTCGTGCGCGACCACCCGGGCGTCACGCTCGCGCTGGCCGCCGTACGCCCTCCGCGCACGATCTCGACCTTCTCCGTGTGGCGCAGCGTGCGGGAGATGGAGGAGATGGTCCACGGTCGCTCGCAGGTGCCGGACCCCGCCCGCCACGCCACCGCGATGGCCGAGCGTGAGCGGCGCGACTTCCACCGCGAGTTCGCGACCTACCGGTTCCGGCCGCTGTCCGAGCACGGCGTGTGGCAGGGCCGCAGCGGCATCGTGCCGGCGCGTTAGCCGGGGCACGCCGACTCGACGCGTCGCCGTTAGGCTCAGGGCCGACACCGGAGGAGGACCGTTGGCAGATCCGAAGAGGGAAGCAGACGAGGGGTTCGCGGAGGACCGCCCCTACCTGCGAAGCGCCACCGGCCGGCGGCTCTACGTCGACCCCGCCGACGAGCGCGCACGCGCGCTCGACCGGTCGGGGGGTTCGATGAACGATGGCTCGATGCGCGTCTGGGAGGTCGCTCTGTCGATGCGGAGCTGGGACGTCGTCGTCGACGTGGGAGCGAACTACGGCGAGATGCTGCTCGGGGCACCGTTGCCGAGCCACTCGCGACTGGTGTGCTTCGAGCCCAACCCCCAGATCCTTCCGCACCTGCGGCGATCGATCGCCGAGTCCGGACTCGAGGTGGACCTCCGTGCGGTTGCCGTGGGAACCGAGAGGGGCGAGTCGACCTTCTACGTGGACACGGTCTGGTCCGGCCGCTCGGGGCTGGCACAGACGCACCGTACGGACGCCGAGCACCGTCTGGAGTCGGTGACCGTGCCGATGTCGACCCTCGACTCCGAGCTGGAGGACCTGGCGGAGGCGGCGAGCGTCTGCATCAAGGTGGACGTCGAGGGCGGCGAGTTCGCGGTGCTCGCAGGGGCCGAGCGACTGTTGTCCGCCACCCGGCCGTGGGTCGTGATGCTGGAGATCCTGCACATGGACCCCTTCGAGGTCGCCTCGTTGGCAGCCACCTACACCATGCGTGTGCTCGACCGGAGGACGGGAGAGCTCGTCGTGGTGCCGCCCGCCACTCCCCGCTGGGTGAGTGAGCTCCTGGACGCCGGGTGGCTCTACCCGCAGGACGCCCTCCTCACCACTCGGGAGGCGGCGTGAGCGAGCGGCGTCCGCGCCGGGCGGTCTACCGTGCCCTGATCGGCGGCTACGAGGTCCTGCGCGAGGAACCTCTGGCACGCCAGTCAGCCCTGCCGTTCCTCTGCTTCACTGACGACCCGGACCTCACCAGCGACACGTGGGAGGTCGTGCACGTGGATCTCCGGCTCCCTGCCGACTCCACGCGCAGTGCACGCGCGCTCAAGATCCTCGGCCACCCGCGGCTCGACGAGTTCGACGAGACCTTGTGGGTCGACAACACCGTCGAGCTCCTGCAGGCGCCCGACGAGCTCTTCGACCAGTGGCTGGCGAACGCGGACGTCGCGGCGCCACTGCACTCCTACCGGGCCTCCGTCCTGGCGGAGGCAGAGGCAGTCCTCGACGCTGGGCTCGATGACTTCGCGCGCGTCTACGAGCAGCTCGCTCACTACGTGGCGCAGGACCGCGACTCGGTCGAGGAGAACCCCCACTGGACCGGTATGGTCGCACGGCGGCGCACGGACCACACCGAGCGAGCGATGCTGGCGTGGTGGGAGGACGTGCTGCGCTACTCGCGGCGCGACCAGCTCTCGTTCGTCCCGACCATGCGTGCGAACGGGATCCGACTGCACTCGGTCCCTCTGGACTCGTTCGGCTCGGCGTGGCATGCGTGGCCCCGTGCCGAGGGCCGCGACCTCCGCCGCGTCGGATCAGGGCTGCGGGAGGCGCTTCGGCCGGAGGCGAGTCGGGTCGGCGTGCTGCAGGAGGAGCTCGACCGCGCGACCGAGGCCATGGCGCACGCGATCTCGGGACGGGAGAACGTGATCTCCGGTCTCCAGGAGTCGCTCGACGAGGCCAGGACACGTGCCGACGCCGCCCAGGCCGAACTGGGCGTCGTGCGTCACGAGCGCGACCTGGCGCACATCGAGGTGACTCGGCTCACTGCGCGGGTCGACGCACTCGATGACGCGGTCCAGCGCAGGACGAAGAAGGTGCGGTCACTGCGTCGGCAGTTGAAACGCGCCCGCGCCGAGGCGGCTCCACCCGCGAGACGCCACTGGACGCGTCGCATCTGGCGGCGCTGACACCTGGTGCGGTCGTCGGTCGTGTCCGAGCGCGGGGCCGCGGCAGGGGTGCAGCGGCCCCGTGCCGGGAGACGGGTGAGCGACCAGGGGTCGCTAGAGTTCGGCGGGTGAGCGAGCCCGACCTGGAGACCCTGCGCGACGAGGTCGACCTGCTGCGTCGCGAGCTGGCTGCCGCGCGCGCCGATCAGGAGAAGTCGGGGGAGCGGGAGGCCCGGCTGCGCAAGTCGCGCGACCGCGCCGCCAAGGCCGCCGACACCCTGTCCGCGCTGCTCGCCGAGCGGCTGCGCGGCGAGACGGCCGTGGCGGGCGCCGGCGAGAAGTCGTGGTGGCGGCGAGGCTCGACGAGCATCACGGCCGAGGAGGCCGGGCAGCTGGAGCTGATCCGCCAGTCGCCGCTGTTCGACGCCGCCTACTACCTCCGCAGCCACCTCGACGTCGCCCGGCGCGGCGAGGACCCCGGCGTGCACTTCCTGCGCCACTGGGACCACCCGTTCCGCAAGCCGAGCGAGGCCTTCGACATCGCCCAGTACGTCCTCGACCACCCCGAGGTCCTCGTCGAGCGGGTCAACCCGCTCGTGCACTTCCTCGCCTCGGCCGAGTCCGACGGCGCCGACGCCTACCCGCCGGCGAGCCGGTGACGGGCGGCGTGCAGCCGGAGGGGACAGGTCGGCTCGAGGACCGGCTGGCCGAGCGGCGCGCCGTCGTCGCGGACTTCGACGACCGGTGGGCGGGCTTCGTGCGGCGCTGGCGCCGCGCGGGCGCCGACGGTCCCGAGGCCGCCCACGCTCTCGTCGAGGCGGTGCTGCGCGACGGGCTGCCCGAGGGCGGCTCAGGCGGCGCGCAGCCACCCGAGCGGGCGCGGGTCGCGGCCGCGCGTGCCGTCGTGGCGGCGAGCGGCTTCCTCGACGCCGACGAGTACGCCGTGCGCCACCGGCTGCGACGCGGCACCGACCCCTACCGCCACCACGTCGAGACCGGCTGGCGGCTGCTGCAGAACCCCAGCCCGCGCTTCGACCTCTGGTCCTACTGGGTCGACCACCTCGACCCGACCGCCGAGGGCGCCGACCCCCTCCTGCACTGGCTGGTGGTCGGTCGCCACGTCGGGTGGGGGCCCGTCCCCGAGCCACCCCCGGAGCGGACGCCGGTCCGGCCGGCCGCCGGCACCACGCCGCGTCGGCTGTGCCTGTTCGCGGCGTACGACGCGGACGGGGTCGTCGACGACTACGTCGTGACCTACCTCCGTGAGCTCTCCCGGCACGCCGACGTCTTCTACCTCGCCGACGGCGTCCTGGAGCCCGGCGAGCTCGACAAGCTGGCCGACGTGACGGCGGGGGCGTGGAGCGTCCCGCACGGCGGGTACGACTTCGGCTCGTTCTCGATGCTCGCCCGCGACCTGGTCGGCTGGGACGTCGTCGACTCCTACGACGAGCTACTGCTCGCCAACGACTCGTGCTTCCTGCTGCACCCGCTCGACGACGTGTTCGCCACGATGGACGCCCGCGCGTGCGACTGGTGGAGCCTCCAGGCCACGTCGATGGAGCACGACGAGAACTACTTTCGCGACGACTCCCCGATCCCGCTCGCCGAGGCCAAGCAGCGGTTCATCGGCCCGCGCCACTTCAGCGACGTGCGCTACCTGCACCTGAGCTCCTACTTCCTGGTCTTCCGGCGGCCGGTGGTCGCCGACGAGGGCTTTCGCTGGCGCCTCGACACGGTCGTCCCGCAGGAGGCCAAGGGGCTGGTGGTGCACAAGTACGAGATCGGCCTCAGCCGCCACCTCACCGACGCGGGCTACGACTTCGACACGTGGCTGCCGGACCTGCAGCCGTTCCACCCGCTCTACTCCCGTCACGTGTTCGACCTCGTCGGCGGGGGGTTCCCGCTGGCGAAGCGCAACTTCCTCGGCGAGAACCCGCGCCGCGCGCCCGACGTGGGCCGGTGGCGCGAGCGCCTCGCCGTCCTCGCCCCGCAGGCGCGGCTGGCGGAGATGGCCGCGAACATCGACCGGGTCACCGACCCCGCGCGTCTCCACGACGCGTACGACGTCGTCCAGGACCCCGCGACCGGACGCCGGAGGGTCCGCACCTCCGCCCTGGCGGGTCACCCGTTCCGGCGGATGGACCGCGAGACGCCGTCCTTCGGCCACTGGTGGGCCTTCGCCGCCGGGCCCTCGGGCCGGCTCGACCCCGGCGTGCGCGCCGTCCTCGAGGAGGTCCGCCACGACCCGAGCATCCGGAAGGTGGTGCTGACCCGTACCCGCCCGCTGCTCGACGACGTCGCAGGGGAGGGCGTGACCGTCCTCCCGATCGCCACGCTGGAGGGCCAGGAGGCCGTCTTGCGGTGCGGCGTGATCGTGACCGCCGACCCGCTCGCCGCCGCCCTCCCGCACGCCCCGCTGCCCGCCCGGCACCGGATCGTGCACGTCGGTGCTCCCTGGGCACCCGGCTCCACCGCTCCGGACCTGGGCGCCGTCGACGTCGTCGCGGTGATCTCCGACCACGAGGCCGCGGCACGCCGGGTCGCGGGTCCGCACCTCGGCGAGGACGACGTGTGGCCGACCGGCCTGCCGCGCCACGACCTGCTGGGTGCCGACGTGCTGCCCGACGACCTGGCGCGGGCCGAGGCGCGGCTGCGGGCGAGGCTCGAGGGGCGTCCGCTGGTCGTCCTCACCGGGGAGGGGCCCGCCGCCCTCTCCGGCGACGAGGTGGCACGCCTGGGGGACTGGGCGCGCGACGCCGGGGTGGTCCTCGGGGTGCGCGAGGCCCGCCCGGACGCGCCGACGGGACTGACGTACGCGCTGCGGTCGCTCGCTCCGCTGGGCCTCAGCGACCGCAGCGTCGTGTCCGCGGCGGTCGTCCTGCGGTCCGCCTCCGCGCTCGTCGACGGCTCCGCGGCCGGCCTGCTCGACGCCCGCGCCGCCGGGCACGCCCTGGTGGTGCACCGCCCGGGCGACGGCGTGGGACCGCTCCTCGACGGGCTGTCCGCGGCCGCCGCCGGGGGCTGGGCGGCACCGCCCGCCCTGCCGGAGGGTGTCGTGCCGCTCGACGGCGGCGCCGCCCGCCGGTTCGTGCACCGGGTGCGCGAGCGCGAGCTCGCGCGGGGCTGAGCCGAACCCCGCCGACGCGTCCGGGCCCGCGCACGTGCGGCGGATGTCGCCCTCAAGACGGACGGGCGAGGGCCGGGACCGCCGCACGTGCGGCGTGGGCGGTCGGGCCCAGGGTCAGGCGCCCGCCGGCCCACCCTCGAGCGCGGCCTCCTCTGCCAGCCACACGTCGACGGGCAGATAGG
>JAESGW010000585.1_pt1 | contig 24125 bp, 23 predicted proteins | sample 9269791 | NCBI WGS metagenome assembly JAESGW01 (sample SAMN16773120, study PRJNA677053) | algae metagenome | isolation source: Aphanocapsa lilacina HA4352-LM1 and co-occurring heterotrophs from near cave... | place: USA: Maniniholo cave, near Haena, Kauai, HI | collected 2009-07-28 | reverse complement strand
GATGGCGGTGGTCTTCGCGATGATCCAGCCCTTGGTCTTCCTCGGCCTCTTCGCACCACTGCTGCCTGACATGGCCGCCGGCGGCTCGGCGCTCCAGTGGTTCGTGCCCGGCATCGTCGCGATGACCGCGCTGATGGGCGCGTCGTTCACCGGCGCGAACCTCATGGAGGAGATGCAGTCCGGCTCGCACGAGCGGCAGCTGGTCTCGCCGCTCGGGCGACCCGCCCTGCTCGTCGGCCGCGCCCTCAAGGAGGTCGTGCCGATGCTGATGCAGGTCGCGATCATCGTCGCGGTCGTGACGCCCTTCAGCTTCGACCTGCACCTCGGCGGCGTGCTGGTGGCCGCCGTGATCCTGTCGGTCTTCAGCGTCGGCGTCGGCGCCCTGTCCTTCGCCCTCGCGCTCGCCTCGAAGGGCCAGGACTGGATGTTCTGGACGATCCAGCAGACGCTGCTCTTCCCGGCCCTGCTGACCGCGGGCGTGCTGCTGCCGGTGGACGGGGCGCCGCGCTGGCTCGAGATCGTGTCGATGCTCAACCCCATGACGTACGTCGTCGACGCCTCGCGCGCGCTCTTCGCCGGCACCTGGCCCGCCGACGTCGTCCTCCAGGGTGCAGCCGGAGCTGCGGTGGTCGCTGCCGTCGGACTGCTGGTCGGCGTACGGGCGATGCGCCGCTCGAGCTGAGGAACGGCCCGACATCTTCAGCGAGTGCCTGACATCTTCAGCGATCCCCGGTCAGCCGCGGGTCGCTGAAGGTGTCAGCCTGTGCACGGCCTGACATGTTCAGGAATCACCGGTCAGCCGGGGATCCCTGAACATGTCGGCCTGTGCAGGAACCGGGAGGTCAGGAGCCGAGGACCGCCGGCAGCGTCGCGCGCCAGGCCGCCTTGGCCTCGGCGACGGCCAGGTCGAAGGCATCCTCGACCGAGATCGTGTCGCCGCCGGTGCGCCCGAGCGGCGTGATCGGTACGCCGTGGCGCCCGGCCAGCGCGACCAGCGCGTCGGCCTGCTCGTCGGTCACGGTCACGAGGGCGCGGGCGGTCGACTCGGCGAACAGCGCGACGAAGGCGTCGTCCGCAACCGCGGCCAGGGACACCGAGACGCCGATGTCGCGACTGAAGGTCGACTCGGCGAGCGCCTGCGCGAGGCCGCCGTCGGAGAGGTCGTGCGCGCTGGTGACCACGCCGTCGCGCGCGGCGTCCTGCAGGAGCGCGGCGAGCGCCTGCTCGGCGGCGAGGTCCAGCGCCGGCGGCAGGCCGCCGAGGTGGTCGTGCACGACGTGGGCCCACTCCGAGCCGGAGAGCTCGTCGCGGGTCTCGCCGAGCAGGAACACGCGCTCGTCGGCAGCCTGGAACCCGGTCGGCGTACGCCGGGTGACGTCGTCGATCACGCCGAGCACCGCGACCACGGGGGTCGGGAGGATCGCCGTCTCGCCGGTCTGGTTGTAGAGGCTGACGTTGCCGCCGGTGACCGGGACACCGAGCTCGAGGCACGCGTCCTTGAGGCCACGGCAGGCCTCGGCGAACTGCCACATCACGTCGGGGTCCTCGGGCGAGCCGAAGTTGAGGCAGTCGGAGACCGCCAGCGGCCGCGCGCCGCCGGTGGCGACGTTGCGGTAGGACTCGGCCAGCGCGAGCTGCGCGCCGGTGTAGGGGTCGAGCCGGGCGAAACGGCCGTTGCAGTCGGTGGACACCGAGACGCCGAGGTTGGTGTCGGCGTCGACGCGGACCATGCCGGAGTCGGCCGGCTGCGCCAGGACGGTGTTGCCCTGGACGTAGCGGTCGTACTGGTCGGTGATCCACGACTTGTCGCAGAGATTGGGCGACGCGACCAGTCGGAGCACGGTCTCGCGCAGCTCCTCGCCGGTCGACGGACGAGCCAGGCGCGAGGCGTCGTCGGCCTGGAGGGCGTCCTGCCAGTCCGGACGGGCGTACGGTCGGTGGTAGGTCGGACCGTCGTGCGCGACGGAGCGCGGCGGCACGTCGACGACGCGCTCGCCGTGCCAGTCGATGTGGAGGCGTCCGGTGTCGGTGACCTCGCCGACGACGACGGCCTCGACGTCCCACTTCTCGCAGATCGCCATGAAGGCCTCGACGTCAGCCGGCTCGACGACCGCCATCATCCGCTCCTGCGACTCGCTCATGAGGATCTCCTCGGGAGCGAGCGTGGAGTCGCGCAGCGGCACCCGGTCGAGCTCGACGTGCATGCCGCCGTCGCCTGCCGAGGCCAGCTCGGAGGTGGCGCACGAGAGCCCGGCGCCGCCGAGGTCCTGGATGCCGGCGATCACGCCGGCGGCGAAGAGCTCGAGGGTGCACTCGATGAGCAGCTTCTCCATGAAGGGGTCGCCGACCTGCACGCTGGGGCGCTTGGCCGGGCCGGTCTCGTCGAAGGTCTCCGAGGCCAGGACCGAGACGCCGCCGATGCCGTCGCCACCCGTACGGGCGCCGTAGAGCACCACCTGGTTGCCGGTGCCCGACGCGTTGGCGAGGTGGAGGTCCTCGTGGCGGAGCACGCCGACGCAGAGCGCGTTGACCAGGGGGTTGCCGGCGTACGTCGCGTCGAACACGGCCTCGCCGCCGATGTTGGGCAGGCCAAGGCAGTTGCCGTAGCCGCCGACGCCGGCGACGATCCCGGGCAGCACGCGCGCGGTGTCGGGGGCGTCGAGCGGGCCGAAGCGGAGCGGGTCCATCACCGCGACCGGGCGGGCACCCATCGCGAGGATGTCGCGGACGATGCCACCCACGCCCGTGGCCGCTCCCTGGTAGGGCTCGACGAACGACGGGTGGTTGTGGCTCTCGACCTTGAAGGTCACGGCGTAGCCCTGACCGATGTCGAGGACGCCGGCGTTCTCGCCGATGCCGGCCAGCATCTTGCCGACGGGCGTCTCCTGCGGGATCTCCCCGAACTGCTTGAGGTGCACCTTGGTGGACTTGTAGGAGCAGTGCTCGCTCCACATCACCGAGTACATCGCGAGCTCGGAGCTCGTCGGACGACGGCCGAGGATCTCGCGGATCCGGGCGTACTCGTCGGCCTTCAGCCCGAGGTCGGCCCACGGCTGCTCGCGCTCGGCGTCGGCGGCCGCCAGGGCCACCGTGTCGAGGGTGCCGGTCGCGCCAGACGTCGTGAGGCCGGCGTTGGCGGGGGATGCGGACTGCGGAGCGCTCGTGTCGGGCACGGCGCCAATCTACCGGCGACCGCCCTCGTGGTCCGCGTCGGGCGCCGGGTCGTGGACGACCTCGATGACCGGCCTGCACGGAGCCGCGTCGGCCCCCTCGACGTCGTCGGCTCCGGCCACGTCGTCGCCCTCGTCGGGCAGCTCCGGCTCGTCGTGCTGCGAGGCCCGGTCGCGCCCGGACTCACGCTCGGACTCACGCTCCGCCCTGCGGGCCGCGCGCTCGGCGCGCTTCTCCTCGAGCGCAGCGCGCTTGGCCTCCCTGCTGGCCTCCTTGGCGGCGTCCTTGTCGCGGGCGGCGCGCGCGGCGGCCTCCTCCGACGGGGGGCCCTCGAGCCGCGGCGTCGGCATGCGTGAGGGCCCGACGCGACCGCTGGCCATGCCCCTCGACATCGTGCCCGCCCGAGCCGCCATCGCACCGGCGCCCATCCCACCGATCGGCGGGGTCGCCGGCTGGCCCGCGCGCTTGGCAGCGGCACGCCGCAGGGCAGCGGCGGCCGCAGCGGCGGCGTACGGGCTCGGGTCGGACGTCGAGATCCCGGTCAGGTCGGGCATGGACACCGAGATCGGGGCGATCGGCGGCAGCGCGGACACGCCCGCCTGGGAGGCGCCGCGCACCGAGGTGGACTCCGGCGGCACCGAGCCCACCCCGGACACCTCCTGGGCGGGGCCGAGGATGCCGGGGAACCTGCCGCTGGTCAGCGTCACCAGCTCGGTGCGCACCGTGACGAGCTCGGCTCGCGCCGAGCGGAGCCGGGTGCTCTCCTGGTCGAGCGCCAGGGTCAGGCGTCGACGGATCTCCTCGGTCTCGGCCTGCCCGCGCGCGACCTTGCTCCGGTCGTCGTCCTCGGACGGCTTGAAGACGAGGTGGCCCGACGCGCCGACCTTTTCGTGGGGGACCATCGCCACGGTGGTCCACGCCTGGTCGAGCTCCTTCTGGGAGGAGGTGAGGACCGCGCTGACGGCCCGCAGGCAGCTCGCGATCTGGGCGGCGAGCGAGGTGAACCGGTCGAGGTTGGCGAGGACCTGACGGCGGTGCTCGGCGAAGCTCTCCGCGGCCGCTGCGTCCCATCCCTCGGTGGCGCGACGAGCTGCCTCGACGAGGTCGTCGCCACGACGCGCCATCACGGCGCCGAGCTCGGTCCAGCGCTCGGCGGCGGCCTCGAGCGGCCGCACGTCGGCGCGGAGCTCCCACGGGTTGGCCGGCACGGTCAGCGCCCCCCGCATCCCGGGGTCGACCCGAACGGGCCCTCGCCGAGCGCGCGGGAGGCCCGGGCGAGCTCGGCGGCCACGGTGTCGTCGGCGCGTACGGCGTCCTGCGCGGCGTCGACCAGGCCGGCGATGCCGAGCTGGAGCGCATCGGCGAGCGAGGTCACGACCTCGCCGGCGTCGGCCAGCGCGTCGGCGTAGGAGGCGGAGAGGTTCACCGTGCCGGGGTTGTCGCCCAGCACGCTGCAGGCCCCGGACAGCTCGTCGAGCGCGATCGCCCAGTCGCTGCGCATCGAGTCGAGGACGTGCTCGGACGAGGCCGCCAGCTCGACCAGCCTGGCCGGCTCGACCTGCATCAGGGATCGCTTCGCGTGTCCGCCCACACCAGCGCCGATACCCGCACGCGCCCTGGCCAAACACCCGGGACGCGACCTGTGGGCGACCAAACATCGCGGTCGGCGGTTTCGCCGGTCGTCGATGGGGGAAGTGAGCCAGCAACGCCCCGCCGCTCGGACCCCCAGGAGCCGTGATGAACGCCGTGATGACCGTCGACCTCTCCGAGCTGGACGCGTGGTCCGCCCAGGTCCAGCGCGCCAGCGACGACCTGACGGGCATCGCCCGCAACGGCGGCCACAGCCTCGTCCAGACCGACTTCGGCCCGATCCTGGAGACGATGATGGGCGCCTACAACTCGCTGCTCCCCTCGGTGCACCAGTCGCTCGAGGACAACGGCACCGGCATGGGGGACCACGCGGAGGCGCTGCGCGCCACGGCCCGCGACTTCACGCTCACCGAGGACGGCATCGTCCGCCGCCACAACGCCACCGGCGTCGACGGGCGCGACGGCTCGACCAGCTTCTGGGACGTCGCCGACACCACGATCCGGCGTGCAGCCCCGACCGAGACGAGCCTCCCGCAGATCAGCTTCGGCTTCCCCTACGACACCGTGTGCGACCTGGTCAGGATGCTGACCGGCTTCGACATCCGCGCCGAGCTCGCCGAGAAGATCGGGGGCGACGTGGTCGGCGCCTCGACGCAGGGCTCGTCGTTCGGCGCCCTCGGCACCTCGATGAAGGGCGTGGCGGCCAACCTCCAGAGCGGCGGCCAGACCATCTCCCGCACCTGGCAGGGCTCCACGTCCGACGCCGCGATCAAGCAGATCGGCACCTGGGTCGGGTCGCTCGACACCCAGGCCGGCCAGCTCATCCAGATGGGGCAGAACATCGTCCAGATCTGCCGGGACGCCTGGCAGACCGCCCTGTCGGTCGTGCAGTGCGTGAAGTCGGCCGTGCAGACCGTGTCGTCGGCACTGGCCACGATGAGCATCCCCGGAGTCGGCTGGGCCCGGGTCGTGCAGGCCGTCTTCCAGGCCTTCCAGGCCGTGATGAAGGCCTACCAGGCGATCATGAAGCTCATCAACATCCTCCAGCAGGTCAAGTCCTTCATCCAGACCGTGAAGAACTTCTTCGACGGCGACAAGGCGCCGGTGTCGACGCCCACCGCGCCCACCGCGACCGGCGCCCCGAGCAGCGTCACGCGCGATCCGGCCTCGATCACCACGCCGACGGTCGGTCGGCCGGCCGCTCCCACTGCCCCGGTCGCGCCAGCCGTCGCCACGGCCTAGCATCCGCCTCCATGGACGACCCCCGCAGCCAGACCGAGATCCTGGCCGCCATCAGCGCAGCCCGCGAGGACCTGACCGCCAGCCTGGCCGACCTCAGGGCGACCGTCGACCAGATGAACGCCCGTCCCCTGCTGAGCGACGAGGAGAAGGAAGCGCTCGAGGAGCAGGCCGCCTCCGGCGAGCTCGGTGACGACATGGTGACCCTCGTGGAGAAGATCCGCGGCGGCGAGGACACGTGGGAGGCCGTCTTCTCCGGGGAGTCGCCCAACGGCGCGCTCCTCCAGGGCCACCTCACCAAGATGGTCGAGGAGCACCAGGACGACCTGGCGCTGGCCTTCGAGGAGCTCATCGAGGAGGAGGAGGCCAAGGGCAACTTCCTCTTCGACGAGGTGCCTCCCCCGGCGGACGGCTGACCCGGGCGTACGACGCCTGTGAACTACGACGGTGTAGTTCAGGCGAACGACTGTTACGCGTGTGACTGGTGTGGTTCTCTGGGCTCTGCCCTCCCGTACCTGCCCCTTCCCCACGTGCTGCTCGTCCCGCTTGGAGACACCCATGCGTCGCCTCGTCCTCGCCGCCCTCTCGCTCGTCCTCGTCGTGCCTGCGTACGCCTCGTCGCCCGCCGCTGCGGACGACGGGCCTGGTGCCGCCGAGGTCACCAGCGCCCGCAAGCTGGCCTCCCAGCGCCAGGTCGCGCTGGCCACGCCGGGCGACTTCACCGGCTACGGGTTCGACCAGTGCCTGGCCCCGACCCAGGCGGCCATGAACACCTGGTGGAGGAAGTCGCCGTTCTCGGCCGTCGGCATCTACATCTCGGGGGACTCGCGCGCCTGCCGCTCGCAGCCGAACCTCAGCCCCACCTGGGTCGCCGCCCAGGTCGCGCGCGGGTGGCGGCTCCTGCCGATCGCGCTCGGCCCGCAGGCCTCCTGCCAGCCGCGGTTCCCGCGCTACGCGGACGACTTCACGATCTCCAGCAAGCCCGCCGGTGGCTACGCCGTCGCCGCCGCGCAGGGCGCTGCGGAGGCCGACAAGAACGCGGCCGACGCGATGGCGTACGGCATCGGACCGGGCAGCACGATCTGGTACGACCTCGAGGGCTTCGACCTCGGCAACACCCACTGCCGTGAGTCGGCCCTGGTGTTCACCAGCGCCTGGGTGAGCCGGATCAAGGCGCTCGGCTACACCGCCGGCTTCTACTCCAGCGCCAGCTCGGGCATCAAGATGCTCGATGACGCGCGCCGCCTCCGTCCGGGCCAGTTCGCCCTGCCGGACCGCATCTGGATCGCCCGCTGGGACGGCGTCGCCAACACCTCGACGACCTACATCCCCGAGGATGGCTGGCGCCCGGGCGGCCGGATGAAGCAGTACCGCGGCGGCCACAACGAGACCTGGGGCGGCGTCACCATCAACATCGACAGCAACTTCATCGACCTCGGCGCCGGCTCGCTCCCCCGGCCGGAGGGGCGCTGCCCCGGCACGAGGCTCGGCTTCTGGAAGTACCCGGCGCTCTCCCCCGGGTCCGCCAGGACGACGAGGGTCAAGGTCCTGCAGTGCCTGCTCACCGAGCAGGGCACCTACTCCGGCCCGGTCAACGGGGCGTACGACGCCGCGACGGTCGCCGCGGCTCGGGCCTGGCAGACGGCGCGGAGGTTCACGCCGACCGACCGCTTCGCGAAGCGGCACTGGGTCGCGCTGCTGGCGGCCGGAGCGCGTACGACGATCAAGCGCGGGTCCGTCGACGAGTCGGTGCACCGCCTGCAGCGTGCTCTCAACGCGGCCGACGCGGGTCGGTTCCGGGCGAGCGGCGTGTTCGACGCGAAGACCGAGAAGGCGGTGCGGAAGTACCAGTCACGCCTGAAGATCGCGGTGTCCGGCGTGGCGACGCCGCAGACCTGGAACAAGCTGCAGCGGGGCCTCTGACCCGGACCGACCGCGGCGGCTCAGACCGGCGGACCGACGAGCAGGGCGACCCCGGTCAGGCCGAGCACGGCGACGAGGCCGACGAGAGCGCCCTGCGCAGGGCGGCGCAGCAGCCACGCCGCGACCTTCTCCACGAGCCCGACGGGCGGCTCGGTGCGCAGGCGCCACGAGTCGGCGAGCAGGCCCGAGCGCTCGGCGTGGCGCTCGAACGGCACGGTCGCGAACGGCGGGACCGCCGCACCGAGGCCGAGCGCGAGGCGGCTGAGCGGCCACCGCTGGTCGACCCAGAGCAGGCCCGTGGCCAGGCAGTAGGCGATGAACACGACGCCGTGGACCATGCCGAAGACCTGCACGCCGAGCTCGGTGGTCTCCGTGACGTACTTGAGGAACATGCCCGTCAGCAGCAGCGCCCAGGTGACCGCCTCCGCGACGGCCACCCCGCGGTAGAGACGGCGGGGGGTGATGGCGGTGGTCATGCGAAGACGGAGGAGGCGAGCGAGGTGAAGAAGCCGAGCCCGTCGGTGCCGGGACCGGTGAGGTCCTCGACCGCGTGCTCGGGGTGCGGCATCAGGCCGACGACGTTGCCGCGCTCGTTGGAGATGCCGGCGATGTCGCGCAGGGAGCCGTTGGGGTTGTCGTCGAGGTAGCGCGCCACGACGCGACCCTCGCCCTCGAGCAGGTCGAGGGTGGCCTCGTCGGCGACGAAGCCGCCCTCGCCGTTCTTGAGCACGATGGTGACCTCGGCGCCGGCGGCGTAGGCAGACGTCCACGGGGTGTCGACACGCTCGATGCGCAGCCGCTGGTCGCGGCAGACGAACTTGCGGTGGTCGTTGCGGATCAGGGCGCCCGGCAGCAGGTGCGACTCGCAGAGGATCTGGAAGCCGTTGCAGATGCCGAGGACGGGCATGCCCTTCCCCGCGGCCTCGACCACGGAGGTCATCACCGGCGCGAAGCGGGAGATGGCGCCGCAGCGGAGGTAGTCGCCGTAGGAGAAGCCGCCCGGGAGCACGACCGCGTCGACGCCCCTGAGGTCGTCGTCGCCGTGCCACAGCGCCACGGCCTCGTTGCCGCCGATCGTGACCGCTCGGCGCGCGTCGACGTCGTCGAGCGACCCGGGGAAGGTGACGACGCCGACCTTCATCGGCCGGCCTCGTGCGCGACCTCGGCCACCGAGTGCTCCTCGACGTGGACCTCGAAGTCCTCGATCACCGGGTTGGACAGCAGCGTCTCGGCGACCTTCTCGATCTCCGCGAGCACCGCGTCGGTGATCTCGCCCTCGACCTGCAGCTCGAACCGCTTGCCCTGGCGGACGTCGGTGACGAGGTCGAAGCCGAGGCGGGGCAGCGCACCGAGCACCGCCTTGCCCTGGGGGTCGAGGATCTCGGGCTTGGGCATGACGTCGACGACGACTCGGGCCACGGGGTGCTCCTGGGTGACAGGGTGGGGCGGGCAGGCCCGAGTCTAGTGAGCAGGACGGCGCCCGCGCCCGCCGGGCATGCCTCTGGACGGAGCGGGTACGCAGGGGTGCAGGCGCGACGTCCAAGGAGGTCCGCATGGCGCACATCGGCATCTCCGGCTGGCGCTACGCCGGCTGGCGCGGGGTCTTCTACCCGCGCGGCCTGCCCCAGCGCCGAGAGCTCGCGCACGTGGGAGAGCGGCTCACGTCCGTCGAGGTCAACGGGTCGTTCTACTCCCTCCAGCGACCCTCGAGCTGGCGGGCGTGGGCCGCGGAGGTGCCCGAGGACTTCGTCTTCGCCGTGAAGGGCCCGCGCTTCGTCACCCATATGAAGAAGCTCGTGGACGTCGAGGCGCCGCTCGGCACGTTCCTGGCGAGCGGGGTGCTGTCTCTGGGCGACCGGCTCGGTCCACTCCTGTGGCAGCTCCCGCCCAACCTGGGGTTCCACCCCGACCGGCTCGCCGCGTTCTTCGACCTGCTGCCGCGCAGCACCGGCGACGCCGCGTCGTACGCCGCTGCCCACCACGACGCGTCGAAGCTCAAGGAGCCAGCCGACACCGCGACTCCGGCCGACCGCCCGCTGCGCCACGTCCTCGAGGTGCGGCACCAGTCCTTCCGCACGGCCGAGTTCTGCGAGCTGCTGCGTGCCCACGGGATCGGGATGGTGGTGGCCGACTCGGCCGGCACCTGGCCGATGTTCGACGAGGTGACCAGCGACGTGGCGTACGTCCGGCTCCACGGCGACACCGAGCTCTACGCCAGCGGCTACTCCGACGCTGCGCTCGACCGGTGGGCGGAGAAGGTGCGGGACTGGGAGGCCGACGGGCTCGACGTGTTCGTCTACTTCGACAACGACGCCAAGGTCCACGCACCCTTCGACGCGATGGCCTTGCAGGAGCGGCTGGGCATCGCGCCTGCCTCGAGGTCGTGAGCGTGGGGAACGAGATGCAGGCCGATCCACCGGTGGGGGCTGCATCTGGTTCCCCACTCACTCGAGCGACCTGTAGTGGTCGAGCATGATCGTGTCGAGCGCGGCCTCCTCCGCGTCCGGCAACGGCGGTGCGGGGACGAACGCGCCCAGCCGCCACCGCCGCCGGTCGTCGGGCAACCACAGCGCTCGCGCGCGGGCCGACTCCATCCGCTCCCGCCAGACGCGCTCGGGGTCACCGGCGACGAGGACGAACCCTTCGAGCCCCACGCCCCGCAACGCGTCAGCCCGCGCCTCGTCACGCCGCTGACGCTCGCGACTGCGGTGCGAGGCGCCGTTGTACTCGCCGTAGGTGCCCGACTGCACGTCCAGCAGGTCGACCACCGCGATCACCCGGCCCGACAGGTCGAGCACCTGCCGGTTCATGAGCGGGCGGGGGAACCCGAGGTCCGTCTCCCAGACCTGGAGCATCTCCGACTCCTTCGGCGAGCGGCACTCGGCGCACGCACGTCCCAGGGCGTACGACCCGGCGACCGGCAGGCGGCCACCCGCAGCCGCCACGTCCCGCAGCCGGTCGAGGTCGACGACCCGAGCCGCCAGTGCCATGTCGACCGCGACTCCGGCCCGACGGGCCGAGGTCGCTCGACGCAGCTCGTGGAGGAGCGCGAGCTCACCCGGTGCGCACGGGATGCCGAACCTCACCGCTGCTTCCGGGAGGACGCGGCGCGTGCGGGTCACCTCGATCCCGGCGCCGCGGATGCGCGACGTGTGGGGCAGCAGTGCGGGCACCGGCAGGCGCGTACGCCCGTCAGCGGCGAGGCCGTCGAACCACGACGCGCCAGCGAGGCGGAGCGCCGCCCACCCCGTGACCATGCCGCCGGCAGGCAGCCGGACCGCGGCCTCGAGGATGCGTTGCTCGACCGTCCGCGCGGCGCTCGCCGGGACCCGCAGGCCGTGGCTGCTCGTGCGCCAGCGCGGCCCGGCACCGGCGCCGCGCGTGGGCCCCGAGGTCCCGTCGGGGTCGACGCGGACCGGACGGACCAGCCCGGTCGGTGGCGGGCAGCAGGGGTGGAAGTCGGACATGACGAGGGCATGCCCGCAGGCACAGGGCTGCACGCGCCCGCGCGCTCAGCTGTGGAGAACGCCGTGCGGGGACCCGTACGCAGGCACATCTCAGGGATCGGCCTGCACCTGGATCCCCAGGACGGTCAGTCGGGCGTACGTCAATCCCGCCGACGCGCCGCCACGATCACCAGCGCCACCCCGAACCCGGCGAGGATCGGCCCGAGGACCGCCCAGAGCGACTGGTCGGTCATCGCGCTGCCCTCGATGTAGCCGAGCCCCTGGAAGGTCCAGATCGCACCCATCAGCACCATCAGCACGCCGAGTGCGATGCCGAGCCCGCGCATCAGCTGAGCTCGCGCTTGAGGATCTTGCCGGTCGCGGTCATCGGCAGGGCGTCGACGAACTCCACGATGCGGGGGTACTTGTAGCCGGCCATCTGCTCCTTGCCCCAGGCGACCAGCTCGTCCTCGGTCACGGTCGCCCCGTCCGTACGGATGACGACGGCCTTGATCTCCTCGCCGTGGCTCTCGTGCGGCACGCCGATCACGGCCGCGAGCGAGACGTCGGGGTGCGTCAGCAGGACCTCCTCGATCTCTCGCGGGTACACGTTGTAGCCGCCGCGGATGATCATGTCCTTGGACCGGTCGACGATGTAGTACCAGCCGTCGACGTCCTTGCGACCGAGGTCGCCCGAGCGGAACCAGCCGTCGACGATGGCCTCGGCGGTGGCGTCGGGGCGGCCGTAGTAGCCCTTCATGATGTTGGGGCCCTTGATGGCGATCTCGCCGACCTGGTTCTCGGGGTCGTCACCCTCCTCGATGTCCTCGCGGACGCCCGGCTCGGGGTTGATGAGCTTCATCTCCACCCCGGGGATCGGCTTGCCGATCGAGCCGACGCGCGCGGGCTCGCCCCAGACGGAGAAGCTGGCGACCGGCGAGGTCTCGGAGAGGCCGTAGCCCTCGAGGATGGTGACGCCGAAGCGGCGCTCGAACTCCTTGTGGACCTCGACCGGCAGCGCCGACCCGCCGGCGGCCGCGACGCGCATGGTGTCGGCGAGCTTCTTCACGTCCACGCCGGAGTCGTCGAGGGCGCCGAGGAGCCCCCAGTACATCGTCGGGACACCGGCGAAGAAGGTGACGCCCTCCCTGTCCATCAGCTCCAGCGCGGGGCCGGGCTCGAACCGGGGCAGCAGCACGACGGTGCCGCCGAAGGCGAAGCCGGCGTTCTGGATGACGGTCTGGCCGAACGAGTGGAACAGCGGCAGCACGCACAGCAGGGTGTCGGGGTTGTCGGCGTCGGCCCCGAAGAGCGCGTCGCTGGCCAGCGCGTTGGAGACCATGTTGCGGTGCATCAGCTCGGCACCCTTGGGCTGGCCGGTGGTGCCGGAGGTGTAGAGGATGACGGCGGTGTCGTCGTCGTCGACCTCGCGCGACTCGAAGGTCGGCGACTGCCCCTGCAACGCCTGGCCCAGCGTCTCCGCTCCCTCGACGGTCGACGCGGCCGCCGGGTCAGCGGTGATGAGGAAGAAGTGCTCGCACGAGTCGGTCTGCGCGAAGCCCGCGTGGCCCTCTGCCCCGATGGGCAGCTCGGGCGTGCCCTGGAAGCAGAAGTAGGCCTTCGCGTCGCTGTCGTCGAGGTGGTAGGCCACCTCGCGCCCCTTGAGCAGGACGTTGAGCGGCACCACGGTCGCCCCGGCCTTGAGGATGCCGTAGTAGACGATCGGGAAGTACGGCAGGTTCGGGCAGCTCAGCGCGACCTTGTCGCCCGGCTCGATCCCGCGCGAGACCAGCAGGTTGGCGACCTGGTTGGCGGCGGCGTCGACCTGGGCGTACGTCAGGCGGGTCTCCCCCAGCACGACCGCCGTACGGTCGGGGTGGGCCTGCGCGGATCCTTCGAGGAGCGAGGAGAGGTTCGGCATGCGGCCAACCTACTCAGGGGTGGTGAGGGGCGTCACCCGTCGGCGCGGTGCGCCATCAGGCGGCCGGCCTTGCGGAGGTCGGCGGCGATCGCGCGGCCGGCCAGCAGGCCCGAGGTCAGCGCCGCGGCGGCGTAGATCCCCGAGCCGATGACCTCGCCCTCGGCCTGCACCCGGCAACCGGCTCCGCGCGCGGTGAACCGCAGCCGCAGGCTGGCCTCGACGCCGCGCCACGTGCCGCGCTCGGCCCACGTGCGGAAGGGGACGAACTCCGTCACCACGAGGTGGGGGCGTACGCCGACGGCGGTCAGCTCGCTCCACGCCTGCCCGAGGTGGGGCTCCTCGTCGTCCGGCACGTCGACCGACAGCAGGCTGGACTGCCACCTCGGACGGTTGCGCGGGTCGACGAGGTAGGTGAAGGCCTGCTCCGCCGAGTGCGGGAGCTCGACGGCCGCGGTGAAGCGGCGGGTGCTCAGAACGACTCCCCGGTGAGCAGCTCGTAGGCCTCGACGTAGCGCGCGCGGGTGCGCTCGACGACGGCGTCGGGCAGCGACGGCGGCGCGTCGCCGGAGGTGCGGTCCCAGCCGGACTCGCCGGTGAGCCAGTCGCGCACGATCTGCTTGTCGTAGGACGCCTGGGCGCGGCCGGGCTGCCAGTCGGCGGCGGGCCAGAAGCGCGAGCTGTCGGGGGTGAGCACCTCGTCGGCGAGGACCGTCGTACCTCCCTCGGTCGCGGGACGACGACCGAACTCGAGCTTGGTGTCGGCCAGGATGATGCCGCGGTCGCGGGCGAGGTCGTGGGCCTTGTCGTAGACCTCCATGGTCAGCATCCGCAGCTCCGCGGCGGCGTCGTCGCCGACGGCCTCGACCACCGCCTCGTAGTCGACGTTCTCGTCGTGGTCGCCGAGGTCGGCCTTCGTGGCCGGGGTGAAGATCGGCTCGGGCAGGCGGCTCCCGTCCTGGAGGCCCGCGGGCAGCGCGATGCCGCAGACCTCGCCCGTACGCCGGTAGTCGAGCAGCCCGGTGCCGGTGAGGTAACCACGCGCAACGCACTCGACCGGGAACATCTCGAGGCGCTCGCAGATCACGGCGCGCCCAGCGACCTCCTTGGGGACGTCGGTGGAGACCACGTGGTTGCCCACCAGCCCGGCGAGCTGCTCGAACCACCACAGCGACATCCGCGTGAGGATCTCGCCCTTGTCGGGGATCGTCGTCTCGAGCACGAAGTCGTAGGCGGAGATCCGGTCGCTCGCCACCATCAGCAGCCGGCCCTCGTGCTCGCCTGCGTCGATGCGGTAGAGGTCGCGGACCTTCCCGGAGTGGACGTGGGTGGTGCCCTCGATCACGGGCGCTGCGGGGATGTTGGGGTCGGCCACGCCCCGAGCCTAGCGAGACTCAGCGGTGCAGCCACCAGCTCATCCGCCGCGTGATCCACGGGAGGAAGACGTACGTCATCAGCGGCGTCATCACCGTGGTGACCAGCACGACGCGCGGGACGATCGCCCAGTCCGCGATCGTGCGCGAGGCGACGAGGTTCGCGACCAGGCTCAGCGGCAGGAAGACCATGAAGATGACGACCATCTGCTTCCACCGCGGCGGCGCCGCGGGCGCGGCGCTGAGCAGCTCCACCGACGCCGGCTCGTCGAACCAGCCCTCGATGCCCGTACGCCGCTCGCGACGCGACTCCGCCACGTCACCGGCAGCGGCCTCGAGCCACCAGGCCCGCTGCGGGGACGCCTCCCAGGCGGCGAGCGACTCGGCGTCGGCGAAGCGGTAGAGCATGTGCCAGTCGGGCGAGTCGGTGCTGGGCCGCACCCAGCCCGAGCCGAGGAAGCCGTCGAACTTCTCCGCCATCGACGTGCCCGCCTGCATCCACGCCAGCATCTGGGTGGTGTGCGAGGGGTCGACGTGGCGGGTCACGGAGACGGTCACGGGTGCGGACATGCCCACCAGTGTCGGGCGCGCGCACCCGCGCGGTGAAGCCGCGGACGACGAGATCCCGGCCACGTCCGGGACGCCGGTCAGCGGACGCAGGTGACGAGGTCGTGCGCGCCGTCGGGCCGGGCGGCCTCGACGTAGTAGCGGACGCGGCCGTCCGGGAGGGGTACCGCCGTGGCGTAGCGGAAGGCTCCGTCGGCGTACGGCGAGCTGATCGGCGGTTGCGCGGTGCGGGTCAGCGCCACGCCGTCCCACGTCGCCGTCCCGGTCCTCTCCGCCCAGTTGGACTCCGCGTCCGGCCGACCGTCGTAGAGCACGGTGCCGTCGGGCAGGACCGCGCTCACCCGCGCGCCCCGCGCGTCCCAGTGCCCGTCCTGGCCGGCCAGCACCTCGCCGTGGTCGGTCCAGTCGAGCCCGTCGGCGCTGGCGAGGCGTCGCGTCGTCATCCGGTCCTCGTGGCCGGGCTCGTCGAGCGGGTGGCAGCACAGCCACATCTCATAGCCGTCGGCGCCCACGGTGATCACCGGGTCCTTCACGCCGGTGTCGCGGTCGCCGTCGTGCACGCGTCGCCGTACGCCGACTGGCAGACCCTCGACCGTGTCGGCGGTGAGGCTGTCGACCCACCAGTGCTTGGAGTCGGGCGTCGCGCACGAGAGGTAGAGCCGCCACCCGCCCTCGCGCAGTGGCACGAGCACCGGGCGCTCGAAGGACTCCGCGCCGAAGGCCTCGCGCGCGACCTCGGCGACCGGCTCGAAGGCGACGCCGTCGTCGGAGCGGGCGACGACCACCGAGACGCCGCGGCCGTCGGCGAGCGGGCGACGGACCCGCCAGGTGAGCCAGAAGACGCCGTCTACCAGGACGGCGCTCGCCGCCCCCGCCCAGTTGCCCACGCCCGGACCCGGGGCCGGCACCACGACCTCGACGTCGTCGTAGGTCGGCGGTGCGGCGGTGGTCGCGGTCATGCGGACACGATAGTCGACCAGATCACTCGAGTTCGAGGATCTAGCCGGTGACCTCGAACCTCGAGGCGCCCGTCACCGCCGCCTCGCGGGCCGCGACGTCGCGCACCCGCGCCGACGGCGGGCCGTGGCGGCACCACTCCACCAGCGCGTCGACGGCGTCGTCCTCGCCCTCGGCGTGCAGCAGCACCGTGCCGTCGACCTCGTTGCGTACCCAGCCGACGACGCCGAGATGCCGCGCCCGCTCCTGGGTGTGCCACCGATAGGCGACGCCCTGCACCCGCCCGGTCACCCTCGCCTCGATCGCCTTCACGACCCCGATCATGCACCGGGTGCAAGGCTGTCGGCGATGAGCCAGCGCGAGGACACCGACACCGCGCCCCAGGACGGGGCGTACGAGCCCGACCCGCGGCGCTGGCGGGTGCTCGCGGTGTCGCTCGTGGTCGGCTTCATGTCGCTGCTCGACGTCACGATCGTCAACGTCGCGGTCCCCTCCATCCGCGCCGGGCTCGAGACCAGCACCGCCACCATCCAGTGGGTCGTCTCGGGCTACGCGCTGGCCTTCGGCATGACCCTGGTCGCCGGCGGCCGCCTCGGCGACGCGCACGGTCGTCGCCGGATGATGACGATCGGCCTCCTCGGCTTCGTCGTCTCTAGCGCCGCGGTCGGCCTGGCGCCCAACGCGGCCTGGATCGTCGTCGCACGGCTGGCGCAGGGTGCCAGCGCCGGCCTGCTCACGCCGCAGAACTCCGGGCTCATCCAGCAGCTGTTCCGCGGCCCCGAGCGTGGCCGGGCGTTCGGGATGTTCGGGTTCACCGTGGCCGTCGCCTCCGCTGCCGGCCCCCTGATCGGCGGGGCCCTGATCGCCCTGCTCGGCGAGGAGAACGGCTGGCGCTCGCTCTTCCTCATCAACGTGCCGATCGGCGTGGTCGCACTGGTGCTGATCCGCCGCCTCGTGCCGGACAACGACGCCGGCGCAGCGGCTGAGAAGGACCCGCGCGTCGACCTGGTCGGCGCGCTGCTGCTCGGGCTCGCGGTGCTGTCGGTCCTCTACCCGCTGATCAGCCTCGAGGGCGGTGCCAGCCTGCCGCTGGTGGGCCTGCTCGCCTTCCCGGTGCTGGCGTGGGCGTTCGTGCGGTGGGAGCGCGAGACCGTACGCCGCGAGCGGCCGCCGCTGCTCGACGTGTCGCTGCTGCGCGGCCTGCCGGGCTATGCCAACGGCCTGCTCGTGGGCACGCTCTACTTCACCGGCTTCACCGGGATCTTCCTCGTGCTGTCGGTTCACCTGCAGGAGGGCGAGGGGTTCTCGCCGCTCGGGGCTGCCCTGCTGATGACGCCGTTCGCGGTCGGGGCGGCCGCGACCTCGCCGCTCGCCGGCCGGCTCGTCGGGCGGATCGGGCGCCGGGTCACCCTCGTCGCGCTCGGGGTGATGATGACCGGCACGGCCCTCGCGGCGGTGCTCGTCACCCAGCCCACCGACCGGCTGTGGTGGACGCTCGCGCCCGCGATGCTGCTCGCCGGCATCGGGGGCGGCGGGGTCATCTCCCCCAACTTCACCCTCACCCTCGCCGACGTCCCGCCCCAGATGGGCGGTGCTGCCGGCGGCGCGCTGCAGACCGGGCAGCGGATCGGCTCCGCGCTCGGTGCCGCACTGCTGATGACCGTCTACCAAGCCGTCGACGCCGTCACGTCCGCGCCGGTGGCCGCCCGCGCGGCCCTTCTCACAGCGCTCCTGGTGCTGTCCGCGGCCCTCGCCGCCGCCGTCCGGTCCTGGCGGCGCGGGGACTGAGGAGGAACGGCCTGACATGTTCAGCGATCCCCGGCCGACCGGGGATTCCTGAAGATGTCGGCCCGTGCACGACCTGACAAGTTCAGCGGGAGCCTGACAATCCCCCGCCCGGTCCGGAGACCGGTGTCAGGTCCGCTCAGAGGATGGCGCCGGGGACGTACGCCGCGGCGTCGGGGTGGGCCGCGGCCAGCGCCTCGATCCGGCGCACGACCGCGCGGGTCTGGGCGACGGCAGCGCCGGTGAACTCGATGGGGTCGGCGACGAGCGCGTCGATCTGCTCGCGGGTCAGGCCCAGCCGCTCGTCAGCCGCGAGCTTGGCGAAGACGTCGTTGTCGGCCTGGCCCGCGCGCATGGCGAGCGCGGTGCCGACCGCCGCCTCCTTGATCGCCTCGTGCGCGGCCTCGCGGCCGACCCCGTTGCGTACGGCCGCCATCAGCACCTTGGTCGTCGTGAGGAACGGCAGGTAGCGGTCGAGCTCGCGCTGGATCACCGCCGGGAAGGCACCGAACTCGTCGAGGACCGTGAGGAAGGTCTGGAACAGGCCGTCGGTGGCGAAGAAGGCGTCGGGCAGCGCGACGCGGCGCACGACGGAGCAGGAGACGTCGCCCTCGTTCCACTGGTCGCCGGCGAGCTCGCTGACCATCGACAGGTGCCCGCGGACGATCACGGCGAGGCCGTTGACCCGCTCGCACGAGCGGGTGTTCATCTTGTGCGGCATCGCCGACGAGCCGACCTGGCCCTCCTTGAAGCCCTCGGTGACGAGCTCGTGGCCGGCCATCAGCCGCACGGTGGTGGCGAGGTTGGACGGGCCGCTGACCAGCTGCACGAGGGCCGAGACCACGTCGAAGTCGAGCGAGCGCGGGTAGACCTGGCCGACGCTGGAAAGCACCTGTTCGAAGCCCAGGTGCGCGGCGACGCGCTCCTCGAGGTCGTCGAGCTTCGCGGCGTCGCCGTCGAGCAGGTCGAGCATGTCCTGCGAGGTGCCCATCGGCCCCTTGATACCGCGCAGCGGGTAGCGCGCGAGCAGCTCCTCGATCCGCTGGACGCCGATGAGCATCTCGTCGGCCACGCTCGCAAAGCGCTTGCCGAGGGTCGTCGCCTGGGCTGCGACGTTGTGGGAGCGGCCGGCCATCACGGTTGCCTCGTGCTCGGCGGCGAGCCGGCCGAGGCGGACGAGCGCGGCGACGGCGCGGTCGCGCACCACCTCGAGCGAGCGCCGCACCTGCAGCTGCTCGACGTTCTCGGTGAGGTCGCGCGAGGTCATCCCCTTGTGGATGTGCTCGTGCCCGGCCAGCGCGGAGAACTCCTCGATGCGCGCCTTCACGTCGTGGCGGGTGACGCGCTCGCGCGCGGCGATGGAGTCGAGGTCGACCTTCCCGATGACCGACTCGTACGCCTCTACGACGCCGTCGGGCACCGCGATGCCGAGGTCGCGCTGGGCCTTGAGCACAGCGACCCACAGCTGGCGCTCGAGGACGATCTTGTGCTCGGGCGACCAGATCTCGGCGAGGTCGGCTCCGGCGTAGCGGGTGGCCAGCACGTTGGGGACGTTGAGGGCGCTCACGAGCCGATTGTCCCATCCGGCAGCGTCCACCCGTCCCACGGCGCCCACCAGCGGTCGTCCCGCTCGAGCAGGGCGGCGACCTCGGCCGCGGCGTCGAGCGTGCCGAGCAGCTCGTCCGCGGTGATCCGGGCGGAGGCCATCGTCGGGGCCAGGTGCTCCAGGTCCTTCCACCGCCAGTCGCCGTCCGGTGCGATGACGATGTCGAGCTGGAGGTCGTTGACGTCCACTCCGCCGTCGGTACGCAGCACCGGGGTCTCGAAGTTGACGTACCAGTGCAGGAAGGTGCCGTCGGTGCTGAAGAACTTCCACACCGAGTACCAGTCGTGGGCCCGGCGCAGCTTCAGCACGGTCGTGCCGGTCCATGCGTCGAGGTGGCCCCAGGGGTGCGGTACCGGGTGCGACGGGAAGTCCATCCGCGTCCCGTCTGCCTTGACGGTCGCGAGCACGCCGTCGGCTCCCCCGTCGGAGACCACCTGCTCGTCCCACGACGCCCACTCGGCGCCGTGCAGCACCTCGCGCACCCGGATCGAGGAGCCGGCGGCGAAGACCTCAGCCACGCGACGCCGCACCCTCGACCACGCCGAGCGGCTCGGCGGCGATGTCGCGACGCCACTGGGCGCCCGGGAAGCTGATCGACGAGACGCCCTCGTACGCCTTGGCGCGGGCGTCGGCGACGTCGGCGCCGGTCGCGCGGACCGCGAGCACGCGCCCCCCGGCGGTCACCAGGGTACCGCCGGTCGAGCCGGTCGAGCCGGTCGAGCCGGTCGAGCCGGTCGAGACCCGCGCGGTGCCGGCGTGGATGACGTCGACGTCGTCCTCGACCGCGAGCGTCTCGGTGCCGATGATCACGTCGCCGGTGCTGGAGCCCTCGGGATAGCCGGCGCTGGCCATCACCACCGACACCGCGGCGCCGTTGGCGAAGGTGGGCTCGGGGACGCTCGAGAGGTCACCGTCGGCGGCCGCACGCAGCAGCGTGCCGAGCGGCGAGGTGAGCAGGGCGAGCACGGGCTGGACGTCGGGGTCGCCGAAGCGGCAGTTGAACTCGATCACCTGGGGGCCGGACTCGGTCAGCGCCAGTCCGACGTAGAGGCAGCCGACGAAGGGCGCGTCGCGCTGCTGCATCTCGGCGAGCGTCGGGGCGACCACGTCGGTCATCACCGTGTCCACCACGCCCTCGGGCAGCCAGGCCAGGGGGGCGTACGAGCCCATGCCGCCGGTGTTGGGGCCGCGACCGCCGTCGAGGATGCGCTTGAAGTCCTGGGCCGGCAGGAGCGGACGGCCGACCGTGCCGTCGCAGACGACGAAGACGGAGAACTCGGGGCCGTCGAGGAACTCCTCGACCACCACCCGCTCGCACCCGGCCGCGTGGGCGAGGGCCTCGTCGCGGTCGGTGGTCACGACGACGCCCTTGCCGGCGGCGAGGGCGTCGTCCTTGACGACGAAGGGCGCGCCGTAGGCGTCGAGCGCCGCGGCCACCTCGTCGGGGGTGGTGCAGGTGCGTGAGCCGGCCGTGGGCACGCCTGCCCGCGCCATGACGTCCTTGGAGAACGCCTTGGACCCCTCGAGCCGCGCGGCGGCCCGCGACGGTCCGAAGACCGAGATGCCCGCCTCGCGCACGGCGTCGGCGACCCCGGCGACCAGCGGTGCCTCGGGACCCACGACCACCAGGTCCGCGCCGATCGACGTCGCGAGCGCGGCGACGGCCGCGCCGTCCATCGGATCGACGTCGTGGAGGGTGGCGACCTCGCCGATGCCGGGGTTGCCGGGGGCGGCGTGCACCTCCTCCACGGCCGGGTCGAGCGCGAGCGCGAGGGCGAGCGCGTGCTCTCGCCCTCCGGTTCCGATCACGAGGGTCTTCACGGGCGTCGAGCCTATCCGCGCGAGGACCGGCGCGACCCCGGCAGGCGCGAGGTGGACGTCGCGTGATCAGGTGTGAGGAACCGCCTGGCCGGGTATCCGCGCAAGGTCGGACGACGAGGACACAGGAGTGGTGGGCATGAACCCGGGGGACGGCTTCGGCCGGTACGAGATCGAGCGACGGCTGGGCGCGGGCGGGATGGGCGTCGTGCACCTCGCCCTCGACACGCAGCTGCAGCGTCGCGTGGCACTGAAGGTGATGTCGCCGCAGCTCACCGACGACCCCGAGTTCCTCGCCCGGTTCCACCGCGAGGCCGAGACGCTCGCGCGACTCGACTCCCCGCACATCACCACGATCTTCGACCACGGCGACGTCGACGGCACGCCCTACCTCGCCATGCAGTACGTCGCGGGCGGCGACCTCGGCACGCAGCTCAAGCAGCGCGGCCCGGTCCCGGTCGCGCTCGCCGCGATGATCTGCGCGCAGGTCGCCGAGGCGCTGCACGACGCCCACGCCGCGGGGATCGTGCACCGCGACGTGAAGCCGGCCAACGTGCTGGTCCGCGACCCCGACGCCGCCGAGCCCTTCGTCTACCTCGGTGACTTCGGCATCGCGCAGGCCGGCACCGACGGCGAGGGCCTGACCCGCGCCGGGGGCGTCGCGGGCAGCTGGGCCTACCTGGCGCCCGAGCGGGCGCACGGCGCCCCGGCGACCCCGTCGAGCGACGTGTACGCACTGGGCTGCCTGCTCCACGCGTGCGTCACCGGCCGCGCGCCCTATGCCGGCTCCGACGTCGAGATGGCCGTCGCCCACGTCAACGAGCCGGTCCCCCAGCTGCCCGGCACCGGCGCCGCGACGCTCGAGCTCAACCGGGTCCTGCGGCGCGCGATGGCCAAGGACCCCGCCGAGCGCCACGCCTCGGCGGGCGAGCTTCGCGCGGACCTCGTCGGGCTCGTCCGCGGCACCCACGACGCCACCGGCGCCTCCGACCCGGAGGGCTCCGCGCCGCCCCACTCACCCTCCCCCGCCACCGCCATCGCTGCCGACGCGGCACCGGCGCGCGGACGGCGTACGGGTGCGGTGGTCGCCGCCGCGGCCCTCGCCCTGGTCGCGGTCGTCGGCGGCACCCTCGGGGTGCGCGCGCTCGGCGGCGACGACGCCGAGGACGCCGACAGCTCCGCGGGCGCCGGCAGCGACGACGCGGGTGCGGCGCCGATCGAGGACCCGGTGGCGGGCGACTGGGACGGCGACGGCCTCGGCGACGTACGCGTGGCGCGGTCGGTCTTCCGCGACGGCTTCGAGTCGCTGCCGGTGGTCCTGCTCGGGTCCGACGGCGCGGCCCTGGGCGAGGCGGTCGAGGACGCCGGGACGATGGAGCGCCCCAAGTCCGGTGACGTCGACGGCGACGGGCGCCCCGACCTGGTCGAGGTCGTCGAGAGCGACGACGACTCCGAGGTGACCGCCACGGTGTGGCGCTCCACCGCCGGGGGCGAGGTCGAGGAGCTGTCGAGCCAGACGTTCCGCTGGCGCACCGACTTCGGCTTCTACGGCGTCGGCGACTTCGACGGCGACGGCCGCGCCGACCTGCTGCTCACCCGCAACCGGGGCGAGAAGTTCATGGTCGTCTCGGTCGCCCTCGGCAACGGCGAGGGTTTCGAGGAGCCGGTCGAGTTCGCCGCCCGGGGTGGCCGCGCCAACGAGGACGACCTGTTCGCCGTCGGCGACTTCGACGGCGACGGACGCGACGACCTCGCCGCCCGCGTGGTCAACGGCGGCGACGCGGTCGGCGTCCGGTTCAAGGTGCTGCTCAGCACCGGAGACCGCTTCCGCAAGACGCCCACCACCCGCCTCGAGGACGCCCGCTACGGCGTCGCCGACTACACCGCCGCCGACGTCGACGGCGACGGCGCCGACGAGCTCGTGCACCTGATCACCGACCGGTGGCGCGAGGACGAGTACGGCGCCACCCTGGCCGTCCAGCGGTTCGTCAACGGCAGCTTCGGCACGCCGCAGGAGCTGGTCGCGCCCACCAGCGGCGGCCCCGACTTCCCCTACCTCGACGTCGCCGCCTCGGACGTCGACGGCGACGGCGACGAGGACGTCGTACGCCTGCACTCCTACGACGACGCGGCCGGCACCGCGGAGGTCGAGGTCTACGTCTCGGACGGCGACACGGTGCAGGAGCCCGTCACCTGGGGCGAGGTGCCCTGCACCACCGACGGTTGCGAGTCCGAGAGCGCGAGCCTGGTCGCCCGGGAGTGAGCCGGGGGTGACCCGGGCGTGCAGCTCGCGTCAGCCGTGCACCACCACGGTCTGCTCGCGGCCGGGACCGACGCCGACGCCCCAGATCCTCGCACCGGACATCTCCTCGAGCGCCTGGACGTAGGCCTGGGCGTTCCTGGGCAGCTCGTCGAAGGAGCGGCACCCGGAGATGTCGCTCTGCCAGCCGTCGAAGAACTCGTAGACCGGCTTCGCGTGGTGGAACTCGGTCTGCGTCATCGGCATCTCGTCGACCCGCTGGCCGTCGACCTCGTAGGCCACGCACACCGGGATCCGCTCCCAGGAGCCGAGGATGTCGAGCTTGGTGAGGAAGAGCTCGGTGAGCCCGTTGACCCGGCTGGCGTAGCGCGCGACGACGGCGTCGTACCAGCCGCAGCGGCGCGTCCGTCCCGTCGAGACGCCGATCTCGCCGCCGAGCTGCTGCAGCTGCACGCCGTCCTCGTCGAAGAGC
>JAESGW010000584.1_pt1 | contig 24148 bp, 18 predicted proteins | sample 9269791 | NCBI WGS metagenome assembly JAESGW01 (sample SAMN16773120, study PRJNA677053) | algae metagenome | isolation source: Aphanocapsa lilacina HA4352-LM1 and co-occurring heterotrophs from near cave... | place: USA: Maniniholo cave, near Haena, Kauai, HI | collected 2009-07-28 | reverse complement strand
CGACCCGCGCGTGCGCAACGCCGTCCTCGCGCTGCTGCTCGGCGAGGAGAGCGTCACCGAGATGGTGCAGAAGAAGAAGCTGCCTGCCACCCCGATGGCCCTCGCGACCGCGCCCGTGCACGACCCGTCGATCGACGGCGCCATCTCGGCCGTGGTGGCCTCCGACATCTTCACCCGAGTGGTCGGCAAGCGGCTCGCGACCACCGTCGGGCGCCGGGTCCCGGTGATCGGCGGCGTCGTGGGCATGGGGGCGGACGGCTTCGCGACCTGGAAGGTCGGGAGGTACGCCGACCGCGAGCTGCTGCCCCGCCGGCGCTGACGCCGGGCCGGGCCTTCGCTCAGCCCCGGCGACCCCGGGCGCGGCGGTACGCATCGAGCGTCCCGCGGCCGGCGGGACTCGACTCGAGCGTGGTGACGACCTTGCGCCGTACGCGGTAGGTCGGCGTCATCCGGGCCCGGTCGCGCTCCTCGCGCGCCTCCCGCAGCTCCTCGTGCAGGCGTTCCTCCACGGCCCGCAGGCGGGCCCCCTCGACGAGCAGGGCGCTGATCGCGTCGAGCGCGGGCGGCAGCAGCTCCTCGGCGCCCACGGCGTCGGGGTCGGCGAACGGGCCAGCGTCGGGGCCCAGCAGGTCGTCGAGCGAGCCGACGACGTCGTAGCCCCGCGCCGCGAGCGCGTCGATCCAGCCCTGCGAGAGGTCCCGCGCCCAGGCGTGGTCGTCGGGCGCGAGGCCGAGGCGGGCAGAGGCCACGCCTCGCGACAAGGTCTGGTGGGCGAGCACCTCGCGCACGAGGGGGCGGTAGTCGGGCGGCGCGATGATCGAGGTGACGCGCTGGTTGATGGTGCGCAGCAGCGAGGTCTCCGGCACGCCGAGCGACGGGTTCTCCCGCTCGGCGGTCAGGTCCAGCGGCAGGTCGTCGAGACCGAACGTGCGGGAGAAGCGTCGCCACAGCTCGCCCCGGTCGGAGCCCGACGGCGGCAGCGTCACGAGGTGGACCCGCTCGGGGGGCAACGAGGCGCCCCAGCGGTCGAGGATGTCGGGGACCTCCTGCACCGCCCAGAACCACGACCCGATCCGCGAGTCACGCGCGGGGTCGCGGATGGTGTCGAGGAAGCGGGAGTAGGTGATGTGGCTGCGGTGCTTGACGTTCTCCTGCCACTCCGCCGGGACCTGGCGCACCAGGTCGCGCGCCGACAGCACCAGGTGGACCTCGGCGTCACCCAGCGAGGCGAGGGCGCGCTCGACCTGCGTGGGGGTCGCGCGCGCGAAGATCTCGTGGCTGATGATCGCCGTGCCGTGCCAGTCACGCACCTGCGCGGCCAGCCGGTCCCACGCGCCGACCGCCTCGGTCTCGATGCCGCCCCAGGGCAGCGTCATCAGGTCGAGCGCGGCCAGGAAGTGGGCGTCGAAGCGGTCGGCCGGGTAGAGGACGTCGTGCTCGCGGAGCACGGCCTGGTTGCGGAAGAGGACGTCCTGCAGGTAGGACGTGCCGGTCTTCGGGCAGCCCACGTGCAGCAGCACCCGCCTGCTCACCGCTCCACCTGCCCTTCGGTCGTGTCGCCCGGCGTGCGCCAGGCCGGGTCGACGATCATCCTGATCGCCAGGTCCAGCACCTGCTGGTCGTCGGCCCCCGCCGCGGAGTACGTCGTGGCGCGGGGCCCGAGGTCGGCGAGGTCGCCGACGACAGGGTAGCCAGCGCGGGACACCTGCCGGCCCAGCCGGGCGGCGGAGGCAGCGACCCACTCCTGCTCGGCGGCCGGCACCGCGACCGGCGCCACGCCCGTGTCGGGGATCCGTCGCTGCAGCGTCCGCATCAGGGCCGGACGCCCGTCGGCCGGCGCCCGCAGGCCGACCACGGCCGCGACCCTCCGCGCCAGCTCGGCCTGGTCGGCCCCCGGCGTGCGCACCTGCGGGAGGCGGCGTACGCCCACCTGGCCGGGCAGCAGGTCGAGGTCGGTGACGACACGGACGAACGGGCGGCGCCCGCCCCAGCGGCGTACGGAGTCGACGAGGTCGACGCGCGCCGGGAGCTGGTCGCGCTCGCGCCAGAACCGCAGCCAGTCGGCCCAGGGCCTGCTGCCGTGCTCGAAGCAGCGCTGCGTCCAGGTGTGGGCGAGGAGGTCGTCGAGCGGGGCGCCGACGGCCACGACGAACGGGCGCGGACCACCCTCGGGACGACCGCGCGCGAGCAGGTGCTCACGGGCGGCGGTGGCGACGAGCGGGTCGCCGACCAGCCGGAACCGGCGTCGCCACGGCCGCGCCCACGTCGTCCGCACCGGGTCGGGTCCGAGGGCGACGAGGTCGTCGGCGAGCAGCACGCTCGCCACCCGCAGCAGCTCGTGCGGACTGATCAGCGAGGGATCGACCGGCCGGGGTCCGTAGGACGTCGCCGGCAGCCCGGCCAGCGGCAGGTCGGCCTTGCCGCGACCGGCCGCCGAGGCTGTCAGGACGCGGTCGACGAGCGTCGCCGGGACGGCCGCGTCGGACGCCGAGTTGATCCGCCGCAGCAGCTCGAGCTGCTGGGCCCCCGGCAGCGCCCGCCCCGACGGCTCGGCAGTCCCGGTCCAGGTGCGCCACGGCGTGGTCCCCCCGGCTCGGAGGTGGGCGACCCAGCCGTGCGCCCTCGCGGTGGTCAACGGTCGCGCAGCCGGCGTGCGGTGTCGCGCAGCCGTCCGCTGACGGTCTCCGCCGACGCGCGGTTGGCCGCCTCCTGGGTCATCACCGTGAGCGCGTCGAGGGCGGCACCGAGCTCGAGCTTGGCGCGGACGCGGTCGGGGTCCTTCCACGCCTCGTCCTCGGCGGGTCGGCGCGGCCGCAGGTCCTCCACGTCGCCGATGACGTCGACGCCGGACCCCTTGATCCAGTCGATCCACAGGTCGGCCTGCTGCTCGGCGAAGTCGTAGCGGTCGGGCGGCAGCCGCACGGGCACCGCCTTGCGGGAGACCAGCACCTGCTGGGCGAGCAGCTCGCGGATGAGGGCGTCGTACGCCGGGTCGCGCCACACGCCGAGCTCGAGGCGGCGGTTGAGCTTGCGGAGCAGCGAGGTCTCGGCGATGCCGAGCGAGCGGTTGTCGCGCTCGGAGTCGAGGGGCGCCCAGGCGGGGTCGATGCCGAACGCGCGGCAGAACCGCAGCCACAGCTCGTCGCCGTTGGGTCCGCGGTCGTGCGGCACGGTGACGACGTGGACGCGCTCGGGGGGGATCTTCGCGCCCCAGCGCGCGAGGACGGTGGGCAGGTCCATCGCGTTGAAGAACCAGGTCTGGCCGCGCTCGACCTTGGTGAGGAAGCGACGGAAAGGCCACTTGCGACCCTGCTTGATCGACTCCTGCCAGGCGGCCGGCAGCTGGCGGCCGAGGTCGCGCGCGGAGTAGACGACGTGCACCTCGTCGCCGGCGAGGTCGTTCATGGCCTTGGCGACCTTGTCGGGCTTGGCGCCGGCGAGGATCTCGTGGCTGATGACGACGTTGCCGTCGGCGCGCCGGACCTTGCGCATCATCGCGTCCCACGCCCCCGTGGCGTGCCCGGGCGCGCCGCCCCAGTCCTGCTCGAGGAGGTCGAGCGCGGCCCGGAAGTGGAACATGTCGGACCGTCCGCCGCGGCGGCTCGGGATCGTCACGCCGTGCCGGGCGAGGGTCGCGCTGTTGAGCAGCAGCCGGTCCTGCAGGTAGGTGGTGCCGGTCTTGGGGGCGCCGATGTGCAGGTGGACGACGCGGCTCATGGCGCTGATTGTGCCCGAGTCGATCCGGCGCCGCTCAACCAGCGCTCCCCGCCAGCGCGCGGACGACGGCGCTGGGGCTCGGGCGGCCGAGCTGGCCGGCCATCCAGGCGCTGGTCGCGACGACGGCATCGAGGTCGACCCCGTGCTCGATCCCGAGGCCGGTCAGCATCCACACGAGGTCCTCGGTGGCGAGGTTGCCCGTCGCCGACTTCGCGTAGGGGCACCCCCCGAGTCCCCCGGCACTGGCGTCGAAGGTCGTGATCCCGGCCTCGAGCGAGGCGTACGTGTTGGCCAGCGCCTGGCCGTAGGTGTCGTGGAAGTGCATGGCGAGCCGGTCGGTGCCGACCCCGGCGTCGGCGAAGGCGGCGACGAGGGCCTTCACGTGCCCGGCGGTCGCGACCCCGATGGTGTCGCCGAGGCTGAGCTGGCTGGCGCCGAGGTCGAGCAGCCGGGCGCCGGCGGCGACGACCTGCTCGAGGGGCACCGCGCCCTCCCACGGGTCGCCGAAGCACATCGAGACGTACGCCCGCACGTCCATGCCGGCCTCGCGGGCGCGCGCGACGGTCGGCTCGAACATCGCGAACTGCTCGTCGAAGGTGCGGTTGAGGTTCTTGCTCGCGAAGGTCTCGGTCGCGCTGCCGAAGATCGCGATGTGCTCCAGGCCGAGCTCGAGCGCACGGTCGAGGCCGCGCTCGTTGGGCACCAGGACCGGCAGGTGGCGCCCGGACTCGCCCAGGTCGGCCATCAGCTCCGCGGCGTCGGCGAGCTGCGGCACCCAGCGCGGGTGGACGAAGCTGGTCGCCTCCACGGTCGGAAGTCCCGCCGCGACGAGGCGACGCACGAACTCCGCCTTGACCTCGACCGGGACGATGGCCTGCTCGTTCTGGAGGCCGTCGCGCGGGCCGACCTCGTAGATCGTGACCGCGGACGGCAGCCCGTCGGCGGGGACGGTCATCGGGAGGTTCATCGCTGGCTCCTTGGTGTCGACACGCTCGTCCCTCGCTGCTCAACCAGCGGAGGGTGCCTCGACGACGAACAGCAGGGCGCCGAGCTTCACCAGGTCCCCGGTGGCCGCGCCGACCGAGGTCACGGTGCCGGGGAACGGTGCCTTGAGCGCGAGCTCCATCTTCATCGCCTCCATCACCCCCAGCGTCTCACCCTCGGCCACCTGCTGACCCTCGGTGACGGCGACCGCGAGCACCGTGCCGGGCATCGGGGCGAGGAGGGTGCCGTCGCCCGCGGCCACGGCGTGGTCGCCGAACGGGTCGGGCCGCTCCCACAGCCACCGCTGGCCGCGGTGCACCACGTCGACGAAGCCCCGCTGGACATTGAGGACCGCGTGGTCGGCGCGGCCGTCGAGGAGGAGGTGGACGGTGTGGTCGGCCGCGGACACGAGGCGTACGTCGTGGTCGCGGCCGTCGACCCGCACCCGGCCGAGGTGCCGGTCGACCGTCACGACGTCGTGGCCGAGGACGACCGTGTCGGGCGCGGGGTCCGCGCCCATGCGCCACCCGTCGGCGCGCCACGGTCCGTCGGCCTGTCCGGCGGTGTCGAGCAGCACCTCGGTCCACGCCGCGAAGACGCGTGCCGACCCGGCGTCGGGCGGCTGGACCTCGTGGCGGTCGAGCCACGCGGTGTCGATCGTCGCGTCGCGGAACTCCTCCGACGCGGCGAGCGCGCGCAGGAACCCGGTGTTGGTGGTGATGCCGAGGATCGCGGTCTCGCCCAGCGCGTCGACGAGTGCCGTACGGGCGGCCTCGCGGTCGGCGCCCCACGCGACGACCTTGCCGAGCATCGGGTCGTAGGAGGTGCTGACCTCCTGCTCCGGCTCGAGGGCGTGGTCGACACGGACGTGGTCGCCGGTCGCCCACCGCACGATGGACGTGCGTCCGGCCTGGGGCAGGAAGCCGTTGAACGAGTCCTCGGCGTAGACCCGGGCCTCGATCGCGTGGCCCTCGAGGGTGATCGCGTCCTGGTCGAACGGCAGCGGCTCGCCGGTCGCGACGAGGAGCTGGAGCTCGACGAGGTCGACCCGCCGGCTCCCCTCGTCGGACCGGACGCGCACGACCTCCTCGGTCACCGGGTGCTCGACCTGGAGGCGGGTGTTCATCTCGAGGAAGTAGAACTCGCCGGTCGCGGCGTCGAGGAGGAACTCGACAGTGCCGGCGTTGGTGTAGCCGCACTGCTGGGCGAGGGCGACGGCAGCCGAGGTGATGGCGGTGCGCTGCGCGTCGCTGATCGTCGGCGCAGGTGCCTCCTCGAGCACCTTCTGGTGGCGGCGCTGGGTCGAGCAGTCGCGCTCGAAGAAGTGGAGGACGTGGCCGTGGGCGTCACCCAGGACCTGCACCTCGATGTGGCGCCCGGACTCGACGTACTTCTCGATCAGCAGCGTGTCGTCGCCGAACGAGCTCGCGGCCTCGCGGCCGGCAGCGGCACGCGCCTCCGGCAGCTCGGCGGCCGACCGCACGATCCGCATGCCCTTGCCGCCACCGCCGGCGGCGGCCTTCACGAGCACGGGGTAGGCGAGGGTCGCCGGGTCGTCGTCGAGACCGTAGGACGGCACGACCGGTACGCCGGCGGCGACGGCCACCTCGCGGGCGGCGTCCTTGCGTCCCATCGCGTCCATCACGTCGCCCGACGGGCCGACCAGGGCGATGCCGGCGTCGGCGAGCGCCCGGGCGAACGGTGCCCGCTCGGAGAGGAAGCCGTAGCCCGGGTGCACGAAGCCCGCACCGGACTCACGGGCGGCCGCCACGACCTCGTCGACGTCGAGGTAGGACCCGACCCGGACGGCGCGGTCCGCGGCCCGCACGTGCGGCGCGCCGGCGTCGAGGTCGGTGTGGATCGCGACGGTCGACCAGCCGAGGCGACGCGCGGTGCGCATGACCCGCAGGGCGATCTCGCCGCGGTTGGCGATCAAGAGGGTGTTCATGAGGTCTCCTTCGACCGTCGCTGGTTGAGGTGCGAGGAGCGCCAGCGACGAGCCTCGAAACCTGCGTGGTTTCGAGGCTCGCTTCGCTCGCACCTCAACCACCGATGGGTGCTACATGCGGAAGATGCCGTAGGACGGCTCGGGGATCGGGGTGTACGACGTCGCGGCGAGGGCCATGCCCAGCACGCGGCGGGTGTCGGCGGGGTCGATGATCCCGTCGTCCCAGAGCCGGGCGCTGGCGTAGTAGGGCGAGCCCTGGGTCTCGTACTGCTCGCGGATCGGCGCCTTGAACGCCTCGACGGCGGCCTCGTCCTCGAGGTCGGTGCGCACGGTCGCGAGGACCGACGCGGCCTGCTCGCCGCCCATCACCGAGATCCGCGCGTTGGGCCACATCCAGAGGAAGCGCGGGTCGTAGGCACGCCCGCACATGCCGTAGTTGCCCGCGCCGAACGAGCCGCCGATGACCACGGTGAACTTCGGCACCACGCTGCACGCGACCGCGGTGACGAGCTTGGCGCCGTCGCGGGCGATGCCCTTGTTCTCGTACTCGCGACCCACCATGAAGCCCGTGATGTTCTGCAGGAACACCAGCGGGACCTTGCGCTGGTTGCACAGCTCGATGAAGTGCGCGCCCTTGAGCGCCGACTCGCTGAACAGGATGCCGTTGTTGGCGACGATGCCGACCTCGTGACCGTGGATCCGGGCGAAGCCGCAGACCAGGGTGTCGCCGTAGAGCTTCTTGAACTCGTGGAACCGGCTGCCGTCGACGACGCGGCGGATCACCTCGCGCACGTCGTAGGGGGTTCGGGTGTCGGTCGGCACCACGTCGTAGAGCGACTCCGGCGGCTCGTGCGGCTCCTCGACGTCGGCGACCGGCACCCGCGCCGGCGTCGCCGCGGGCAGGGTGTCGACGATCGAGCGCACGATCGCGAGCGCGTGCGCGTCGTCCTCGGCGAGGTGGTCGACCACCCCGGACGTACGGGCGTGCACGTCGCCGCCACCGAGGTCCTCGGCCGACACCACCTCGCCGGTGGCGGCCTTCACCAGCGGCGGGCCGCCGAGGAAGATCGTGCCCTGGTTGCGCACGATCACGGTCTCGTCCGACATCGCCGGGACGTACGCCCCGCCGGCGGTGCACGAGCCCATCACGCTGGCGATCTGCGGGATCCCCTGCGCCGACAGGTTGGCCTGGTTGAAGAAGATCCGGCCGAAGTGCTCGCGGTCGGGGAACACCTCGTCCTGCATCGGGAGGAACGCGCCGCCGGAGTCGACGAGGTAGATGCAGGGCAGGCGGTTCTCCGCGGCGATGGTCTGCGCGCGGAGGTGCTTCTTGACCGTCATCGGGTAGTAGGTGCCGCCCTTGACGGTCGCGTCGTTGGCCACGATCACGCACTCGCGGCCCGACACCCGGCCGATGCCCGCGACGACGCCGGCCGACGGGACGGCGAAGTCATCGCCCGCTCCCCCGTTGCCGTACATGCCGTACGCGGCCAGCGGCGCCAGCTCCAGGAACGGGCTGCCCGGGTCGAGCAGCCGGTCGACGCGGTCGCGGGCCAGGAGCTTGCCGCGGTCGGTGTGCTTCCGCCGGGCGGCGTCCGACCCGCCGCGGCGCACCCGGGCGAGGCGGGCACGCAGGTCGTCGACGAGCTCGCGCATGGTCGGGGAGGAGGTCTGTGGCTCGGACACCCGGTCAGGTTAGCGATCGTTAACCTGACGTGTCCATCACAGCGCTCGATCCTGCGGGAACTCGCCGCGCAGCACGGTGCCCCGGCCGGGTCCGGTCTCGAGCGTGAGCCGGCCACCGGCAGCCGCGACGCGGGCCTCCATGCCGAGCAGCCCGCCGATGGCGACCCTGTCCCTGTCGAAGCCTCGCCCGTCGTCGGACACGCTGAACCACAGGTGCGGACGACCACGCAGCGTCACCCGGACCTCGGTGGCGTCCGCGTGCTTCGCGGCGTTGGTCAGCGCCTCGAGGATGCAGAAGTAGGCCGCGGCCTCGACCTGGCGACTCGTGCGCTCGACGTCGGCGACGTCGAGCGTGACCGGGACCGTCGACCGGCGTGCGGTCGACTGCAGCGCCGCGACGAGGCCGCGCTCGGAGAGCAGGGGCGGGTAGATCCCGCGGGCGAGCTCGCGCAGCTCGGTGACGACCTCGCGGTTGTCGGACGCCAGCTGTCCCAGCAGCGCGGCGGCCCCCTCGTGGCGGCCGGCCAGCAGCTCCTTGCGCGCCCGCTCGATGGTCACGCTCATCGCGAGCAGGCGCTGCTGGGCGCCGTCGTGCAGGTCGCGCTCGAGGCTGCGCCGAGCCGCGTCGGCCACCTCGACGATGCGCGTACGGGACTCCACCAGCTGGGCCGACTGGTCCTGCAGGCGGGTGTAGGCGTCGCGCACGAGGAACACCACGACGGCCACCCCGGCGGGCAGCGACGCCGCGATGACGATCGCGTTGACCCACCACAGCTCGTTGATCGCCTCGACCCGTCGCCACTCGGCCAACGCCGCGACCGCGGCGCTCCCGACGACCGCCACCACGCTGAGTGCCGTGATCCACCGTCGCCCGAGGTAGGGGAAGCCCACGAGCAGCGGGACCATCGTCAGCAGCACCGTCAGCGGGCTCAGGTTGGGCGTCGCCCACGTGCCACCTGCCGCGAAGAGCAGCGCGGAGAGCGTCAGCCCGATGATCGCGGCCGGCGCACCGTAGCGGCGGCACAGCGGAGGCGTGACGAGCATCAGCACGAGGGAGGTCGCCATCACCGCGAGGTCGATCTCCACGGCGGTGTGCTGGAAGCCGAGCAGGTACGCCGCCGCGAGCAGGAGGGTGGCGGTCGTCAGGGCGATCAGGTTGATCCGCAGCAACCACCGCAGGGCCGGGTCGAGGCTGTCCCAGCCCGACAGGAGGCCGCTCATCGGCGGGGTGCGACCCCGCCGCCGACACCGGCCTCGCTGAGGAAGACCAGCGTGGCCGCGACCCGGCGGTGGACCGGGGAGTTCGCCGGCAGGTCGAGCTTGGTCAGGATCGAGTTGATGTGCTTCTCGACCGCCCGGTCGGTGATCACCAGCTCCGCGGCGATCGCCGCGTTGGTCATCCCGCGCGCGACCATCGAGAGCACCTCGAGCTCACGCGGCGTGAGGCGGTCGAGCAGGGAGTCGTGGCGCCGCGTGCCGGTCGCGACCAGGGCGTCCACGACGATCTGGTCGATCACCGAGCCACCGGCCGCGACCGTGCGCAGGGCCTCCACGAGCTCGTCCGCGTCGGCGACCCGCTCCTTGAGGAGGTAGCCGCGACCGTCGCTGCCCTCACGCACGAGGTCGAGGGCGTACTCCACGTCGGCGTACTGCGTCAGCGCGACCACGCCCACGTCCGGGTGCGTACGCCGCAGCTCACCCGCCGCCCTCACACCCTCGTCGGTGAAGTCCGGAGGCATCCGGATGTCGGTGAGAAGCACGTCGGGGCGGTGCTCGTCGACGGCGGCCAGCAGCTCCGGGAGGCTGGCGGCCGTGGCGACGACGTCGATGTCGTCATAGGGGTCGAGCAGCGCGAGGACCCCCGCGCGGAGCAGGTCTCCGTCCTCGGCGAGGACCACCCGGATCAGCGGCATGCGCGCACTGTAGCCACGCGCCGGGTCCCTCGTCGGTAGGGCTGGCACCACCGGCCCGGGACCGTGAGACGGCTCGTCCACGAGCGATTCCGTCGCCGACAGGCGTTCGAGCGACGTTTCTTTACACCACAGTGGTGCTGGCACCACTCATTCCAAGGGGTGTGGCGGGTAATATCTCGTCGTGCACGAAGGGTGCGCTGATCGTGGGGATCAGTGGGCCGCTGCGGGGGTGCGGCCCACTGGCAGCACCCCGGCAGCGCCGGGGAACAGCAGGATGGGGAGGCACGCGTGATTCCGCTGGCAGTCTGGGGGACGCCGGAGCGCCTCGTGGCGCTCCCGGCACCGCGTGCACCGCACGACCGGTTAGCAGGCACTAACCTCGGGGTCGTGACCCCTCGCCGCCAGCAGATCCTGGACATCGCGGCCGAGCTCTTCGCCACCCGCGGGTTCCACGGCGTCTCGGTGGCCGAGCTCGGCTCGGCGTGCGGGATCTCCGGCCCGGCGCTCTACAAGCACTTCGAGTCCAAGGACGCGATGCTCGCCGAGATGCTGGTGACCATCAGCGAGACGCTGCTCGCCGAGGGGCGTACGCGGGTCGCCGGCGCGTCCGGGCCGCGCGAGGCGCTCGAGGCCCTCGTCGAGTGGCACATCGAGTTCGCCCTCGAGCACCGCGCGCGGATCGTGGTGCAGGACCGCGACTGGAGCAACCTGCCCGACGAGGCCCGCGAGCGGGTCCGCGCCCTCCAGCGTGCCTACGTCGACATCTGGGCCACAGAGGTGCGTCGCCTCGAGCCCGGCCTGAGCCCCGAGGCGTCGCGCACCCGTGCCCACGTGCTCTTCGGCCTGCTCAACTCCACGCCGCACAGCGGCCGGCTGCCCGACCCGCAGATGCACGACGTGCTGCGCGACATGGCGCACGGCGCGCTCGGTCTCGCCTGAGCCGAGGCCCTCCACCACCCCAGCACCCCCGATAGGGTGAGGCCATGAAGCTGAGCGATGCCCTCGAGAACGCCTTCAACGCCCAGATCACGCTCGAGTTCCAGGCGTCGCTGGTCTACCGGCAGCTCGCCATCGAGCTCGACCTGATGGACCTCTCCGGCATCTCGCGGTGGTTCCGCCACCAGGCCGACGAGGAGCTCGTGCACGCGCACAAGTTCATCGACCACGTCGCCGACCGCGACAACCACCCGCGCATCGGCGCCACCTCGGCGCCCAGCCCGACGGTCGGCTCGGTCCTCGACGCCTTCGAGGCGGCCCTCGCCCACGAGGAGAAGGTCTCCGAGTCGATCCGGGGGCTCTACCGCCTTGCCGAGGCCGAGGGCGACCTCGACTCCCGCCCGCTCCTCAACTGGTTCCTCGAGGAGCAGGTCGAGGAGGAGGCCACGGTGAAGGAGATCGTCGGCCGGGTGCGGATGATCAACGACGACGGCCCCGGCCTGCTGCGTCTCGACGAGGAGCTCGGCGCCCGGCCCGCCCCGTCGGGCGAGGCCGACTGACCCGGCCCGCACGCGCTCGTACGCCCGGGGTGGCGGCACATCGCACTCCCGCCCCCCTCCAGCCCGCAATCTGCCGCCACCCCCGCCGCCCCCGCCGGGCCGTACGCCCGGGGTGGCGGCACATCGCACTCCCACCCCCCTCCCACCCGCAATCTGCCGCCACCCCCGCCTCCCCCGCCGGGCCGTACGCCCGGGGTGGCGGCACATCACACCCCCAGCCCCCTCCCACCCGCAATCTGCCGCCACCCACGCCAGCCGTACGCCCAGGGTGGCGGGCTCGATGGCCGTTCGCTCACCAGGAGTCGAACGGGTCCTCGCGGTGCAGCAGCCGCGCGGCGCGTACGGCGGCGTCCTCGGCCACGACGAGGTCGTCCAGCTCGGCGCCCGGCGGTGAGTCTCCTGCCGACTCACCGGCCACCGCCGCGGCGGAGGGCTGCGCCAGCCAGTGGAGGTCGCGCAACAGTCGGTCGCGGGAGAGCCCGCGCAGGTGGGTCAGGACGAAGGGGTCGGCCTGGATCAGCCACGCCAGCTGCGTGAGCACCGCCAGGGCGTGGGGGCACGGGTCCAGCCAGGCGTCGCAGGTGCACGCCGACCCCAGCTCGCCGCCATAGGGCAACAGCTCGACACCTGCCTCCTCGATCGCCTCGACGAACGCGTGCGGCAGCTGTCCGGCGAGCAGCGCGGCGATCCGTCCCGACTCGGCGGCCACCAGCTCGGCGAAGGCCGCGGCGTCCCCCTCGTCGAGGACCGGGACGGTGACCTCGACGGTGAACGCGTCATCGCCGTCGGTCACGGCAGCCACGGCACCGCCGTCGGCGACGGTGATGGCACCGACGGCGCCGGCACGGGCGAGCGTACGGGCCTTCCGCAGGTCCTGGACGCTGAAGGCCGCCTCCTCCACGGCGCGGACCACCGCCTTGCTCCACCACGTCCCGGCCCCGCCACCGCGACGGGCGGGCAGCCGGGGGTGGGTGACGCCGGCGCTCACCGGCGTAGCGCGACGAGGTCGCGCAGCTCGTCGTCGGAGAGCTCGGTCAGCGCGGTCTCGCCGCGCGCGAGGACGGAGTCGGCCAGTGCGCGCTTGCGGGTGAGCAGCTCGGCGATCTTCTCCTCGATCGTGCCCTGCGTGACGAAGCGGTGCACCTGGACGGGACGGGTCTGGCCGATGCGGTAGGCGCGGTCGGTGGCCTGGTCCTCGACGGCGGGGTTCCACCAGCGGTCGAAGTGGATGACGTGGTCGGCCCGGGTGAGGTTGAGCCCGGTGCCGCCGGCCTTGAGCGACAGCAGGAAGACCGGCACCTCGCCGGCCTGGAAGCGCGCCACCATCGCGTCGCGGCCGCGCACGGGGGTGCCGCCGTGCAGGAGCTGGTGCGGTACGCCGGCGGTCGCGAGGTGGCGTACGAGCAGGTCGGCCATCGCAACGTACTGGGTGAAGACGAGGACGGCGCCGTCCTCCGCCATCACGGTGCCGACGAGCTCGTCGAGGAGCTCGAGCTTCTCCGAGCGGCCGCGGAGCCGGGGGTTGGGCTGGCGCAGGAAGTGGGCCGGGTGGTTGCAGATCTGCTTCAGCCCGGTGAGGAGCTTGAGCACCAGGCCGCGCCGGGTCTCCTCGTCGGCCTCCTCGATGCGGCGCATCGAGTCGCGCACGAGCGTCTCGTAGAGGACGACCTGCTCGCGGGTCAGGCCGAGCAGGTGGTCGGTCTCGGTCTTGGGCGGGAGCTCCGGCGCGACGCCGGGGTCGGACTTGCGCCGGCGCAGGAGGAACGGGCCGATGAGGTCGGCGAACTGGCGCGCCTTGGTCGGCTCGAGGCCGGACTCGATGGGGCCCGCCCACACCTTGCGGAAGGCGTTGCGGCTGCCGAGCAGGCCGGGGATGGCCCAGTCGAGGATCGACCACAGCTCGGTGAGGTCGTTCTCGACGGGGGTGCCCGTGAGGGCGACGCGGGCGGTGCTGGGGATCGTGCGCAGCGCGCGGGCGGCGCTGGAGCGGGAGTTCTTGACGTGCTGCGCCTCGTCGGCGACGACGAGGTCCCACGGCACCTCGGAGAGCAGGGCCGCGTCGTTGCGCATGGTCCCGTAGGTGGTGAGGACGAAGCCGCTCGTGACCCCGTCGAGGTCGCGGGCGCTGCCGTGGTGGCGGCGTACGGCCACCCCCGGTGCGAACCGCCGGATCTCGGCCTCCCAGTTGCCGAGCAGGGACGCCGGGCACACGACCAGCGTCGGCCCCGCCACCCGGTCCTCGCCGGTCGAGGTGCGTGCCTCGAGACCACGCTCCTGACGGTGCAGGTGCAGCGCGATCACGGTGATCGTCTTGCCCAGGCCCATGTCGTCGGCGAGGCACGCGCCGAGCCCGAGCGACGTCAGCTCCGCCAGCCAGCTCAGCCCGCGCCGCTGGTAGTCGCGGAGGTCGGCCTGCAGCGCCGAGGGCACCTCCACCAGCTCGCCGGTCGCCGCGTCGCGCACCCGGTCGCGGACCCTGAGCAGGCTGGCGCCCACGACCGCCTCGTAGGGCGCGTCCTCGATGTCGACGACCCCCGTGAGCGAGGCGGCGAGCGCCTGCACCGGCGTCACCGTGCGCACGAGCCGCTTGCGCGCCCGCTTGATGACGGCCGAGTCGACCGCCACCCAGTTGTCGCGCAGCTTGATGATCGGGCTGGTGGTGCGGGCCAGCTCGTCCATCTCGTCGTCGGTGAGCTCCTCGCCGTGCAGCGACAGCTGCCACTCGAAGCCGAACAGCGCCTGGGGACCGAACAGGCCGTCGTGGAGCGCCTCCTCGCGCGTGCCGGTCGACCGCTGCTGGCCGAGCTCGACGCGCTGGGTGACCTCGCGGTCGAGGTACGTCGGCCACATGACCGGGTGGCCGGCCTCGGTCAGCGCGGCCGCGCCGCCGTCGAGGAGCGAGAGGATCTCGTCGGTGTCGAGGACGATCTCGTCGGGCACCCGCAGGTCGAGCAGCCGGTCGAGGACCGGCCAGGCGTCGGCCGCCGACCGCAGGGCGATCGCCGCGTGCGTACGTGCCCGCTCGCCGAAACCGTGGGCGGCCTCGGGGCCGGCGTCGGCCCACAGCTCGGAGGCGTCCGCGACGTGCGCGGCGTTGTCGACGGCGTGCACCTGGAGCACGAGGCGTACGGACCCGGCGACGAGCTCCTCCTCGTCGGCCTCGATCCGGAAGGAGATCGAGACCAGGTGCGGGCGGTCGTCACGCCCGCGCGCGCGGATGCGGGCGATGCGCTGCTGGAGCTGGTCGCTGAAGTCGTCGGGGCTGCGGGGCCCGGGCGGGCGGGCCGGTGCGGACGGGCTGCGGTGCCGGGACCTGCCCGGTGCGGTGCGCGGCATCGTGTCGACCACCGCGTCGAGCACCGCGCGTACGGTGCCCTCCGCGGTCGCGGCGTCGTAGCCGTCCCACGCGCGGGCGCGGGCGAGCTCGCCGATGCGGCGCTCGTCGACGGCGTCGAGGCCGGCGACCTGCCAGTGCCGGCCCTCGGGGTCGGGCGCGAACCGCCCGGAGGCCACGAGCTGGAGGCCCAGCAGGGCGGCTCCCGCCAGCAGGGCGACGGACGGGTGCGCGTCGGGCTGGTCGCGGACCTTGCCGAGGACCGGCAGGGCGCCCCGGATGGGCAGCACGATCGTGCGCCGGTCGTCGGTGAACTCGACCGAGCCGTCCCGGGGTCGCTCCCCCGCCAGCAACCTGGCGGGACCGGTGACCGGGACGAAGCTCATGCAGCAGCACCTCTCTGGCCCGCGAGGGGCGGACGACAGGACGCTAACGCCTCGGACCGACACAAGGTTCCCGTCCGGTCCCCACCGGCTACGGTCGAGGCCATGGACCTCACCGGCCTCCTCGCCGCCCATCCCGTGATCGACGGGCACAACGACCTGTTGTGGACCGCGCGCGTCGAGGCCGCGTACGACTTCTCCCGACTCGACGTCGGTGCCGGCGGCACGCCGACCCACACCGACCTCCCCCGCATGCGCGCGGGCGGGATGGGCGCGCAGTTCTGGTCGGTCTACGTCCCGACGCGGCTGACGGGCGACGCCGCCGTGAGCGCCACGCTGGAGCAGGTCGACGCGGCCCGGATGCTGACGAGCAGGTACGCCGGCGAGCTGGCGTGGGCGACGACCGCCGACGAGGTCGAGGACGCCTGGGCGGGCGACCGGATGGCCTCGCTGCTGGGGGCGGAGGGTGGCCACTCGATCGCCTGCTCGCTGGGCACGCTCCGCCAGCTGCACGAGCTCGGCGTGCGCTACCTGACCCTGACCCACAACGCGAACACCCCGTGGGCCGACTCGGCGACCGACACCCCCGTCGCGGGCGGGCTGACGGCCTTCGGTCGCGAGGTCGTGCGCGAGATGAACCGGCTCGGCATGATGGTCGACCTCTCCCACGTCTCCGCCGACACGATGCGCGCGGCACTCGCCGTCGCGGAGGCGCCGGCGATCTTCAGCCACAGCTCGGCCCGCGCGGTGACCGACAGCCCGCGCAACGCGCCCGACGACGTGCTCGAGGCGCTGGCCCGCGGCGGCGGCGTGTGCATGGTGACCTTCGTGCCGAAGTTCGTGAACGCGGCCTGCGCCGATGCGCAACGCGAGATGGTGGCGGCCGCCGCCGCGGAGGGGATCCCCGAGGCAGACGGCGTCCGGTTCGCCGACTTCGAGCGCGCGTGGGTGCGCACGCACCCCCAGCCGACGGCGACGCTGGCCGACGTCGTCGCGCACGTGGAGCACGTACGCGAGGTCGCGGGCGTCGACCACGTCGGGCTCGGCGGCGACTACGACGGAGTCGAGACCCTGCCGGCCGGGCTCGAGGACGTCTCGACCTATCCGGCGCTGCTCGCGGCCCTGGCCGAGCGCGGCTGGTCCTCCGACGACCTCGCCCGGCTCACCTGCCGCAACACGCTGCGGGTGATGCGCGAGGTCGAGGAGCGGGCCGAGGAGATCCGGTCGACGCGGGAGCCGAGCCTGGCGCGGATCGAGGACCTCGACGCCCCTGCTGCTCTCCACCCGTGAGGGTGATCCAGCCCACCACGAAAACGATTGTGTCGTTGTCGGACGCAACCAATACCGTTCTCGGGTGACCGACACCCAGACCTCACCCGGCGAGACCACGCCGGAGCACTCCGACAAGCTCGACAGGGGCGTCCTGATGGTGGCCGGTGTGGTCGTCCTCGGCGCCATCATGTCGATCCTCGACATCACCGTCGTCTCCGTCGCGCTCAACACCTTCCAGGAGGAGTTCGACGCCACCGCGGCCGAGGTCGCCTGGACGATGACCGGCTACACCCTCGCCCTGGCCAGCGTGATCCCGCTGACCGGCTGGGCGGCCGACCGCTTCGGCACCAAGCGCCTCTACCTCCTCGCGGTCCTGCTCTTCACCATCGGGTCGGTGCTCTGCGCGGCGGCCACGTCGCTGGAGATGCTCGTGCTCTTCCGCGTCCTGCAGGGTCTCGGCGGCGGCATGCTGATGCCGCTCGGCATGACGATCCTGACCCGGGCGGCCGGCCCCGAGCGGGTCGGGCGGGTGATGGCCGTTCTCGGCATCCCGATGCTGCTCGGCCCGATCTTCGGCCCGATCATCGGCGGCGCGCTCATCGAGAGCGCGTCGTGGCACTGGATCTTCCTCATCAACCTGCCGATCGGCATCGCCGCGATCGCCTACGCGTGGGTCGTGCTGCCCCGTGACCACGTCGAGCCGTCGGAGACCTTCGACTGGCTGGGCATGGTGCTGCTCTCGCCCGGCCTCGCCGCCTTCCTCTACGGCGTCAGCTCGATCCCCGAGGAGGGCACCGCCATGGCCGCCCGCGTGCTGGTGCCGATGGTCGTCGGCCTGGCCCTGATCGTGGCGTTCGTCCCGTGGGCCCTGGCCCGGCGCAACCTCCACCCGCTGGTGGAGCTGCGCCTGTTCAAGAACAAGAACATGACGGTCGCGATCATCGCGATGACGCTGTTCGCGATCGCCTTCTTCGGTGCCTCGCTGCTCTTCCCGCTCTACTTCATCCAGGTCCGCGGCGAGGGCACCCTGTTCACGGGCTGGCTGCTGGCCCCGCAGGGTGTCGGCGCGATGCTCACCATGCCCATCGCCGGCATCCTCGCCGACAAGATCGGCCCCGGGAAGATCGTCCTCACCGGCATCACGGTGATCACCGTCGGCATGGCGATGTTCACCCAGATCGGTGCGGACACCTCCTACGCCTACATCCTCGGTGCGCTGTTCATCATGGGTCTCGGCATGGGCGCGACGATGATGCCGATCATGACGGCCGCGCTCGCCACGCTGACCTCGCACAACGTGGCCCGTGGCTCCACCCTGCTCAACATCACCCAGCAGGTCGCCGCATCGATCGGCACGGCGCTGTTCTCGGTGATCCTCACCAACGAGCTCAAGGACTCCCGCTTCGTCGCGGCGGGCACCGCCCTGGCCGAGGCCGGCGACGACCAGACGCAGGTGGCCGGGATCCTCGACCGCTTCGGGATCTCCCCCGACCAGCTCGGCAGCCTCGAGCAGCTCGTCACCAACGACATGGCCGACGCCTTCGCGACGGTGTTCATCGTCGCGACCGTCCTCGTGGCGTGCTGCCTCATCCCGGCCGCGTTCCTCCCGCGCACGAAGGTCGCCCCGGCCGACCCGACGGCGATGATGGGTCACTGACCCGACGTCGTACGACATCCGCGGCCCGTCCTCCACCCGGAGGGCGGGCCGCTGTCGTCCCGCGTCGTTCTCCCCGGACAGCGAGGTCGGTGTCCGCTCACGTCATACCGACCGGGTTCCATGGCAGCGGATCTGGATGACGCAGCCGGGTGTGCGGGAGGAAGATGCGAGAAAAGCTCGCGCGGACTGTCGATTGCCGGGCCGCAGCGGCGACGAGGTGGTGACCGAGCCCCGAGAGCCGGGGCCGAGACAGAGAGGCACGACCATGAAGTACGTCCTGATGTACACCTCCCGCCCCGACCTCGCGGGGGAGACCGACCCCGAGGCCGCGCAGGCGATCTACAAGCGGGTCTACGAGTGGTTCGGTGAGAACGCCGGAGTGATGGCCGACTCCGGCGCCGAGCTCCTCGGCGTCGAGACCGCCACCACCGTCAAGCACGGCAGCGACGGTGCGGTCGTCGTCGACGGCCCGTTCAACGAGGCCAAGGAGGTCATCGGCGGGTTCAGCGTCATCGACGTGGCCGACATGGACGCCGCGATCGCCGTGGTGAAGAGCTGGCCGATGCTCGACCTGCCGGGTGTCGCGGTGGAGATCCGCCCGATGGTCGAGGACTACTCGCAGTTCGAGTGACCCTCCAGAGCTGACGGACGCGATGCCGACCACGGACGACCTCCTCGCGCGCACCCTGCGCGAGGAGGCCGGCCCGCTGGTAGCGCGCCTGTCCCGTCGGTTCGGGGACTTCGACCTCGCCGAGGAGGCGGTTCAGGGCGCCGTGGTCGAGGCGCTCACCGCCTGGCGGCGCGACGGCCCGCCCGACCGGCCCGGCGCGTGGCTCCAGGTCGCTGCGGCCCGGAACGCGATGGACGGGATGCGGCACCGCGACCGCCAGCGGGCGCTCGCGGCGCGTACCCACAGCCCGGTCCAGGCGTACCCGCCTGCGGAAGGCACCGACGACCGGCTCGCTCTGCTCTTCGCCTGCTGCCACCCCGCCCTCGCCCCGGACGCCCGGCTGGCCCTGACCCTGCGCGCGGTCGTCGGTCTCACCACCCCGCAGATCGCCCGGGCGTTCCTCGTCCACGAGTCGACGCTCGCCCAACGCATCGTGCGGGCGAAGCGGAAGATCGTCTCGGCCGGCATCGCGTTGACCGTCCCCCCAGCGGCGGACCTCACGTCCCGGCTCGACGACGTGCTGGCCGTCGTCTACGTCATGTTCAACGAGGGGTTCGTCTCCTCCACCGGGCTCACGCAGGACCGGGACCTCGCCGCCGACGCCGTCTGGCTCGCGGGCGTCATCGCCACGTCGCTGCCCGACGCGGCCGAGGCCTGGGGGCTCGCCGCGCTGCTCACCATCCAGCACGCGCGCAACCGCGCCCGCTTCGCCGACGGCGACCTCGTCCTGCTTCGCGACCAGGACCGCCGCCTGTGGGACCACGACGCGATCGCCGAGGGTGAGCGGCTCCTCGAGCACGCGGCGTCCCTCCGTCGGCCCGGGCGCTACCAGCTCCAGGCCGCGATCGCGGCGGTGCACGCCACGGGCGCGAGCTGGGCCGAGACCGACTGGCTGCAGATCTCGCTGCTGTACGACGAGCTCGCCCGTCACGATCCCTCGCCCGTCGTTCGTCTCAACCACGTGGTCGCGCACGCCCAGGTCACCGGCCCGGTCGCCGCCCTCGAGCGACTGGAGACGCTGGCCGGTCCGCTGTCGGAGTACCACCTCTTCCACGCCACCCGCGCCGAGCTGCTGGCCGCCGTCAACCGCGACGACGAGGCCGCCGCGGCCAACCGTCGCGCGCTCGAGCTGACCGCGAACGACGCCGAGCGGCGGTTGCTGGCGACACGGCTCCACCGGCGCCCGATGTCCGACGGCTCCTGAGACCGCGCGCTGGCGTCCGGCAGGCCGGGCGAGCGTCATACAAACCGGCACCCATGGGCTCGGACTCGTATGACGCCGGTCCGGGGCGCGACGTACGCCGACAGCGTCATGGCGGGTGGTCGTCCCCGCGACCGCGGCCCATGACGTTCGTCCACAACGTCAGGGCGACCGGCTGTTCGAGCGACCCGTGCCCATGACGCCCCCCCCCGGGGTGACCTTGCGACCGCGCTCCGGACCGCGCGCGGGTGCGGCTCAGCCCTGCGTGGCGAGCGCGAGCGGGAGGACCGCTGAGGCGCCGGCGGCGCGGATGGCCGTCGCGGCGACCGTCAGCGTCCAGCCGGTCATGACCTGGTCGTCGACGAGGAGCACGGTCGCGCCGGGCGGGACCTCGGCGTCCAGCCCGCCCCGGCGGCGTACGGCGGCCACGCGCTGGGCGGAGTTGGACTGCCCGGCCCGCGGGGGGACGGAGTCGTCGCGGATGGCCCACGTGCCGACGACGGGGACCTGCATGACCCGCGACAGGCCGTCGGCGAGGTCGCCGACGAGCGTCGGCCGGGTGGCCGACTCGACCACGACGATGGCGTCGGGCCGCGACGGCCACTGCGACGACCAGTCCTTCATCACGTCCATGACAGCCTGGGCGAGCCCCGGCGGGACCGGGCCGTCGGGGGTGTCCTCGCGGAAGAGTGCGCGCAGCGCCTGCCCGTGGCCGAGGTCGGTCAGCCGCGCGACCACGCGGCCCGGCTCGGCTCCGGCAGCGATCTTGCCCTTGAGGTCGAGCCCGAGGTTGGCCAGCGCGGTCGGCCACATCCGGCGGGGCTCGAGGACGACGCCGGGTCGCGACAGCCGCTGACCGGCCTCCGCGACCGACGCCTCGCTCACCGCGGACGACAGCGTCACGCCACCGCAGTTGTCGCAGCGCCCGCAGTCGGTCGCCTCGGGGTCGTCGAGCTGCTCACGGAGGTAGCGCATCCGGCACTCGGTCGTGCGCAGGTAGCCGAGCATCGCCTGCTGCTCCCGCTCGCGTGCCTCGGCCACGCGGGCATAGCGCTCGGCGTCGTAGGCCCAGGGCCGTCCGGTCGCGACCCAGCCGCCCTGCACCCGCTGCACCGCACCGTCGACGTCGAGGACCTTGAGCATCGACTCGAGACGGTTGCGGCCGAGCTCGACGCGGGTCTCGAGCGTCGCGGTCGACATCGGGCGGTCGGACTCGGCAAGCGCGGCCAGCGTCTCGCGCACCTGCTCCTCGCGGGGGAAGCCGAGGGAGGCGAAGTAGGCCCAGATGTCGCGGTCCTCGACCTGCGGGAGGAGCACGACCGTGGCGTCGTCGGTGCCACGGCCGGCGCGGCCGACCTGCTGGTAGTAGGCCACCGGGGACTGCGGTGCGCCGAGGTTGATCACGAAGCCGAGGCTGGCGTCGAAGCCCATGCCGAGCGCACTGGTGGCGATCAGTGCCTTGACCCGGCCGTCGACGAGCGCCTGCTCGAGGGCGTGCCGCTCGTCGGGCTCGGTCTGGCCCGAGTAGGCCGCGACCTCGAGGCCGCGGTCGCGGAGGTAGCCCGCGACCTCCTGGGTCGCGGCGACGGTGAGGCAGTAGACGATGCCGGAGCCCGGCTGCTCGGCGAGGTGGTCGGCCAGCCAGGCGAGGCGCTGCTCGGGAGTCTTGAGCTGCACCACGCCCAGGCGCAGCGACTCGCGGTCGAGGGTGCCGCGCTGCACGAGGACGGCGGCGTCGGCGGCGCCGTCCGCGTGCACCCCGAGCTGCTCGGCGACGTCGTCGGTGACCCGCTGGTTGGCGGTCGCGGTCGTCGCGAGGACCGGGATCCCGGACGGCAGCTCGGCGAGGAGCGTACGGAGGCGGCGGTAGTCGGGACGGAAGTCGTGGCCCCAGTCGGAGATGCAGTGCGCCTCGTCGACGACGAGCAGGCCGCAGGTCGCGGCCAGCCGCGGCAGCACCTCGTCGCGGAAGCCGGGGTTGTTGAGCCGCTCCGGGCTCACGAGCAGCACGTCGACCTCGCCGGCGTGGATCTGGTCGTGGATCGGCTGCCACTGGTCGATGTTGGTGGAGTTGATCGTGACCGCCCGGATGCCGGCACGCTCGGCGGCGGCGATCTGGTTGCGCATGAGCGCGAGCAGCGGGCTCACGATCACGGTGGGCCCGGCCCCGCCCTCGCGCAGCAGCTTGGTCGCCACGAAGTAGACCGCCGACTTGCCCCAGCCCGTGCGCTGGACGACCAGCGCCCGCCGCCGGTCGACGGCGAGGGCCTCGATCGCCGCCCACTGGTCCTCGCGGAGGACCGCGTCACCCTGCCCCTCCCTGGGGCCGACGAGCGCGCGCAGGTGCCGCTCGGCCGCCTCCCGGGCGGAGAGGCGTACGTCGTCGGTGACGGTCGGGGCGGTGGTCATGCGGGGTCCCCGCGGCGTTGCTCGGGGGAGCGCAGCGGAGGAGAGGAACGTCGTGGGGTGCTCATGCGGGGTCCCCGGGGCGTTGCTCGGGGGAGCGCAGCGGAGGAGAGGAACGTCGTGGGGTGCTCATGCCACCTGTCTACCAACAGCCACCGACGGCCGCACCGGTGCCTCCACAGGCACCGGTGCGGCGTGCTGCGTCAGCGGGTGCTGCGGTCGATGAAGCGGTCGAGGTCGATCCCGGCCCGGCGCGCCGCCCTGCGGACCTCGGGCGTCGTGAGGTCCGGCGCCACGAAGGTCTCGGGCTCGATGCTGCGGTCCGCGTCGGCGTACTGGCGCTGGAGCGCGGCCTGCTCGTCGGCGCTGGAGGACGACGAGGCGACCACGTCGGCGGTCACGGCGACGGTGGAGCCGGTCAGCAGCGGGCTGACGGTCGGGGTGTAGCCGCCCGAGTGACCCGTGGCCTTGGGGTGGTAGCTCTCGCTGATCGGGTTGGAGAGGCCGTTGATCCACTCGGCGGAGTCGCACACCGCGTGGCCGATGAAGCGGCTGGTCGGGTTGCCGAAGGAGAAGCCGGCCGCGGACGCCGCGGTCGACAGGCGGGAGTTGAGCAGGTCGGCGGTCTGGTTGAGCCGGGTCTGCTCGGACGGGGAGAACCAGGTGAACGCGTTGCAGTCCTCGCCCATGAAGATCCGCGGGTAGCCGACGACGACGACCTTGGCGTACGGCGCGCGGCTGCGGATCGAGGCGTAGAGGGTGCTCAACCGTGAGGGCAGGGTGGAGTTGATGTAGGACTGGGCGGTGTTGATCGCACCGTCGCAGTTGCTCGCCCAGCCCGGCAGGGCGCACTCGGTGAGCACGTCGGCGAAGCCCGCGTCGTTGCCGCCGACGGAGATCGAGACGTAGCTCGTGGAGGTCGTCAGTGCCGATAGCTGGGTGTTGGTGACGTCGGTGACGGTGGCGCCGGAGCAGGCGCGGAAGTTGAGCGCGTAGCCGCGGGCGGCGGCGATCAGGCTGGGGTAGGCCGCGGTCGAGCGCTGGCAGCTGGTGCCGTCGGCGATGTAGGACCGGGTGCCGGTGCCCGAGGCGTAGGAGTCGCCGAGGGCGACGTAGGACGGGGCGGCAGCCTGGGCGGGCTGGAGCAGGAGCGGCGTGAGCAGGCCGGCGAGAGCCGTGCCGAGCACGGCGAGACGGGACGTGCGATTCATCTGTGGTCCTCCGAGACAGGGGCCACCCGAGTGTGGCCCCGATCACAGTAGGGAAACCGACCCACCGCGCACCAGACCGAACGGTCGGTTTTTCGCCCGCGTGTCAGTCCCCGACGCGGCGCAGCCGCGGCGCAGGCGGGGCCACGGCGGCCGCGTCGCGGAACGACTCGCCCACCAGCACCGGGACGACCTCGCTCACGTCGGAGCGTGCGGCGATCTCGACGTCGGCGACGAACCCTGCCTCGCTGAGCTCGCGACCACCCGCGCAGT
>JAESGW010000583.1_pt1 | contig 24153 bp, 27 predicted proteins | sample 9269791 | NCBI WGS metagenome assembly JAESGW01 (sample SAMN16773120, study PRJNA677053) | algae metagenome | isolation source: Aphanocapsa lilacina HA4352-LM1 and co-occurring heterotrophs from near cave... | place: USA: Maniniholo cave, near Haena, Kauai, HI | collected 2009-07-28 | reverse complement strand
CCGCCGCGCTGTTCGCCGCCGCCTGCCGCATCGCCGCGGTGGTGGCGGAGCGGCCCGAAAGCGAGGAGGCGGCGCTCGACAGCTATGGCCGCAACCTCGGCATCGCCTTCCAGCTGGTCGACGACGCGATCGATTACGTGTCGGACGCCGGCACGATGGGCAAGGACACCGGCGACGATTTCCGCGAAGGCAAGATGACGCTGCCGCTGATCCTGGCCTATGCCCGCGGCAATGCAGAGGATCGCACCTTCTGGAAGGACGCGATCGAGGGCCGCCGCGACAGCGAAGACGATCTCGCCCACGCCACGCAATTGCTGCGCGACACCCGCGCGATCGATGATACGCTGGCCCGCGCCCGCCACTATGGCCAGCGCGCGATCGATGCGCTGGGCGGCTTCGGCAGCGGCCAGGCCAAGGACGCGCTGATCGAAGCGGTCGAGTTCGCGGTGGCGCGGGTCTACTAGCTCTCGGCGTCGGCGGATGCGGGCGGCTTACCGCCTTTTCGGGCCTCGGCCTGCTCATCGTCGATCGCCTTGACGACATCGGGGCCATCGATGCCCGCGTCGATCTTGGTGAGGACGCGTCCCGCGAAATTGTCTTCGCTGGCGTGCGGATCATTCGCGAGGGGCAGCAATATCACCCGCGCCTCCTTGGTCCGCTTGTCGATCAGCAACTGCCGGACGAGCAGGATCCGCAATGACGCATCGTGCGGCGACAGTTCAAATGCGCGTTCCAGCCCCAGCGCCGCGCTCTTGGTCGGCGTCTCGTCGGCGGTGAGGAAGCTGAGATAGAACAGCATCAGCGGTTCGGCCGCATTGGGATCGTTGCGGTTGGCGGTGACGAACCAGCGCCGCGCCGCCTTCCACGCCGCCGGGTCGGTCGTCTTTGCGGTCTTTGCCCGGCGCAGCATCGCGCGGCCCTTGTACAGCAAGGCATCGCGCAGCTTCGGGTTGACGGCCAGCGCCCGGTCCGCCGCCGCTTCCGCCTCGGCATCGTTGCCCGCATCATATTCGGCCTCGGCCAGCACGGTCTGCGCGCCCGCATCGTCGGGATATGGCGCGGCCTTGCGGCGCGCCTCGGGCAGCAGCGCCGCCGCCGCACTTGCATCGACGCCGCGATCGGACCGCATCCGCACCTGCATGGTGTCTGCCTCGCCCTTGGTCAAAGCGCGGATGGTGATCGGGCCGGTCTTGATCATCGATGGATCGATGCGCAAACCGGTAAAGCTTCGCTTGTCGCGATAGCGGTTCATGTCGCTCTGCAGGGTTTTCAGATCGCCGAACGCCTCGCGCGCCGCATCCAGGCTGGGTTTGCCCGCGTTGATCAGCCGCAGATAGGCGCTGAGCTGGCCCGACCGCGCCTTCTCGAAGGTCAGCATGTGCGTCAGCAGCCATGCGCGCCCGTAGAACACGTCCATCTGCGCGTTGTTCAATCTCTTGCCGCGCGGATCGAGCAGCGTTTCGATGGGAATGGGCGTCTGCAGCATCAGGGCGTAGGCGCGGTGTTGCGCGACCCTGCCGAAGCTGATCGCGTCGTCCTTCTTCTCCACCGCGAAGGTCGAATGGAACTCGGCAAAGCCCTCGACGAACCACTTCGCATAGGCGGCCGGATAGTTTTCCAGCATGAAGTGGTGGCCATATTCGTGGAACAGCACGATATCGGCGAAGGCGTCATTGTAACCGCCCCGGGGCGTGAAGGCGATCGAGCCGCCAGCGCGGGGGACGTAGAATCCGCCGATATTGGAACCACGCCGCCCGTACAGCTTCTCGATCGCGGCCTGATCGGACACGACATAGATCGTCAGCCGGTTCGATTTTGCGCCTTCGGTCTCGCCAAGGCCGCGGAGGACCCGCATGCCCGCATCGAACCGCTCGAGCCGCTCGGCGAACTTGCGCAGCCAGGTTTCGCTGCTGTCGGCATAGATCAGGAAATGGTCGCTGCTCGCCTCGCGCCAGTCCGCCGCCGCGGGCGTGGCGATCAGCATCGCCCAACCCGCCACGATCGCCGCCCATCCGCGCATGCAATTCTCCCCCTTGAGGAGCAAGCCTAAGTCAGTGGTGTCGTTAAGAAAAGAGGCAATCAGCTCCGGCCGGCGCATGCGATTTGGTCGATATCCGCTGGTCCCACCCGTGATGCTGGGGCAGGACGCGGGCGTGGCCGATCTCCCCATCCTGACCGTCCTCCCCGATCTGCTGGCCGCGCTGCACGATGGATCCAACGCGGTCCTCGTCGCGCCGCCGGGGGCGGGCAAGACGACCGCGGTTGCGCCCGCTCTGCTCGATCAACCCTGGTGCGCGGGCGAGGTGCTGTTGCTTTCCCCGCGCCGCATCGCCGCGCGGGCGGCGGCCGAGCGGATGGCGGCCATCGCCGGAGAACCGGTCGGGCGGACCTTCGGCTATGCCACGCGCATGGACAGCAAGCGCTCCGCCGCGACGCGCGTGACGGTGGTGACCGAGGGCATCTTCGTCGCGCGCATCCAGGCCGATCCGGAGCTGGCGGGGGTGTCGGCACTGCTGTTCGATGAAGTGCACGAGCGCAGCCTGGACAGTGATTTCGGACTGGCGCTGGCGCTGGATGCGCAAGCCGCGCTGCGCCCCGATCTGCGGCTGCTGGCAATGTCCGCCACACTCGACGGCGCGCGTTTTTCTGCGTTGATGGGCGACGCGCCCGTGATCGAGAGCGAGGGCCGCAGCCATCCGCTGGAGCTGCGCCATATAGGCCGTGCCGCGGAAGCGCGGATCGAGGACAGCATGGCCGCCGCGATCCGACGGGCGCTGGGCGAGGCGGTGGGCGGCGTGCTCGCCTTCCTGCCGGGTGTCGCCGAGATCGAACGCACCGCCGAACGGCTGGAAGGCGTGAGCGGTGTACGCCTCCACCGTCTGCATGGCGGCATGGAGCCCGCCGCGCAGCGTGCCGCGATAGCGCCCGAACCCGATGGCGCGCGCAAGCTGGTGCTGGCCACCAGCATCGCGGAAACCAGTTTGACGCTCGACGGCATCCGCATCGTGGTGGATTCGGGGCTGGCGCGCCGCCCGCGCTACGATCGCGCCGCCGGCGTCACGCGGCTGGTGACCGAACGCACCAGCCAGGCCGCCGCAACCCAGCGCGCCGGGCGTGCCGCGCGACAGGGGCCGGGGGTGGCGTATCGCCTGTGGGAAGCAGCCGCCACCGCCGGCCTGCCGCGCTTCGATCCGCCTGAGATATTGGAGGCCGACCTCTCCGCGCTCGTGCTCGATTGCGCGCTGTGGGGCGTGGCCGATCCGCGCGCGCTGGCGTGGCTCGATCCACCGCCGGAAGCCGCGGTGGTGGAGGCAAGGGCGCGGCTGACGGTGCTGGGCGCGCTCGATGAAGATGGCCGCCCGACTGATCATGGCCGCGCGGTCGCGCGGTTGCCGCTGCCGCCCCGGCTGGCGCATATGCTGCTCCGCGCGAGCGAGATGGGGCTCGCGCAGACGGCCGCGGAGGTCGCGGTGCTGCTGGGCGAGCGCGGGCTGGGCGGGAATGATCCCGATCTCGAAACGCGCCTGCGCCGCTGGCGGAGCGAACGCGGCAAGCGCGCAGAGGCGGGCAGGGCGTTGGCGAGGCGGTGGACGGCATCGCTGCCTCCACTCCCGTCTCGGAGAGAGGAGGAAGGGATCGGCCTTTGCCTCGCGTTCGCCTTTCCGGACCGGCTGGCGCGCCGCCGCGACGCATCGGGCGAGCAATGGGCCTCGGTCGGCGGGCGGGGCTATCGGCTCGATCCGGCGTCGAGCCTCGCGCGCAACGAATGGCTGGCGGTGGCGGAGGTGCAGGGTGCGGCGGCGGGTGCGCGCATCCTGTCAGGGGCGGCGATCGACGCGGCCACGGTCGAAACGCTGTTCGCGGACCGCATCGAAACCCGCCGCACGCTTGCCTTCGATCCGAAGTCCGGCGGCGTCGACGCCCGCCGCGAGCGCCTGCTCGGCGCGCTGCGGCTGTCGGGCGGGCCCGATGCGGATGCCGATCCCGAAGCCATCGCCGCGCGGTTGATCGAAGGCGTGCGCGAACATGGGCTGGGCCTGCTGCCATGGGGAGACGCCGCGCAGGCGCTCCGCACCCGCGCGCGCTATGCCGGTGAGGCTACTCTGGACGATGCCGCGCTGATCGGCCGCATCGACGAATGGCTGCCCGCGCTCGTGGCCGGCAGGAAGCGGCTGTCGGACATTGACCCCGCCGCGCTGCATCAGGCGCTCGAATATCTGCTTGGCTGGCCGGCGCTTCAGCGGATCGACCAGCTCGCGCCAGCGCGCTTCGCCAGCCCTGCGGGCACAACCCATGCGATCGACTATGCGGCGGAGGGCGGCCCGCGGGTCGAGCTGCGCGTCCAGGCGCTGTTCGGCCTCTCGACGCACCCGGTGCTGGGCGATGGCACGCCGCTGGTGCTCAGCCTGACCTCGCCCGCCGGACGCCCGATCCAGACGACGCGCGATCTGCCGGGTTTCTGGGCGGGCAGCTGGGCGGCGGTGGCGAAGGAAATGCGCGGCCGCTATCCGCGCCATCCCTGGCCCGACGACCCCGCTTCGGCCGCTGCGACCGTCCGCACCAAAAATGCGGATGCGCGAAGAACGAAATGACCTCTTTGCCGTTCGTCCTGAGCTTGTCGAAGGACCGTCCTTCTTCTACGCCGCTCGCAGAAGAAGGACAGGGCTTCGACAAGCTCAGCCCAAACGGATTTTGTTTAATTGGCCGGGAACCCACCATGCCGTCGGCACGAATCTACCAGACCCCCAAGAATGCGATGCAGTCGGGCCGCGCCCGCACCAGCGGCTGGATGCTGGAGTTCGAGCGCGAGGACGCCCAGCGGCCCGATCCGCTGACGGGCTGGGCCGGCAGCGCCGACACCCGCCCGCAGGTGAAGCTCGGCTTCCCCGATCAGGCGGCGGCGGTGGCCTATGCGGAACGCGAGGGGCTCGCCTATCACATCATCCCCGCGCCCGAACGCAAGCTGAAGCTGCAGGCCTATGCGGACAATTTCCGCTAAGCGTCAGGCCAGGATCGGCCCGGCCAGCAGCAACAGCAGCTTGACGTCGATCGCGAATCCCTCCGCCCGCCGCGCTTCGACATAGTCGGCGGCTTCCGTCAGCGGCACGCGGTGGACGGTGATGCCTTCGCCCTCCACACCGCCGCCATCGGCCACCTTCTCCAGCCCCTCGGCGCGCAGCAGCGTGAAGCTTTCCGAGACCATGCCGGGCGAGGAGTAGAACCGCCCCAGCGGCACCATGCGTGCGGCACGATAGCCCGTTTCCTCCTCCAACTCGCGGATCGCCGCCACTTCCACCGCTTCGCCCGCGCTATCGTCGCCCACCAGCCCGGCGGGCAGCTCGAGGCATTTGGCCTTCAGCGGCACGCGGTACTGATCGACCAGCAGCACATGGCCGTCATCGATCGCCAGGATCACCGCTGCCTCGATATTCCGTGCCCGGCTGACATATTCCCAGCGGCCCTCGCGCTTGGCGACGATGTAGCGGCCTTCCCACATCGTCTCGACGGGATCATCGCTCACAGTTCGATCAGCCGGTCGGGCAATTCGTTCTTGTCGTCATCGGCGCGGGGCAGATGCTGGTTGAGGATCGCGCCGACCTGCCGGACCGCCTCGACCAAGCCATCACCCGGACGCCCCGCGCGCGCGCCGTCGATCAGCGCGGCCATCGCGTCGCCCCATGTCTCGGGCGTCACGGTCGAATGGATCGCCTGGTCGGCGATGATCTCGGCGCGGTGCTCCTGCATCGACAGGTAGATCAGGATGCCGGTGTGGCCCGTCGTGCGCTGCTCGGCGCTGGCGCGGAACAGCGTCACCGCCCGCTCACGCACGCGCGCCGCCTTTATCCGGCGCGGGGTCAGCAGGTTGCGCAGCGGCTGGATGCGCAGCAGCAGCCACACCACCAGGAATTTGAGCGACAGGACGACGAACAGCCAGCCGATCAGCTCGCGCTGGCTCCATTCGTGCGACCAGCCGCCACGCAGCCAGTCGATCGGGCAGGTGAGCAATGGCGGCCAGGCGGTGATGCAGGCCAGCGCCAGCAGCATCACCCCCGCCGCCCAGATCAGCGCGATATCCTCATAACCGTCCGACCGCGCGGCGACGACGGTAACGATCTCCCCCGATGTTCCGGCCTCGGCCTCCGCCACCGCCGTGGTCACCCGCGTATGATCGGCCTCGTCCATGCGAATGCGGCCCATCACCAGCCTCCCGAGGCGCCACCGCCTCCAAAGGAACCGCCGCCGCCGGAGAAACCGCCGCCGCCGGAGAAACCGCCGCCGCCGCCACCACCCCAGGACGATCCGCCCCAGCCCGAACCCGAAGAGCCGCCGCTGCCCCAGCCCGGACCCCAGATCACCACCGGCCCGCGCCCGCTGCGATAGCGCTTGCCGCCCTTGGCGCTGCGCGCGGCGGCGCCGATCATCGGGATGACGATGAAGGCGATCACCACCAGCCAGAACAGGATCGCGAACCAGTTGACGTTGCTCTTCTTCGCCTCGCTTTCGGCGAGGATGCGCTTGGCGCGCGCCTCGGCCTGCGGCGCGGGGAGGCGCAGTTGCTCGAGGATCGCGTCCGCCCCCGCGCGGATGCCCGCGGGCATGTCGCCGTCGCGGAAACGCGGCAGGATCTGTTGGGAAATGATCAGGCCGGAAAGCTGTGCGGTCAGCACCGGGGTCAGGCCGTAGCCGACCTCGATCCGCACCTTTTTCTCATTGGGCGCGATCAGCAGGATCACGCCGTCATCCACGCCCTGCCGCCCGATTCCCCAGGTGCGGCCGAGGCGGTACCCATAATCCTCGATCGTCCGTCCTTCGAGACTGGGCACCGTGGCGATGACGAACTGCTGGCCCTTCTCAGCCTCGAACTGGTCGAGCAACTGGCTCAGCTCCGCCTCCTGATCGGGCGGAATGATGTTCGCCGCATCGACCACCGGCTCGGTGGTGCGCGTCGGGAAGGTCTGGGCGTGCGCCGGGACCAGCCAGGCGAACGCCAGTGCGATGGCGAGGAGGAAGCGGGTCATGTGCGGATCAACTCGCGAACAATGGCGCGGCTGCCTTGTTCGACACCCGCATCGATGCGTCCATCTCGAAACGCGGGCAGCATATCGGTTCGGATAATCTGTCCAGCCTCTGCATTGGTTAGCGTCTGTTCAAGACCGTAGCCGACTTCGATACGGACCTTCTTCTCATTCGGTGCCACCAGCAGCATCACGCCGTCATCATGTTCCTTTCGCCCGATGCCCCATCCTCTTGCCAGATCGAGCGAGTAGTTCTCGATAGTGCGTTCATCGAGCGAGGGCGTTGTGGCAATAACGAACTGGTTACCCGTCACCGTTTCGAGATCGGCGGACAATGTGGCGAGCCGTGCCTCGACAGCAGGATCGATGATATTGGCGGCATCGACTACCCTCCCGGTCAGCGCAAGCACAGGCTTCGCCTTGGCGGGCTGCACGTCACAGCCACCCACAAGCAGCGCCAGGGCGGGGAGCACGGGGAAGAGAAAGCGGGTCACTTGTTCTCGAAATTCACCGTGGGCGCGGTCTCGGCGCCGGGGCTGGTCGCCTTGAACGGGGTCATCGGCTCTGCCCCGTAGAAGATCTTCGCGCCGATCGCGTCGGGGAAGGTGCGGATGCGGGTGTTATAGGCCTGCACGGCCGTATTATAGTCGCGCCGGGCGATGCCGATCTGGTTCTCGGTGGTCGATAGCTCGTTCTGCAGCGCCAGGAAATTCTGGTTGGACGTCAACTGCGGATAGGCCTCGACCGACACCAGCAAGCGGCCGAGCGACTGGCCGAGCGCGCCCTGCGCCGCCTCGAACTGCTGCACCTTGGCCGGATCGGACAGGTCATCGGCGCTGACCTGCACCGACGTCGCCCTGGCGCGCGCCTCGGTCACTTCGGTCAGCACCGCGCGCTCCTGCGCGGCGAAGCCACGGACGGTCGAAACCAGGTTGGGGATCAGATCGGACCGGCGCTGATATTCGTTCTGCACGTCGGCCCAGCGCGCCTTGGCGGCTTCCTCGGCGGTCGGCACCGAATTGAGTCCGCACCCGGCCAGCCCGATGGCGAGCGATACGGCGATAATCGGACGAAACGACATGGGTGCAGCCCTCCAGCAGCGCGTGTGTGGTGCGCATATAGGACACTCGCGGCGCTTGGCGAAGGGGTAATCGACGGCTAGCCTGCCCGCACGACAGCAGGGAGTCGATTATGATACAGGAATTCAAGGCATTCATCGCCCGCGGCAACGTGCTCGATCTGGCGGTGGCGGTGATCATCGGCGCCGCGTTCGGCAAGATCGTCACCTCGCTGACCGAGGACGTGATCATGCCGGTGATCGGCAAGATTTTCGGCGGTCTCGATTTTTCCAGCTACTTCGTGACGATGGGCCCGGTGCCGGCGGCATTGCAGGGATCGACCGATTACGCCGCGCTCAAAAAGGCCGGCGTGCCGCTGCTCGGCTATGGCGAGTTCATCACCCAGGCGGTCAATTTCCTGATCGTCGCCTTCATCATCTTCCTGCTCGTCCGCGCGGTGAACCGGATCGTGCCCAAGGCGCCGGAAGTCGCGGCTGATCCGGCGGATGTCGTGCTGCTGCGTGAGATCAGGGACGAGCTGCGAGCGCGCAAGGTAGAGTAAACGGATGTCGTCATCCCAGCGAAAGCTGGGATCTCAGGCCGCGAGAACAGGACGCGAGGCACGAGACCCCAGCTTTCGCTGGGGTGACGGACGGGTCAGGCCGCCGCCAGATCCTCGGCCGTCGCGTCGGCCAGGCTGGTGCCGTCCAGGATGCGTGCCGTCTCGTCGCGCACGCGCATCATCGCGATTCGTATCTGACAGGTCGCCTCGTCCTTGCAATCCTTGCACGGGCGATAGGCGGTGCGGCTGACGCAGGGCACCAGCGCAAGCGGCCCCTCGATCTTGCGGACGATATCGCCCAGCGAGATCAGGTGGGTCGGTCGCGACAGGCAATATCCGCCCATCTTGCCGCGGTGGCTGTGCAGCAGCCCGGCATCGCGCAGTTCGGCCAGGATGATTTCCAGGAACTTGCGCGGCACATTCGCCGCTTCGGCTATCCGGTTCATCGGGATCGGGGGGCCGCCAGCCTCATGCTCGGCGAGGTACAACATCGCGCGCAGGGCGTATCGGGAACGCTGGGTCAACATGATAGCCTATTACCTAGGACGGTATTGTGGCTGCGGGAAGGCAGCAGTTGCACTTTTCTTTCAGGAATCAGAGCCTATATTGGCCGGTGCCGGGTTCGCCCGGCTATGGCGATAAAGAGCGGTGTGTCATAGACACAACGGACCCGGGGGCAGTACCCGGCGGCTCCACCACTTGCGCCGCAAAGCCGACACGCGAAGCGTGCCGGCCGAGCGGCTCAGCTGATGGGGCCGAACCAGGATCGACGTGTGTTGAACAGCATCGTTTTTCGCCCGGAATGGGACCACCGCAACGGCCCATACACAAGTGCCAACGATAACGAAGCACTCGCGATTGCCGCGTAACTGACGGCCTCACGGCCTTAGGTTATTCGTACAAAAGCGCGGTTGGACCGCACCGGGCAACAGAAGCGGATTCCAGCGGTACGGGGAGCACCGGGCAACAGAAGCTCCCCACTCATCCCATTTTGAACTTCGGGTATGACCCGTTATACTCGCTCCCAAACAGCAACCGGAGAGCGCGCATGGCCACCCTCGCAACCGTCGACGACACCGCCCAGATGGCGCCCGGCGAATGGGAGGCGCGGGTCGATCTCGCCGCCGCCTACCGGCTGGTCGCGCTCTATGGCTGGGACGATATGATCTTCACCCACCTCTCCGCGCGGGTGCCCGGGCCGGAGCATCATTTCCTGATCAACCCGTACAACATGATGTTCGAGGAGATCACCGCCTCCTCGCTGGTCAAGATCGATGTCGACGGCATTCCGGTCGGCAAGACCGATCAGCCGGTCAACCCGGCGGGCTTCACCATCCATTCGGCGATCCACATGGCGCGCGAAGACGCCCACGCGGTGATGCACCTGCACACCCCCAACGGGCAGGCGGTGTCGGCGATGGCGTTCGGGCTGCTGCCGCACACCCAGACATCGATGATCGCGGGCGCCGATGTCGCCTATCACGAATATGAGGGCATCGCGACCGACCTGGAGGAGCGCGAACGGCTGGTCGAGGATCTCGGCGCGCGCAACGCGATGATCCTGCGCAACCACGGCACGCTGGCGGTGGGCGACAGCGTCGCGGCCTGTTTCATCCGGCTCTATTTCCTCGAGCGCGCGTGCGAGGCGCAGGTGAAGATGCTCTCCGCCGGGCGCGACAATCTCTACAACCCGCCCCAGGGCACGCCGGAGAAGGTCGCGGTGCAATCCGCCCCCGCCGGCATGGGCATGCTTGCCAAGATACTCGCCTGGCCGGCTTTGCTCAGGAAGCTCGACCGGATCGATCCCAGCTTCCGCGAATAGGACGGTCCTTCATCGCAGCCAGCCCTTGCGCTTGATGTACCAGAGCGGCAGCAGCGCCGCGAGCAGCGTCAGCAGGATGGTGACGGTGAAGCCCCATTTCCAGCTGAGTTCGGGCATCACCGCGAAGTTCATCCCGTAGAAGGTCGCGATCAAGGTCGGCGGCAGGAACACCGCGGTGATGATGGTGAAGACCTTGACCACCTGGTTCTGCTTGGCGTTCAGGCTCGTCATCACCGATTGCTGGAGATAGCGGACCTTGTCGTGTTCGAACCCGGCATGTTCCTTGATGCTCAATATGTCGGAGATCAGCGTTTCGATATGGCCGCGCAGATCGGCATGGCCGGCATCCAGTTCGGCGCGGAGGTAGCGCGCGCCGCGCTCCAGCAGCAACTGCCCTTCCAGGATGCGCGAGACCAGCTCCTCGCGATCGTTGAGCTCGGCCAGGCTCTGGCTGATGTCGTCGGTGTTGATCTCGCGACCGTTCTCGTCGACTCCTTCGGTGACCGCGCGGATGCGGTGGCTCATCCCCTCCAGCGCGGCACTCGCCAGCTCGATGATCTGGTTAGCGGCCGAATTGCTCGCCTGCAGCAACGCGAACATCACGCCGTGGGCATCGCGGGGTAGCTCCGGCCGGCGCTTCAGGATCGATGCGGCGCGGTCGAACGCGGCAAAGCCGGTGGCGGGCTCGATCGTCACCAGCACGCGTTCGCCCAGCGCGAATATGACATTGTCCTGCCGCACCGCTAGAGTCGCTGTCCATGGTTCCTGTTCTGGTTGAATCGCGCCCGATAGCGGGGCGGGAGGGCATTTGCGCTCCGCCGATATGAAAATCAAGGCTGGAAAGCCGGTCCCGGCCGTAGGTTTTCCGTAAACATGCGCCGGCTTGTGCGGTGTCGCCCGAAATCGTCTTTTGTTCGCAATGGCGCCCGGCTAGGCTGACCGGCGGTGAGGCACAATGGGGGCGTATATGCTGGTCGGGTTGATCGCGCGCGCGCGCGTGACGGTGGTCCCGGCCGCGATTCTGGTCGCAAGCTGTTCCGGCCCAGCGCCGGCCGGGAACCAGCAGGTCAAGCCCGACTTCATCGAGATGGACATGATGACGATGAAGGGCGGCAAGGGCCTCTACGTCGCCAATCGTGACGGCACGATCACCGAAATCCCCTTCGCGCTCGATCTGCAGAAGATCGATCCCGAACGCGGTCATGACAGCGAGCAGATCGGCCAGACCGATGTCGCGGTGGTGATGTTCGATCGCTATGCCACCCGCGCCGCGCCGGAAGACGCGTGCTTCGACCCGCAAAAGGGCCGCGAGGCGTTCGTCCGGGTGTTCTCGCTGGAGCTGCGCCGGGAAATCTTCTCGCGCGCGGTGGCCAGCTGCCGTGACGGCGTTACCGCGGCCAATCCTCAGGTGACATGGGTTGGGCACGACAGCTTCCGCATCGAGGGCAAACGGCCCCAGACCTTCCGCATCACCGGCGCCGACCGCGTCGACGCCGTACCCTAATCCACAGGAGACATGCCGATGTCCGCGCAGGACGAACAGATTTACGTGCTCGACGCCGCCTCGATGATGCGGCTGTGGCTGATCGACAAGGTCGAGGGCGGGAAGATGACCCAGGTCGAGGCGGATGCGCTGTGGCGGCGCTACACGACCGAGACCAAGTTCGTGGCGAACTATTTCTCGGTGGGTGACGATCTGGCGTTGATGACCAAGCTGGCGCGCGACATGCGATCGCCGCTGGGCCGCGTCTATTTCAAGCAATATGGCGGCAAGACGCACATCATCCTGAAGGGCGCGCCGGGGCTGCGCCGCATTCTCACCGGCACGCGTTACGGCGTGCAGAACGCCAAGGTCGTCAATATGGGCCTGGGCCGCGCCGGTGTGCGCGCCTCGGCCAAGGGCGGCACGATCATCTCGATATTCCTGCTGACCGCATGGAACATCGCCGATTATGTGATGCGCGACGAGGCGACGCTGGGCCAGCTGCTCGGCGGCATCGCCGGGGATGTCTCCAAGGCGGCTATTGCCGGCGGCATCGGCTATATGGCCGGCGCGGCGGTGGTCGGCACGGTGGTCGGCACCTTCGCGCTCGGCCCGCTGGTGGTGGCGGTCGCGGTCGGCATCGGCGTCGGGCTGGCGCTCGACTGGATCGACAACCGCTTCCAGCTGACCCAGAAGCTTCAGGCCAAGATCGACGAAGGCATTGCGCGGCTGAACGCGGAGATCGAGAGCCAGCGCCAGGGGCTGATCGAACGCGGTTCGCAGGCACTGGGCGATCTCGCCGCGGGCCTGATCGATCTCGCCGCCGATGCCGCGGTGGATTATGTCCGGCGGCAGTTCGACCGGCAGAGCTGGCGCTTCCTGCCGCGCTTCTGATGGACGGCGCGCCCGCGTCGCGGATGCGATCGATCGTGCTGGCGGCGCTGTTCCTGGCGCTTGGCGGTTTCGTGGCCTTCATCGCGTGGGACGGCGTTGCCGGGCTGGCGTCTGGCGTCGCCGCGAAGGCCGATGCGGTGGTGGTGCGGACCGGCACCGCCGCCGCGATTCCGGCGGCCGCCATGCTCCTGATGCTCGCGCTCATGATGGTCCGGCCGGCATGGGCGAGCCGGCTGTTCGCCGCGATCCTGATCTGCGCGCCGCTGCTGCTGGTGCTTCCGGTCGCGTTCTATGTCGGGACGAACATGGTGCTGCCCGGCCGGGGATATGAACGCTGTCCCGATCCCGAAACGGGGTCGCGTTATCTCGCGGTGCGGTGGGTGCGCGCGGGCGGCTGCCCCCGCTAGCGCTTTATCCCGAGCTTCCAGGGCTTGACCCTGCCGGTCGGCTTCGCCACGCCGTCCAGCCGGCGCGCGCTGACGATGCGGATCGGGCGGGCGATCATCTGGCCGCGCATCGCCTCCGATCCGCCGGCGGTGGGCTTGGCCAGGATACGGCGCACGATCGGCATGCCCGATACGACCCGGCCGAACGCGGCATAGCCGGCATAGGCGCCCTTGGCGTCCATGCTGGGCATCGGCCCGACGGTGATGAAGAAATTGCCGCCCGCCGATCCCGGTTCGCTGCGCCGCGCCATCGATATCGTCGCATCGAGGTGGAGGATGCCGGTCTTGGCGGTCGATTCATGCGCGAAGGGCGGCAGCAGGCGGCCGACATCGCTGGAAATGCCGCCCTGGATGAAACCCAGCTTCGGCGCGGATTTGCGGCGTGCGGCGCGGTAGAAGGTCACCCCGTCGAACCGGCGATCATCGACATAGGCCAGAAAGTTCTTCGTCGTCTGCGGCGCGCGCCTGGTGTCGAGCGCCAGCACGATCGGTCCCTCGCTTGTGGCCAGGCGAACCCGAACATAGCCCGGCGTCGCCCGATCGGCGCGCTGCGCCGCGGCCGGTCCGGTGAAAGCGAGAATGGAGAGGGCGGCAAGGACGAGACGGATCATCGGTGACAAAAGGTTTTCCGCTGATGTTTTGGGCGCGCTAGATGCTGACCTTGGCGCAGGCAAGATTGCCGTAGCATGAAAAAGGGGCCCGGTTTCCCGAGCCCCCTTCCTCTCCGCTATCCTTGCGGATGGTTCAGTCGTCGTCGCGCTTCAGGAACGCGGGCGCGAATTCCGGCACGGGACCGTCATCGTTGCTGCGCTCCGGACGCGGGCCACGGTCACCGCCGCCTTCGCGACGCGGGCCGCGATCGCGGTCACCGTCGCGGCGCGGTCCGCGGTCGCCACGGCCACCGCCGTCGCTGCGCGGGCCACGGCCGCCGTCGCCGTCACGGCGCGGGCCACGATCACCGCGATCGGGGCGGGGTCCGCGATCTTCGCGCGGCGGGCGGGTGTCTTCCAGCTCCGCGCCGGTTTCCTGATCGACGACGCGCATCGACAGGCGAACCTTGCCGCGCGGATCGATCTCGAGGACCTTGACCTTCACTTCCTGCCCTTCGGACAGGACGTCGGCGACCTTCTCGACCCGCTCGTTCTTGATCTCGGAGACGTGGACGAGACCGTCCTTGCCGCCCATGAAGTTCACGAACGCGCCGAAATCGACCAGGTTGACGACCTTGCCGTCATAGATCTTGCCGACCTCGGCCTCTTCGACCAGGCCCTTGATCCACTTGATCGCGGCTTCGATCTGGCTGCTGTCGGACGAGCTGACCTTGATCACGCCCTCATCGTCGATATCGACCTTGGCGCCGGTGGTGGCGACGATCTCGCGAATCACCTTGCCGCCGGTGCCGATGACTTCACGGATCTTCGACTTGTCGATCGTAATCGTCTCGATGCGCGGGGCGTGCGCCGACAGCTCCTCGCGGGTGTGGTCGAGCGCCTTGGCCATTTCGCCCAGGATGTGCGCGCGGCCTTCGTTCGCCTGCGCGAGCGCGATCTTCATGATCTCCTCGGTGATGCCGGCGATCTTGATGTCCATCTGCAGCGAGGTGATGCCCTCGCTGGTGCCGGCCACCTTGAAGTCCATGTCGCCGAGGTGATCCTCGTCGCCCAGGATATCGCTGATCACGGCGAAGTCCTTGCCTTCCAGGATCAGACCCATCGCGATGCCCGAAACCGGGCGCTTGAGCGGCACGCCGGCATCCATCATCGACAGCGAACCGCCGCACACCGTCGCCATCGAGGATGAGCCGTTGGACTCGGTGATGTCGCTGAGAACGCGGATCGTGTAGGGGAAATCCTCCTTCGACGGCAGCACCGGGTGCAGCGCGCGCCAGGCGAGCTTGCCGTGGCCGACTTCGCGGCGGCCGGGGGCGCCGAAGCGGCCGACTTCACCGACCGAATAGGGCGGGAAGTTATAGTGCAGCATGAAGTTGGAGTAGCTCAGGCCATTGAGGCCATCGATCATCTGCTCGGCGTCCTTGGTGCCCAGCGTGGTGGTGCAGATCGCCTGCGTCTCGCCGCGGGTGAACAGCGCCGACCCGTGCGTGCGCGGCAGGAAGCCGACCATCGCCTCGATCGGGCGGACCGTCTTCGTGTCGCGGCCGTCGATGCGGCGGCCGTCCTTCAGGATCGCGCCGCGGACGATGTCCGCCTCCAGCTTCTTGACCAGCTTCAGATTGGCGATCTTCTCGGCCGGCTCGTCATCGGTGAAGATGTCGCGCGCCTTGGTGCGCGCTTCGTTGATCGCGTTCTGGCGGGCCTGCTTGTCGGTCAGCTTGTAGGCCGCGGTCAGATCCTTGCCGATCGCATCGGTGAGCTTCTTCTTGGCGGCCGAACGATCGACAGTGGCCGACATTTCCCACGGCTCCTTGGCGGCCTGCTCGGCCAGCTTGATGATCGCGTCGATCACCGGCTGGAACCCGCGATGGGCGAACATCACCGCGTTCAGCATGACCTCTTCCGAAAGCTCCTTGGCTTCGGATTCGACCATCATCACAGCGTCGTGCGTACCGGCGACGACCAGATCGAGGTCGCCTTCGGCAACCTGCTCGTCGGTTGGGTTGAGGATATATTCGCCATCGACATAGCCGACGCGCGCGGCGCCGATCGGGCCCATGAAGGGAACCCCGGAAAGCGTCAGCGCGGCGGAGGCGGCGACCATCGCCAGCATGTCCGGCTCGTTGACGCCGTCATAGCTCAGCACCTGGGCGATGACGTTGATCTCGTTGAAGAAACCTTCCGGGAACAGCGGACGGATCGGGCGGTCGATCAGGCGGGAGACCAGCGTTTCCTTCTCGGTCGCGCCGCGCTCGCGCTTGAAGAAGCCGCCGGGGATACGGCCGGCCGCCGAGTATTTTTCCTGATAATGGACGGTCAGCGGGAAGAAATCCTGCCCATCCTTGATCGAGCGTGCGGCGGTGACCGCGCACAGCACGACGGTTTCGCCCAACGTCGCGAGAACCGCGCCGTCGGCCTGGCGGGCAACGCGGCCCGTTTCGAGCGTGAGCGTTTCATTGCCCCACTCGATGCTTACTTTTTTCATGTCGAACATTGGTTTTCCTTCACTCCGGCCGCCCAATGCGGCCGGGGCCAATAGCGAGCCATCAGTGGCTCTTGAGTTGCCCTCTCAACCCGTTCGGGCTGAGCTTGTCGAAGCCCCGTCCTTCTTCTCTCCGAAGAAGTGCAGCCCTTCGACAAGCTCAGGGCGAACGGGGCAGGGCGTTGTTCGAACCACCGGCCGAATTGCAGGTGGCTCGAAATGCAAAACGGCCCCCTTGCGGGGGCCGTCCGTATTACTTGCGGAGCCCGAGCTTCGCGATGATGTCCGCGTAGCGCTGCTGATCGGTCTTCTTGAGATAATCGAGCAGGCTGCGGCGCTTGTTGACCAGCATCAGCAGACCGCGGCGCGAATGGTTGTCCTTCGCATGGGTCTTGAAGTGCTCGGTCAGGTTGGTGATGCGCTCGGTGATGATCGCGACCTGCACTTCGGTGCTGCCGGTGTCACCGCTGGCGCGGCCATGTTCCTTGATCAGCGCGTCCTTGCGCTCTGCGGTAATCGTCATTCCTATTCGTCCTTCGACATCGCGTCACAGGTTGAAACCGCGCACCACACGGACGTTGCCGCCCGTAACCTCGACCAGAGCGACCGGCACGGATGCGTCAGTCGTCAGGTAAAGGCCATCCGGTGAGCCGATCCCGATCAAGACCCGCCCCTGTCGGAGCAGCCCTGCCTGATCGGGTGTGAGTGCAAGAGCCGGGATGTCGTCCAGCCCTGCGCTCAAGGGCAGGAGGGTGTCTTCAAGCGCGCGCCCTTGCCCGAGTTCGGCCAGCCTGTCCAGCGAAATCGCGGATTCCAGGGTGAACGGACCGGCCTTCGTACGGCGGAGCATGGTGACATGGCCAACGGTGCCGAGGGCATAGGCGATGTCGCGCGCGAGGCTGCGGATATAGGTGCCCTTGGAGACATGGGCGGTGAAAACGCCGTCCGCACAGGTGAGCGCATGGATCGTGACCGCGCGCGTCGCCAGCACCACGTCTTCGCCCGCACGCGCCAGATCATAGGCGCGCTTGCCGTCCACCTTCAGCGCCGAATAGGCCGGCGGCACCTGCTCGACCGGCCCGGTGAAGCACGGCAGCACTGCGGCGATATCGGCAGAAGAGGGGCGCACCTCCGAAGTGGCAACCTCGCGCCCCTCCAGATCCAGCGTGTCGGTCTCCACCCCGAAGGTGATGCTGAAGTCATACACCTTGTCGCTGTCGAGCATCCGCCCCGCGAGCTTGGTCGCCTCGCCGATCGCCACCGGCAGCACCCCTGAGGCCAATGGATCGAGCGTCCCGCCATGCCCCACCTTCGCCTTGGCATAGCCGCCGCTGCGCAAGGCCCGTTTGACCGCCGAGACGACCTGCGTCGAACCCGGTCCAACGGGTTTGTCGATGATGATCCAGCCATGCATTCGAGCGCGACTAGCGAAGCGCGAAGCGCAGGGCCAGCCGCGATGCCGTTCATCGGGCAACCATGTGCCACGCGCTATGGTGGGACGACCACCGAATGGAGGTAGCGATGCGTTACGCCTATGCCGCCGCACTGATCGCGGCTCTGCCATTTGCAGCGCCCGCATCGGCGCAAATATGGGATGGCGGCGGGAAAGCCGCCTCACGCATGCCCGCGCCCATCTTCTCCACGGCGCGCGAACGCAACGATCTTGACCGGACGATCCGCAACGCGCGCAAGCAGGGCCAGCTGTCGCGCGACGACGCGCGGTCGCTCCGTCGCGAGAACCGGCAGATCGGCGCGCTCGAAGATCGCTATGGAGAGGACGGGATCAGCGCATCCGAAGAGGCCGAACTGACGAGCCGCTCCGAGGCTCTTCGCGGTCTGGTCAGCGCGCGGCGGTCATTGGACGATCCCTAAGACGGCTGCAGCCTTTCCATGAAATGGCGCCGGCACAGCGCCACATAGCGCTCGTTGCCGCCTATCTCGGTCTGCGCGCCCTCGGCCACGGCATTGCCCTCCGCATCCACCCGCAGATTCATCGTCGCCTTGCGCCCGCATTCGCACACGGATTTGATCTCGATCAACGCGTCGGCCAGTGCCAGAAGCGCCGCGCTGCCGGGAAACAGCCGGCCGCGGAAATCGGTGCGCAGGCCGTAGGTCAGCACCGGGATGCCGGCATTGTCCGCCACCCGCGCCAGCTGCAGGACCTGCGTGGCGGAAAGGAACTGCGCTTCGTCCACCAGCACGCAGGCAAGCGGCCTTTCCGCATGCTCCGCCGTCACTGCCCGTTCGATATTGGTATCGCGGGCAAAGCCGTGTGCGCCCGCCGCCAGCCCAATGCGCGATCCGATGATGCCGTCGCCAGCACGGTCGTCATGTTCGGCGGTCCACAGCATCGTGTGCATGCCGCGCTCGCGATAGTTGAAATCGGCCTGCAGCAGCATGGTCGACTTCCCCGCGTTCATCGAGGCATAATAGAAATAGAGCTTGGCCATGGCGCGCTTGTCGCGATGCGCGGCGCGCGATGCCAGCGAAAAGAGAGGTAATGTGGCGGAAGGGATCGCAATCAGGCTGATCGGCGCGGAAGACGCCCAGGCTTTCACCCATATCGCCGATGGCGTGTTCGACGAACCGCCCGTGCCGCACCGAATCGCCGCCTATCTCGCAGAGCCGGGCCATCTGATGGTGCTGGCGTTCGACGGCGATCGCGTGGTCGGGCAGGTCGCGGCGGTGATCCACTGCCACCTCGACAAGCCGACCGAACTCTATATGGACGAGGTCGGCGTGGCCGACGCCTATCTGCGCCGCGGCATCGCGACCGGGATGGTCGAACGCATGCTGGCCGAGGGCAGGGCGCGCGGCTGTGAGGAATGCTGGGTCGGCACCGAGCCGGACAACGTGCCCGCCCGCGCGCTCTACCGCAAATGGCAGGACGAGGCGGAGCCGTTCGTCATGTATCTGCTCGACCTCTAGTCTTCGAGATCGCGCGCCACCTTGGGATCGCGGAGCAGTGCATCGACATGGCTGCCTTCGTCGAAGCTTTCGTCCACCAGGAATTTGAGCTTGGCGGCGTATTTGGTCTGCACCCGTCGCGCGACCTCGGACTGGAGATAGGCGGTGTTGGTGCGTAGCGCCTTCAGCACCTTGTCTTCGTCCTGGCCCAGCAGCGGCTTCACGAAGGCTGTGGCGTGGCGCAGATCGGGCGACATGCGCACCTCGGTGATGGTCACGACGTGCTTCGCCAGCACCTCGTCATGCACATCGCCGCGCGCGAGGATGTCGGACAGCGCATGGCGCACCTGTTCCCCCACGCGCAGCACGCGAACGGAACGGGTTTCGGTGGTGTCGGAGCGATTCATTCAACAGGTAGGATATCATCGACCGAGGTTTTTAAGGCAGCGGCAAGTGCACGCCACATCTTCTGGGAACCATCACGCTTTCCCAGTTCCAAAGAAGAGATAGTCACCTTGGTCGTGCCCACGGACTTTGCCAGATCGGCTTGAGTAAGGCCGCGATGCCGCCGCCATACTCTAAGAGGGCTTTCGCCAGCCATGATCTGATCGATTAGGTCCAGGGGCACGTAATCCTCCCCACCCTCACGCCGACGTTCGGCTGCGACGGCCGACGCAGAGTCGAGCCGGTCTTCGACCATATCCACCAGCCGCTCATAGTCAGCGATCGGAAGTACGGCCATTTTCTGACCGGAAATCTCGACGATCTGAACGGTCATCGCTTCACCTCATAGGCCGACGAACGCGGCGCAATATCATCGATCCAAAGAACATCATCTTCGATCCTGAAGATGATACGCCAGTCCTGCACACGCAACCTATACTCCGGCCGGCCTTGCAAGCGAATGACATTTGCACTCAACGCAAGCGGATCGCGTGCCAGTTGATCGATTTTCTCGCGTAGCAAGGTTCGCTTGTTCGACCGCAGCAAAGCCCTTGCTGCGGTCGCAGACAGGCGAATATCGACGGTCATCTCGATCCGTTACAGCGTCCGTTCGCGCATCTCGACTTCGAAGGTCTCCAGGAAATCGCCCGCCTTGATGTCGGTGAAGTTCTGCGTGAACGTCACGCCGCACTCCAGACCAGCGCGAACCTCGGCCACATCGTCCTTGAAACGGCGCAGCGAGGCGATTTCGCCTTGGTAGATGATGACATCGTCGCGGGTGATGCGCGCCTTCAGCGCCTTGCGGATGGTGCCTTCGGTGACGAGCAGACCCGCCGCCTTGCCATGCTTGCCCGCCGAGAAGACCTCGCGGATTTCGGCGCGGCCGACGACCGTTTCGAACGCCTCCGGACCCAGCTCTCCGGCCATGCCGGCGCGGATTTCGTCCAGCAGATCGTAGATCACGTCGTAATATTTAAGCGCGACCTTGTTCCGTTCGGCGATTTCGCGCGCCTTGGCATTGGCGCGGACGCTGAAGCCGATGATCGGCGCGCCCGATGCCGCCGCCAGCGTGACGTCGCTCTCGGTGATGCCGCCGACGCCCGAATGCAGCACGTTGGCGCGGATATCGTCGGTGCTGATCTTGTTGATCGAGCCGACAATGGCTTCGACCGATCCTTGCGTATCGGCCTTGACCACCAGCGGATAGACGATCGCCTGCTTGTCCTTGAGCGCACTGAACATGCTCTCCAGGCTGGCGGGGGCGGAGGTGGTGCGCTTCTGCGTGATCACGCTCTGGCGGTATTGCGCCACTTCGCGGGCACGCGCCTCGCTCTCGACCACCTGCAGCTGATCGCCCGCACGCGGGACGCCCGACAGGCCGAGGATCTCGACCGGCATCGACGGCCCGGCTTCCTTGATCTGGCGACCCTTGTCATCGACCAGCGCACGGACCTTGCCGCTTTCGGCGCCGGCGACGAAGATGTCGCCGACCTTCAGCGTGCCGCGGCCGATCAGCACGGTCGCGACCGGGCCGCGGCCCTTGTCCAGCTTGGCCTCGACCACGGTGCCTTCGGCGGCGCGATCGGGATTGGCCTTCAGCTCAAGCAGTTCGGCCTGCAGCTGGATCTTCTCGACCAGCTCGTCGAGCCCGGTCTTCTTGAGCGCGGAAACCTCGACGTCCTGGGTTTCGCCGCCCATCGCCTCGACCTGCACGTCATGCTCGAGCAACCGCTCGCGGACGCGCTGGGCATTGGCCTCATGCTTGTCGATCTTGTTGATCGCGACGATCATCGGCACGCCGGCCGCCTTGGTGTGGGCGATCGCCTCGATCGTCTGCGGCATCAGCCCGTCATCGGCCGCGACGACCAGCACGACGATATCCGTCACATTGGCGCCGCGCGCACGCATCTCGGTGAACGCCTCATGGCCGGGCGTATCGAGGAAGGTGATCTGCGACTTGTCCTTCAGGGTGACCTGATAGGCACCGATATGCTGGGTGATCCCGCCCGATTCGCCGCGCACCACATCGGTACCGCGCAGCGCGTCGAGCAAGCTCGTCTTGCCGTGATCGACATGGCCCATGATCGTGACCACGGGCGCGCGCGGCTTCAGCGTATCCTCGGGATCGGCCTCGACCTCGGCTTGCAGATCGACGTCCGAATCGCTGACGCGGACCATGTTGTGACCGAAATCGGCGATCAGGAGTTCGGCGGTGTCCTGGTCGATCGTGTCGGTCATCGCCGACGGCACGCCCATCTTGAACAATGCCTTGATCAGGTCCGATCCGCGTTCCGCCATGCGATTGGCGAGTTCCTGGATCGAGATCGTCTCGGGCACCGCGACGTCGCGGATCTGTTTGGCCTGCGGTGCGCGCGGGCCACCGGTGCCGCGCTTTTCCTTTTCGCGGGCGCGCTTCAATGCAGCGAGGCTGCGCGCGCGCGCGCCGCCGTCACCATCGTTCAGCGCCTTGTTGACGGTCAGCTTGCCCGCCTGGCGGCGATCGTCGGTGACCTTGCCGCGCGCCGGCTTGGGTGCGGGTTCGGGGCGACGGACCGGCTCCGGACGCGCGATCGGCGTGAACCGGCGCGGCGCGGGGCGGCTGGGGTCGAGACCGACCTCGGTCGGTGCGGCCTCGGCCACCGGCTCGGCAGCAGGCGCCGCTTCGGCGACGGGCTCCGGTGCAGCGACCGGCTCCGGCGCGGCGGCATCGGGAATGTCCGCGATCTCGGGCGCACCGGCTTCCTTGGCCTTGGTCTTGTCCTCGGTCCGGCGCTTCTCGTCCTCGCTCTGCTGGACGCGTGCCTGCTCTTCGCGGCGGCGGGCATCCTCCAACGCGTTCATGCGGGCCTCTTCGGCCTCGCGCAGCAGCTTGGCCTGCAGTTCCTGACGCGACATCAGGTTGCTGGCGGGCGCGCGGGGCGGCGCCGGGGGAGCAGCACGCTCGACCGGCGCGGGGGCAGGGGCCGCCGCTTCGGGTGCGGGCGCAGGGGTGGCCTCGGCCTCGCCGGGCTTGCCCATGACGCGACGCCGCTTCACCTCGACCACGACGGTGTTCGACCGCCCATGGCTGAAGCTCTGCTTGACCTTGCCCGTCTCGACGGTGCGCTTCACGCCCAGCGGCGCGCGCATGCCCAGCTTCGGCTTTTCGTTTTCGGTCTCGCTCATACGGAGTGTCGCGTTCCTTGATCGTCGTCAGAAGGGGCAGTGGCCGGGGCCACCGCCGATGGACCTTGCGAAGCGGATTCGCAAGGCGAGAGGGTTGGATGGCATCCGATAAAGTGCAGCCAGCGGGACAGGGCCTCGTCCACCCGCTTCGCCGTACCCGCATCGATCAGGCCGATATGAACCACATTCTCGCGGCCCAGTGCCTGTGACAATATGGGGCGCGACAGCGGCAATGTCACCCCCATCCGGCCGGAGCCTTCCTCGTTGCCGCCGACGCGCCACGCCTGGGCGAGCTTGCGTGCGCCGTCGCCGCCGGCATCTTCGGCATGGTACAGCGCGATCAGCTTGCCCCCGCGCGCCGCGCCCTCGATCTTCTCGCTGCCGGTGAGCAACCCGCCGCCGCGCGATTCCAGGCCGAGCCGGTCCATTGCGTTCTGTGTCAGGGCGCGCTCGATCCGCTCGGCCAGATCGTCGGGGACGGTGAAATCATTGCCCTTGAACGCACGCGCCAATGCGCCGCGCAGGCGGCCCTTGGTGGTCGCCGCCTCAAGCTCTGCACGATCCACGCCGATCCACGCACCGCGGCCGGGGGCCTTGGCGCGCACATCGGGCGCGACCGATCCATCGGGGCCGAGCGCCAGCCGGACCAGCCCGCCACGCGGCGCGCGGTCGCCCGACAGGATGCAGCGCCGTTCGGGTTCGTCGCCCCCGGCCTTAACCGGCCGGGGAGCGCGTTCTACCGCAAGCGTGTCATTGGGAGGATTCCGCATCAGCGTCCTCCTCGGTTGCGGCCGCGGGCTCGTCCTCGAACCAGTGCGCGCGGGCGGCCATGATGATCTCGTTGCCTTGATCCTCGCTCAGGCCATACTCGCCCAGCACGCCGCCCTTGTCCTCGGGCCGCGAAGGCGCGCCTTCGGGACGGCGGCGCGGTTCGGCGCGGCGCTTCTGGATCAGCTCGTCGGTGGCGAGATCGGCCAGATCGTCGAGCGTCTTGATCCCCGCCTTGCCGAGCGTGACCAGCATCGCCTCGGTCAGGTACGGCATTTCGGCCAGCGCATCCTCGACGCCCAGCGCGCGCCGGGCCTCGCGATTGGCTTCCTCGCGGCGGTCGAGCGCTTCCTGCGCGCGGCTCTGCAGCTCCTGACCCAGTTCCTCGTCGAAGCCTTCGATCGTGGCGAGCTCCTGGATCTCGACATAGGCGACCTCTTCGAGCGCGCCGAAGCCCTCGGCGACCAGCAGCTGCGCCAGCGTCTCATCGACGTC
>JAESGW010000582.1_pt1 | contig 24159 bp, 25 predicted proteins | sample 9269791 | NCBI WGS metagenome assembly JAESGW01 (sample SAMN16773120, study PRJNA677053) | algae metagenome | isolation source: Aphanocapsa lilacina HA4352-LM1 and co-occurring heterotrophs from near cave... | place: USA: Maniniholo cave, near Haena, Kauai, HI | collected 2009-07-28 | reverse complement strand
ACGACGGGCACGGAGGACCTAGCCGTCGCGCAGGCGACCGAGCGCGCCGGCTGCCCGCCGCGCCGCAGCGGCACGCTCCGGGGCGGAGCAGGCGTACGCCCGGCCGGCCTCGTGGAGCGAGGCGATCTCGGCGTCGAGCACGGCCGCCTCGTCGGCCGCGCTGAGTACCCGCCGTGCCGCCTCGGTGGCTCCCGCACCGGCCGGAGACTGCTCCAGCGCCCCGTCGCCCCGCTCGCGGGCCGGGACGGCCTCCGCGTTCTCGAGGGCCGCGAGCGCGGTCCTGACCGTCGACACCGTCTCGGCGTCCCGGGCCCTGCGGGCCTCGAGCAGCGCCGCGCGCAGCCGCGAGCGCAGCGGGGAGTCCGTCGTCATGCGACCAGCCTGTCCGAGCGGGCTGCCCGGCGCACCCGGATATCCGGGTGAGGAGCCGAGCCACCGACGGCTAGGTTCCCTCCGTGGTCGACATCGAGCAGATCAACCCACGCAACGAGGCAGCCCTGCGCGCGTGGTGGGAGGTCGGGCACGCCGCCACCGCCGAGCGGCCAGGGAAGCCGTGGCCGCTGTGGGAGCAGAGCCGGCGCGCGCTCCCCGCCGACAACCCCGAGCGCGGCATCACCCTCATCGGCGCGATCGACGGTCGCGAGATGGTCGGCGCCGGGCTGCTCACCCGCACGCTGAAGGAGAACCTGCACACCGCGATGGCCTTCGCCTACGTCAGGCCCGACCGCACCCGCGAGGGCATCGGCCGCCGGCTCGTCGAGGAGCTCGAGGTCGTGGCTCTCGGCGACGGCCGGACCACGGTGCAGAGCGAGGCGTACCTGCCGCCCGGCGGCTCGGGGGTCGCCGAGGGGTTCGCCCGCGCGATGGGCTACGAGGTGGCGAGCCGGGAGTCGATCAAGGAGCTCGCGCTCACCGACTTCGCCGAGCGGCGCGACGCCCTCGCGGCCTCGGCGCCGGTGCCCGACGGCTACCGGATCATCACCTTCGACACCGTGTGCCCCGAGGAGCACGTCGCGTCGTTCGGCCGGCTGCTCGGGATGCTCATGTCCGAGGTGCCGCTGGGCGAGCTCGACCTCGAGGCCTCGGAGTGGACCCCCGAGCGGATCCGGGCGGCCGAGCAGCGCCAGGTCGCCACCGGGCGGCACGTGCAGACCGCGATGGCGATCGCCCCCGACGGCGCGGTCGCCGGCGTCTCGGACGTACGCGTCGACGACACGGACCACGAGCACGCGCAGGTCGGCATCACGATCGTCGACCCCGCCCACCGCGGTCGGCGGCTGGGGCTGGCGCTCAAGCTCGCGACCCACGACCTGGCCGTGGCGACCTACCCCGACCTGGTCTCGGTCGACACCTCCAACGCGGAGGTCAACACCTGGATGAACGCCGTCAACGAGGCGCTCGGCTACCGCACGATCGAGACGCTGCTGGAGCTGCAGAAGAGGCTGTGATCAGGCCTCGGCGGCGGCGTCGTAGTCGTCCCGTGCGCCGAGGATCTGCGTCAGGTGGGTCTCGGCCCAGTCGGTGAGGGTCTGGATCGGGCCGGTGAGCGAGACCCCGAGGTCGGTCAGCTCGTAGTCGACGCGCGGTGGCACCTGGGCGTGCACCGTGCGGGTGAGCAGGCCGTCGCGCTCCATCGCCCGCAACGTCTGGGTCAGCACCTTGGCGGCCACGCCGCCGATGCGGGCCCGGAGCACGCTGAAGCGCAACGGCCCGTCCCCGAGGGCGCCGATGACCAGCACCGTCCACTTGTCGCCGATCCGGTCGAGCACGACGCGCGTGGGGCAGTCGGGGTCGAAGGCGTCGCCGCGGTCGGGGCTGCTCTTGGTTACCACAGGGTACTTATAGCACGTTGAAGTGCTTGGTTACCAATGGTTACTGTTGACGAAGTCCACTCCCACGAACCGAAGGAACTCCCCATGAAGATCGCCCTGTTCGGCGCCACCGGCATGGTCGGCTCCCGCATCGCCGGCGAGGCTGCCGGCCGCGGTCACGACGTCACCGCGCTCAGCCGCTCGAACGGCGCCGACATGGCCGACGCCGCCGCGGTGCGCGAGGCCGCGTCGAGCCACGACGTCATCGTGTCCGCCACCGGCCCGAGCCGCTTCGGCGAGCCCCACGAGCCGTGGCTCGAGTCGGTCTCCACCCTCATCGACAACGCTGCGGGCACCCGCGTCGTCTTCGTCGGAGGCGCCGGTTCCCTGCTCACCCCGGACGGCACCCGCCTGCTCGACACCGACGGCTTCCCCGACGCGTACAAGGCCGAGGCCACCTCCGGTGCCGCCGCCCTCGAGCTGTTCCGCGCCGCTCCCGAGGGCGTCGACTGGACCTTCGTCAGCCCGTCGCCGGTCATCGCGCCCGGTGAGCGCACCGGGGCGTACGCCACCGCCCTCGACACACCCGCGGGGGACTTCGTCAGCGCCGAGGACTACGCGGTCGCCCTGGTCGACGAGATCGAGCAGCCGCAGCACCGGCGCCAGCGCTTCACCGTCGCCTCGGCCTGAGGGGCGTACGGGGGTCTCTCTGGCCGTCGGGGCGGACGTCATGGCGGGTGGTCGCCCCGGCGACCGTCGGCCATGACGTCGTCGCAGAGCGTCATGGAGGGTGGTCCCTCGAGCAACCGTCGGCCATGACGTCGGCCCCGGGCCACCAGGCGTCCACAGGAACGCTCCGCGGCCGTTGGTCCACAGGCGTGCGGAACTCTCCCAGCGCGTGGTCGCCGGAAGCGCCGATGCTTGCTGCGTGGAGCGCAACCGACACGACCGCCAGCAACGCCACCTCATCCTGAGCGAGCTCGACCGGCTCGGCCGTCGCCAGGGCGGGGTGGTGTCCCGCGCCCAGGCGTACGCCGCCGGCCTCACCCGCGGCGAGCTGCGGGCGCAGCTCAAGGCGCAGCGGTGGCAGCGCGTGTGGTCCAGGTCGGTGTGCCTCCACACCGGGGACGTGTCCGCACTCGGGCGGCAGTGGGCGGCGGTCTTCGAAGGGGGCCATCGGGCGATGCTGGATGGTGAGACCTCGCTCATCGCCTCAGGGCTGACGAACTACCAGTCGTCCGTCCTGCGGGTGTCGGTGCCGCGCGGGGTCAAGCCGTTGCGCGGAGCGGGGCTCGACATCCGTCGTACGCGACGCTGGTCCGGCGGCGACCTGGTCGCGACCGGTGTTCCGCGCACCCGGGTGCCGGTGGCGGCGGTCCGGTCTGCGATGTGGGCGAGGAGCGACAAGCAGGCCTCCCTGCTGCTCCTGATGCCCGTGCAGCAGGGGATGACCACTCCGGAGCTGATCGGTCGCGCCCTGCTGGCTGTGCGCCGCGACCGACGACGCGAGCTGATGCACGCCGTGGTCAACGACATGCTCGGCGGCGTTCGGTCGGTGGGGGAGCTCGACTTCGCTCGTGAGTGCCGGCGACGCGGGATCCCCGAGCCGGACCGGCAGGTCGTCAGGCGGGGGAAGGACGGTCGCTACTACCTCGACGTGTGCTGGGACGACTTCGGCCTGGTCGTCGAGATCGACGGCATCCACCACTCGTGGGCGGCGTCCGTCGTGCCCGATGCGATCCGCCAGAACGAGGTCGCGCTCGGGCGGGCCACCGTGCTCCGGTTGCCGCTCCTGGGCATGCGGGTCGCGGCCGACGAGTTCTTCGACCAGGTCGAGCGTGGCCTGCGCGACGGCGGTTGGTGCGCCGCGGCCTGACCGCCGGCGCCTACGTCATGGGCATTGGTCGCCCAGGCAGCCGCTCGCCATGACGTCCGCCCAGTACGTCATAAGCACTGGTCGCCCAGGCAGCCACCCGCCATGACGTACGCCCGGCGGCCCCTCCCGTACGGCTCAGAGCTTGCGCAGCCGGACGTAGCGCACCGAGTGGTCGGCGTCCTTGCGGAGCACGAGGTTGGCGCGGGAGCGGGTGGGGGCGACGTTCTGGACGAGGTTGGGCTCGTTGATCGAGTCCCAGATCCGCGTGGCCTGGTCGACGGCCTCGTCGTGGGAGAGCGAGGCGTACTTGCGGAAGTAGGACGCCGGGTCACGGAAGGCCGTCTCGCGCAGCCGGAGGAACCGGTCGACGTACCAGCGCCTGATGTCGGTGAGGGCGGCGTCGACGTAGACGGAGAAGTCGAAGAAGTCGCTGACCGCGAGCCCCGTACGGCCGTCCTCGCGCACCCGGGCCGGCTGGAGGACGTTGAGGCCCTCGATGATCACGATGTCGGGACGCTTGACGACGACCTTCTCGTCGGGGAGCACGTCGTAGACGAGGTGGCTGTAGATCGGCGCCTCCACCTCGTCCTTGCCCGACTTGATGTCGACGACGAACTTCAGCAGCGCCTTGCGGTGCAGGATGCCCCGCCGCTCCAGCTCGGCGTTGGGCAGCAGGAAGCCGTCGGTGGTCACGAGCGCCACGTTGGGGTGCTCGGGCCAGTGGGCGAGCATCTGCTGCAGCACGCGGGCGGTGGTCGACTTGCCCACCGCCACCGAGCCGGCGAGTCCGATCACGAAGGGCGTACGCGGCGGGGTCACGCGGTGCAGGAACTCCTCCTGCTCGCGGTGCAGGCGGGAGTTGGCGGCGACGTAGAGGCTCAGCAGGCGTGACAGCGGCAGGTAGACCTGCTCGATCTCGCGCAGGTCGAGCTGGTCACCGAGGCCGCGCAGGCGCACGACCTCCTCGGGGGTGAGGGCGGTCTCGGCCGTGCCGGCGAGCTCGGCCCAGGCCGCCCGCTCGAGCTCGACGTACGGCGACGCCTCGTTCCCGTTGGAGGTCCCGTTGGAGCTGCCGTCGGGGCCGTCGTGGGAGGGCGGCGCGACCTCGGACATGGGTGCGATTGTGGCACCGCAGTGCCTCGCAGCCGCGCAGCGGCCTGCCGATAGACTCCCCGGCCATGTGTGGAATCGTCGGGTACGTGGGCGCCCAGCCGGCCCAGGGCGTGGTGATCGAGGGCCTCAGGCGGCTCGAGTACCGGGGGTACGACTCCGCCGGGATCGCCCTCGTCGACGCCGGGAGCATCGTCTCGGACAAGCGGGCCGGCAAGCTCGCGAACCTCGAGAAGGCCATCGCCGACTCGCCCCTGCCGCCGGTCACCACCGGCATCGGCCACACCCGCTGGGCCACCCACGGCCCGCCGACCGACCGCAACGCGCACCCGCACGTGGGTCGCGCCCGCCGGGTCGCGCTGGTGCACAACGGCATCATCGAGAACTTCGCCGAGCTGCGCGGTCGCCTCGAGGCGGGCGGCGTGGAGATGGCCTCCGACACCGACACCGAGGTCGCGGCCCACCTGCTCGAGGAGCAGCTCGAGACCGGCGTCGACCTGACCGTCGCCATGCAGAACGTCTGCCGGGGCCTCCAGGGCGCCTTCACCCTCGTCGCCGTCGACTCCCAGGACCCCGACCGGGTCGTCGCCGCGCGCCGCAACTCACCCCTCGTGGTCGGCCTCGGCGAGGGCGAGAACTTCCTCGGCTCCGACGTCGCCGCCTTCATCGAGCACACCCGCGAGGCGATGGAGCTCGACCAGGACCAGGTCGTCACCATCACGCGCGAGGGCGTCGCGGTGTCCGGCTTCGACGGAACCCCGGCCGAGGGCCGCCGCTACCACGTCGACTGGGACCTGTCGGCCGCCGAGAAGGACGGTCACGACTGGTTCATGCGCAAGGAGATCTTCGAGCAGCCGCGCGCCGTCGCCGACTCCCTCCTCGGCCGGCGCGGCACCGACGGCCTCCTGCAGCTCGACGAGATGCGGCTGTCCGACCAGGACCTGCGCGACATCGACAAGATCATCATCATCGCGGCCGGCACGTCGTTCTACGCCGGGATGGTCGCCAAGTACGCCATCGAGCACTGGTGCCGGATCCCGGTGGAGGTCGAGCTCGCCAGCGAGTTCCGCTACCGCGACCCGATCCTCACCAGCGACACCCTCGTCGTGGCGATCAGCCAGTCCGGCGAGACCGCCGACACCCTCCAGGCCATCCGGCACGCGCGGGTCCAGCGGTCCAAGGTGCTCGCCATCTGCAACACCAACGGCTCCACCATCCCGCGCGAGTCCGACGGCGTGATCTACACCCACGCCGGTCCGGAGATCGGCGTCGCGTCGACCAAGGGCTTCCTCACCCAGCTCGTGGCCTGCTACCTGCTCGCGCTCTACCTCGCGCAGGTCAAGGGCACCCGCTTCGGCGACGAGATCTCGCAGGTCATGGACCAGCTCGAGCAGATGCCGGCGCACGTGCAGTCCGTGCTCGACAAGGCCGAGGAGGTCTACTCCCTCGCCCGCGACCACGTCGGCAGCCGCTCGGTGCTCTTCCTCGGTCGCCACGCCGGCTATCCCGTCGCCCTCGAGGGTGCGCTCAAGCTCAAGGAGATCGCCTACCTCCACGCCGAGGGCTTCGCGGCCGGCGAGCTCAAGCACGGGCCGATCGCGCTGGTCGAGGAGGGGCTGCCGATCCTCTGCGTGGTGCCGCCCCGCGGCCGCGACCAGCTGCACGACAAGATGCTCAGCGGCATCCAGGAGGTCCGCGCGCGCGGCGCCCGTACGCTCTGCCTGGCCGAGGAGGGCGACACGACCATCGAGCCGTACGCCGACGTGCTCATCACGCTGCCCCAGGTGCCGGTGCTGCTGCAGCCGCTGGTCGCGGTCGTGCCGCTCCAGCTCTTCGCGTGCGAGCTGGCCACCCAGCTCGGCCACGACGTCGACCAGCCGCGCAACCTCGCCAAGTCCGTCACGGTCGAGTAGGGACACGACACCGTGCCCGTCATCGGCGTCGGCATCGACGTGGTCGACATCGACCGCTTCATGCAGTCCATCGAGCGCACGCCCGCGCTGCGCGGGCGGCTGTTCACCGCGGCCGAGGCCGCGCGTCCGCCCGCGTCGCTGGCGGCCAGGTTCGCGGCCAAGGAGGCCATGGCCAAGGCGCTCGGCGCCCCGGTCGGCATGGCCTGGCACGACGCCGAGATCGTCTCCGAGGAGACCGGCCGGCCCCGGTTCGAGATCCGCGGGACCGTCGCCGCCCGCGCCGAGTCGCTGGGCGTCGCGCACGTGCACGTCTCGCTGTCCCACGACGCCGGCATCGCCTCGGCCGTCGTGGTCCTGGAGAGCTGAGGGGCAGGCCCGATGCTGCGCGCCCACACCGTGGAGGACGTACGCCGGGCCGAGGCCGCCGTCATGGCGGGGCTGCCCGACGGCGCCCTCATGCAGCGCGCGGCCGCCGGCATCGCCGCGGCGGTCCTCGACCTGCTCGGCGGCGGCTACGGCCGCCGGGTGCTGCTGCTCGTGGGGCCGGGCGACAACGGCGGCGACGCACTGTGGGCAGGGGCCCGGCTGGCCGCGCGCGGGGCGCGGGTGGAGGCCCTGCTGCTCGCGGACCGCGTCCACGACGCCGGGCTCGCCGCGCTCCGTGCTGCCGGCGGCCACGCCACCCGCGACCTCGCCGACCTCCACCCCTCGCCGGACGTCGTCGTCGACGGCATCGTCGGCATCGGCGGGCGCCCGGGCCTGCGCCCCGACGCCGTCGCCGCGCTGGAGGCGTACGCCGGGGTCCCGGTCGTCGCGGTCGACGTGCCCTCGGGCGTCGACGTGGACACCGGGAGGCTCGACGGGCCGCACGTGCGCGCCGACCTCACCGTCACCTTCGGCACCCACAAGGTGGCCCACCTCGTCGACCCGGCCGCCGGCACGAGCGGCGCGCTCCACCTCGTCGACCTCGGCCTCGACGAGCACCTCGGCGCACCAGCGGTCGAGGCGCTGCAGCCCGCCGACGTGCGCGCCCTGCTGCCCCGTCCGGGCGACGCCGACCACAAGTACACCCGCGGCGTCGTCGGCGTGCGCGCCGGGTCGGGCACCTACCCCGGCGCGGCGCTGCTCGCGGTCGCCGGCGCCAACACCGGCCTGGTCGGGATGGTCCGCTACCTCGGCCCCGCCGCCATCGCCGACACCGTGCGCTCGGCGCACCCGGAGGTCGTGGGGGAGGGACGCGTCCAGGCCTGGGTCGTCGGGCCCGGCGGCGGTGACGACGCGGCGCGGATGCTCGCCGAGGCCCGCGCCGACGCCGTCCCCGTGGTCCTCGACGCCGACGCGTTGCGCCACGTCGACGGCCCGCTGCCCGGCTGCGTGCTCACCCCGCACGCCGGCGAGCTGGCGGCCATGCTGGGCGCCGAGCGCCGGGAGGTGGAGGCCGCCCCGCTCGAGCACGCGCGCGCCGCCGCCCGACGGTGGGGCTGCGTCGTGCTGCTCAAGGGCCACCACACCCTCGTCGCGACCCCGGACGGCCGGGTGCGGGTCACCACCACCGGTGTCCCGTGGCTGGCGACGGCCGGGGCCGGCGACGTGCTGTCCGGACTGGTCGGGGCACTGCTCGCCGCGGGCCTCGATCCGTACGACGCCGCGTCCATCGGCTCGTGGCTGCACGGTGCCGCCGCGACCGAGGCCGCCGGCGGCGGTCCGCTGACCGCGAGCCGGGTCGCGGTCCAGATCCCCCAGGTCGTGCGCGCGACCCTGCGCGGTTTGGGATGATCGGGCCCATGAGCGATCCCGTGCTGCCGCGCGCCGGGATCCCCTCACGCGCCGAGATCGTCGTCGACCTCGCCGCGGTGCGGCACAACGTCCGGATCCTCAAGGACCTGGTGTCCGTCGACGGTCCGGTCGGACTGATGGTGGTCGTCAAGGCCGACGGCTACGGCCACGGCATGGTCGAGGTCGCCGGCGCCGCCCGTGAGGCCGGCGCCGACTGGCTGGGCGTGGCCACGATCGAGGAGGCGCTCGCCCTGCGCGCGGCGGGCGACCGTGGCCCGCTCCTGTGCTGGCTCAGCGCGCCGGGCGACGACTTCGCCTCGGCGATCGCCGCCGGGATCGAGCTCACCGCCTACTCGGAGGAGGAGCTGGAGGAGATCGCCGCCGTGGGTGGCGCCCGGGTGCAGATCAAGGTCGACACCGGCCTCTCCCGCGGCGGCGCCGCGCGCGAGGACTGGCACGACCTGTTCGCCGTCGCGAGCGACCTCGAGCGCGAGGGCCGGATCTCCGTCACCGGGATCTGGTCGCACTTCGCCGCCAGCGACGAGCCCGCCCACCCCGCCAACGACGCCCAGGAGGCGGCCTTCCGCGACGCGCTCTCGCTGGCGGCGTCCGCCGGGCTCGCCCCCGCGGTCACCCACCTGGCCAACTCGGCGGCGACGCTCCTGCGGCCGTCGTCGCACTTCGACCTCGTCCGCTGCGGCATCGCGGCGTACGGCCTCGACCCGGCCCCCGGCACCAGCCCCCGCATCGGCCTGCGTCCGGCCATGACCGCGCGCGCCCGGCTCGTGATGAGCAAGGAGGTCGACGCCGGCGCCGGCGTCTCCTACGGCCACACGTGGACGGCGGGGCAGGACACCACCGTCGGCCTCGTGCCGGCCGGCTACGGCGACGGGGTCCCGCGCGCCGCCGGCAACGCGGCCTCGGTGTGGGTCGAGGACTCCCTGCGCCCGATCCGCGGCCGTGTCTGCATGGACCAGGTGGTGGTCGACCTGCACGGCGAGCTGCCGCCGCCCGGCACCGAGGTGGTGCTCTTCGGCCCCGGGGACCGTGGTGAGCCGACCGCCCAGGACTGGGCGGACGCGGTCGGCACCATCAGCTACGAGATCGTCACCCGCATCGGCGGCCGGTTCGTCCGGCGCCACATCGACACCGACGCCCCCGACGGGGCGAGCGAAGGGACCGCGCGTTGAGCATCAAGGGCCGCATCTTCGGCACCGTCGTGGGCGCAGCCGGCCTGGCCGCGGCCGCCGGTGCGGTCGGCATCGCCCGGCAGAACCGGATCATCGGCAACCGCGCCGCCGGCGAGGACGTGGCGTTCGGCGAGCTGCACAGCGCCCCGCGTGTGGTGGTGGCCGACGACGCCGTCGACCTCCACGTCGAGATCGACGAGCCGGCCGACTTCGGCGGGCTCCCCGCCGGCGACGACGACCTCACTGTCGTCTTCGTCCACGGCTACTCCCTCAACCTCGACTGCTGGCACTTCCAGCGCGCCGCCTACCGCGGGCAGGTGCGCACCGTGTTCTACGACCAGCGCAGCCACGGCCGGTCCGCGCGGTCCGACGAGGACCACTGCACCATCGAGCAGCTCGGCCACGACCTGCGCCGCGTCATCGAGCACACCGTGCCCGGCCGCTGCGTGGTCGTCGGCCACTCGATGGGCGGCATGAGCGTGATCTCCCTCGCCGAGCAGCACCCCGAGCTCTTCGGTGACAAGGTCGTCGGCGCTGCCCTGATCTCGACCACGGCGGGCGGCCTCGACCCCGGCCGCATCCTGTTCCCGATGCTGCCCCTCGGCCTGGGCGGACGGTTCGTCGGTCGCGCCGTACGCACCCTCGACCGGGGCCACCGCGTCGTGGACCTGGCGCGCTCGTGGGGCCACGCGGTGGCCGACGTCTTCACCGACCGCTACGCCTTCGGGAGCGACGAGGTGCCCGCCTCGCACGTCGAGTTCGTCTACTCGATGCTCAACGCGACCCCGTTCGCCGTGGTCGCCGACTTCTACCCGGCGTTCGCGACTCTCGACAAGTTCGAGCACCTCGAGCCGCTGGGCCAGGTGCCCACGGCGGTCATCTGCGGCACAGAGGACAAGATCACCGGCGTCGGCCACAGCCGCAAGCTGCACAGCCGCATCCCCGGCTCCAGCCTCCTCGAGTGCGAGGGAGCCGGCCACATGGTGCTGCTCGAGCGACACAAGCAGGTGACGGCCGAGCTCGACGACCTCCTCTCGCTCGCGCAGGGGCAGGGGCCCCGATGAGCGTGGTCGTACGCCGCGTCGGGCCCGAGGCTGCCGCCGAGGTCCTCGCCGTGGTGCAGGAGTCCTTCGGCGCCCGCCCTGTCCTCGACCCGCCGGCCGACGCCCTCGGCGAGGACCTCACCTCGATCCGCCGGCTGCTCGCGCGGCGCGGCGGCCTGCTGGCCACGCTCGACGGCGTTGCGGTCGGCTGCGTGGTGCTCGACCCGGACCCCGACGGCCTCGTGCTGCGTCGCTTCGGCGTCACGCCCGCCGCCCAGGGCAGGGGTGTGGCCAGCGCCCTGGTCGAGGCGGCCGTGGAGGCGGCGGCCGGTCGCTCGGCCGTACGGGTGGTGGCGCGCGAGGAGCTCCCCGACACCGTCGCGTTCTGGGAGGCGCAGGACTTCGTCGTGACCGGCCGGCAGAGCCCCTACGTCGAGCTGGCCCGCTGGCTCGGCAGCACCTTCGACGCCCCCGATGCCGACGCCATGCGCGGGCTCGGCGCGCGCATCGGCGCCAGCCTCGTCGCCGGCGACCTGGTCGTGCTCACCGGCGGGCTCGGAGCCGGCAAGACCACCTTCACCCAGGGCCTCGGCGCCGGCCTGCAGGTCCGCGGCCAGATCGCCTCGCCCACCTTCGTCATCGCGCGGGTGCACCCCTCGCTCGTCGACGGCCCCGCGCTGGTGCACGTCGACGCCTACCGCCTCGGCTCGCTCGAGGAGCTCGACGACCTCGACCTCGACACCTCCCTCGACTCCGCGGTCACCGTCGTGGAGTGGGGCAGCGGGCTGGCCGAGGGCCTGTCCGACTCGCGACTCGAGATCGTCATCGATCGCGCCGTCGGCGCCGCGCCGGACGACGACGAGCTCGATCCGCGCCGGGTTTCGCTCCGCTGGATCGTCGGCCAGTAACCTCGACGCCGTGCTCCTCGCCTTCGACACCGCGACCCAGCTGGTCTCCGTCGCGCTCCACGACGGGGAGCGGGTGGTCGTCGAGCTCTCCTCCGAGGTGCCCATGAAGCACGGCGAGCACCTCGCGCCCCTCATCGCCCGCTCCCTCGAGCAGGCCGGCATCGTCCGTCAGGACCTCACCGCCGTCGCGGTGGGGGTGGGGCCGGGTCCCTTCACCGGGCTGCGCGTCGGTGTCGTGACGGCGCGGACCCTCGGCTTCGTGCTCGACGTCCCGGTCTACGGCGTGTGCTCCCTCGACGCGGTCGCCCTCGAGGTGGTCGCCTCCGGTGCGACCACGGGCAGCTTCCTCGTGGCCACCGACGCACGCCGCAAGGAGGTCTACCTCGCCTCCTACGACGGCGACGGTCGCCGCCTCGAGGGCCCCGTCGTCACCCGGCCGGCCGAGGTCGCCACCGACGCGCCCGTCGCCGGCGCCGGGCCGGAGCTCTACCCCGACGCGTTCCCGCGCGCGATCGCCCCCGTACGCCCCCGTGCCGGCTGGATCGCCACCGGGGTGAGCTCCGAGCTCGTAGAATTGCTGGACCCCGAGCCCCTCTACCTGCGACGCCCCGACGCCGTCGCGGGCGCACCCAGAAAGCCCGTCTCGTGATCCGACCCGCCACGCCGGCCGACATCCCGGCGCTCGCCGCGCTCGAGCAGGAGCTGTTCGGTGCCGACGCGTGGAGCGAGGAGCTGATCCGCCAGGAGATCGAGGGGCCCGGCCGCGCGTTCGTCGTGACCGACGACCTGTCCGGCTACGGCGTGACGATGACGGCCGGTGACATCGTCGACCTGCTGCGCATCGGCGTACGCCCCGACGTCCGGCGATCGGGCGTGGCCTCGGCGCTGCTCGACGAGCTGCTCGTCGGCACCGACGACGCGTCCCGGATGCTGCTGGAGGTCAGCGTGTCCAACGCGGCGGCGCTCGGCTTCTACGTCGCTCGTCAGTTCAGCGTCATCGACGTGCGCCCGCACTACTACCGCGACGGGTCCGAGGCCCTCGTGATGTGCCGCTGGCTGCCGGGGGCCGCGCGGGCGCACACCGCCACGGCCCACGACTGACGAGACGACGAAGGTCCCCGCCCGAGAGCGGGGACCTGCATCTTCGAACGCTCGAGCGAGGCGTACCTCAGTCGAGAACTCCGGGGGCCACGTCGTCGTCGCCGAGCCAGTCCTGGTCGTAGACCAGGCTGTCGCGCTGCTGCGACTCGTCGCGGTCGCCCTTGCGGCCACCGCGTCCGGCCGCGGCACCGGCGCCCGCAGTGCGTGCGCCGCTCCCGCCACGACCCGACCGGGACCCGGCCGTCGAGCCGGACGCCGCCCCGCGGCCGCCGGCCGAACCGGCGCCTCCACGGCCACCTGCCGAGCCTGCGGTGCCGGCCGCGCCGCGAGCGCCTGCCGAGCCCGCTGCGCCACGGGACGTCGGGCTGCCGGCCGTGGCGCCCCGCCCGGCGGCGGAGGCGCTCGATGGCGCGGTGCGCGAGAGCGCACCGGCGCTGCCGCTGCGACCGGTCGCACCGATCGGTCGGGTCGACCCGCTGCCGGCCGCGGCGGGCGCGGAGCCCGCTCGTACGCCGCCCATCATCCCGCTCGCGCCGCCGGCCGCACCGGCCGCGCCGAAGGCGGCCGCGTTCATGCCGCCCGCGCCCCCGGCGCCGCCCGACGACGTCGGCGTCGAGACCTGCGGACCCTGGTAGGTGACGCCGCTCTGCTGGCTGCCGGTCACGGTGGTGGTTTCGGTGATCAGCGGGGGCGAGATCGGGGGCGTCGGTGGGACGGTCGGCGGCACCGTCGGCGGGAGCGTCGGCGGGAGCGTCGGCGGGAGCGTCGGGTTGGTCGGGTTGGTCGGGTTGGTGGTGCTGACCTCGGACCCGTGCTCGATCCAGCTGTCGACGAAGAAGCCCTGGGCGTTCTTGTTCCCGCCCCCGCCGCCACCGCCGGTGGGGGGCGGCGCGGTGGTGCCGGGCAGGTAGGGACCGCCCGGGCCGGACGGCGTGTTGTCCGTCGGCTCCGTGGGGTCGTCCTGGCCGTGGATCTCCCGCATCGGCGGGATGGCGCCGATGAAGGCCGCGTCGAGCTGCTTGGTGAGCGTGAGCGACCGGGCCTCCTGCCGGTCGTACTGGGTCTGCCAGGCGTTGATCTCGGCCTGGCGGGCCGCAGCCGCCTGCGCCTGGGCGTTGAGCTCCTCGGGGGTGGTCTCCACGCCGGTGTTGTTGGGGGGAGCCTGGTAGGCCGTCGGTCGCGGACCGATGTCGGCCATCGTGTCGCGGGCGTCCTTGGTGTCGTTGATCTGCTGCCCGACGACCACGAGGGCGTCGCCCGCCGCGCGGAGCATGTCGGACTTCTCGACCATCGACGTGGCGGACTTCTCCATGCCGGCCCGCAGCGCGGGTCCGGAGAGGCTCTGCTCGCCGATGCGGAGCTCGGCCTGCCCCGCGGCCAGCTTGAGCGCGCTGCTCAGCGTCTGCAGGTCCTGGGCCTTGCGCTTCCAGTCGTCGCCGACGACCTGGAGGTGACCACCCAGCGCGGTGTCCAGGTAGTCGTCGAGGATCTTGCGGTTGGGTCCCTTGGTCATCGGTGTCAGTCCTGGCTCTCAGTCGGCAGCGTGCACTGGCTGGAGGTGAAGTCGGGCGCGGCGACGCACTCGGTGGCGACCCCGATGCGGTTGGCCGTGGCGACGGTCTGGTCGGTCGTCTGCTGCACGTCGGTGCCGAGCTGCTCGACCGAGGCGCCCATCTCGCGCAGGCCCGCGACCATCCGGGCGAGCTCCTCGCCGACGGCCTGGTGGGCCATGTCGACGTTGGTCGCGAGGCGGTAGCCACCGGTGAACGACGCACCGAACGACGTGGGCACCACCTGCGAGATCGGGTCGTTCTCGAGGCCCTCCGCGGCCCGGTCGAACGAGAAGAGCAGCGACGCGATGGTCTCGGCATCGATGTTGAGACCCTGCATCGTCTGGGTGAGCAGTTCGCGGTCCTCGAGCGGCAGCATGGTCTGTCCTTTCCCCCTTGACACAGAACCGAAACCAACCTTAATCGGCTGATCCGGGTCAGTCATCATCGTCCCCCGTGGCTAGGCTCGTCGCATGACTTCTCGGGAAGATCGTCGTCGTCTCGTGATCTCGTCGGCCCTCGCGGCCGGCGTGCTGGCGGTGACCGCCGGGTGCCAGTCCTCCACCGACCAGTCGGCCGGCGACCCGGCCGAGGGCGGCTCCGGCACGACCTCGGCCAGCCCGAGCACGGTGCCCGTGCCGGAGCCCAGCAGCACGGTGGTCGAGCCCTCCGACGGCAAGCTCGTGAAGGTGCCGGGCGCGTCGATGCGGGCTCTCAGGACGTACAAGAGGGTCAGCGACTACGGCATCGTCCAGGGCTACAACGACAGCCAGAGCGCGATGACGCTGTCGCCCAACCTGACCCAGGGGACGTCCATCGACGGCTACGCCAAGGAGTGGATCCGGGACAACGGCGGTCCGAAGGTGATGGAGCGCCAGGACAACGCGGTGGTCGGCGGCAAGTACAACGCCTGGCACGTGATCGACACCCGCGACGACAACGAGGAGTCCCACTACTACGGCGTGATGTTCCTCGACAGCGCCTGGCTGATCAACATCGCGATCTACCAGGGCAACCCGGACAGCCTGACGCCCGAGGAGGGCGAGGAGGTCATCGCCAGCCTGCTCGCGTCGTTCAAGACCGACCTCGACTGACTGCCCGGCCGGACACTGCCGGGCGACTGGCCGGCGACTAGTCGGGTACGGCCACCGACAGGCCCGACACCCCGGCGCCGGGGATGTCGATGCGCCGTACGGTTCCGTCCAGCCCCAGGCGCATCACGTGGTAGTCCTCGCGCTGCCACATCCGGACCACGAGCGCCTCGTCGCCCTCCCAGGCCATCTGGGTCCAGAACCCACCGACGGTCCGGGGAGGCAGGACGGCCTCGAAGGTGACGACCTCCTGGCCGGTCGCGGCGTCGAGCACGGTGACGGTCGGCGAGCCGTTGCCGTCCGACTCCGGGTCGAGGCCGACGACGTACGCCCCGCTCGGGCTGAACGCACCGAGGCGGTGGTCGCAGGTCTCCCAGGCGGCGCCGCCGGCGGGTGCCGACGCGCTTACCACGGCCGAGCAGGACTCCTGCCGCGTGATCCTCGACAGGCCGGCCACCACGCCGCTCGCGGGGGAGGACGACTCGGCCTGCAGGAGGCCCGGCACCTCGACCGGTCGCCCGCTGCCGACGACGTACGTCGCCGTCCGGAGCGTGTCGTCGAACTGCCGCACGGCCACCTCGTCCTCGGAGACGAATCCGACGGGCTCGACCCGGTGGCTCTCCGGTGCGGGTGGGAAGGCCGTCCGCACCGGTTCGGCCCCGCCGGACGTGTCCGCCAGGACCACCTGCCACCGCTCGCCGTCGTACTCCGACCAGGCGACCCGCTGGCCGTCCGGCCGCACGGCCAGCCCGCCCGTGGCGCTGCCACCGCCGACGACCTCGAGGTCGGCGTCGAGGACCTCGATCACGGCGAAGGGCAGGTCGGGGGCGTCGTTGACGGCCACGCCCAGCCAGCCGTCGCGGTAGGGGGTGAGGGTGTCGTAGACCTTGGGCAGGTCGATCGTTCCGTCCGGGGTGATCAGGCTCGGTCCGTCGACGTCCATGAGCGGGACCGGTGCCCGGTCGACCGTGTCGGCACTGCGTGGGTCCACCAGCACGGTTCCCGTCGCCAGCTGCGGAGTGGGCGGCTGCGTCGCAGGCGGGACCTCGCTGCGCTGGGCCGGACCGACCGTCGAGAGCCCGACCGGCACGGCGATCGCAAGGACGGCGGCGACGGCGGCACCGGCTGCGGCGGTGCGGCGCCGCTGGATCTGGCGGGCGCGCGTACGGACGTCGCCCACCGTGAACGGGGCGCGCTCCAGCGGTGCCGCCGTGCGGTGGAGGCTGTCGTGGACCTGGTCCTCGAGGGGGGTGTGGTTCATCGCGTGTCGCCTCCGGAGTCGAGTGAGCGGGGTGCCCGCGCGCGCAGGGCCGCGAGCGCGCGGCTGGCCTGGGACTTCACGGTCCCCACGGAGATGCCCAGGGTCTCGGCGATCTCGGCCTCGCTGAGCTGCTCGTAGTAGCGCAGCACGATCACCGAGCGCTGCTTGGGCGGCAGCGTCTGGACGAACGACCAGAGGACGCCGCCCATGCCGTCGTCGTACGTGTCGACGACCCCCGTCTCCGGCATCGTGTCGGTCGAGTGCTCCCGACGCTTCCACGCCCGGCGCCACAGGGAGTTGTTCTCGTTGACCATGATGCGTCGGACGTAGCCGTCCAGGGCCTCGCGGTCGCGGACCTTGTCCCACGACAGGTAGAGCTTGGCGAAGGCGTTCTGGAGCAGGTCCTCGGCCGTCGCGTGGTCACCGGCGAGCAGGTAGGCCGTCCGGTAGAGCGCGGCCTGGCGCGCGGACATGTACGCCGAGAAGTCGGCGTCCTTGTCGGCTCGCCTCTCGCGCGATCCCATGACGACGAGTGTCGCTGTCACCGCGCACCTCCTTCTCGATCCTCTGGCCTTCCGGCTGCGGCGTGTCGAGGTGAGGACGCGATCAGGTCGACGAAGGTTGCATCCGTTTGGGAGGGTCGTGGCACCACGTCGTAGGAGGACACACATGCAGCAGGTCAAGGCCGTCGTCGCGCTCGCCAAGGGTGAGCCGGTACAGCTCACCACCATCAACGTCCCGGACCCCGGTCCGGGGGAGGCGGTGGTCAAGGTGCAGGCGTGCGGGGTGTGCCACACCGACCTGCACTACCGCGAGGGCGGGATCAACGACGACTTCCCGTTCCTCCTCGGCCACGAGGCCGCCGGGGTCGTGGAGTCCGTCGGTCCCGACGTGACCGGCCTCGAGCCCGGCGACTTCGTCGTGCTGAACTGGCGCGCCGTGTGCGGCGACTGCCGCGCCTGCAACCGGGGCGAGCCGTGGTACTGCTTCGCCACCCACAACGCCACCCAGAAGATGACCCTGGCCGAGGGCGACCTGGCCGGTACGGAGCTGTCACCGGCGCTGGGCATCGGCGCCTTCGCCGAGAAGACCCTCGTGGCGGCCGGGCAGTGCACCAAGGTCGACCCGTCGGCCCGCGCCGCCGCGGTCGGCCTGCTCGGCTGCGGAGTGATGGCCGGGCTCGGGGCTGCCATCAACACCGGCAACGTCGGGCGCGGCTCGACGGTCGCGGTGATCGGGTGCGGCGGTGTGGGTGCCGCCGCGATCGCGGGCGCGGTCCTCGCAGGCGCGGCGACGATCATCGCCGTCGACATCGACGACCGGAAGCTCGAGACCGCTCGCAAGCTGGGTGCCACGCACACGGTGAACTCCTCGGAGGTCGACGCCGTCGAGGCGATCAGGTCGCTGACGCCGCCGCGGGACGGCACGGGTCACGAGGGCGGCGCGGACGTCGTGATCGACGCGGTCGGACGCCCCGAGACCTGGAAGCAGGCGTTCTACGCCCGCGACCTGGCCGGCACGGTCGTGCTCGTCGGTGTCCCCACGCCGGACATGAAGGTCCCCGAGATCCCGCTCATCGACGTGTTCGGTCGCGGAGGATCGCTCAAGTCGTCCTGGTACGGAGACTGCCTGCCCTCGCGCGACTTCCCGATGCTCGTCGACCTCTACCAGCAGGGCCGGCTCGACCTGGACGCCTTCGTGACCGAGGAGATCGGCATCGGCGACGTCGAGGCGGCCTTCGACAAGATGCACCACGCCCCCGACGGGCAGAGCGTGCTGCGCTCGGTGGTGGTGCTCTGATGGCCGCGCGGGTGGACCACGCCGTCGTCTCCGGGACCTTCTCCCTGGACGGGGAGACCCACGAGGTCGACAACAACGTGTGGGTGATCGGCGACGACGAGCAGTGCATCGTCGTCGACGCCCCGCACGACGTCGACGCCATCCTCGAGGTCGTCGCCGGCCGGGCGGTCAAGGCCATCGTGTGCACGCACGCCCACGACGACCACGTACGCGTCGCACCCGAGCTGCGTCGCCGTACCGGTGCTCCGATCCTGCTCCACCCCGACGACCGGCCCCTGTGGGAGCTCACCCACGGCGGCGACGAGGAGGGGGCCGAGCTGTGGGACGTCGACCTCTCCGACGGCCAGACGCTGACCATCGGCGGCGCCGCCGTCACGGTCATCCACACGCCCGGGCACGCACCGGGCGCGGTGTGCCTGTACGTCCACGACCTCGGATGCGTCTTCACCGGCGACACGCTCTTCGAGGGCGGACCGGGGGCCACGGGGCGCTCGTACAGCGACGCCGACCTCATCAAGGACTCGATCAGGCGCCGGCTGCTCGACCTGCCCGACGAGACGGTCGTCCACACCGGCCACGGTCCGGACACCACCATCGGCGCCGAGCGGGAGAACCTCTGAGGAAGCTCAGGCCGTCAGCCAGCCGGGCGGCGGCCTGAACCACGGCCGCTCCTCGAGGATGCGGCGCCGGCGCTCCTCCCTGACCTCGTCGAGGTGGACCGCCTCGGCCACGAGCTGCTCGTGGGAGGGGTGGTCCACCGGCGTACCGTCCAGCAGTCGGTAGATGTGGCGCAGCGACGTGTGGAAGACGACCCTCGGCGCCCGCCGTCGGCGGGACTGACGTCGCCACGACAGGATGTCGGCCGTTGACTCCACGCCGCGCGGCCGCCACCACCCCACGACCGTCAGGTCGACGTGCGCCGGGAACCGACGTCCGCCCCGGTCACGTGCCCCGTCGTCACGCATGGGCTCGACCTCCTCGCCCGTCTCGCTGTCGTGCACCCGGCTCCCGAGGCCCGCCAGTCGCAGCAGGTGCTGGAGCACGTTCGCGCGCGGGCTCGTCCTCCCGGTCTCCCAGCGCGCCACGACCGACTGTGACACGCCCAGGATCGCTGCGAGCCCTCGCTGGGACACGTCGAGCACCCGCCGGACGCGGCGTACGGTCCCCGGGATCCCGCCGTCGAACGGCCCCATCGCGTACCACTCCACCTCCTCGGGACTCCACCCCTCCATCTGCTGCCAGTCGAACTCCGTCTCGATCTCCATCTCTTCCCCCTCGTGAGTGCGTGCGTCCATCACACCCGCGCGCACCGACACTCGGGGAACCCTCTCCACAGGCCGCGCTCACCGGGCCCACCCGCGGGCCGGCCGCGCGCCCATCGCCGGCCATTGCCACTGAGTCTCTGAGCGACTCAGCAGCAATGGCGGCGTCTGGTCAGCTCGCGCGTCCGACTGTGGCGCTTGAGTCTCTGGGGGACTCAGTGGCAAGGGCGGGGACGGGGAATGCGAGCGGGTGCGGCCACCGGAAATGGACGGGCCGTGGAGCGGAGGGCCGGGGTACGGTCGCGCGGTGGTGACCGACGCGTTCGTGCCCGCGGACTTCGATCCGCCCACTCTCCTCGAGACGGACGGCATCAGGCTCGAGCCCCTCGGGCCGCAGCACAACGGGTCCGACCACGCGGCCTGGACCTCGAGCATCGAGCACATCCGCTCGACTCCTGGATACCCGGACGGAGGGTGGCCGCCGCTGGAGGGCATGTCGCTGGCGGAGAACCTGGACGACCTCACCCGGCATGCTGCGGACTTCGAGGCGCGGCGGGGCTTCACGTTCACCGTGCTGGACGCGGGGGACCGGGAGGTCATCGGCTGCGTCTACCTGTACCCGTCGGCCTCGTCCGAGCACGACGTCGAGGTGCAGACGTGGGTGACGGCAGCTCGCGCCGACCTCGACCAGGTGCTCGCCGACGCGGTCGCCGCCTGGCTGTCGCACGCGTGGCCCTGGGAACGCCCCGACCGCCTCGGCCGGTGACCGCGGACGGGGCCACCCGGCGGCCGTGTCACCATGACGGGATGCGTGCGCGGGCGATCTCCCTCCTGGCGACCCTCGCGCTGATCGTCTCCCTTGGGGCGTGCGACGGAGGCGGACGCGACGACGGAGGTGACGCTGACGGGGGTTCGGCGGGGGGCGTCGCGGCCGGCGAGCCGAGCAGTACGCCTACCGTCCCGCCGACGCCGTCGGAGGAGCTCGGCCTGACGGAGGGGTGGGGCCCCGACCGTTCCGAGCTGGACCGCGCCGCCAGGATCGTCGGCCGGCTGGCGCTGCCCGACCTGGCCGGACAGGTCATCGTCGCCGACTGGCAGGGGACCGAGGCGCCCGTGCGGATGGTGCGCGACCTGCACCTCGGCGGCGTCATCGCCTTCTCCTCCAACGTGGTGTCAGCCGAGCAGGTGGCTCGCGTGAACACGACACTCGCGCGGCAGGTGCGCCGGAGGTGGCCGCTGTTCCTCGGCGTGGACCAGGAGGGTGGGGTGGTCGAGCGCCTCCGCGGGGCGGCGACGAGGTTCCCGGCCTTCATGAGCGCCGGAGCCGCGGGAGACGTCGCGCTCACCGAGCAGTCGTACGAGGCGAGCGGGGCCGAGCTGCGACGACTCGGCTTCACCGTGGACTTCGCCCCCGCCGCGGACGTCACGTCCGGGCCGGCCGATCCCACCATCGGCTCGCGCGCGGTCTCGTCCCGGCCCGCCGACGTCGCCGCGCACGTGCTCGCCGCGAGCGAGGGGTTCGCCGCGGCCGGCGTGCTGCCGGTCGTCAAGCACTTCCCGGGTCATGGCTCGGTCCCCGCGGACAGCCACCTGACCCTCCCGGTGCAGACCAGGACGCTGGCCGAGCTCGAGCAGACGGACCTGGTGCCGTTCCGGGCGGCCGTCGAGGCCGGCGCGCCGGCGGTGATGGTCGGGCACATCGACGTCCGGGCCGTCGACCCCCGGGTGCCGTCGAGCCTGTCGCGCAAGGTGACGACCGGCCTGCTGCGCGACACGCTCGGGTTCGCCGGGCTGGTGGTGACCGACTCGATGGAGATGGCCGCGGTCGCGCGCGGTCGCGACCCGAGACGTACGGCCGTGCAGGCGGTGCGCGCCGGTGCCGACGTCCTCCTGATGCCGCCGTCGCCGGCCGTCGCCCGCGCGGCGCTCGTCCGGGCGGTGCGGTCGGGCGCGCTGCCGCGCCGCCGCCTGGAGCAGGCCGCGGCCCGCCAGATCGCGCTGCTGCTGCACCTCGCAGATGAGCGGCGGGGCTCCGCTGGCAACCCCGTCGGCACTCCCGATGGCAACCCCGGCGTCAACCCCGCGGACGCGTCGCGAGCACTGTCGGCGGCGGCCGTGACCGTGACCGACGGAGCGTGCTCCGGCCCGCTGACGGGCGACACGGTGCACCCGTACGGCGACCCGGGTGCCGTCGGCGTGTTCGCGGCAGCCGCCCGCCGGGCCGGGATGACCGTGCTGCTGCGGCAGTCGCCCCCCGCACGGCTCGCGCAGGCGAAGCAGAAGCCGGAGCGGCGCAAGAAGGAGGGCAAGCGGGCGTACCAGCTGCGCAAGCGGGAGTGGAAGCGGGCCGAGGCGAGACGCGTACGCCGCCTCGCAGCCTGGACCGAGCGGGAGGACGCGCGGCTGGCAGCCGGGACGGCCATCGGGTTCACCGGCTACCGCGACGCCCCGGTCGACGGCGAGATCGCCGTCGCCACCGACACCCCGTGGGTCCTCGGCCGCGTGACGGCGCCCACGCGGATCGCCACCTTCGGCGACACCCCGGCGGCGATGGACGTCCTCGTCGAGGTGCTCCGGGGCCGCGCAAGCGCACCCGGGCGGCTCCCGGTGAAGGTCGCCGGCGTCGCGCGCCCGGGGTGCTGACCCCGCGTCAGTAGGCCTCCGCCGTCAGCTCGACCCGGTCGAAGCGGCGCGCTGCGAGGTCGGCCGGGCGGATCCAGAACTGCAGCACGCCCTCGGCGAGGTGGTGCGCGATCGCGGGGTCGTCCGACACCTCGAGCAGCAGCAGCCACTCGCCGACGCGCTCGTCGGCCTCGGCCTGCACGCACGTCGGCGGGGCGAGCATCGTCTGGTTGATGTTCGCGCGGCGCCTGCCGTCGTACACGGTCGCCAGGGAGTGCCGCGACGCGATGATGCGCAGTGCCTCCTCGGGGAGGACCGACATCGGGTCGGGGTGGTGGACCAGCGTGGCCTCGATCGCCTCGGGGACCGCCTCGCGCAGGGACAGGCCCGCGCGGAGCCAGTCGGCCGTCAGCCACTCCCACATCGCGTCGGCGTCAGCGTGGGGGACAGGGTCGTCGGGCGCGTGGGTGCGGGCGCGTGCGACCCAGTCAGCGGCCTGCTCACGGCGTGCGCGCTCGGCGGGGTCGGTGCCGGGAAAGGCGTAGCCCTCGTAGGTGCGCAGCACGCGGCCGAAGCAGATGAGCGCGGCGCGCCAGTCGTGCGGGAAGCCCGGCCACGGGCGCGGGTGTCCGGCCTCGGGCGAGCCGCCCTCGACGACGGCGCCCGGGAGGGTGTCGAGCAGGCCGGCGACGTCGACGCGGCCCGGCCAGAAGCGCGGGTCGTCCTCCGACTCGTCGGCGACCGACGGGTCCACTGCGCCTGCGACGACCGGGGTGAACGACCACTGCGGGAGCAGCCGCGGCCAGTCCGCGTCGTCCGTCGGCCATCCCCACGTCGCGCGCCCGTCGTAGGCCGGCGGCAGCGTGGCGGGCGGCTCGGCGGGCGGGCAGGTGCTCACGTCGTCGGGGGTGTAGAGGCAGCGCCACTCCCAGGCGTAGCCCCACGACAGCTCCATGAAGACGAACAGCGTGCCGCGGTCGGGGAAGATCCCGAGTCGTCCGGCGGCGGGCACCTCGTCGCACGCCACCTGGACCAGGAAGCCCAGTGCGCGCTCGGCCCCGCCGGGGTCGGTGTACGTCGGCCACTCGAGGTCGGCCGGCAGCGTGGGCCGCCCGCCCCAGTAGCTGCGTGCGGACCGCCGCGGGGGCACGTGCTGCTGGAACAGGACCGCCTGGCCGCCGACGGCGTCGAGCACGGTCGAGGCGGGCACCATGGGTGGTGGTGCGTCGGACCCGGCGGCGAGGGCAGCCTTGGCGGCCAGCACCTCGGCCTCCCACGGCCCGGGCGTACCGGCCGGCGGGGATGGTTCGGGGTCGCCGAGCAGGGCGCGCTTGTGCTGGGACCACCGGTTGGTGGCGACGAGCAGCAGCCCCACGAGGCCGAAGACGATGACGGTCTCGAGGACGTCGGCTCCCATGGGGCGATCTTGGCCGAGATCGCGCGGTCGCGGGTCAGAACGGCTCGACGAGCAGCGCCGTGCCCTGACCCGCGACCCGCGTGAGCACGAGCGTCGCCTCGTCGTCGCCCCGGAGCGCGAGTCGCTTGCGCAGCTCCTCGGGCACGACCTGCACGCCGCGCTTCTTGATGGTCAGGCGGCCGATCCCGCGCTCCTGCAGGGCTGCCCTGAGCTGCTTCTCGCGGTAGGGCAGCCGCTCGAGCACGCGGTAGCCGCGCGCGAATGGCGTACGGAAGGAGGCGTCGCTGGTGACGTAGGCGATGTGCTCGTCGACCAGCCCGCCGTCGACCCCCGCCGCCACGGCGGTCACCAGCCCGGCCCGGACGACCGCGCCGTCGGGCTCGTAGAGGAAGGACCCGACCTCGCGTACGTCGGCGCCCGGGTCGTCC